>JACCED011010072.1_pt1 | contig 10578 bp, 10 predicted proteins | sample 7455021 | NCBI WGS metagenome assembly JACCED01 (sample SAMN15323456, study PRJNA562643) | freshwater metagenome | isolation source: river surface water | place: USA:Blue River Watershed | collected 2017-08-19 | reverse complement strand
GATTGCAGTGATGTTCGCGCAGAATCTAGATCCGAAGATAGCGCTGCAGCAGTAAGCGCGCGATAGATAACAAGTGATCGCTCTCTTGCTGTTTGATCTAAGCGCACGTTTCGAGATGACATCGCTAGTCCATCGGCTTCACGAATTGTTGGTGCGGAAATAACTTCAATATCTGAATTCAGTTCATGGACTAGCTTTCGAATCAGCGTTAGCTGCTGAAAATCTTTTTCGCCAAAGATTGCAATTTTTGGTCTAACCAATTGAAACAACCTTGCGACAACTGTCACAACGCCATCGAAATGGCCCGAACGAGATGCACCTTCATAAATCTCACCAAGCGCGCCAGCTGAGCGCTTTGCAAATCCCTTTGGATATATCTCTTCATAGGTAGGTAACCAAAGATGAGTAACCCCAGATTCTTTAGCTAATTCGATATCGCGTTCTGGGGTTCTGGGATATTCACTGGCTTCTTCTTGATCTTCAAATTGCAGCGGATTTACAAAGATGCTGGCAACCACAAAATCGGATTTTTCACGCGCTAATTTAAAGAGTGAAGCATGTCCCTGATGAAGCGCGCCCATGGTGGGAACAAAAGCACAGCCGTCAGCGAGCTCGGTTGCGCTAGTAACTATCTTCATGATCTTGGCTCCAGTCCTTTCAGGTACCGGGCGGTGATGAAGTTAAGTTTAAGGCTTTACGGCAATTGCGCCAAAAGCTCTGAAATCTTGCCGTGGGTAAGAAGAATTGCCTCAGGTTCGATAGAAATCCAAGGTTCAAGAACGAAGCGTCTTTCATGTGCGCGCGGGTGGGGAAGCGTTAACTCATCAGCAGAACTTAGAAGTGAACCGTATTGAATCAAATCTAAATCGATCGTACGCGGTCCCCATCTTTCTAATCGCTCTCTACCCAAAGATTTTTCGATTCCGTGCAGGACTGCAAGTAAATCTAGGGCCGGTAAATCACTTTCGGCGATACAGATAGCATTTAAATAATCAGGCTGTTCAATATCACTTACTGGTTTTGTTGAAAAGTACTCAGAGACAGCGGTTACTTCTAGCGCTTGCCGGAGCAAGGCCACAGCTATATCCATCTGCGCTTTAGGGTCGCCAATATTTGCACCCAGTGAAATAACTGCCTTCATCGCGAAATAGTGACCGAGATATCTTTTACTTGTGCCGATACCGGCGCCTGTGGTTTATGAACGGTAACTGTTACACCAGCGACCTGGGGAAAATCCTCTTTGATTCTTTCTGCAATACGTCCGGCAAGTTTTTCAATCAGTGAAACAGGGTCTGTCGTAATCTCTTCAACCACTAAATCAGTCACTTCTGCATAGTTAATTGTGTCTCCAACATCATCGCTAACGCTGGCGCGAGTTAGGTCAGTCTCGAGTTCTACATCAACATAGAAATCTTGGCCGTTAGCTCGCTCGGATTCGAAGACGCCGTGATATCCAAAGCCTTTGATCCCATCAATACGAATCAAATCAGCCATGGTTTAGAACTAAATCCTTATGTGGTTTCACACTATGAACTCTAACTGCCCAGATATTTTTATCAAGTAAAGATTCTGTAAGAGCGATAGTTGCGCTTTCGCGCTCATCAGGTGTGCTGCCCCCAAGAAAACGTTTACGAGATCCCCCAATTAAGACCGGATAACCAAGATCTGTAAACTCGTTTAATCGCTTGAGGATTTCCCAGTTATGTTCGGCCTCTTTAGAAAAGCCTAGTCCGGGATCAATTATCAAGTTATTTCGTGCGATTCCGGCCTTGATCGCTTGATCGATCTGTATCTGCGTCTCAGCGATAACTTCTTTAACTACATCACCATATGTTGCAAGTGCGTTCATATCTTTAGAGTGGCTACGCCAATGCATCAAAATATATGGGCAACCCATTTCAGCAACGCTTTCGTGCATTAGATCATCAGCTAGTCCGCCGCTTACGTCATTTACGATACTTGCACCTGCTTCTATGGCAAGAGCAGCAGTTTCTGCGCGCATGGTGTCGATACTTATCGGAACTCCCGTCTGCGAAAGTTTCTTAATCACGGGGATTACTCGTGACTGCTCTTCAGCTGCAGATACTCGATCTGCGCCTGGTCGCGTTGATTCGCCACCAACATCAATAATGTCTACGCCTTCAGCGATCATTTCAAGGCCGCGGGCAACTGCCTTTTCATAAGTGTCATGTAGCCCACCATCAGCAAAAGAATCTGGTGTGACATTTAAAATGCCCATGATCTTCATGATTTATCGTTTTGATTTATCGAATTAGTTAGTGATTAGTGATCAAGCTGATTGCTTCAGCGCGGGTTGCTGGATCACGAAGGACGCCACGCACGGCACTTGTTGTTGTGCGTGCCTGTGACTTGCGAACTCCGCGCATCGACATGCACAAATGTTCGCAATCTATAATGACAATTACTCCCATCGGATCGAGAATTTTTACCATCGCATCAGCAATTTGAGTCGTTAAACGCTCTTGCACTTGTGGGCGACGGGCAAATAAATCAACTAAACGAGCGACTTTGGAAAGTCCAGTTATTTTTCCACGTGGGATATATCCAACATGTGCGACTCCGTGAAATGGAGTTAAATGATGCTCACAATGTGAAAAGACTTCGATATCGCGGATTATTACCAACTCTTCATGGCCAATATCAAAAGTAGTTGTTAATACCTCTTCGGGAGACTTCCAGAGTCCTTCAAAGTTCTCTTTAAAGGCACGGGCGACGCGGGCTGGCGTTTCTTTTAAACCCTCGCGATCTGGATCTTCGCCGAGTGCAAGAAGTAGCTCGCGCACTGCAGCGGTAGCGCGCACTTCATCGTAAGGATGTAGTGCGCGCCCATCTTCAGGACCCATTGAAACCGGAGTTACATCGTTCACTCTTGATCGGTATCTTTCTTTGCGCTCTTGCGAACACGCGATGGCTTCTTTTCCGCAACTGGTTCAACGACTAAACGTTCTGGCACAGCAACAGGTGGCTGTTGTGATGGCGTGCGAGTTGCCGAACCCGTCCAAGCGGGACGTCTTGGCCAAGAGTTAACTTTCTTAAATATCTGGGCGATTTCTTCTTTATTTAAAGTTTCAACTTCAAGGAGCCTTACAACCATGGCATCGAGAGTTGCACGATTTTCGACCAAGATATCGAAGGCTTCTTGGTGTGCATTCTCAATAAGTTTACGAATTTCTGCATCAACTGTCGCGGCAACGCTCTCAGAATAATCACGTTGATGACCATAGTCGCGACCCATAAATGGTTCTGATGCATCAGATCCAAGTTTGATGGCGCCGATTGCTTCGGTCATTCCATATTGAGTAACCATGGCGCGCGCTAAAGCAGTTGCTTTTTCAATATCGTTAGATGCGCCAGTTGAAGGGTCGTGGAAAATTAACTCTTCAGCAGCGCGACCACCCAGAGAGTATGCAAGTTGATCTAGCAATTGGTTACGAGTAGTTGAGTACTTGTCATCATCTGGCAGAACCATTGTGTAGCCGAGTGCGCGACCGCGCGGCATGATCGTGACCTTGTGCACTGGATCAGTATGTGGAAGCGCATGCGCCACAAGTGCGTGGCCAGCTTCGTGATATGCAGTAACACGACGTTCGTCATCGGACATAATCCTTGATTTACGCTGCGGGCCAGCCATCACGCGATCAATTGCTTCATCAATCTGGATATTTGAAATTACCTTCTTCTCTTCACGTGCTGCAAGAAGTGCCGCTTCATTAAGAACATTTGCTAGGTCTGCACCTGTAAATCCTGGTGTGCGACGAGCATAAGTAATCAGATCTACCTCATCTGATAGTGGCTTGGTCTTGGCATGTACTTTTAGAATTTCTTCACGGCCCTTTAGATCCGGACGATCAACTGCAATCTGGCGATCAAAACGACCTGGACGTAGTAATGCAGGATCTAGCACATCTGGTCGGTTAGTCGCTGCTATCAAAATAACTTGACCGCCGGTTTCAAAGCCATCCATTTCAACAAGCAGTTGGTTGAGTGTTTGTTCACGCTCGTCGTGACCGCCACCCATACCAGCGCCGCGTTGGCGACCAACCGCATCAATTTCATCTACAAAGACAATTGCCGGCGCATTCGTTTTTGCTTGCGCAAATAAATCGCGAACGCGAGCTGCACCAACGCCAACAAACATTTCAACGAAATCTGAACCTGATATTGAATAGAAAGGAACTTTTGCTTCTCCTGCTACCGCGCGAGCAAGAAGTGTCTTACCTGTTCCGGGAGGGCCATAGAGCAGAACGCCCTTTGGAATCTTCGCGCCAAGGAGCGCGTACTTAGGCGGATTGGCTAAGAAATCTTTGATCTCTTCGAGTTCAGCGATCGCTTCATCAGCGCCTGCTACATCCGCAAAGGTATTTTGTGGAACATCGCTATCTTGTAATTTGGCTCGAGATTTTCCGAAAGAGAAGACGCGACTTCCGCCTTGTGCTCGGCTCATTAAGAAGAAGAATAAGAATCCAATTAAGAGAATTGGGAAGATTGAGAAAAAGAAAGAGACGAAGATTGATTGTGAAGCAACTTCAACGGTCCAGCCTTTAGTTGGTGAATTTGCGCTTAAAGCATCGATAAGTGTTGGTTCTTGGCGCGCAATATATGAGGCTTCAACTTTGCTATCACCCTTGATTAAAACACCAGGCTTTAGGATCAAACGTATCTTCTGTGACCTATCTACTAGGACAGCAGATTCGACTTCAGATTGCGAAATTGCGGCAAGCGCACGTGAAGTATCAATTTGTGTGTAGCGGTTGCCGGCGCCAGTTATTTGACCAAAGATCGTAACTGCAAGAATCGCTACGACTATCCAAAAAAGTGGGCCGCGGAAGAACTTTTGTGCGCGCGTAGTTGGCGCTTTCTTAGGAGGCTTCTTATCCTTTTTTGGCGCTGTTGAACTTTTCTTCTTCAGCAAACCCTTGCCATCAATTTTCTTCTTATCCATTAGCGAAGGGGCCGTCCTTACGAGTACATGTGCTTGGCAAGCACACCGATAAATGAAAGATTGCGATACTTCTCATTAAAATCAAGGCCGTAACCGACTACGAAATCCTTTGGAATATCAAAACCAACATATTTGCATTCAACTTCAACTTTGGCGGCTTCTGGCTTGCGCAAAATGGCAAGGATTTCAACGCTGGCCGCACCACGTGACATTAAGTTGGCGCGCAACCAAGAGAGCGTTAAACCAGAATCCACAATATCTTCAACGATCAAAATATTACGCCCGGTGATGTCACGGTCTAGATCTTTCAAAATGCGGACGACGCCGCTTGATTTTGTACCGGAACCATATGAAGAAACAGCCATCCAATCCATTTCGATATGGCGTTGCATAGCTCGAGTTAAATCAGCCATCGCCATGATTGCACCTTTTAGAACCCCTACAAGAAGTAAGTCGCGATCTTTGTAATCTGCATCAACGCGGGCAGCAAGCTCTGCAACTTTCTCGCGAAGTTCAACTTCAGTAACGATTACGCGTTCTACATCTGTTCCGACTGCAGCTAGATCCACTTAAGGACTCCTTCATATGGGTTAGCAGGTGATCAATTGGGACGGGCTAAGAGCGAAAGTCTGCCCGAAATTCGGGCAACCTTCACACCACCCGGCAGGCTCGATTCACCCTGCCCACGCCAAGAAGTGACCAGCGCCTCAACGGCGGCGAGGTGATCTGCGCTTATTGAGCCGCTTGGAGCCCCAGCTGCATAGATCGCCGCCCGCAAAATCCTTGATCGAATCGCCCTAGGAAGTTCGGCAAGGGCTGCGCAATCTAGATCTTTCAGGTCTACTCGCGAGATAACTGCTTGCGCCATCTCATCTAAGGCATCGGCATCATCACGCAAGATTGCTGCGCTGCGAGAAAGCGCTGCTGCAATACCTGGGCCGATCTCTGATTCCATCACTGGTAAAACTTTATTTCGAACTTTAACGCGAGTGAACTTTTCATTTTCATTATGTGGATCGTTCCAGGGTTGCAGTTTTGCTTCAGCACACGCCGCAAATGTTTGTTCACGAGTTAGGTTTAAAAGTGGTCGCGCATACTTTCCATTAACAACTGCCATTCCAGAAAGTGAACGGGTACCAGAACCACGTGCTAATCCAAGCAGAACTGTTTCTGCTTGGTCATCGCGGGTATGTCCCAAGAAGATTTGCGCAGCGCCAAATGCATGTGCAACAGAATCAAGTGCTGCATATCGCGCGTTGCGCGCATCGGCTTCTAGTCCAGATTTTTCTACGACATCAACTTTTTCAATTAATACTTCTTGATAGCCCATATCTTTTAAAACGCTTTGTACTTTCTTAGCTTGATCTGCCGAACCACTTTGTAACTGATGATCAACGGTTACGCCAATTAGGGTGATTGCTAACTCGGGAGCTTCTTTAATGAGGGCATAAGCAAGAGCAAGTGAATCTGCTCCGCCAGACACAGCAACGAGCGCACAATCGCCCGCAGTTAAATTTTCTAAGAATGGCCGGACAGCGTTTCGCAGGTCAACGAGAGCGCTGGTCATGCGCTAACTCTAGACCCGACCACCAAATGGCATAAGCCCCTTAATGCTGTAAATATTTGAGTAAAGCAATCCCTTACCCTTTGAGTTTGCTTCCCACATCATTCCGTTACCGGCATAAATTGTGATGTGGTGGATCGATGAAATTGTTCCCTTGTATGAGTAGAACAATAAATCGCCTGGAACAAGTTCATCTAGCGTTACATGCTTGGTATAGCCCGCATAAAGCGATGAGTTGAGACGATCCCAGTTTGGCCAACCTAGACCAGCTGCTCTATATGCGGCATAAACTAAGCCAGAGCAATCAAAAGAGTTGGGTCCTTCTGATCCCCAAATGTATGGCTTGCGTGCCAATACTTGCTTCTTGGCGAATGCAACGGCGATTTCACGTTGCGCTTCGGTAGTACGAATTGTCGAACGTCCCTTGAATCCAGTATTTGCCCAAACTTTTTTCTGACCCGCGGTATTTGCTGCCGTGTTTGCTTGGCTTTCTTCAAGCAAGGCAAGTGCACGCTGTTGTTCGAGAGTAATTCGTACTCGCTTAGCACTTGCTAACTCGCGCGCTAACTTATCTTGAATAGCCTGCAACTTATCTACTTCTTTTTGCTGAAGCGCTCTTGCATCATCTGCAATCTTCTTGGCAGTGGCAACTTTTGCAGTGGCTGTTTCTTGAACAACCTTGGCGGCATCTGCTTTTACCTTTGCTTCGCGCGCCACAATTTCGGCCGCTTTATAACGATCAAGCGCCATTGTGTTTTGAACACCCAACTTATCTAAAGTTGAAATCTGATCAATCAAATCTTGAGGACCATTTGCGCTAAGCAGTGGTTCGATATCGGTCATCGATCCACCCATGATGTAGGCATTCGCAGCCAGCTTTCCGATAACGCGATGCGCTTGCGCAACTGCTTCCTGTGTTTCGCGAGCATATTCCGCGGCAGCGACGGCAGCAGCGGTTGCAACTGCTAGCTCTCTTTTAGCCTTTACATAAAGAGCCTGCGCGGCATTTGCTTTCGCAGTCAGAGTTCTAAGTGTTTGATTTGCTGCGGCTAATTTCTTTGCAGCCGATTCTGCAGCTTTCCGCTTTGCTGCCTCTGCCTTCTTCGCGGCTTCAATCTGCGCCAGGGTTGGTTTAGGAGTAGCTGCAATTGCAGGAGTCATCGGCAGCGCAAGCCCAAAAATTACGGCTAGCGCTAGCACTTTTCTGCGATACAACACAAAACCCCCATGAGTTAAGCCCCCAGAATAAGTGAGCAACCTGTGTAACTCATTAAAAGTTGGTAAGTGTCGCTAGTTGGCTACATCTCTTTTTGTAAACAGAACTGTCGCAATAACCAACGCAACTCCCACATAAATCCCAGAAAGTGAAAGTGCATGCGTATAAGTAATTGTTTCGGTACCGCCAGCGGCGACTGTGGCTAACTGACTTCCAGGTAACCATTCCAAGGTGCTGGCTTTAACGGCCCCCACAATGTTTTCCACGATTAGCAACCAAAGCACGCCCAGTGAAATGGAGCTAATTGGAGAGCGCAAGAGAATTCCTAGAACCATTCCGATGATTCCAAATCCAAGAATCGAAATGAAAACATTTAATAAGGTCTGAGCTATCTCAAGACGTCCATCGCTGTTAAACCAGAGGTCCGTGCTGACGTCTTTGCTTCCAGCGAGAGAATACGAGACTACGATTGAAATTACTGCACCAACTAAAGTCATAATGACTGCAAAGGCTTTCATCGATGCCAATTTTCCGATTAGCAAGCGGATACGACCTGGCTGGCGAACCAATAGATTGCGAAGGGTGCCCAGTGAGTACTCCTGCGCGGTCTGGGCTGCAAATACGCAGAGCGCGATAATGCCGAGGAGATTTCCGATACTCCTGAAAGCCTGAGTGGAACCGCTAGAAAGAGAGAGCATCTCACGTGTTATTCGAACTCCACGATCGCCATTTCCTTGTGGTGAATCAATTAGTAAGAAGAGAAGTGACGAGACCAGCACGCTAAAGAATGCCACTGCTCCTAGCGTTCCTAAAAGCAAAGTTGGGCGACGAAGTTTGCGCCACTCGGCAAAGAAGATTCTAATCAGGCTGCCGATCATTTCTGATCTCCTGTCATTTCAAAGAATGTTTCTTCGAGGTTAGGTAGTTGTGGTGAAAGTTGGGTAAGCAATATTCCAGCTTCGAATGCCATTTTGTTCAGAACACCCGCCCATTCAGCCGGGCCTTCAATATGGGCAACTCCGTCGCGAATATGAGCCTTATGTCCGGCGTTTTCGGCGAGAGCAATAATTTTCTCAAGGTCACCCATAATTTCGGTTTTTACCAACATAAATGGTTGCTGTGCATCGAAGAGATCTTGCATTGGTCCAGCAAAAACCACTTCTCCCTTTCGCAACATAACTAAGTACTCGCTGATGATTTCCAATTCTGAAAGTAAATGTGATGAAACAAATACAGTCGTTCCGCTATCTGCGAGCGAGCGAAGAAGTTGGCGAATCTCTTGAATTCCTTCTGGATCTAAACCATTGGTTGGCTCATCTAAAATTAATAGTTTTGGATTAGGCAGTAGCGCAGCTGCAATACCTAGGCGCTGTTTCATGCCAAGTGAATAAGTCTTATATTTCGATTTTCCGCGATCTGCTAACCCGACTTGTGCAAGCAATTGATCCACGCGCTCGAGCGGAAAACCTCCCAAAGTTGCTAGAACTTTAAGGTTCTCCGCACCAGATAGCGCAGGATAGAAAGCTGGGCCTTCAATCATCGCTCCAACTTGAGACAGGTATTTCTCTGGCGAAGTAATTGGCTCGCCCAAAATACGCCCAGTGCCACCACTAGGTGAGATAAGGCCAAGCAACATACGGATTGTCGTTGTTTTTCCAGCGCCATTTGGGCCGACGAATCCACAGATAGTTCCGGCTGGTACTTGAAAATTTGTGTGTGAGACGGCAAAGCCCGAGTCATATTTCTTACTTAAATCACTGACAGAGATCGCTAATTGAGGCATTTACGCAATATAGCAAATGCACCTTAGAATTATCTGCGTGAGCAATGAGATATGGGGTTATCAACCGACCAATCAACGTCCTGCGCCAGATTGGGAAATTAATCCACAAACAGCAGCGGTGCGCTCTGGACTTGCTCGTTCTGGTTTCGGTGAAACTTCCGAAGCGCTTTATTTAAATAGTGGATTCACATATTCATCAGCGCAAGAAGCATTCGACTCTTTTGCAGATGAAACAGACCATTTCCTATATAGCCGTTTTCATAATCCAACTGTTCAGATGTTTGAAAAGCGTTTGGCGGCGATTGAAGGCGCTGAATATTGCGTTGCGACGGGTTCAGGAATGTCGGCGATGTTTGCTTCCGTTGCCTGTCTTGTTAAAGCCGGAGATCACGTAGTCGCATCGGCTGCCATGTTTAGTTCTTGCCACGTTGTGTTAACAGAAATTTTGCCAAAGTGGGGCGTAACCGTAGAACTGGTTAAGGGAAATGATCCTGCAGTTTGGGCTGCGGCGCTTAAGAAGCCAACCAAGGTTGTCTTTATCGAATCACCAAGCAATCCGCTAATGGAGATTGTTGATATCCGTATGGTCAGCGATCTGGCACACAAAGTTGGCGCTACCGTAATCGTTGATAACGTAATGGCTTCACCTGTTTTGCAGAAGCCGCTGGCACTTGGCGCAGATGTTGTTATGTACTCTGCGACAAAACATATCGATGGGCAAGGACGCGTCCTTGCTGGTGCAGTTCTTGGATCCTTCTCATATATCCACGAACACCTGATTCCATTTACTCGCCACACTGGGCCATCACTTAGCCCATTTAACGCTTGGGTACTTTTGAAATCTTTGGAAACGATGGAGATGCGCGTTAACCGCATGTGTGAAAATGCGCAGAAGATCGCCGAATTTTTGGAGACCCGTAAAGAAGTTAAATCGGTTAAATATCCGGGGCTAAAGTCTCATCCAGATTATGCAACTGTTCAAAAACAAATGACCGGTGGCGGCAGCACAATCGGTATTGAGTTTGTGGGCAGCCAAAAAGATGCATTTGCCT
>JACCED011290606.1_pt1 | contig 10580 bp, 13 predicted proteins | sample 7455021 | NCBI WGS metagenome assembly JACCED01 (sample SAMN15323456, study PRJNA562643) | freshwater metagenome | isolation source: river surface water | place: USA:Blue River Watershed | collected 2017-08-19 | reverse complement strand
TTGGCAATCTCGGGAGACAATGGGACGCCGCCAAGCACGTGACGGTCTGTGGTGTGTTCGTACACGGCGCAGGAGTGGTGTGGATATTGCGGAACGTAATACAGACAATTCATGATGCGCGGGATACGTTCGCTTTCGGGCAAGACGACGAAATCCATAAAGACCGAGAAGTCGCGCCGAGACGGTAGATTTAGAAACGATACGCGGATGGTCACGGCGACGTTGGCCGGCCACGGCTCGGCCAATTCTTTCCAGGAGTATTCGGAGAGCGCCTCGGAATAGATGTATGCTGGTGCGCGCGATGGGATATCGCCGTATGGATCGGGGGTGTAGACAACTTGACATTTCCACGCATGTTGTTCGTCGGTGTTGGTCCGCAAGGCGTGGATGGCGATGCGGGGCGGGATGCCGACTCCTCGGTCCACGACATTCGGGATGCGCGGAAACGCGACATTGCTTTGCAGCACGAATTGCGAGAACGGAAAAATCGGTTGTAGACGAAAATGCAACATGGGTTTTTGTAAAAGTTATGTTTAAGGTTAAAGTTTAACTAAATGAAACACGCTCAATGTAGTACTGAAAGGAAATCGGGGTGTTTGGCGGATTCCCGAGCCAGTCGTCGTTTACAGAAAAGACCATGCGGAAATCCAAAATGAAAAAATCCACACGCCGGCCCAGCGAGTCCAAAGCTACCGCACGATATCGCGCACATGTTTGTGGTGTATTCACGGGCGCGGCGCGTCTCGACTGCGAGCGCGGATTTCAACAAGGGTACGAACAAGCAATGCGCAAACGATCTTAAACATTACAACATGACATGACAAACAACCAGGTGGATTTGCTAAGTGTTCCACGGGCGCGATATTGGGTGGCGAACGCCCGGGTTTCCATCCCAATCCAAGCGGGGGCGGTGTTGATGGTGTGTTTCCGACATCGGGAGGGTTTGTTCACGACCTATCAAGAAAACATTTTGAGCATGAGTGAATCAGCAGTAACAGTAGGCATGGGTTTCGGTATCGGAGTCGCCATACTTTTTTTCATTGACATAGTATTTTATTTTTATGTTAGGATTTGTATTCTCCCAGCGTTACAACGAAAAAAACAACGACATCCTCCGCTTATGCTGCAGCCAGAACAAGCATTTCGTCGATTTGTTACACAGATCAAGGAGTTGGAGACATATTCTTTTCAAAAATATTGTTCTGGATTCTTCCTCAATGCGAAATTCGAAGATATCAAGACGAAGAATTTCGATTCTTTCATCGCTTGGACAATATTTGCGAAAGAGTTGGAAGGTTTGAACGACGATGAACTCGACAAAGTGTTCCAAGTACGGAAAGAAATTCTGGAGTACTTTTCTATTGACATGGAAGAAGGTTACAATCCCCACATTCGCCATGTAACGGTGGACTTTGATAATGTTAAACATTCTTATCGTCCGGTGATTTTATATTTGCTGCTAAATGTAATTGAGCTATTTTCAAACCTCCGTCACTTAGTGGCGAATGGGTACGTTCGGTATCATTGTAATAAGCTCTCATACTGGTACCGCGAAGGAAAGGACAAAACTAAACCGCCAATAATCCTTTTCCATGGAATTTGCTCCGGTTGGTCTTACTATGCAGATACCATTCGAATCCTTGGTGAAAATCGTACAGTCATTTTGGTCGATTGCCGTTTCGTAAAACTCAACTGGATATCTCTATATGTTCCTGATCCATGGACATTCAATGAAACTATCTTGGAAATTTTAAACCGACATAATATTATTCGTTGTTCAGTTATCGCGCATTCGTGGGGAACATTTTTGGCAGGGTGGTTTGTAAAACAGTCTCCGCAATTAATTGACCATTTAACTTTAATTGATCCAGTATCGGTCACATTCTTATTTCCTGAAACAACTTACATTATCGTCTACAAAGTATCTGAAACCGTTGAAGACAAATTGCTGGAATACTTTGTTCGACACGATGTGAGCGTGTCAAATACAATCCATAGGAATTTTACGTGGTACAATGAAGCACTACACTTCCGCGATATTCCAAAACCAATAAGAATTACAATCAGCGCATCCACAGATGACGCATTGGTTTGTTTTGAAGTATTAGCAGAGCTGATTGAAAAGGAAAATAGCAGTAACAGGCTGGACAACCCCATCCACCTTATTCGGTGGGACAATTTCAAGCACGGACAAGTAATTTCAACAAAACCTGCATTGGAAGCGATTCATGATGCATTAATTTGAGTTTTTACTTCAGAGAACTTCACGCACAAAGTCCACGCGTAAAATGCAGGATTTGTCCGCTGCCAGCAAGTCGCGGCCGCTATGATGCTTGATTTCGTCGGGATGCGCGATTTGCCAGGGGGTCAGATAATACTTGACGTCGACTTCCCGGACGGGGGCCGCGATGGAGACGTTGTCGCCTTGAAACGAAACGAAGCATCCGCGCCGAATGCACTGGCACACGTGGTTGACAACCTGGGGCATCCACATTTCATTTGTGAGCACAATTGAAATGAGTCGTGCACGAGCAAACGCGTTTGACGAGTCGGCGATGGAGACGCATCAAGTCGAGTGGTATGGCGGTGACGAGGTCGTGCAGACACAGGCGGTGATTCGCAACCACATCTTGGAGGTGGAATTGGCGGACGGATGGATGTTGACCGCGCTGAATGTCGACACGATCGATGGTGAATATTTGGTGCACATCTACAACGAGCGGCGAAATGTGCGTACGAGCGTGCGCAGCAGCTTAAGTCGGGATGATGATGAGTGTGTGTGGCAAGTAGGCGAACATCGTTTGCGCTGGATGCGCAAATGCGCCTTCCCTCGTAAGCGAAAAGTGTGTTCGTAGCAATTTCACAATTGAATCATGTCCCTGCAAGGAGAATTTCGATTTTTGTATTTTGGACAAGAGGTCTGCGTCGATTTGGCGAACGCGATGCTTTTGAATCGAGCAATGTCCACGCGTAGCCATTATCGCTTTGATTCGTTTGCGTTTCCGGAACTTTGGTTCGAGGCCACGGCATTGGGTGACGAACGATATCGATTGACAGGCAGAGGTGTGACTCCAGACTGTTATTCGGTGATGTGTGAAAATAAAGTGGTGTTTGTAGGTAGCAATTTTGTAATCACATTAGTCTTAGCTTAAATTAACAAGTTCTAAGCGATTTTTCCAAATCATTTTTTGACATTTAATCTTTCCCGCTTGAATAGCGGGCATGACCACTTGTTGTAACTGTTCTTCATCGCAAACAAACACCACTTCTTGAAGGTTTGGGGTGACGATGGGGTACGGTGAAAACGGCCGATTGCCGTACACCAGGATTTCTAAGCGGGTCAGTCGTGGGTATGGGTACGCATAGATCAGTTTGCCGCATGTCATGAGACTCACGGTGTAGGGTATTTGGCGACAAATGAAGGGTTCCCAGTTCGGTAGATGATTCACGCCCGTGATGTCAAGATGCGTGATCGTTGGATAGGTGTAGTCGGGCGGTTCCAGGCCATTTAGATAAAAGCCGTTGAATCGCAAATGGGTCAGACGCGGAAAGGTTTCTGGCCATGGAAAATTCGGGTCGGTATATGCGATTGTCAATTTGCACAAGTTGGGAAAGTGATCAAACATATTCGGCGGAAAATGCGCGTGCTTGTTGAGTTTCGCGACGCTGAGATCAGTGACATAGGACATGTGCGGGATCGTGAACGTGTAGCTTCCGAATCCCATCATGTTTACCCGAACCTGTTGGTAGGCGTACGGCATGGACAGGTTGTTCCACGCGTCGGCCGTCACGTAACAAACAGGGAGATGGAAGGACGCGTAGACTTCGGAGTCGTCGCGCCGAACAGTGACTCCTTCGAAGATTGCGTCGCCGACCAAAAGCTGTGCGGTGTGGAGATGGTGACGGCACCAGTGCCGGATCTGTGCAAGAATCTGTTGATCGTCGGCGAGACAACTGACTTGGTATGCGATCTGAAGCAAGGCAAGTGCCTGCACGTCTAACCAAGAACAGAGGGTGAATAAAATATCAATACAAGTTAACATTACAATTATGAAGAACGGAAGCGCACGTTGCGACGGGTAGTGGAGGCTTCTGGACTTGCCGGGCGCTCGGGTGGGGTGTGGGAAGCGGAACGGCCGTTGGTCGCGGGTGTTGTCGCGGCGGCAGACGAAGACGAAGAAGAACTCGACACCGCGCCGCGATGCATCACGTCCGGTTCCATGGGGATGAAGACATTGGCAAGTTCGCGAGGTGGGATGACTTTGATGAATTCACGTGGATCCGAATACATGCCGGGCGCCAACAATGCTTGCCATGGAATCCACACCAGATCATTGGAATGTGCATAGAGAAACGCATTGAGTGGCATATCATCCTATCGAGAGTTTTTGTTCAGCGGAGGATTAACACCAGTGTACAGTTCTTACCGAAATCAAATCGCTGATGGCGCCCATAACCAAGTATTTGATAGCGTATATGCCGTGCATTATAAACCCATAGTTGGTATTCCAGCGACCCACATAATAATGATCGTCTTCGATGGCCATGTCGTTCAGGCATTCTTCTTCAAACAAATGCACAAGGGCGTCGACGTTCACGGCACGATACATATCTTCATGTTGGGTAAACAATGCGCCAAGGCCTAAAAAATGCACCTGATGATCTTCTACCTCGGGAGGTTTGTACTGTATCCGTCAAAAAAATTTTCAAGCCGTCCAAATATTTTTTTCAATCAGTACAACAATCCAAAAATAAAAAAATTGCACTCACCGTGCCAGTTTTCAACATCACGTGAAAGGCAGGTTTCCCACTAAACACGACTTCCTTCATAAAGATTTTGTTGGAGGTCGAATATAGACCAAATTCTTGCAACTGAGGTTCAAATCCAAGCTTCATTTATTTTTTGAAAAAAAATGACTCATAAGAAATTTTCGGTTTTCGATTTTTGTATTTTCGGTTTTGGAATTTTAGGTTTTCGTTTTTTCGATTTTTTGGATTTTCGGAAATTCGTATCTTCGGGTTTTCGCGATTGCTTGCTATTCTTCTAATCGGATCACCGACCCGTCGTCATCCCTGAATTCATATCTGCCGCCGGCGGTAGGCGTGCTGTACAGGATTTTGCCATGCAATGTTTTACCCTGCAATCGATAATCCTCGCCGTCATATATCACTTCGAGCCACACGCTGGGAAGCTGTGTACGTGCAAATATCCATCGATCATCGTTCGTCTCGATGCCATGAATATCGCGCAGTCCAATACGATCATATCCCGGGAATCGAATCACGCCGGAAAGTTTCATGGATTCAGTTGTGTCCGCCGCCGCACATCATCCTATTTCTTGGATTCCCCCCGTGAATGGCAGGAAACCAAATCACAATCCAATGCACTGGAAACGTCGTTTTACGTCTCGTTGCGCGACCGACTGCGGCATCTGCTGGGAAACCATTGCCGCCACCGACACCCTTTATTGGCACCCGCCGCAACACGTATTCCACGAGGCATGTCTCGATCGTTGGTGGACAGATATTGGCGCCGACGACGACCACGAACCTCCCTGTCCATGCTGTGGCGCGGATAGCGGGTATCGTCTCTATCGCCGCACCGTCAACACCCGCGAGGAACTCATCGCCTTGCTGCAATTGACGCCCGACCAATTGGCGGAGCTGTACGACGGCGACGTTCACAGCCACAACGAACTCGACGTGTCGCGCATTACCAGTTTTGATCGATTGCTGGAAACCTGCCCCCACTTCAACTACCCCATTGATCAGTGGAACACCAGCGCAGTCGTCACAATGCGCGACGCCTTTGCCCACTCGGCCTTCAATCAACCCATTGACCACTGGGACGTCTCGCGCGTCCGCTCCATGCAACGCACCTTTCACGGCGCGTCGGTTTTTAATCAACCACTGGACAGCTGGAGCGTCGGACGTGTACAGTCGATGCGGTCCATGTTTGAGTCAGCGCCGTGTTTCAACCAACCCCTCGCCTCCTGGCACTTGCACTCACTGCGGGACACCAACTCCATGTTTCTTGGCGCCGCCGCATTCAACCAGCCCATCGACGCCTGGAACGTTTCCGAAGTCACCGATATGGCGGGCATGTTTCAAGAAGCGAGCAGTTTCGATCAGTCGCTCGCCTCCTGGGACGTATCCAACGTCACCACGATGGAACGCATGTTTTACCACGCCACGCGATTCCAACAGCCGCTGTCCACCTGGCAAGTGCAAAAGGTCCAATCGACGGCGTACATGTTCGCCCATTCGGCGTGCACGCAACATTCCGTCGATTCCTGGGATTTGGCGTCCGTCCTTGATGTTACCTGCATGTTTGCGGAAGATACGGAATCCGAATCGTCCAAGCGCCCGCGATTGTCGTCACAATGAAAATGAAGTCGCTAATTCTGTTCGTCGCTGGCATGATGTGGGTGTTCGAAGGTGCATTGGTCGTCGACGCCGTCGCCGCGCTTGATTCGATGGCCTTCTTGATTTGGCTCCTGGCCATTCGTCACGGTCTGTATCTCTACCTCGACATGTTTCCCGTCTCGCACAAATTGGGCGACCATGTCCATGAACTCTATGTGGGGTTTCAGACCTTTGTGCCTATCCTGGGACTATGGCGGATGATTGGCTGGTGCTGGGTTCACGGCGCGGTCGCCAGCAACATCTTTCGCGCGGTAGTGATTTTGGAGAGTGTTGGCTGTCTGATGATTTTGCCCGCATGGCTCATGGTGTATGGAATCCACATGAATGCAGTCGTCGAGAAATATGTAGGTCAGCCGCCCGTGTGGAAGTGGCACATCACCGAACAGCATGCCTATCAATGCACTTGGGTGTGTGGATTGTTCATGTTGTTTGTGGAGAGCCTCATGCTGGTCCAGTGCTACCGAACCTTTCCGCTGTACAACGCCATGCCCACGCTCATGTTTCTGTGGTGGCAAATGGTCACCATACTGGAAACCTTTTTCAGACTGCTGTGGTTCCCCGACAACCGCACCGCGAACATCCAACGACTGTTGCATGTTCGCTCGCGTTCCTATGTGGTGCCATGGCTGATATGTACCTTGTTCAACGGCCATTCCACCGTCGTTTCCGTCGGATTGTTTATTGAAGAAGTGATGAGTCTTTCGTTGGTGATGACCGAACTCCAAATTGGAAATGTGCGTGTCACCAAAGCCGAAATTGAACCCATTGTACAGCATAGCAATACCTATAATACACTTGTTGATGTGTAATAATTAACTAACCCTCTTTCACCCGCGGGGCGTTCGTCATAAGCCATGGACGTAGTGTGTATCACCCACAACGATACGTTATTGTTGCCTGGCCAGCCATGCACAATCATTGGGGAAATCACGTCGGGCGATTGGCGCGAGGTATCCCTGCCCTGGCTATCGCTCGTCGACCCGGAAGTGATTGTGGTGGGGTTGGAGGAGCATGCAATGCTTCCAGGCGGAAACAACGACACTGGTTTCTACGGCGGTGAACGATATCCGCCCCACCGCAATTTGGTCAAAGTCACCTTGACAACCACCAAACGCGTGCGCGTCGAGAAAAATCGCGGATTGTTTCGATGGGTGAACACCACCTTGAATTTGGCCGAAGAACTGCAACTGGATCCGTTTGTCGTGATCAAGCGATGTGTGCAATCGCGCTCGGGATACAAGTTCGTACTGAATCCCGTGGGGATTCCGGACTTTGTGGATTGTACGTTGGTGGGAATCGATATTCCAGACAGCCGACGTGGGGAGAAAGACTATCATGTCGAATTGACGGCCACACGAGCCACGACGTTGCCTGTCGGTACCAAACTCGGCGACTATGTGGAACAACCGCCGGAAATATTTCCGGAAGATCAGCAAGGTTTCTTGAACGCGCCATTGCGTCCGCCGCGTAAATTGGCATCGATCCATGTGGTCGGCGACACCGGGATACGTCCGCATCCGATATCTGTACCGCGGGTAGAGACGCCGTCCTACATGGAAGAACCATCGGCATCCCCGACTTCGGTATCGTCCGCGGCATCGTCTTCGGTCTCGTCCGTGTCCGCGGTTGACGACACCCAGGAACCACCACCAACGTCGACCAGTTGGGCTTTGGATCGGTGGCTGGGTTTCTTGTGTGGCACTCCGCCCGCCCCACCTGCGGCATTGAACGTGGTCGAATACCGATGGACCGGCCGCGAGATCATTACGTTCACGCTGCAGTTCCCCACCAGTCCTGCACCAACCTATGGCACGAAATACTTTGAACTGCGCGCGTATATTCCCGAAGGTGCAATTCAATTGCATCCGAAATATGCGTCGGTGAAAATCGCGACGGGCGTGACCGTCATGAGCAAGGACGAAACTACGCGATTTGAGGTGGGTCGATTGTTTTTGGGGACGAGCAATGATGGCCGCGCGCCGGTGCAAAAGCGTCAATACATCAGTGACAACCTGCACACGTTTCCAATTACGATCGTGGCCTCTCCGAATCCCCTGAAAAGCATCACCATTCGTCACGGCGATGTCATTGGCTACGTGACCCCGTTTGGACGGAAAGACTCCGTTGCAGCAGCGAATACTGGTTCCTCCATGTCGGAGGCTATCGAAACGCGCGTGGTGAATTGGGGTGCGCGGATGGTCGATGTGGAAATGATCACGGGATCGGTTCGCAAGGGAACGTTGACCAAATGGGTAGATAGCTTGGCGCGCGTCGACAACCAGAGCGACCCGGATCGAATGATCTTGCAGGCGCCCATGTGCGAAGATGTCAACCAATGGTTGTGTCCGGTGACGTCGTTGCATATGCGGGAGAATACGCGCCATTGGAACGTGACGGTGATGATCAAAGACAAGCCGGGCAGCAAGCGCTATTATGCGGGGACCAAGATCATCATGGTGTCGTATCCACCGATACCAATTACTTCGGGTGAATCGCCGCCCCTGTTGGTCCTGGAATGTCACATGCCGCAGCCGGCGCCGAAACCGATCGCGACATATCGTCCGGCGTCCGATTCCCGACAGCGTTCGTTCCAAGGGCAACCGATCAAACGTGCACCGACGTGGCTGGCGCCGCAGCCAATGCCCAAGAAAATCAAGATGGAGCCGACGATTGTGAGCTTTCGCAACGTGGCGTTTGAGATGTTTCCCGACTATGATATGTTGCCGATCGAGATGCCAGGGATCGATACATGGGAATCCTGTTTCCGGGTGCGCGCGCAAGTCATGCATGCGCCAATGTTCAAATTGCAGCGTTTCGTGACGATTCATCCCGGTCGCACGGTGGAGTTTCCACTCGGATTTCATCTGCGGACCCCGAACAACGCGACGCTGCAAATGGTTCCGATGGGGCCCCTCATGCATTGCACGATGCAGTTGGAAACAAGGAGTCGACAGGACGCCCCGATGAATATGCAAATTCATCGCTCCTTGTCGGTGACCATTCTCAACCCAAACAAGGTGCCGGTGACGATTGTGCACGGTCATCTGCTCGGAATCCTGAAGATCCGCGTTCCGGAAGAACAGGAATCCGTTGCCGGCATCACCTTAGAGCCAGCAATCATAACTTAATCAAAATGAATTTTAGCATCACCCTTGATTTGGAAAACCACCGCGTCGCCCACGAACATGCGTGGTATCGCGCAGGTATTGTCACGTCGCACGTGCAGGAATACATCGAGCCGCGCGAGTCCGCGCCGACTGCCACGACCAACAACGAGTCGATCGCGGAAGTATCTGCGCAAACCTACAAATTGGTGCATCGCACGGATTTTAAGGCGTGGATTGCTTGCGGCGAGACCGAAAAGGGATGGGCCATGTCGGTCATGAAGACGGCACCTACCCTGGGCAAGAAGCGTACGCGCAATGTCGTGCGTCATACCATTTATGTGTCGCCCGTGGTCGTTGACAACAACGAGGCGAAGTGGCGCATCGAGTTCAAAGACCAGGCGGATTTTGATGACTACATGCGCACGCTCAATCATTACGAAAAGCATCCCAACGCCAACGTTCCGCTCGGAAAAAGCGTCGAGTCGGAATTTGAGTCGGACGAAGAGGAACTTCCGGCCAAAACTACCAAGGTCACCAAACCCCGCGCGAAGAGAACCAAGGTTGCTGCTGCACGCGCGGAACAAACGGTCGAGGAAGACGAGGAAGAGTCGGAGCATGATGAAACGTCCGAATCTGCGGATCCTGCGCCGTCTGCCGCGGTGGCCAAGACCACCACTAAATCACCCGTGTCGGTCAAGCCCAAAGTGAAGGCCAGCAGCAGCAAGTCTTCGACCGCCGCGCGCGCCGCGACTGCGGAAACAACAGAACTTGTAGATATCGAATAATGTGTAACACATAACTATGTCGCAGATTTCTTCGGTTCATCTGTTCGTAGGATTGTTGTATTCGTTGCCCTATCTGACGTTTGTGGGCGATGTCATCCACAGCCACACCAACACGACCGTCATTCATCGCATGTGGTCGGAGGTCTCGTGGATGTCCACGGTGCAGTGTTGGGCCGACACGGACATGTGTGGAGACGTGCGTGTGCCCTGTGTGTTGCGCGGGAAGGTGGTGGACGTGGACGTTAGTGATTTTCAGACCTAT
>JACCED010560600.1_pt1 | contig 10580 bp, 10 predicted proteins | sample 7455021 | NCBI WGS metagenome assembly JACCED01 (sample SAMN15323456, study PRJNA562643) | freshwater metagenome | isolation source: river surface water | place: USA:Blue River Watershed | collected 2017-08-19 | reverse complement strand
GTCTGGTCCTTTTCACCGGCGGCCAGCGGGGCGCCCACGGTGTGCACGCAGGGCACGAACTCGCCATCGGTGCCCAGCACGTCGTAGACGGCCTTGCCCATGCGGGTCATCAGTTTCTGGTTGACCACCACGTAGGCGCTGTCGGTCAGTTCGATGCCGATGTGGGCGATGTGCGAGCCCAGCGGGCCCATGGAGAAGGGCACCACGTACATGGTGCGGCCCCGCATGCAGCCGTCGAACAGGGGGTGGAGCGTGGCGCGCATCTCGGCCGGGGCCATCCAGTTGTTGGTCGGGCCGGCGTCTTCCTTTTTCTCGGAGCAGATGTAGGTGCGGTCTTCCACGCGGGCCACGTCCGAGGGGTCGGTCCAGGCCAGGAAGGAATTGGCGCGCTTGCCCGGGTTGAGCTTCTTGAAGGTGCCGGCGTCCACCAGCTCCTGGCACAGGCGGTCGTATTCTTCCTGCGAGCCGTCGGCCCAGACAATGCGCTCGGGCTTGCACAGGGCGGCCATTTCGGCGACCCAGGCGATCAGCCGGGCATTTCTGACATGGGCGGGCGCATTGAGGTCAAGACCCTGCATGGCGGGTGAGTTCATGGGGAAAGCTCCAAAGTTTGAAAATCGTTTTTCCGAAGGCCTGGCAGCCAGGCCAGACCTTGGGAAAAACGACGCGCCGCAGGCTGACATACTCGCGTCATGCGGGCCATGTAACGCCCCCGTAACCTGCAGGTGCCCGATTTTAGGGAGGCCTCCCGACTTGTGCCTGTCACCAGGCGGAAAAACTATGCAAAACATGCATAACATTATGCGGGCCCTGTGCCGGCCGATGTTCAGCGCCCTGCTGGCCTTGGGGCTGGCCTGCTGCGTGCCGCTGCAGGCCCAGCCCCTGCGGGTGGCCGCGGCCAGCAACCTGAAGTTTGTTCTCGCCGACCTCGAGGCCCTGTACCGGCAACAAACCGGCCTGCAGACCGAGTTCACCCTGGGCGCCTCGGTGCAGCTGGCGCGGCAGATCCAGCAGGGCCTGCCGGTGCAGCTCTTCATTTCGGCCGACGAGGCGCAGGTGGCCTGGCTGGTGCAGGCCGGGCTGGCGCGCGAGGCCGGCCAGCGCTATGCCCTGGGCCGGCTGGCCCTGGTCAGCCCCAGGGGCTCGGGCATCCCGGTGGCCGACGGGCTGGAGGCGGCCCTGCGGGCGCTGCGGCCGGGCGACAAGCTGGCCATCGCCAACCCGCAACTGGCCCCCTATGGCCTCGCCGCCCGGGACCTGTTGCAAAAAAGCAGTGCCTGGCCTGCTGTCCAGAAGCAGCTGGTGCTGGGCGACCACATCGGCCAGGCCACCCAGTTCGTGCTGACCGGGGCGGCCCCGCTGGGCATCACCGCCTATTCGCTGGCCCTGGCGCCAGAGGCGGCCGAGAGGCTGCAGGTCTGGCCGGTACCGGCTGCGCTGCACGCGCCGCTGCCGCAGGCGTTGGTGTTGCTCAAGAACGCCGGGCCCGAGGCCCGCGCTTTCCGCGACTTCCTGCTCGGGCCGGTGGCCCGCCCCCTGTGGCTGCGGCATGGCTACGCCCTGCCACAATGAGCGGCAAATGCCTGCGCCTTGCTGCCTGAACTGCTGAAGCCATGGATTGGTCCGCCCTCCAGGTCTCCTTGCTGCTGGCCGCCCTGACCACCGCCCTGCTGCTGCCGCCGGGCCTGTGGCTGGCGCGCTGGCTGGCGGTCACGCCCTGGCGCGGCCGACCGCTGGTCGAGGCCCTGCTGCTGCTGCCGCTGCTGCTGCCACCGACGGTGGTGGGCTTTTACTTCCTGATGGCCTTTGGCCAGGCCAGCCCCTGGGGCGCCTGGCTGGCCGATGCGCTGGGCCTGCGCCTGGTGTTCAGCCTGCAGGGCCTGCTGCTGGTGAGCCTGCTGGTCAATGTGCCCTTCATGGTCCAGCCCATCCAGCGCGCCTTTGCCGCCGTGCCGCACAGCCTGCGCGAAGCCGCCTGGGTCTCGGGCCTGTCGGGCTGGCGCACCTTCTGGCAGGTGGAGCTGCCGCTGGCCTGGCCGGGCATCCTGGCGGGCATGGCGCTGACGGCCGCGCACACCCTGGGCGAGTTCGGCGTGGTGCTGATGGTGGGGGGGAACATTCCGGGCGAGACGCGCACCCTCTCCATCGCGCTCTACGACAAGGTGCAGGGCATGGAGCTGCAATCGGCGCATGTGATGGCCCTGGCCCTGGTCGCACTGTCGGTGCTGGCCCTGGCCCTGGTGCTGGCCTTTGACCGGGTGGGCGTGCGCGGTCGCGCCCTGCAGGAGCGCTGATGGCGGGTTTGCAGGTGCAGCTTCAGGCCTCGGGCCCGATCCGGATGGACGCCACATTCGACTGCGGCCCCGGCGAGCTGCTGGCCCTGGTCGGTCCCTCGGGCAGCGGCAAGACCAGCATGCTGCGCGCCGTCGCCGGCCTCTGGACCCCGCAGCGCCTGCAGGGGCGCATCACCTGCGCCGGCCAGTGCTGGCTCGATACCGCACAAGGCCTGCAGCTGACCCCGCAGCAGCGCCGGGTTGGCCTGGTCTTCCAGCATTACGCCCTTTTTCCGCACATGGACGTGCTGGCCAATGTGGCGCTGGCGGCCGGCCCCGGCTGGCCAGAGTCGGCAGTCCGGGCCCTGCTCGAGCGGGTCGGTCTGGGCGAGCTGCTCGCGCGCCGCCCGGTCCAGCTCTCGGGCGGCCAGCAGCAACGGGTGGCGCTGGCGCGTGCGCTGGTGCGCGTGATGCACGCGCCCGGCCACGGCACGCCGGGCGAGGCCGGCGTGCTGCTGCTCGACGAACCGTTTTCGGCGGTGGACGCGCCCACCCGCCAGAGCCTCTACCGCGAGCTGGCCGCCTGGCGCCAGCAGGTGGCGGTGCCGATGCTGCTGGTCACCCACGACCTCCAGGAGGCGCGGCGCCTGGCCGACCGGGTGGTGATCGTGGATGACGGGCAGACCCTGCAGTCGGGCCCGCCCGAGCGGGTCCTGGCCAGCCCGCGCAACGCCCGCGTGGCCGAGCTGGTGGGCATCCAGAACCATTTCCGCGGCCGCTTTCACAAGGACCGGCCCGGCTGGGCCCGGCTGGAATGGCTGGGCGCACACGGCGCGCTGGCGCTGCAGGTGGTCGACAAAAACCGCATCGACGACGGCACGGCGGTCACCTGGGTGCTCCGTGGCGAAGGGGTGGACCTGCTGACCGATGGCAGCCAGGCCGGGGGCGCCAATGTGCTGCCCTGCCGCCTGCAGGAAGTGCTGGCGCTCGGCGAGATCAGCCTGTGCACCCTGGTGCCCGAGGCGCTCCCCGAGCAGCGCATCACGCTCAACCTCGATGGCCGCCAGTTGCGGGCGGTCGGCGCCACGCCCGGCCAGCGGCTGCACCTGCGGCTGGCGCCCGAGGCCCTGCACATCATGCCTCTCAAGTGAATCCGGGCAGGCGAAAAAAAACCCGCCAGAGGCGGGTGGCTGTCCGGACCTGAAAAGGCTCAGGCCAGGAAGACGGCGATGAAGGCCAGCAGGAAGATCAGCAGGCCGCCCACCACGGGGATGACGATCGGGATGTGCTTGACCACGGCTTCGACCGGATCATCAGAGGTGTGTTCGTTGTGGCTCGACATGGGTGTGCTCCAGACGCGATATCAGCCGCTATTGTAGCCAAGCCCGGCTTGCACCCGGTTTACAGCAGGGCATAGGTGGTGCTGGCCCGGAACACGCTCTGGCCGTCCTCGGCCCCGCGCAGGTCGATTTCGCCAAAGGCCATGCTTTTGCCCGCCCGCAGCACCCGCGCCGTGACCAGCGCGTCCTGGCCGGAGAGGGGCTTGAGGAAGCTGCTCGAGAGCTGCACCGTGCTGCAGGGCCGGAAGGCGCCAAAGTGGCTGATCAGCGCCAGCACCATCGCGGTGTCGGCCGCCGCCATCATGGCTTGCCCGCACAGCATGCCGCCCACCCGCGAGAGCTGCGCACTGTGCGGCAGCCGCAAGGTGACCTCGCCGGGTCCGACGGTGGCCAGCTGCAGGTCCAGGGCCTGCACCCAGGGGGCAAACAGATCGGCCAGGGCCTGTTGCAGGGACTCGGGGCTGACGGGTGGCTGGGTCATGTAACTTCTCCGTAAGGGCAGTGGTGATTCTCACAGTTGTGGCAAAAAAGGACTTTGCAGTCGGGCGGGGCTCGGTTATGGTCCGCCGGACACAGCGCATTCTTCCTTCAGCACAGGAGTCGGCCATGGTCAGACGCGTCGCGCAGGAAAGCCGCACCGGGCAGGTCATGCTGCCGCCGGGCCTGGCGGCCGCGCCGGTGCTCGACCTCATGTGCACCCACTTCGTGCTCACGCTCACCCGCCAGCAGGGGCCGCAGTTCAACCTGCGGCGCGACCTCGGCGGTCTGCTGCCCTTGTGCGGGCGGCATCTGCTGTGGCCGGTCAGCGTGCTGCACCGGCTGCGCCAGTGGCTGGGGCCGCGGGTGGCGGGCCACGAGGCCTGGGTCGGGCAAGAGCCGCTGTCGGGGCGCGAATTTCTCGACCGTTTTGCCGTCTGGCGCGGGCCCTATGACGAGTCCACCCTGTTCTTCTACCTTGACGACTACGCCCGCGAAGCCCCCAAGGACCTGATGGCCGTGCTCGCCGCCACCGCGCAGTGGCTGGCCCACACCCTCAAACAGCAGTCGACCCGGGTGCAAAAGAACATCGGTGTGCTCGCTGGCCTGCTGCAGCTCAATGCGGCCGAGCAGGCGGTGCTGCTGTACGGCACGCTGGCGCGCTACCAGCGCGAGCTGCGCAGCCTGCTGGTGGAGTTCAAGGTCAGCAACGCGCCCGAGGCCTACGCTGCGCTGGCCGAGGTGGCCGGTGTGAACGCGGCCGATGTGGCCGAGGCGCTGCGCACCGGCTCGCGCCTGGAGCGGGTGGGCCTGGTTGACAACCTGCTGTCCGAGCACGCCATCACCGACCTGTCGGACCTGATGAAGGTCAGCGACAAATTGCCGCCGGTGCTCATGCGCGAGTACAGCGATACCGCCGAACTCATGGCGGTCTTCACCCGGCCCAGCCCCGCCAGCGCGCTGACGCTGGCCGACTTTGACTATGTGGCCGAAGACGCCCGCGTGCTGCGGCAGCTGCTTGCGCGTGCTGTGGAGCGCGGCGAGGCGGGCGTCAACATCCTGCTGTATGGCCCGCCGGGCACCGGCAAGACCGAACTGGCGCGGGTGGTGGCGCAGGCGGCCGGTCTGCGGCTCTTCGAGGTCGAGCATGCCGACCGCGAGGGCCACTCGCTCTCGGGCCGCGACCGCTACCGCTCGCTGCAGATCGCGCAGGCCTTCCTCAAGGGCAGCGCGCAGGCGGCATTGCTGTTCGACGAGGTCGAAGACGTGTTCCCGCCCCTGTCGCTGGAGGCCAGCCAGCGCATGGCGCGCGCCGAGCAGGGACTGGCACATGCCAGCCAGTCGGTCAGCGGCAAGGCCTGGGTCAACCAGATCCTCGAGACCAACCCGGTGCCCACCCTGTGGGTGACCAACCGCATCGAGCAGATCGACCCGGCGTTCCGCCGCCGCTTTGCCTACCACCTCGAGCTCACCAGTCCGCCCCCCGGTGCGCGCGAGCAGCTGGTGCGCAAGGCGCTGGCCGGCCACGGGGTGGGGCATGAGCTGGTGGCGCGCCTGAGCGCCAGGCAAGACCTCACGCCCGCGCAAATCCACACGGCCGTGCGTTTTGCCGTGCTGGCGCAGACCGAGCAGGCACCGCTCGATGCGCTGATCGAGCGCCAGCTCACGCACGCCGACCATGCCCTCGGTCGCACGCGTCCGGCGCCACAGGCCATACCGGCGGCCACCCAGTACAGCCTGGACCTGCTGAATGTCGAAAGCCGGCACGAGATCGCCCGCATCGTGCAGGCCCTGCAGGCGCGCGGCCACGGCACGCTGTGTTTCCATGGTGCGCCCGGCTCGGGCAAGAGCGCGCTGGCCGCGCACATCGCACAGGCGCTGGCCAGGCCCCTGCTGGTGCGCCAGGCCAGCGACCTGATGAGCAAGTACGTGGGCGAGACCGAGCAGAACATGGCCGCCATGTTTGCCCAGGCCGAGCGCGAGGGCGCGGTGCTCCTGCTCGACGAGGCCGACAGCTTCCTGCAGGACCGGCGCAGCGCGCAGCGCCACTACGAGGTCAGCGAAGTCAACGAGATGCTGCAGGGCATGGAGCGCTTTCGGGGCGTGTTCATCTGCACCACCAACCTGATGGACCAGCTCGACGCGGCCGCCCTGCGCCGCTTTGCCTTCAAGGTCAAGTTCCTGCCGCTGCGCCGCCAGCAGCGCGAGGCCATGTTCATCGCCGAGGCCCTGCAGGGCGACGGGCAGCTGTTCACGCCGGCCCTGCGCGAGCGGCTGGCGCAGCTCGACCAGCTCTGCCTGGGCGACTTTGCCGCCGTGCAGCGCCAGGCGCAAATCCTGGCCGAGGCACTGGACGCCGAGAGCTTCCTGGCCCAGCTCGAAGCCGAGCACCGGCTCAAGCCGGAGGTGCGCGAGCGGCGCGGGCTGGGCTTTCTCTGAGGCCAGGTCGGACCCCGACCCAGGGCACCCACAGGCCTTCGCCAACGCCAGCCCGGCGGGGGCTCAGCCTGACAGCCGACAAGGCCCTACCATGTCGGCATGGCAAGCATCCTGGTTCTGGGGGCCGGCATGGTCGGCGTGTGCACCGCACTGCAGTTGCAGCAGCGGGGCTTCGACGTGGTTCTGGTCGACCGGCGCTCGCCCGGGCAGGAGACCTCGTACGGCAATGCCGGCCTGATCCAGCGCGAGGCGGTCGAGCCCTACCCCTTCCCGCGCGAGGCCGCCTTCTGGCGCCTGGCGCTGCTGGGCGAGGGTGCCCAGCTGCACTGGCATCTGCGTGGCCTGTGGCAGATGGCCGGCGCCCTGCGTGGCTACTTTGTGCACTCGCGCCCGGCCGCACACGCCCGCGCCAGTGCGGCCTACAGCCGCCTGATCGCCCACGCCACCGCCGAGCACGCCCCGCTGCTGGCCGCTGCGGGCGCCCAGGACCTGGTGGCGCAGCAGGGTTTTCGTTTTGTCTTTCGCACGCCGCAGGCGCTGGCCGAGGCGGTGCAGCGCGCGCGCCGCCTCGAGCGTGACTTTGGCGTGCGACACCAGGCCGAGGACGGTGCCGCCCTGCGCCGTGCCGAACCCGCGCTGGGCCCGGCGCTGGTGGGCGCGGTGCACTGGCTCGACCCCTGGGCCGTGCGCGATCCGGGGGCGCTGGTGCAGCGCTATGCCGCGCTGTTTGTCGCGCGCGGCGGCCAGCTGCAGGTGGGCGATGCCGACAGCCTGCAGGCTGCGGGCGCCGGCTGGGCGGTGCAGACGAGGGATGGCCGGATCGAGGCCGCGCAGGCGGTGCTGGCCCTGGGCCCCTGGGCCGAGGCCGCCACCCGCCGCCTGGGCTACCGGCTGCCGCTGTTCATCAAGCGCGGCTACCACCAGCACTACCGTGGCGGCGCGTCCTTGCAGCAGCCGGTGCTCGAGGCCGAACGCGGCTACCTGCTGGCACCCATGCAGCGCGGCCTGCGCCTGACCACCGGCGCCGAAGTCGCGCCGCTGGACGCCGCGCCCACGCCGGTGCAGCTGGCCAAAGCCGAGCGCCTGGCGCGCCAGCTGCTGGACCTGGGCCAGCCCCTGCCCGAGTCACCCTGGCTGGGCGCGCGCCCCTGCACGGCCGACATGCTGCCGCTGATGGGCCCCGCCCCCCGGCACCCGGGGCTGTGGTTCAACTTCGGCCATGCCCACCAGGGCTTCACGCTCGGGCCGGTGGCCGGTCGGCTGCTGGCCGAGATGGTGGCCGGCGACACACCCTGGATCGATCCGGCGCCCTACCTGCCCGAGCGGTTTGGCTGATCAGCAGACCCTGTAGAAGCTCAGGAACACCCCATCCGGCGCGCGCCGGCCGCTGCCGACGAACTGGCTCTCGGCCAGCCAGGCCCAGGCCTCGCCTGTCGCTTCAAAGCGGGGCTGGCAGCGGAAATACACCTCGTCGGGCTTGACCGGCTCGCCGCGCATGATGCGCTGCGAGTTCTCCAGTGAGGCCACGCGCAATGCGGTGTTCTGCACGAACACCCGCGTGCCATCGTCAAGTTCGATCACGTAGCGCGCATCCAGGTGCGCCTGCGTGCCGCCCCCCAGGATCAGCTGGAAGTCCGCACCGCCCGCCAGCACCTTGCCGTTCAGGCACGGGCCCCGCACCAGGCCGCCGGTGATCGGGATCATGCGGCGCAGTCCGGCCACGGTCTGGCCCACCTCCACCGGCGGCGCGATGGTGACGGCCAGGTCGCAGACGTGTTCGAGCCGGGGCGGCGGCAGGGTGTCGAGGGCAGGGGTGTTCATGTCGGACCTTTAAACTTGCTGCCAAATTATCAGGCCCCGCCATGCTCTCCACCCAAGACAAAACCCGCATCGACGACACCCGCATTGCTTCGGTGCGCCCGCTCATGACCCCGGCCCTGCTCGAAGAGCGCCTGCCGGCCACGCCCGCGCACCTGGCCCTGGTCGAAAGCTCGCGCCAGGCGATCTCGGACGTGCTGCACGGCCGCGACGACCGGCTGGTGGTGGTGGTCGGCCCGTGTTCCATCCACGACCATGATCAGGCCATCGCCTACGCCCGGCGCCTGAAGGCCGAGGCGGACAGGCACGCCAAGGACCTGGTGGTGGTGATGCGCGTCTACTTTGAAAAACCCCGCACCACCGTGGGCTGGAAGGGCTACATCAACGACCCGCACCTGGACGGCAGCTTCGCCATGAACCAGGGCCTGGAGATGGCGCGCCAGCTGCTGCTCGATGTGCTGGACATCGGCCTGCCGGTGGCCACCGAATTCCTCGACCTGCTCAGCCCGCAGTTCATCAGCGACCTGGTCAGCTGGGGCGCGATCGGGGCGCGCACCACCGAGAGCCAGAGCCACCGGCAGTTGGCCAGCGGCCTGTCGTGCCCGGTCGGTTTCAAGAACGGCACCGATGGCGGCGTCAAGGTGGCCGCCGACGCCGTGGTGGCCTCCCGGGCCGCGCATGCCTTCATGGGCATGACCAAGATGGGCCAGGCGGCGATCTTCGAGACGCGCGGCAACCAGGACGTGCACATCATCCTGCGCGGCGGCAAGGCGCCCAACTATGCGGCCGCCGATGTGGACGCCGCCTGCAAGGTGCTGCAGGCGTCGGGCCTGAGGCCGCAGGTGATGGTGGATGTCTCGCACGCCAACAGCAGCAAGCAGCACCACAAGCAGATCGAGGTCGCGCACGATGTGGCCGGGCAGATTGCTGCGGGCGACCGCCGCATCGTGGGCCTGATGCTCGAGAGCCACCTCCATGAAGGGCGGCAGGACCTGCAGCCCGGCCAGCCCCTGCAGTACGGCGTCTCCATCACCGACGCCTGCATCAGCTTCGAACAGACCGCACCGGTGCTGGACGCCCTGGCGCAGGCGGTGCGCCAGCGCCGCACGCGCTGATCACTGCCGCAACAGACTGCCCAGGGTTTCCGCCGGCAAGGACCAGTCCGCATCCTCTGCGATGGCTTCCTCCAGAAAGGTTTTCTGGCTTTCGCTCCAGATCGGCGCCTGCGGCAGTGCGCAGTGCCGGCAGGCGCCTTCGTGGCGCCCAATGAAGTCGGCGATCGAGGCCGGGTCTGCGGGCAGGCCCAGCTGCCTGAACAGGTCCGAGAGGGTGTTGACGTTGCCCCGCATGCATCACCTCCGCAAAAGGCCAGTGTGCAGCGCGGGCGCTGCGCTGGCGATACCGGTTTCCGATGCCTCAGGTCTTGCCAACTCTCCTTGCCGCACGGACAATCTGCCCATGTCCATCCAGGCCCTGATCGTCGGCATCCACCTTGCGCGCAGCACGCGGGGCAGGCCCGGCGCGCCGCCGGTCTGCTGAGCGGGCGGCCCGCGCGGCCGTCGGCTTTTTCTCCTCCTCACGCTTTTCGTGTTTCCTGTCCTGCCGTTGCCAAGGCAGGGCGCACCCCTGCATGGAGAAATGCACATGGCAGACCTGTTTGACAACCCCATGGGCCTGTGCGGCTTCGAGTTCGTCGAGTTCGCATCGCCCACCCCCCACGTGCTCGAACCCCTGTTCGAGAAGCTCGGCTTTGCGCTGGTGGCCCGGCACCGTTCCAAGGACGTGGTGCTCTACCGCCAGGGCGGCATCAATTTCATCGTCAACCGCGAGCCCCGCAGCCTGGCGGGCTACTTTGCCGCCGAGCATGGCCCCGGCCCCTGTGCCATGGCTTTTCGGGTGCGCGATGCGCACCAGGCCTATGCCCGCGCGCTGGCGCTGGGCGCCCAGCCCATCGAGGTGCCGACCGGCCCGATGGAGCTGCGCCTGCCCGCCATCAAGGGCATTGGCGGTGCGCCGCTGTACCTGATCGACCGCTTTGAAGAAGGCCGCAGCATCTACGACATCGACTTCGAGTGGCTGCCCGGTGCCGAGCGCCACCCGGCTGGTCACGGTTTCAGGACCATCGACCACCTCACCCACAACGTCTACAAGGGCCGCATGGGCTTCTGGGGCGGCTTCTACGAGCGCATTTTCAACTTCCGCGAGATCCGTTATTTCGACATCCAGGGCGAAT
>JACCED010458410.1_pt1 | contig 10582 bp, 3 predicted proteins | sample 7455021 | NCBI WGS metagenome assembly JACCED01 (sample SAMN15323456, study PRJNA562643) | freshwater metagenome | isolation source: river surface water | place: USA:Blue River Watershed | collected 2017-08-19 | reverse complement strand
CGGGTGTAACAGCGATGCCAGTGGGCTGCAGCAGCCGGGAGGCATTACACGGCGGAAACGATATGCCCAGCCGGGTGTCGGTGGTGAAGTCGCTCACGCCGAGCACCGCGCTGGGCAGGAGGGCCGCGTCCGACAGCGGCGACTGGGCATAGGCGGCGACACGGTCGGCCCCGTACTCACTGACGATGAATCGGTCGCCCCATACCGCCATGCCGCGCGGCTGCAGGCGGTGGGCGGAGTCGATCACCGCCAGGTTGGTGGAAAAGTCCGGTTGCCCGATCACCTCCGACGCAGGCGCGTCATTGGTAGCCGGGATTGCGTTGAAAACCAGCAGGCGGTGGTTGCCTGTGTCGGGGATGACAAGGCGCCCATCCGGCGAGAGATAGGGGTTGCCGATCGGGCTACCGAGATTGCGGCCGGAAGGCCGGGCCGGCGGAAAGGGCTGGTTCGCATACACCCCGTCGAAGGCCTGCTGGCCAATCACCGCCGCTGCGGGCTGGTGATGACTGAAATCGAGCCGGACGAGAAATTGGGACTGCAGGGGTGCGAGCCCATTACCGGCCTTGTCCCGAGCTGCCAGCCCCAGGGTGTGGCCGGGGCCCCGGGGCCATCCGCTGGGCGCCGGGACCAGGGTGAGGGTATCGGCTGTGGCGTTCCAGTTAGGCGTGGCCACGGCGGCCAAGTCTCCGGTCAGTGCCAGGCTGCCGGCATCCATAGGCTCGCTGAATGCGACGACCAGAGCTTGGTCCTTGAAAAGGGCGGGAGGTGGTGTGAGGAAGCGCGCAGTGGGCGCCAGGATGTCGGGCTCCGGAGGCCCCGGAATCACGGCTGCCCCCGGCCCTGGCCCCGGCTGAGGCTGCACGGCTCCCGTCGGCGTCACCTGTCCGGGCGCGTCCGACCCCGATCCGCCGCCGCAAGCGGCGAGCCACAGAGTGGCCATGAGCAGCGCAGGCACAGCCATGGCGGCCCGAGGAAACGGGAGAGGAGACCTCATCGTTGGCGATCCAAGTGGTGGCAACGCTCATTTGTACATCCTAATAACTAATTTTGTGAACCTTTGTTGAATACTGCCCGGCCAAACGCCCAGCCCGCGGCGTCTGCCACCGGGAGCCGCAGGCACAGGTCCGGACCGTCCGCTGGGAGCCTGGCGTGGGCCCGGCAGCAACGCAAAGGCAAAATAGCGGGCTATTCAGGCTGCGCCCGACCATCCCGGCCGAGCGCCACCCGGCCCCTCTCCGGAGCACTTCTTGTCTTCATCCGACTTCGCCGCCGAAACCCGGCGGCGGCGCACCTTCGCCATCATTTCGCACCCCGACGCGGGCAAGACCACGCTGACGGAAAAGCTGCTGCTGTTCTCCGGCGCGATTCAGATCGCCGGCAGCGTGAAGGCGCGCAAGGCCTCGCGCCATGCCACCTCCGACTGGATGGAAATCGAGAAGCAGCGCGGCATCTCGGTGGCCTCCTCGGTCATGCAGATGCTCTACAGGGACCATGTGATCAACCTGCTGGACACGCCCGGTCACAAGGACTTTTCCGAGGACACCTACCGGGTGCTCACCGCGGTGGATTCGGCCCTGATGGTGATCGACGCGGCCAACGGTGTGGAAGCACAGACCCGCCGCCTGATCGAGGTTTGCCGACAGCGCAACACGCCCATCATCACCTTTGTGAACAAGATGGACCGGGAGGTGCGCGAGCCGCTGGACATCCTCGACGAAGTCGAGCGAGAGCTGGGCATGCCCTGCGTGCCCATGACCTGGCCGGTGGGCAAGGGCAAGCTGTTCGGCGGCATCATGAACCTGCGCACCGACGCGATGACGGTGTTCGAGTCCGGCAGCGAACGCCGGCCGCAAGACTTCGAAGCGATCCCGCTGTCGGACCATGCCGCCCTGCAGAGCCGCTTCGGTGCAGAGTTCGAGGCCGCGGCCGAAAGCATGGAGCTGGCCGTCGGCGCCTCCCCCGCCTGGGACCATCAGGCCTTTCTGGAGGGCCGGCAGACCCCCGTCTTCTTCGGCTCGGGCGTGAACAACTTCGGTGTCATGGAGGTGCTCGACGCGCTGGTCGATCTGGCACCCGCGCCCCAGCCCCGCAAGAGTTCGCTCATGGTCAACAAGCAGCCGCAGGAAAAGACCATCCAGCCGGAAGACAACGCGTTTTCAGGTGTGGTGTTCAAGGAGCAGGCGAACATGGACGCCAACCACCGTGACCGCATCGCCTTCGTGCGCATGGCCTCAGGAAAATACACACCCGGCATGAAGCTCAAGGTGCAGCGCACCGGCAAGGAGTTGCGGCCGACATCGGTGGTGACCTTCCTTTCGCAACGGCGCGAGGCGGTCGACGAGGCCTACGCGGGCGACATCATTGGCTTCACCACTCACGGCGGCGTGCAACTGGGCGACACCATCACCGACGGTGCCAACCTGCAGTTCACCGGCCTGCCCTTCTTCGCGCCCGAGCTGTTCATGACCGTGCTGCTGCGCAACCCGCTGCGTACCAAGCAGCTGCAGCAGGGCCTGGCTCAGCTCGGAGAGGAAGGCGCGATTCAGGTCTTCAAGCCCGAGGCGGGTGGCGCAATGCTGCTGGGGGCTGTGGGCCAGTTGCAATTCGAGGTGGTGCAGCACCGCCTGAAGGCCGAATACGACGCCGATATCCGGCTCGAGGGGTGCCAGTACACCGGCGCGCGCTGGATCACGGCCGACACACCCGCCGAGCTGCGAACCTTTACCGACGCCTATCCCCAGCGCATGTCGCGCGATGCCGCCGACGCACTGGCCTTCCTTTGCACCTCGCCCTACGACGTGCGGCTGGCGCAGGAGCGCTTTCCCAAGATCCACTTCCACCCGCTGCGCGAGCATGCGGGCTTGGCCCTGCAAGGTAACTGAGCGCGGCCGCCAGCCACGCGAACCCACGCCATGCGCCCTCTCCGGTCCTGGCCCTTGGAAGACCGCCGCCGGGTGCGTGGCGTGTTCACCGACATCGACGACACCCTGACCACCGAGGGCGCGGTCACGCCCGAGGCTCTTGCAGCCCTGGGCGCACTTCAGGCAGCCGGGCTGCCGGTCATCGCGGTCACAGGCCGGCCGGTAGGCTGGAGCGAGCCCTTCGCGCGAGACTGGCCGGTGCAGGCCATCGTGGCGGAAAACGGTGCCGTGGCCTTGGTGCGCGAGCAGGCGGTCCTCGAGTACAGCTTTGCCGGCGCGACGGATTCACCTGCAAGCGGCCATACCAGCGGCCACACGATCAAGAAGCTCTATCTGCAAAACGCAGCCACCCGGGAGAACAACTTCGCACGCATGCAGGAAATCGCCCATCGCATCATCGCGGAAATCCCCGGTGCCACGCTGGCCCAGGACAGCGCCGGACGCGAGACCGACATCGCCATCGACCACAGCGAGTTCTGCCACCTGCCCGACACCGCCATCCGCCAGGTCATCGCCACGATGCAAGCCGCCGGGATGCAGGCCACGGTGAGTTCCATCCACATCAACGGCTGGTTTGGCGACCATGACAAGCTGGCGGGCGCGCGCTGGATCCTGCGCGAGCTCACCGGCCGTGAGCTGGACGCAGAAATCGACCAGTGGGTGTACGTGGGTGACTCCACCAACGACGAGAAGATGTTTGCCCGATTCACGCAGTCGGTGGGCGTGGCCAACATCCAGCGCTTCCTGCCGCAGCTGATGCACCGACCCACCTACCTGGCGGAGGGAGAGCGCGGCACAGGCTTTGCCGAAATGGCGCAGGCGCTGCTGGCCGCGCGCTGAGCTGACTCGGAACGCCGGGAGGACACGGCGCGCCCTTCAGCGCACCGAATCTCACACCCGGGCCAACACCGGCTCCAGCGCCACGCCCGTGTGGGTACCCAGGCGCACCACTTCCTCGGGCGGCGCGCTGGCCACCACCTGGCCGCCAGCGTCACCGCCTTCGGGACCCAGGTCGACGATCCAGTCGGCTTCGGCGATCAAGTCGAGGTCGTGCTCAATGACGACCACGCTGTGTCCACCATCGACCAAACGGTGCAACACGCGAATGAGCTTTTCCACGTCGGCCATGTGCAGACCCACCGTCGGCTCGTCCAGCACGTAGAGCGTGTGCGGCGCTTTCTGGCCGCGGCGAGTCACGTCGTCGCGCACCTTGGACAGCTCGGTCACCAGCTTGATCCGCTGCGCCTCGCCGCCCGAGAGCGTGGGCGATGGCTGGCCGAGGGTGAGATAACCCAGGCCCACGTCCTTGAGCAGTTGCAGCGGGTGGCTGATGTTGGGCATGGAGGCAAAGAAGGCCACCGCCTCGTCCACCTCCATCTGCAGCACGTCGCCGATGCTCTTTCCGCGCCAGGTCACGGCCAGGGTCTCGGGGTTGAATCGTGCGCCATGGCATGACTCGCACAGCACCTTCACGTCCGGCAGGAAGCTCATCGCGATGGTGCGCAGGCCCTGGCCTTCGCAGGAGGGGCAGCGTCCCTCGCCGGTATTGAAGGAGAAGCGCCCGGGCCCATAGCCGCGGGCCTTAGCCTCGAGCGTGTCGGCAAAGAGCTTGCGCACCGTATCCCAGAAACCGATGTAGGTGGCAGGGCAAGAGCGGGGCGTCTTGCCGATGGGGGTCTGGTCGACCTCCAGCACCCGGTCGATGCCCTGGTAGCCGGTGAGCGAGCGGCAGTCCACCCACTCCGGATGCTGGCCGCGCTCGTCGGCTTCGCGCCCGGCCTTGGTCGACCGCTGTTGAACGCCGCGCTGCACGTTCTCCAGCAGCACGTCACGCGCCAGCGTGGACTTGCCCGAGCCCGATACGCCAGTCACCACCACCAGCCTTTGCAAGGGGACATCCACGTCAACGTCGCCCAGGTTGTGCAAACTGGCGCCACGCAGTTGCAGCCAGGCGTCGCCGGGGCCGCGACGGGCTTTGAGCGGATGCTTCATCGCGTGGAGCAGGTAGCGCCCAGTGATCGAGTCGGCGCTGGCGGTGACGTCGGCCACCGAGCCCTGGGCCACCAACTGGCCCCCGCGCTTGCCGGCGCTGGGGCCGATGTCGATCACATGGTCGGCGCGGCGGATGGTGTCCTCGTCATGCTCCACCACCACCAAGGTGTTGCCCTTGTCGCCCAGCTTATGCAAGGCATTGAGCAGGATCTGGTTGTCGCGGGCGTGCAGACCGATGGTGGGCTCGTCCAGCACGTAGCACACGCCCTGCAGGTTGGAGCCGAGTTGGGCCGCGAGCCGAATCCGCTCGGCCTCGCCCCCGGAGAGCGTGGGCGCGCCACGGTCCAGGGTGAGGTAGCCCAGGCCCACTTCCTCCAGGAACTCAAGCCGGCTCCGAATCTCGGGAATCAGGTCGCGGGCGATGCCTTGCTCGCGCAGGCTCAGGCTGCCTTCCACCCGCAGGCCCTCGACCCAACGCCGCAGGTCAGCCACCGACAGGGCTGCCACATCGGCAATGCCCACGCCGTTGAAGCGAACCGCGCGCGCCTGCACGTTGAGCCGGCTACCCTCGCAACCGGGGCAGGTCTCGTTGCTCATGTCCTCGACCTCGACCTCCGCAAATGTCTGCTCGCGCCCCTTGTTGTCGTCGTCAATCACGGAGTCGTCCAGGACCTTGCGCTGGTCACGGGTCAGCTTGACGCCGGTGCCCACGCAGTCCGGGCACCAACCGTGTTTGCTGTTGTAGGAGAAGAGGCGCGGGTCCAGTTCGGCGTAGGAGGTGCTGCACACCGGGCATGCCCGGCGAACCGAGAAAACTTCCACCTGGCCAATGTGGTGGTGACGACCCAAACCCAGGTCCATGGCCTCATGCAGGCCGTCGAGTGGCGCCAACAGATGCAGCACCCCCTTGCCATGCTCCAGGGCGATGGTGATCAATTCGCGCAGCGTGCCTTCCGTGTCCGGACCCACCTTCACATCGCCTACTGGCAGCTCGATCGAGTGTTCCTTGAATCGGTCCAGGCGGGGGAACCCGGTGGTGGGCAAAAAGTCGCCGTCGACCCGCAGGTGGGTGTATCGCCGGGCACGGGCCCAGTCGGCTAGCTCGGTGTAGACCCCTTTGCGATTGAGCACCAGCGGCGCGAGCAAGCCCACATGCTGGCCGCGCCAGCGCCGCATGATCTGGGCCACGATGCTGTCGGGCGTTTGCGGGCGCACTTCGGCGCTGTCCTTCACACAGTGCTGGATGCCCAGCTTCACGTACAGCAAGCGCAGGAAGTGCCAGACCTCGGTGGTGGTGCCCACCGTGGACTTGCGGCCTCCGCGCGAGAGTCGCTGCTCAATGGCCACCGTGGGCGGAATGCCATAGACCGCATCGACCTCCGGCCGGCCGGCCGGCTGCACGATGCTGCGGGCATAGGCGTTGAGTGATTCGAGATAGCGGCGCTGCCCCTCGTTGAACAGGATGTCGAAGGCGAGCGTCGACTTGCCCGAACCCGAAACACCGGTCACCACGCTGAACTTGCCGTGCGGAATGTTGACCGAGAGGGACTTGAGGTTGTGCTCGCGGGCGTTGACGATCTCGATTGCCTCCGCGCGGCGAGCCCGAACCACAGCCTGTAATGGGCGGCCTTCCTGTGCAAGCACGGCGCCTTCGCCGAGGGCGTGGTCGTACTCGCGCAGGGCGCGGGCCGTGTGCGAGGTGGGATGCTTCTTCAGTTCCTCGGGCGACCCCTCGGCCACCAGCAGACCACCGGCATCGCCGCCTTCGGGCCCGAGGTCGATCAACCAGTCGGCAGCGCGAATCACGTCCAGGTTGTGCTCGATCACAACCAAGGAGTGGCCCGCTTCGAGGAGCTTGCGCAATGCCCGCATCAGCTTGGCGATGTCGTCGAAATGAAGCCCGGTGGTGGGCTCGTCGAACATGAACAGCGTGCCCTTGGTGGCCAGGGGCTGGCTGGATCGGCGACCCGCTGCCTCGGCGAGAAAGCCGGCCAGCTTGAGGCGCTGCGACTCGCCGCCTGAAAGCGTGGGCACCGGCTGCCCCAGCTTCACGTATTCCAGGCCTACGTCGACGATGGGCTGCAGGGCCCGCAGCACCTCGCGGTCATGCGCGAAAAGTTGCACCGCCTCGCTCACGGTCAGCCCCAGCACGTCGGCCACTGTCAGCGCACGCGGACGCAAGTCGCCCAGGGCCTGGCGCTCGATGGTGACCTCGAGAATTTCTGGGCGGTAGCGCTTGCCGTCACAGTCGGGGCAGCGCAGGTAGACGTCCGAGAGAAACTGCATCTCCACATGCTCGAAGCCCGAGCCGCCGCAGGTGGGGCAGCGACCGTCGCCGCTGTTGAAACTGAACTTGGAGCCGGTGTAGCCACGCTGACGCGCCAGGGCCGAGTTGGCGAAAATCTCGCGAATCGCGTCCCAGGCGCCCACGTAGCTCACCGGGTTGGAGCGGGCGGTCTTGCCAATGGGGGACTGGTCGACGAAGACGACGTCACCAATGTGGTCTGCCCCCAGCAAACGGTCGTGCTTGCCCGGGGTTTCGGTGGCCTTGCCAAACTGGCGCAGCAACGCTGGCGCCAGGATGTCCTGCACCAAGGTGGATTTGCCCGAGCCCGAAACGCCGGTGACGACCACCAAGCGCTGGAGCGGAAACTCGATCGCGAGGTTTTGCAGGTTGTGCTCACTCGCGCCCTCCAGCACCAGACGCGGGGTGGCGTCAGTCACCGTCCGCTTGAAGCCCATGCCCACCTGCTTTCGCCCACCCAGGTAGGCGCCGGTGAGGGTGTCGGCGTGGCGCAGTTCGGCCACAGTGCCGTCAAAAACGATCTGGCCGCCCTTCTCGCCGGGCGCGGGGCCCATGTCAATCACACGGTCGGCGGCCAGCATGACCGCTGGGTCATGCTCGACCACCACCAGCGTGTTGCCAGCGTCGCGCAGCCGGCCCATGGCCTCGGTGATGCGGTGGATGTCGCGGGGGTGCAGTCCGATGCTGGGCTCGTCGAGTACGAAGAGCGTGTTGACCAGGGAGGTGCCCAGGGCGGTGGTCAGGTTAATGCGCTGCACCTCGCCACCGGAGAGCGTTCGGCTCTGGCGGTCCAGGGTGAGGTAGCCAATGCCCACGTCCACCAGGTACTTGAGCCGGGTGTTGATCTCCTCAAACAGCAGCTTGAGCGCCTGCGCATCATCGCCCGTGGGCAGGGCCAGCCGCTGGAAGAACTGCCGCAGCCGGTCGATCGGCATCAGCATCAGGTCATGCAGGGACAGGCCCGGCAAGGCCTCGAGCTGCGCCCGCGTCCAGCTTGCTCCCACCGGCAGAAAGCGCTTTTCTGGCGCCAGCACTGCGTCGGCGTCCTCACGCGCGCCCAGTCGCCACAGCAGGCTTTCAATCTTGAGACGGGCCCCGCCGCAGTCGCCGCAAGGGGTGTAGCTGCGGTACTTGGACAGCAGCACCCGGATATGCATCTTGTAGGCCTTGCTCTCCAGGTACTTGAAGAAGCGCCGGATGCCGTACCACTGTTTGTTCCACTGCCCCTCCTTGAAGGTGGGCGTACCCTCGATCACCCAGGTCCGCTGCTCGGGGGTGAGCTTGTACCAGGGGGTGTCGCGTGGGATGCCGGCGGTCTCGGCATGGCGCATCAGGTCGTCCTGGCACTCGGCCCAGGCAGGGGTCTGGATAGGCTTGACCACGCCAGCGCGCAGGGTGAGCTTCTCGTTCGGGAAGACCAGCCCCCAGTCCACCCCGATCACCCGGCCAAAGCCTCGGCAGGCCTCGCAAGCCCCGACCGCGCTGTTGAAGGAAAACATGGACGGCACGGGATCGGCGTAGCGGATGTCGCTGTCCGGGCAGTGCAGACCGGTCGAGAACTTCCAGGCATCGAAGGTGGCCTGGCCTTGCGCGTCCTCGCCGGTCTGTGCGTAAACCGTGAGCCGGCCCGCACCACGCTTGAGGGCGATCTCGATCGCCTCGATGGCGCGCACCTTCTCCACGCCCTGGGCGCGAAAGCGGTCGGCGACGACATCGAGCACCTTCCGGGGCCCCGTGGGCGTGGCGACCTCCCGCTGGGCCTGCACCCGGGTAAAGCCGCTGGCGGCCAGCCACTGTTCCACCTCCTCCGCGGTGGTGGAGGCGGGCAGTTCAACCGGAAAGGTCACGACCAGGCGCGGGTCCTGGGCCTCGGTGCGCGCCACCAGGTCGGCATAGATGGTCTCCGGTGTGTCATGGCGAACGCCTTGCGCCGTCTGGCGGTCAAACAGGTGCGCCGCGCGGGCGAAGAGAAGCTTGAGGTGGTCATTGAGCTCCGTCATCGTTCCCACCGTGGAGCGCGAAGAGCGAACCGGGTTGGTCTGGTCGATCGCGATCGCGGGTGGCACCCCGTCGACCCGGTCGACCGCCGGCTTGTCCATGCGGTCCAGGAACTGGCGGGCATAGGCGGAGAAGGTCTCGACGTAACGGCGCTGGCCCTCGGCGTAGAGCGTGTCAAACACCAGGCTGGACTTTCCCGAGCCGCTGGGGCCGGTGACCACGGTGAGTTCGCCCGTGCGCAGGTCGAGGTCGAGGTTCTTGAGGTTGTGCTGCCTCGCGCCGCGGACGCGGATCAATCCCTGGGTCATACAGCCGGTCTTTCTCTGTGGGAGCCAAGCATTCTAGGGACCGGGTCTCGCCGAGTGCCGCGCAGGGGATATGCCCACCCGAACGAAGAAATCGAAAACACAAAAAAACTGGCAAGCGCTAGGGCTTGCCAGTCCAGAGAAGCGAGCTATGTGACCGGCTGAAGCCGGTCACGCGCGATGCGCTCAGGAGGCCTTGATGTTCGGGTAACGAACGTGTTCAACCAGGGCCTGGATCTTGGCGCTGGGCGCCGGTGTGACCAAGCTAACCAGGATGATCACGGCAAAGCCCAAGGGCACGCCGAAGACACCCGCAGAGATCGGCTGGATCCCATACCACAGCTCAACCGGCGAGGTCACGCCGAAGATGCCGCGCAGCCAGGGCTGGGTGGTCACCATGTAGTAGAAGGTGATGCCGAGGCCGGCGATCATGCCCAGCGAGGCAGCGATGCCCGTGGCGCGCTTCCAGAAGATGCCCAGAACCAAAGCCGGGAAGAACGAGGCCGCCGCGAACGAAAACGCCGCCGACACCAGGAACAGAATGTCCGCCGGTTTCTGCGCCGCCACGTAGGCTGCCGCCAAGGCCACCACCAGCAAGAGGATCTTCGAGATCGTCACGCGGCGAGCCGTGGACGCATTCGGGTCGATCATCTTGTAGTACAGGTCGTGCGACAGCGCGTTGGCAATCGTCAGCAGCAGGCCGTCGGCAGTGGACAGCGCAGCCGCGAGACCACCCGCCGCGACCAGGCCGGAGATCACATAGGGCAGGCCACCGATTTCAGGCGTGGCCAGCACGATGATGTCGCCGCCGATGCTCATTTCATTGAGCTGGAAGATGCCGTCCTTGTTGATGTCAACGATGCTCAGCAGCGTGGGGTCAACTTTGGACCAAGCCGCAATCCAAGCAGGTAGCTTGTCAAACGGCGTACCGACCAACACGTTGAACACCTCGTACTTGGCCAGCACAGCCAGGGCCGGAGCGGTGAAGTACAACAAGAAGATGAAGAACAGCGACCAGGTCACCGACTCACGCGCTTCTTTCACGCTGGGCGTGGTGTAGT
>JACCED011210910.1_pt1 | contig 10583 bp, 9 predicted proteins | sample 7455021 | NCBI WGS metagenome assembly JACCED01 (sample SAMN15323456, study PRJNA562643) | freshwater metagenome | isolation source: river surface water | place: USA:Blue River Watershed | collected 2017-08-19 | reverse complement strand
GTTTGCGTATGAGCCATTCACCTTGAGCCGTGAACAGCTCAATGCATATATCCAGGCCGAGTCCACACGATACGGCAGCATCATCAAGAAGACGCAAATCTCCCTAGATTGATGGCGCCTGCCGTATCAGGCAGTCTTCATGCCAAGCTTGCCCAGCAAAGCTTGGTCACGTTCCCAGTCAGGGTTGCCAGTTGTCAACAGCTTGTCGCCGTAGAAGATCGAGTTGGCACCCGCCATAAAGCATAAGGTTTGAATGGCTTCGCCCATTTCTTGGCGGCCAGCTGACAAACGCACACGTGCCTTAGGCATGGTGATGCGTGCCACTGCGATGGTGCGCACAAATTCCAACAGGTCTAAAGCCTCAGTGCCGTGTAAAGGCGTGCCTTCAACTTGCACCAAGTTGTTGATGGGCACAGAGTCTGGGTAAGGGTTGAGGTTGGCGAGTTGATGAACCAGGCCAGCGCGTTTTGCGCGTGATTCGCCCATGCCCACAATGCCACCGCTGCATACGTTCATGCCAGCTGAGCGCACGTTGTCGAGTGTGTCTAAGCGGTCTTGGTACACACGTGTGGTGATGATGTTGCCGTATGTCTCGGGTGCGGTGTCGAGATTGTGGTTGTAATAGTCAAGGCCAGCGTCTTTGAGGGTGTTGGCGTGTTGCGCAGTCAACATACCCAAGGTGCAGCAAGCTTCTAAATTGAGGTCTTTGACCGTGCGAATGAGTTCGGCTACTTTTTCAATGTCGCGGTCTTTGGGTTCGCGCCAAGCGGCGCCCATGCAAAAACGGGTAGCGCCGTTTTTCTTGGCTTCTGTGGCTGCTGCTTTGACGGTGTCTACATCCAATAATTTAGAGGCTTCCACGCCTGTGTCGTAACGTGCTGATTGAGGGCAGTAGCCGCAATCTTCCGAGCAACCGCCCGTTTTGATAGACAACAGTGTGGAGAGTTGAACTTCGTTAGGATTAAAGTTCTCACGGTGTACTTGTTGTGCTTTGAACATCAAGTCGTTGAAAGGCAGATTAAACAGCTCTTCCACAGCGGCCAATGACCATGCATGGTCAGTTACAGCGGGGGTTTTGGCAGGTTTCACGAAATGAACCGGCTGCTCATTTTGCAAAGTAGATTGCATACAGAAAACTTCTAAAAAGATATCCACTAAATATAGCAACAAAAGCCAACCCAAGGCTGACGCAGGGTTGCGCAGGGATAATGCGATTTTCGTGGCGGGAAGCCCTTTATTGACAGCCGAGGTTTTTTTGCAAAACACCCATTCATCACAGCTGGTACAGCGCAGCTTGCAAAGCGTGTGGCACCCCTGCACCCAAATGCAGCACCACGAGACCATGCCTTTGGTGGCCGTCAAGCGTGGGCAAGGTGTGTGGCTGTATGACGGCGACAACCGCCGTTACTTAGATGCCGTGAGCTCTTGGTGGGTGAACTTGTTTGGGCATGCCAATCCGCGCATCAACGCGGCGCTCAAAGACCAGCTCGACACACTTGAGCACGCCATGTTGGCGGGCTTTACACACGAGCCCGTGGTGGCGCTGTCTGAAAAACTATCTGCACTGACGGGTGGTGTGCTGGGCCACTGCTTTTATGCGTCAGATGGCGCATCGGCAGTGGAGATTGCGCTCAAGATGAGTTTCCACTCATGGCGCAACCAAGGCTTAACAAGCAAGCAAGAGTTTGTGTGCCTCAAAGGCGGCTACCACGGCGAAACCGTGGGCGCTTTGTCTGTGACAGATGTAGCCATTTTTCGCGATGCATATGACGCTTTGCTAAAACCCACGCATTGCCTGATGTCGCCCGACGCGCGTTTGGCGCTCGATGGTGAAACCGCCGAAGACCAAGCCCGGCGCGCTGCGCGTGAGCTAGAGCTGCTGCTGCAAGCGCGTTCGCAGCACATCAGTGCGGTCATTGTTGAGCCCTTGGTGCAATGTGCCAGTGGCATGGCCATGCACAGCGCTTTGTATTTGCAGTTGGTACGCGACTTGTGCGACCAATACCAAGTGCACCTGATTGCAGACGAAATTGCCGTGGGTTGCGGCCGCACCGGCACCTTTTTTGCCTGCGAGCAAGCCCAGATTTGGCCCGATTTTGTGTGCCTGTCCAAAGGTATCAGCGGCGGGTATTTGCCTTTGTCGCTGGTGATGACGCGCAACAGCATTTACCAAACCTTTTACAGCGACAGCGTGGCGCGTGGCTTTTTGCATTCGCACTCGTACACGGGCAATCCGTTGGCTTGCCGCGCTGCCTTGGCCACTTTGGCCATTTTTGAAGATGACGATGTACTGGTGCAAAACCAAGTGCGAGCCAAGCGTTTGACCCAAGCGCTCGCGCCTTTGGCCCAGCACAGCCAGGTGAAGAATTTCCGTCAGCAAGGCATGATTTGGGCCTTTGATGCCCAGGTGCACGATGCAGCCCAAGCGGCCACGTTCTCACGCCGTTTTTTTGCCACTGCGCTTGAGCATGAATTGCTTATTCGCCCCATTGGCAGCACGGTGTATTTGATGCCACCCTATGTGTTGAGTGACGACGAGATTGACTTGCTCGCTTCACGTTTGCACACCGTGTTTGAAAAAGTGATGCACGAATGACACACGCTTTGCTTGAAACCCTTCACGCCAAGCTGGCAGACATTGATGCCCAAGGTTTGCGACGCAAGCGCCTTAGCGCCGAGACGCCTTGCCAGCCGCATTTGGTGGTGGATGGCAAACCCATGTTGGCGTTCAACAGCAACGATTACTTAGGTTTGGCAGCACACCCGCAAGTGGTGGAGGCTTTGAAAGAGGGGGCTTCTTTGTATGGGGCAGGCAGTGGCGCGTCCCACCTGATCAGCGGCCACTCGCAAGCGCATGTGCGTTTGGAGGAAAAACTCGCGGCCATGCTGTCTCCGTACTTAGAGTCACCCCGCGCGCTTTATTTTTGTACAGGCTACATGGCCAACCTTGGCATCTTGAGCGCTTTAGCCGATAGCGCGCAGGGCGACATCAGCGTGTTTTCGGAGTCGCTCAACCACGCCTCGTTGATTGACGGCATTCGCCTGTCGCGCAGCAGCGTGCAGCTGTACCCGCATTGCGATACACAAGCCTTGAGCGATTTGCTCAAAGTCTGCACCAGCAAAACCAAGGTGGTGGTGACAGACAGTGTGTTCAGCATGGATGGCGACATTGCACCTGTGCGCGAGCTGCTGGCCTTGTGCGAACAACACGGCGCATGGCTGGTGGTGGACGATGCGCATGGCTTTGGCGTGCTGGGCGATACAGGCTGCGGTGTTTTGGAGGCGCTGAATGTGCGCTCGCCCAACCTCATCTACATGGGCACCTTGGGTAAAGCCGCAGGTGTGGGCGGCGCGTTTGTAGCGGCGCATGAGAGCTTCATTGATTGGATGGTGCAGCGCTCGCGCCCTTACATCTACACCACGGCTGCGCCGCCTGCGTTGGCACATGCATTGCTAACCAGCTTGCGCATCATCATGGGTGACGAAGGCAAGGCACGTCGTGCGCACTTGAAAGAGTTGATTGAGCAGTTCTCTACTGCGCCCATTCCATCGGGCTGGCAGCGTTTGGCGTCTGGCACAGCCATTCAACCCATCGTCATTGGCAGCAATGCCGATGTGCTTCAAGCCGCAGCTGCTTTGCAAGCGCAAGGCTTGTGGATCACAGCCATTCGCGCACCCACTGTGCCTGTGGGGACAGCACGTTTGCGCATCACATTGTCGGCCGCGCACTCGGTGGCCGACATCACGCAATTGACCAAAGCCTTAGGTAGCCTGTCATGAAAAGCATATTACCCACGGGGGCGTTCTCGTGTTTTGTCACGGGGACTGATACAGAAATCGGCAAGACCCTGGTGTCCGCCGCTTTGCTGCACATCTTGGTGCAACGCGGTGTGCAAGTGGCAGCCATGAAGCCGATTGCTGCAGGAACCGAGTGGCGAGAAGGTGCTTGGCGCAACGACGATGTCGACATGTTGGCCGCTGAAGTGAATGTGCCATTGCCGTTGGCGCTCACCACGCCGTACTTGCTGCAAACACCAGCAGCCCCGCATATTGCAGCGGCGATTGATAACGTGATGCTGAACCCTGCCCATATCAAAGCCTGTTTTGATCAAGTCAGTGCACAGGCGCAAGCCGTGGTTGTGGAAGGCGTGGGTGGTTTCAAAGTGCCTTTGACCGACAGCTACGACACTGCTGACATGGCGCAGCAGCTGGGTTTGCCCGTCATCTTGGTGGTGGGCTTGCGTTTGGGGTGTATCAGCCAAGCCTTGCTCACGGTTGAGGCCATTCAAGCCCGCGGCCTCAAGCTGATGGGCTGGGTGGCCAATACAGCCGATGCCAAGATGGGCTTTGTGCAAGAAAACATCCAAGCTTTACAAGCGCGCATAGATGCGCCATTGCTGGGGCACATTCCACGTTTAGATCAACCAACAGCGGCACAGGCCGCCTCTTACATCGCTCACGCATCCAGCCATGACTGATATTTCCAGACGACAAGCCTTGCAACTTTTGCCTGGTGCCCTGGGCGCTTTGTCCAGCGCCGATGTGTGGGCTCATACATCAGACAAGTTCCCTAACAAAAGCATCACCCTCATTGCGCCTTGGCCTACAGGAGGCGGCAGTGACGCCTTGATGCGTGCTTTTGCTGAGAGTGCCAGCCGTGTGCTGGGCGTGCCAGTGGTGGTCGAGAACAAGCCCGGTGCGGGCGGCACTTTGGGCGCGACTGCCATGGTCACAGCCAAGCCCGATGGCTACACCCTGACGCAATTGCCGCTGGGTGTCTATCGCTTGCCACACATGCAAAAAACGGCGTTTGATCCGATCAAAGACCTGACGCACATTGTGGGCTTGACAGGCTATACCTTTGGCATCGTCGCCACTGCTGGTGCGCCATTTAAAAGCCTCAAAGACATGGTGGCGTACGCCAAGGCCCACCCGGGGCAGCTTGAATACGGCAGTACTGGAACTGGAACAACGCCGCATTTGGCGATGGAAGAATTCAGCCAAAAAGCTGGCATCAAGCTCAACCACATTCCTTACAAAGGGTCGGCTGAAATCATGCAAGCCATTTTGGGCGGGCAAATCCGTGTCATGTGTGGCATTCCAGAATATGCGCCTTGGGTTAAAGAGGGCAAGCTGCGCTTGTTGGCGACTTTGGGGCGTCATCGCACATCAGCGTTTCCAGACGTGCCGACTGTCAAAGAGAGCGGCTGGCCCACCATCAGCGAGTCGCCTTTTGGTATTGGCGGCCCCAAAAATATGGACCCTGCCGTGGTGGCGGTGCTGCATGATGCATTCAAGAAAACCTTAGAGGACCCCAAAGTGCTCGAGATGCTCGATAAGTTTTCTCAACCTGTGATTTACATGGGTACGGACGAGTACACGCGCTATGCGCAGCAAACATTTGAGGTCGAGAAGGCCACCATCGAACGCTTGGGCATGGCCAAAAAATGAACGCATTGGATGGCATTCGTGTCCTTGACCTGAGCCGTGTTCTTGCAGGGCCTTGGTGCACGCAAACTTTGGCAGATCTGGGGGCGGATGTGATCAAAGTTGAGCGGCCCAGCGTCGGAGACGAAACCCGCACATGGGGCCCTCCGTTTTTGAAAGACGAAAAAGGGCAAGACACCACGGACGCTGCCTATTACCTAGGCGCGAACCGAAACAAACGCTCTGTGACCTGTGATATTTCAACTCCAGAAGGTCAGGCGTTGATGCGCCAATTGGTGCAGTCGTGTGATGTGTTCATTGAGAACTACAAAGTGGGTGACATGACACGATACGGTCTCGACTACGACAGTTTAGCTGCGCTCAACCCGCGCTTGGTGTATTGCAGTATCACGGGCTTTGGGCAAACAGGGCCTTACAGCCAACGCGCAGGGTATGACTTTGCGATTCAAGGCATGGGTGGCTTGATGAGTATCACGGGTGAGCGCGATGATTTGGGCGGATCGCCGCAAAAGGCCGGCATTGCCGTGGCAGACCTGTTCACAGGCATGTATGCCACGGTGTCGATTTTGGCGGCCTTGCGTCATGCAGAGAAAACAGGCCAAGGTCAGTACATTGACATGGCCCTGCTTGATACACAAGTGGCCGTGATTGCCAATTTGGGGGCTAACTATTTGGTCTCAGGCCAACATGAGGGCAAAGTGCCGCAACGTGCGGGTAATGCCCATCAAAATTTAGTGCCTTATCAAGTGTTTGAAGTGGCGCCAACCGCTGAAGGCGATAAGCAACACATGATTTTGGCGATTGGTAACGACAAACAATTCGCCAAATTTTGTGAAGTCGCCAATTGCGCCTACCTAGCCAACGACGCTCGGTTTGCCACCAATGCGCAGCGTGTGCGCCACCGTCAAGTGCTGGTGCCTTTGCTGGAGGGCATCATGCGTACGCGCTCTAAACAAGACTGGCTAGCAGCTTTAGAAGCTGCCCATGTTCCTTGTGGCGCTATTAATAATTTGGCTGAAGTTTTTGCCGATCCGCAGGTGGTGAGTCGTGAAATGGTCAATACCTGGCAACACCCCAAGGCAAACAACGTTCAGTTAGTGGCCAGCCCCATTAAATTGAGCAAGACGCCTGTGCGTCAAGATTTGCCACCCCCTACGCTGGGACAACATACAGAAGAGGTTTTTAGCGATTTGCTAGGCATTGATGCAAGTACGCTTGATGAGCTAAAGACTATGAAAGTTATTTGATTTCAGGTTTCCAAATCAAAACCCCACCGCCTTTACAGGCGATGGGGTTTGAGATTTTCAAATCCGAGGATGTTCGGATTTTTGTGTAAACGTGGCCAGTGTTAATTAGCTGGCATCTTTTCCCCAATCTGGATAGTAAATCGATTGAGCACAGGCTTCCAGTTTTGCACCGGCATCGTCCACCTTTTGACAGTGATCTGAGGCTCGAAGCTGCCATCTCTGTCTCGAGGGATGTCGATGGGCAATTCAACAAATTCGCCTTTGAGGGTTTTCTTGCTCTTGCCGTTTCGGGTGTTACCGCTGGCATTGGCGACAGGCTTGTTCTTGTCGTGCCCCAGATGTTCAGACATCTCGGCTTCGAGGGTACGTTCGACCAGTCGCTTGGTCAGTTGTTTGAGAAGCCCGTTTTTCTCCTATGAGATCCTCAGGCTTTTTGTAATCCGCCAACAGGCGGTCTATCAATTCGTTGCTTACGTTCATTTCTCTTCCTTTGAGAACTTCGGCAGTTTCCTGCCATTAAACCGTTTACACAAAATCCAGGACACGCCCGCCGCCGATGCAGTTTCAACTGACTCACTATTGACGATTGCGGCAACTTCAAAAGGGTCTCTGCGTGACTTTACAAGCAAGGTATTGCTTGATGGCGTCAAAGCAGGTGGAACCATCTCTATCTGACAGTGTCGTTTTCATCACGACAGTCAATGCCCGCCTTGTGCGGGGTTTTTGCTATCGGCAACTGTCGTGATAAACACGACACCTGCTAAATATCTAATGCACATCAGAGAAATTACCCAGCGCTTGCCCATTTATCAAGCGCAAGTATGAATTAAAGGCAGCACGGTCACAGCTCAAATTCAAGCTGAAAATCTAACCCAAGTCCGTTTACTATTACATCACCTGTATGGCTTAGGCAATGTTGTTTCACTGGTAGCAGTTGCCCTCTAAAAACCACAGACATTAAAAACCCCACCACTCTTGCGAGCGATGGGGTTTAACTTTTATATCCTTAGCTGGCTAATGCCAGCGTGGGGATTAGAACAAGTGAACCAGAGCCAATGCTGTTTCTTTCACTTTGGTCTGAGTGGTGGCAGTCTCATCCGTCTTAGTTGCACCGTAAGCAGCCTTCAATGAAGTGCGCTTGCTCAGTTCGTATACACCGCCAAATTGTTGAGCTGACAAGTCTTTGTCGTAGCCGTTGCCAAATTGCAGGTTACCAGTACCCATGGAAGCGAATGCAGTCAGTTTCGGTGTCACAGGAACCCTGACACCATAAGTGGTTGACTTGCGTTGAACGTTGTTACCAGTTGTAGCTGTAGGTGCTGCTGCATTCACGTGGTCCAACTTGAAGTGAGCAACATACAATTTGGCCACACCCAAGTCATAAGATGCACCAGCTGCTGTTGTCTTTGTCGTGAGATCAGTTGTCGCATTAGCAACAGTCTTTGCATCGCTGTAAGAAACACCAACGCTCAGAGGGCCATTCACGTAGTTACCGCCAACGCTGTAGCCTTGGCCTGTTTTAGTATCAACAGTAGCGTCAGAGTAGTTAACGTTGTTACGTGACACGGCACCAGACAAAGTCAAGCCGCTCATTGTGGGCGCAATGTACTTGATACCAGTAGAGAATGCTGCGTGTGAACCAGTGTTGTTCAAAGTGCCTGCGCTGGCAGAGTTCGCGTTACCAGAATCGTTACCCGTAGAGCTGTTCAAAGAACCAGCCACGTTGATTGCGCCACCTGCGTCGTACGCGATGAACATGTCACGTGCGCCAGTGTTTTGTGTACCAGCGATGACTTTACCAAAGCCACCTTCCAAGGTGAGATAAGAGCCACGGTCACCAAATGTGTTGGCGCCATCGAGGATTTTGGTCTCAACGTAGAAACCAGCTGTCAAACCACCGCCCAAATCCTCTTTGCCACCCAAGGCAATGAAGCTGGTGTTGATGCCGCTGTAGCCGATGGCTGAAGTGTTAGTTTTCACGCCAGCAGTAGAAGTCTCAATGCGAGAGCCGTAACCTGCGTCAACGCGGCCAGACAAAGTGACAGAAGATTGTGCGAAAGCAGAAGTCGCGGCCAAAGCAGCGATTGCAACGAGGGTTATTGCCCTGATTTTTTTGATCAGCGTTAGTTTGCTTCAATTGCGTCAACGTGTTCATAACTTTCGCTAGTTACGAACTGTGAATTAGTTTTTGACGTAATGAATTGAAAAAATGTACCCCCATGCTCCAGCAAACGACGACTTCTTTTTTGTTCCCCGTGCACGTAATTCGCCTATTAAATCAAGCTTTAGGCAGGTAGAAGGGTTGCCCGAAAAATTGAAAATATTCAGAATTGCAGGTAGCAAATACTGGCAGGTACGTATTTTTAATTTCGGTCGATATATTAGTAGAAGCTTGAAAACGACAGACGTTCATGATGCACAGATGTCTGCTAAAGCGTTTTATGCAGAGCTTGTCAGTAGCGGTCAGGTGCCAAGTCAAAAAAGGGCTGAGTCAATCGAGGAAGGTGCCGATTTTCATTATTTGTTGCATGACCTGATCGAGGAGATTTTGAGACGTGAATGGGAGCGTGTGACTCGCGATGAGATAAAAAAAGAGTCGTGGTTGATGACGAAAATTCGTCTTGAGGGGTTGATTTTTGATTTTCTGAAAAACCAGTCTTTACGGTCCATCGACACCAAATGCATCGAAGACTTCGTACAGTTTTTGACGTGCCACAATTTATCAGGCGCCACGATCTTGGGTTACTTGGCACACGTGCGTAAGTTGCTTCGCTTGATGTTTGTGAGGGGCTTGATCAAGCAGATGCCTCTTTTTCCCCAAGTGAAGTTGCAGCTCAATTCACGAGGCGCATTTACCGTGACCGAATACAAAAATATTTTGAAACAGTCCAAGGCGTTGACGCGTTCAACTTATGCCGACTGGGAACCTGGTAAGCGCGTTTGGGTCAATGCAAGGTATCACCGTATGCCCATTGAGATGAATGGATTGATTCGTTTCATGGTCTATACCTTTGTGCGTCCGGGTGATGTGCGCCAGTTGCAGCACAAGCACATCGAAGTCATCAAAGGACAATTCAACTATTTGCGCCTGACTCTGCCGGAAGTCAAACGTCACAAGGCCCCGATTGTGAGCTTGCCGCCAGCGGTCGGTATTTACGAACGCTTGTTGAGTCGCCAAAAGCTGCAAGGCTATGGGCAGCCAGATGACTATGTTTTCTTCCCTGAGGAAAATAACCGACGTCGCATGCTAGATGTTATAGGTTGGCTATTTAATTGGATTTTGAAAGACCTCGGCATTAAGCGAGGTCCTCATGGCGCAATGCGCTCGCTCTATAGTTTGAGACACACCGCCATCACGTTCAGGTTGATTTTTGGCGGCAATATTGACTTGTAGACACTCGCGAGAAACGCCCGCACGTCTGTTGAAATGATTGAAAAGTTCTATGCCAGTACCTTGTCTGCTGAAATGAACATCGCTTTGCTGCATGGCAAGAGAAGTAAGTAATTTCCCCATGCCAACTCTCTCTAGAATGCAATTTCCAACTTTCATTCACCTCAACTGGAGCAACTCATGAAAAAGCAGTTCGTTACCTTGGCCGTAGCCACCTTGTTGGCAGGCACCGCTTTCGCGCAAGCCAATGACACCATCGCCAAAGTCAAAGCCGCAGGCTCAATCACTATGGGTGTGCGCGACTCTTCGGGCGCTTTGTCTTACACCTTGGGTGACGGCAAGTATGTGGGTTACCACGTTGAGATTTGCCAGCGCATCATTGCCAACCTCGAAAAAGCTGCAGGCAAAAAGCTGGAAGTGAAGTACACACCTGTGACTTCACAAAACCGTATTCCTTTGGTTGAGAACGGCACAGTCGACATCGAGTGCGGCTCCAC
>JACCED011436935.1_pt1 | contig 10584 bp, 5 predicted proteins | sample 7455021 | NCBI WGS metagenome assembly JACCED01 (sample SAMN15323456, study PRJNA562643) | freshwater metagenome | isolation source: river surface water | place: USA:Blue River Watershed | collected 2017-08-19 | reverse complement strand
CCGATACCATGTACCCCGAGAAGCAACTCAACGAGATCATCGCCAAGTACCACCCTGACACCGCTGCATTACGCAGATACATGATCGAGTATGGGCTCTTGGAGAGGGATGCTGAGAGTGTTTATTGGGTTCGTTCGTTCATCAATCAGGATAATTCATAAATTTCTTTGTAAACTCGTTAAAAATACTGGTATCTCTCTCAAATTGCGATCTTCGAATTGAGTTGCAATTAGAAGCAACAATTCAGAGATCAACCTAACTGAATTTGCTTTGTCATCTATCTCAAGATGATGAGTAAGCCTGACAAATTTGACGCTTAATTCCGAAACATCTTGTGCCTGCCTTTGAACAGAATTCAAGGCATCCATTACTAATTTCTTCTTCGATTCTGGATTTAATGCGGCAAAATCCTTATGGGAATATGAATATTGAGGCAATACTAAATCAAATTTCGTCTTTGTCCCGAAACTGGCCCAGTTTATTCTAGGAGCCATTTTTTCTCTTAACTGAAGTCATAGCCTTGCAATCTTAAGTTATCCGAACCCTTCCAACTGAAAAGCATATCTCCCAACCCAAGCAGTTTTTCAGCACCACCGTACCCCAATACCGTCATTGAATCCGCTGGTGTGGGAACTCTCAACGCGACTTTAGTATCGAGATTCGCATGAATACGACCAGGAACGATCTTTCGATCTGGGCGTTGAGTCGCAAGAATTAAATGCACGAGAGTTGAACGACCTGTCTGGCAGACACTACTCACATTGTCAACAAAAGTTTGCATCACTGGTCCACGCTCAAGCATTAACTCCGCAAATTCATCTATCACGACAACTATAGGTTCGAAGATTGGTTCAACAGAATTTTGCAGGGCTCCCAGATACTCAAGTTTTGCATCTACACGAGAATTCTTTTGTTGCGCTAATTTGTTTAGAATTTCCCGTCGCCGTGGGATCTCTTCCTGCACAAGCCATTCCAAAATGACTGCCGTAGAACTCATCGAAGTTTCAGGGCTTGGAAATCTCGGATGGTATGCAGAAGACGGAGCTGCTCCAAAGTAATCCGACTCCCCTTTACCATCCACCACGATCAACTTGCTTGGGAACCTGGAGTCGTTCGAAATCTGTTTAATTAGTCCCGTTAAGAACAAAGTTTTACCTGAACCGGTTGTGCCTGCGACAAGTGCGTGTGGCCAAGATTGAATGGGCGAAACATGATCTACGCCATTTAATTTTTGCCCAACGTAAATCGGCAAATAAGAATCGGCTGATGCATTTGGCAATACTGAAGGAGGCATAGGGAATCTCCTATCACTCCTAGGTACAAGAATTTGAACATGCCCTTTACGACTAGGATCGTTGGATATTTCAATGCCAGGAACTCCAAGTTCGCGGGCTATATCCTGAGAAGATCGCTGTAGCCCAGATAAGGGAGCGCCAGGTGTAAGTGGAATAGAGAACGCATCGAAGGTAGGACCTTCGCTTACGCTAGAAGCACTCCTCATATCAATGTTAGAACTATATAACCGCAAATTTTGAAGCAAATTGGAAATTTTTGTCCTCTTGATGTCTTCGACAACACTTGCCGAAGACAAATCATCTTCGGACATACCAATTTCATTCCGTTCACTTACAATAGATTCTGAATTTGCACTTAAGACTTTAGGGTCCGAATGACCACTTTCCTGATCAGAAACAATTTCCTTTAAAGGAACAAATGGGTCATTATCATCCATAGGATTCTCAATCACCGATGGTTTGGCATTGCCAACCTTACCTTTACTATTTTCAATCGCGATTTGATCTACTGTAGTGAAAGTGAGGTTCTTTCCTAAGAGGATTTCCTCGAGACTCCTAGAAGAGCAAGCAACGAAAATACTATTCTCACGCTCATCATTTCGAATAATTGCCTCCTCATGACCATCAGTGAATAGCGCTACCACTAAGCCCTTCATGCTCTCGAGTGCAGATGATGGTTCGCTTATAAATCGAGACAGATTTTCAAAGAAAACTTCAAAATCATTCTTTATTTCTGAACGCATATACTCAGATGAAGCTACGGCAGCCAATTGTTCAGTGAAGGCCCTTAAGCGAATAGATTTTGTTAACGTGTCCGTGCCCACCATAAGGTGGCGCAATCTGTCAATTGTATTCTGTACCTGATGTGATGCACCTTCGAAAGGGTCGATAGAGGGATCTGGACTTCCAAAACCTTCAGATCGAGCTTTCGCCTCAACAACAAGTAGTTTTACTGGAAGGTCGGATTCTGGGTCATTTGAAATATCCACCAGAATTAGATCCGCCCTCTGCTCTGAACTATCAATCCAACTATTTGTCCAATCAGTATCATCGAGACTTATTTCCAAAACTAATGAATTCGCACGGACAAAACCTTTGGCAAATGTTCGTGCCGCCATCAATCCGAAAATTTCATTGACACCAAACTTATTATTAGAAAGTTCAAACATTTTTGTATGTTGGGAACTTGCCAAAGATTCAATTGCTTTAATCAAGATTTCTTGATTCTCCTGAAACGGCGATAGTGGGACATTCTCGTTCACGAAATCTCGAATTTTCCACACGAGAGGTAACAATGATCGACAGTAAGTGAAACAACGATATTCATTGTCATCAAATTGAGCTATAACAGGCGCAAGATTACTCTGGTTAGCATCCAGATAAACTTCAGGTGCACCAACTGCACCAGGGATTCCAACTATGGTCCATTCACTGTTTTGTACCACACGTTCAATCAGTTTTCGGTGATCGTCCTGAACGACTAATGGGTAAGTTGCGATCTGCGTAGCATCCTGACCAGCTACGCGGAATAACAAATTAATATCGTCATTCGAAGCGTCTGGGGACACGGTTATTTGCGGCTCATAAAGTTGCTTGCCATCATGCGTTAAGGCTTTAGGCTTAAGATTCAAATCTATTTTTCCATGTGCCCCTGTTTGAATTGAATTGATCGTTGCGTTTAATGAAGGCAAGAATAAAACAGAGATATCGAAATTTTGTGATCCATCAATCACGTCTAAGAGATTCTCTGCGTCATGAAATGAAATCAAATTATCAAACTCATCGGACTCTTCTTGACCAGGAACATCTTTAGACCTTAAAACAGTAAGTGCATTCGTGTCGCCATCTTGTTGGAATCGAGAGAATGCTGCAACCAATTTTTTGATACCACCACCACTTGGTGGGTTTAAAATCAAGGCTGAGGCGCCAAACTTAGACCAAGTGTGAGAGTCGAAATAAGCTCTTATTGATCTTTGGACTGCATTGACTTGTCCCGTTAACGGCTGAATGGCATCCTTTTCGACCAGAGTAAATTCGCAATTTCCATCGACAGAAGTTTTAAACTGTAGATTATCTTTGTCGCTAGTCGCAGCCCAGACTCGATACATTGGGACAGCCCTCGTCAAAGCCCAAAGTGCAGAAGAGATATTTTCAGGGTCCCAAGCGTCGATGTGCATTTCAATTGCAAGCTGACTTATGGGTTTTAAGCGCCAGGGGTGCCAAGGCGCTAGCGTTACTTTCTCATACTTCGCCTTAGGGGTGAAAAGCGTGCTATCGACAGTTTCACTTTTATCGTGTTTCTTGACCCATACGGCGTCCAGAAAATGAAGTAACACCGCATCGTCTTGATTCAATTTTTTGTCAACTGTTGCAGACCTTAATAATTTATTCCAGTCCCTGAGGTAGTCCTCAACTAAGGTTCGCATTTCTTTTGAAATAAATAGAAGCGTCAAAAGGTCTTCATCTGGGGAGGCCAGGAGGCGATACCCGCGAAGCATTTCCGTCCTTGATGCTAGATATCTCGAGACCTCCTCGCTCAGGCCATGTGAGTCGGCCCAGGTCTGAAAGGCAGCAGTTGTGAAGAAGTTTTGCGTTAGGCCAGAATCAAGATTCTCTCCATGAATGAAAAGTGGAATCTTTTCTGAGTCTTCAAATTTAATTGGATCAAACTCCGAGTTTCCAACAAATTTCTGCCAGTTATCTAGTAACGAGGATTCAGATCCAGTAACTCGAAGTGTGACCTTATTTGTATCTACTAATACTTCTGCAGCAAGACTGCCATGAAGCCAATAATCATCACCCAATTCGTCAACAATTGATTCAATGCAATTTTTCTTAAACTCGATCTCATCGAGATACTTATCGTCACGTAATATTGACATCAATGGTTTTCCAGAGATGCCCGTACCAGTCCCCGTACCATTGTCAGTACCTTCATCATCCAATTCAAGAAGTTCCAATATTTTGGGCAATGAGGTCTTCGCAAGATCCTCGGGTTCTTTACTTGAAATCCAACGACGCAGATATTTTGCTTCTCCAATTTTTGACTTCTTTAATTTTTCATGGAACTCAATGTCATCTGGTGATTGGGATCGCTCAACAAGATTTGCATTCTTGTTCAAGCGCTTTTTGAAGTCAGGGGACCCAATTAACTTATCATCAGGCATTAAGTCTATTTGAAATAAATTGTCTTGGAATTTAGACAATGGAACAGATCCATCCGTAAGCATGTCTACCAAAATGGCAGCATTTACAGGATTTGCTTCACCTTTTGATATCTTTGAAATAACCTGGTCAGCCAACTCAATACGAATCTTAGAATCTTGGTTTTGACCCAATTGAGACAAGAGGCTCCGTGTTACATTCTTCCACTCTCTCGCTACACCATCTTCAGTAACAACTATCGACAAATCCCTTAAACCTGACTCCTCGGCGCCGATAGCTAAACCAAGTAGAACGATAGGTTTTGAATTCAAAGTTCTAGAATTTCGCAATTCGGTAAGAACCGCAGCATTGGTTTCAATCGGAAAGTGTGAATCCTTAAAAAGATCTGCATTCTTGTATGGACTAAGAAGTCCCACTAACACTCGATCATTGAGCAGGAACAATTCGTTAAGAGCGTTTTCCAGGGGGTAGTCCGACGATAATGCTATTCGAATGAATTTATCTGGAGAGCGATCTAGACCCTTTCTGATTGCCTCAAATACGGCAGTTTCAAGAGATTTACTCATTAGATATTCCCTCCCAAAAGTGCAGTTGACCCATCCGAATATTGTCTAGCTAGGCCTGCTCCAACTAAGCGAATGGATAGATGCCTCTCACTCTTCAGTAAGAGGTCCCGAATTTCCAGTCTACGTCCAGCAATTCTTTCCAACTGTAAAATTGCCTCCTCGCTTACGCCTGAATATCCAATAATTAACCCAAGTTTGTCATGCACCTTTGCGACAAAATCTTCAATAGGCATGTCTTCTTCACCGAGAAATGAAACTAGAGAAGTTAAGAAATTTGAATCTAGCACTAGTCGTGGGTCCTCTCTTCGAGCGGGCCACACAAATCCAGTTTTAGTGCCTAAACTTCTAATTCCACTTCGTAAATGCGTAATTGGATAAAGTGATTCAACTAAATCTGTTAAACCTTCCTCGCCAAAGTGATTCAATACCTTGATGAACTCAACAGCTGAATTAGAAGATGTATATTTTGTTGAGAATTCTCGAGCTAGGGAATCCCAGTCCCCTGAATTGTTTCCTTTTTTTACTTCTAGAATCATGTCGAGAAAAACACTATGTAATCCATTATATGAACGTTCAATTGTGTCTCTCAAAGACATGACCGAAAGCATGGATAACTTCTGCTCGATAGAGGATCTCCCACCAATGCTTCCTGTATATACAAATGTCCCCAGAATTTTATGGGGGGCTGTGTCAGGATCCAATTTTCGTTCCTCAGCGCATGCGTCAAACATCATCCCAAGGACCACAAAAACTCCTAGTAATGTACTCAACTGTCGAATTACTTCTAATCTGATATGAAGTGGTTGATTCAACTTCTTTTGAAGTCCATCAATAATAATTTCGCCAACGTTTTTACCGACACTCGTGTAATTCTCATTACTTACGAGAGCCACTGATCCAACGGCAGGAGCCGAAACAACTAGATCAAGCAGCGACTTTAGGGAGGAACTTTCCTTACTTTCGTCATAAAACTTTACGAGCAGTTCCGTGATTTTCTCTCTATTTTCAGAACCAAGGGAATGCCATAAGTTCACTGCATAACCATCATCGGTCGGATCTCGCCCAATAACTTTCTGCGAAATTGGATTAGGCGAAGCCATAGACTTAAAAACATTTCCATCACTATCAAAAATAGCTCTAAAAAACTCTTGGAGAGCATCTGCATCATTCTTGAGATTTTCTCCTGAACTCTGAAATTGTCCGGATAAGGCACCCTGATCACGCACCCAGGATTTCAATTCCGTTTTCATGGAGCCCTCACCCATTGCGCAAGTAATAAAATTATTGGAAATGTGAACTGGTGTCGGTTTCGTTGGATATTTCGCTGGAATTAGAGGGAGGCGACTTTTTACAATTTCACGAAACAATGAGGGATTTGAAGAGTCCAGAGTGTTTTTCTTGGTTTTAGCCATTATCGTTGAACTCTCTCTATGTGACTCCTGCTTACGACTCGAAAAGCTGTTTCTGAAACTGTATCCGCAGAATGCGTAGTCAATAAGTAAACTACATCTTGATCCTCAACCTCATCTTTATCAAATGCTTCGAGAAAGAATCTTCGTAGAGCGTAATCGGCATCATCATATTTGCGCCGCTCTGTTGAGATGGGGCGACCTTGAATTAAGGCCCCAAATAATGATGTTGTTAGTTCCAAGGACGCACTGCTTGCTCGCTTCGTCTTTAAATATGCGCGTGTACCTTCTTCAGCGCCATCCAATAGATTAGCAATTACGTAAGAGCGCCTTATTTCAAGATCCCGTCGCGGGAAATTACCTAGCCCTACCAAAGACTTTGATCTCTTTGAGCGTTTTTGTGTAGCGAAATCAATCCATAGCGAGAGCGCACTTTTATCTGAAGTCCTTGGTTCTCGCCAAAAATAAGAATTGATCGATTGAATGAGTAAGTCAAGCCGGTTATCTCTCAACACCTGTCGCTCGAGGTCGCCAGACCTCTCTCCCAGAAACATAGGCTTGCTCGAACCACTAGCCCTTAGTGCGAATGCTGTTTGAATCTTTAACCACAAAAGCAACTCTGATACTTCAACATTGTTTGCCAGTCCCAATGGAGTGGAGCCAGGATCCACAAATGTATATCTATCAGTAAATGCAATACTTATTACTTTTTGCCAATCACCTCGAAATAGATGTGGTGTAATTTCTGGCATTGGCATGATGCTTGGTCTGTGATGGGACAGTAACCTGGCAGAAATTGAACTCTCTCCTTTAAACACCCTCCAAAACCAAACAGAATTTGGCACGGGACCGTCACAATTTCCACCCAATAAAATATCAATTACAAAATTCCAGAGTTCACGATAAGTTATTTCACCTGAACCAAAGGCGCTCTTGATTACCTCAACCAAAAAATTTGCCATTTGTAAATCTAGATGCTCTAAAGCTTCTGTTCTGGGACATCCGAGCCCTTGATTATGCTCACAATTTTCTTCAGACAGCAGAACAGCCTTCCTTATATCAGGATTGGTTAGGATCCCTGTTAGCGAAGAACTCACTGGGTCAAAACCTGCAATGTCGACGACAATAATTGATTCTTCCGTGTTGACTCTTTCACCGTTCTGAAGAGAGCGTAAATTCTCCCAAACATGTGGAAGGTGGGATCTAATTTCAGAAGTCCGAAGAATTCCCTCATTCGCTGCGATTATAAATTGTTTCTTTGGTATGCCATTTTCTTTGAGATACTCAGATCTGTCACCAGCAATAGCTGTTAAATCTTTTATCACACACAATTCAATGTCAGGCTTGCGAGCTATCACTTTCGAAACAATGTATTCGATCAGCATTGTTTTTCCACCACCCGCTGAACCGGATATAACCATACTTCGTCCCGAAAGGAGCGCTTCGATGAGGCAATCCTCTAAAGTGGAATTGGAACCAGAAAGCGTTCTTGTCTGATAGATACTGCTTCTTACTTCTTCAGAAAGTGACTCACTCACTTGATTTCCAAGTAGCGCTTCAAGCAGATCGCTTATCAAATGGTTACTTGTCATCTAATTACCTTCTTTTTGTTGACGATTCTCTGCAGACCGAAGCCATTTGTCCCGCCATAATCGCAAGACAGCATCTTCGTAATCTTTCGAGTCCTGAAATGGCATGTCAGTATCCTTCCATTCCGGTGTTTGGCCGCCAAGTACAACACCCTGTGAATTAGACAGAAACAGACATCCGTACACAGGTCTAGTGACATCTGCATAGAGTCCATTTGAATCAAGTCCCACGACACGAGCGGCTGATTGAAGAATACGTTGTCTTTTCGCTCCACCGCTTCCGTATTCTCTCGAAACACCCTTTTCGCCCATTCGCAAATTTATTTCCACAGCAAAAGACATTGTCCGGTCACTGATATGACTCATCGTTTGGCCTTGCGTTAGACCTAACTTGTCTAGTTTTAAACTTTTACGTCCAACTGGAATTCTGACACGGTTGTACTGTGCGCTGTGATTAGGAAATAAACCTTTTGTAGTTGTAAGAAGCGGCCCAAATCTTGGCAACCATTCTTCAATTTTGTCCCTATCGAAACTTCCAGCTAGAAGGATTCCAATATCTCGGTCAAGTGTCGCTCGAACCAAAGGATGATTCATCATCATTGCAACAATCTTTCCACCCAAAAGATTTCCAAACGGAGGGAGTGCGCCACAAATTACAACTTCTGTATGTACCCTATTCAAAGTCACATCTTTAATGGCGCGAATTGCAGCTGCAATATCCTTTTCGTTCCAAGTTCCAAGTGGGGAAAGTGCCAACTCTCCTTGAAATATGCGATTCAAATATCCTAAGCGCTTACGAATTGAATTGTCAGAATATGAATCTCTTACGGATTTTTCATCGAGCGACAGATTCTCCCAAGCATTCTTGAAGTCTTCTAGTGCCAAACTTGGATCTATCGGCAAATTCTCAGCAATCATAGTTTTTCGTAGTTCAAAAAGTCGATCCTTCAGTTTCCCGTTTAGAGGGCTACTCTGGTCTGGAACTGAAAACCCCAGTGCCTGATCTCTAAGCGGGCTGTATGGGGCATCATCGCCAACTTCCATTATGCCGAGTGGAAATTTGGCTTCGTTTCGAACTATCCAAACGACAAATCGAGCACTCCGACCTTCTCGTCCGCGGTACGGCATCGACCAAGTAGTTACACCTTGCCTAAAGATTTCAGAAGATTCAATATTTTTTGGCGAAACTAGTTCAAGTTTAAGTTGGCCTTCTTTCAAAAAATCTAAAGCCGCTTCTTGCGTTATCGGTGCAAAGTATGAGATCTCGCTAGATTTTAGCGAAGTCATAGCTCCACGCAAGTTTTCCGCATTTAGATTATTATTTATCACTTCTTTTGTTTTAGCTAACCATAGCTGCGATTCAATTACATCAAGTGAACTTCCCCAAGAAACTAGGTCCTGAATTGCGCTCAAGGCAAAAAGGAGTTGTAATTTGCTATGGCTATAACTTTCTATCGAATTAAAGTCGTCCCTAAACTCATCATCTAGGTACTTTGAAGCACATTGGACAAATTCTGGAACAGAGTAATTCGCCATTTGAAGCATTCTGTTCAACTGTCTTTGTGCGTGAGCATCAGCCAGTAAAATTCTAAACTTCTCCGTTGCGACATTCACATGGTCGGAAATTGGTATTGGCTCACCTTTTTTGATACTCATAAGATTGCAAGACGTTTGTGAAGTCTTGATCCTCCTCGAGTACTTGGGTCTAAATAGCCCTGCACCTCTGAGGATGTCTAGGTCTATTTTGACATTGGATTCCAAGTCTTCAGGATACTCCATTTCGACACAATGAAGGCCTTCAATCAAGGTGGCAGTCAACGACATCTGATACTCAGATTTCATTTGATTGACACCCACTTTTCGAATCCTAAAAGTGCAGACATTGTCGTCCACAAACTTGGGTTTCTAGCCAGTACTTTACTTGTCATCACTGACAGATTAATTCCTACACCTGAGCAATCTTTGGCTCGACGATTAGGGCAGTAGTTTCGGCACCTTGAACGATGCAATCGTTAAATGCGTCTGGATACTGGGATTGAAGTGCGGTTTTATCAAGAGTTATTGTCTCTTTTTCCTCGCGCTTCCAAGTACATATCTCGTCGATGCCTTCATATACGCCAGTCAAAACTCGCAACTTCACGTTAGCTATGTCAATCTTCCACTCGGCATACTTTCGAATTTCTAAAACCCCTAGGTGTTTTTCATGCAGTGCAAAGCCAGCTTCTAAAGAGTGATCAGCGTTGGCAAGGAGATCGCCGAAGTTTGCAACCAGTTCAACCTGCTCTTCGTCAATTACGCCGAGGTCGGGAATCCAATCCTTATCAGACTTAACCCTAAAGGAACCTTTTATTGATTTCGTAGATGTTGAAAACTTCTTGAACAGATCTGGATATTTGATAGCAAACATTTTTTCATCAAAGCGTCTTGCACCGGCCCGCATTTGGACTGAAGCACGACCAGATACATCAATACCCTTTTCAATAGCCTCAATGAGGTAGTCGTCGTACAGTTCTAGAACTGCGTCACAAGCTTCTAGAACTTCTTTGTGATCCTGGATTTG
>JACCED011388140.1_pt1 | contig 10584 bp, 14 predicted proteins | sample 7455021 | NCBI WGS metagenome assembly JACCED01 (sample SAMN15323456, study PRJNA562643) | freshwater metagenome | isolation source: river surface water | place: USA:Blue River Watershed | collected 2017-08-19 | reverse complement strand
GGCTCACAGACAACGGCAGTTGCTACACGGCGGCAGAGACACGAAGCTTTGCAAAGTTATTGGGGCTCAAACCGATCACCACACCGGTGACAAGTCCGCAAAGCAATGGCATGGCAGAGAGCTTTGTGAAAACATTGAAGAGGGACTATGCCAAGCTGGCCAACAGGCCTGATTCAAAGACTGTGATGGCGCAATTGCAAGCTTGGTTCGATGACTACAATTCTTACCACCCGCACAGTGCATTGGGCTATTTGCCGCCAACCCTGTTCAGGGAAAAGCAATCGGTAACTTGAATATACCGGCGGTACTGGGTTACGGGGTCAAGACCAGATGGCCTTTGGGTAAGCGAAATCATCTTTAGCGAAACACAGGCATCTCACCATAAGTGCCAAACGAAAGAATGAAAGCACTAATGATGAATATTGGATAGTCGTACAGCCTGAGCTAGCGAGCGCTTGAATGTCGATCACCTTAAGTTGCCAATGTACTTTAAGAATCTACCCCAAAATCCAGCTGCATTGTGTCGCCAAAGCGAGGGTGAACTGTGTTCACAAAATCTCTAAATTGTTGCGGAGTCCTTGAAATTTTCAACAACGCGACGATTGAAATTAAGTGGTCTTTTAACTTTGGATGACCAATATCACTCGAAAGCCATTGATGTAGTTTTGCTTTTTTTTCTGCTTTACTAGCCGCTTTTTTTAGCTCGCCCAACAATTCGGGAGCTAATCGGTTGTAAACGACTTCGTTTGTTATCTTTCCGAAGAAAATTGGTCGCCATTGAGGTCGTTTATCTTTCGGTGGAAAATCATATCCATACAGCCGAAAAAGATGCTCGTAATAGTCAGAGGGAAATGTTTTTAAGTACGGCTGAAGTTCTTTTGCAACGAAGGCTTCAAGAATTTTGGCCAGTGCGTCTTTTGCCCGATCCTTTTGGAAGCCTGTAGCCTCATCGACCAATGAAATGATGCCAACATGCGCAAGGCCGCGCATCAAAAGATTTGCACGTTCAGCAACGCCAAGCTGGTTTTTTGTTAGCGCGTTAGCATCTTGTGCCCTTAGCCAAACTTCACAAATGCGCGGTAGCAATGAAGCATCAACACCAAGGCGCAATGGCCCACCTCGCGGATCTCTGTACTTTTTTGGCGAAGACACCAACATGCGTAAGTCATTGTCAATAAAAGGATTTAACGAAGAAGCCACTAAAAAAGGGGGCAATACACCATCGTGCTCTTCGCTAGACTTTTTTCGTAATTGATACCCGCCAACAACGGGGCCAAACGCAGTTGCGATTCCCCCTTGGGAGATAACCCGCGAGCCATCTGGTAGCACTGCACACGGCAAGTTGAGCTCACCAATTTTTAACTCTCCGATATGCGTAGCTGTTGGCAAAGATGCCATTACTTTTTTTACCGCCGCAGCGTGTTTAGCTATTTCACGTCGTCTTTCGCTTGTAAGGCTCTGAGCCCGAGCCTTACCGCCCTTGGCCTTTCCTGATGGTTGGGTGTCTTCAATGTCATTCATGACTTCTCCTTATGCAAGATGGAACATTAATTCTAGATCAAATTCATATTTTTGCAAGATTTTACTTGCATTTATTGGATATGCAAGTAAAAAAATCACAAATAATGCTTGAGGCTGTTATGAACACACCATTGATTGAAAAGCGCGCACAAGTCATCAACTTGCAGGTTGAGGGCATGTCTCTGAGGGCGATTTCTCGGGTCCCTGAACAAATTGCTAGGAAGCGGGGTACTTACAAACCACGGTAAACAGGCGTTTCAAACTGAGACACTAAAAATGCACTCGTCACTCGTAGGCTGAGACTTTTTTCGGAAATATCATTTTGCAACCTTTGCAGATAAAAGTAGGACAAGGTCGGTAGATTGAGCATCTTCACGATGACCTAACTGGACACCAAACAGTGAGCTGGACGAATTGGTGTCACGCGAAGCAGATAGCCCACCAATAGCCGCGACTTCGCCATCCTCAAGAGACAAAGTTGTTTTGACTTGTCGTCGCGAAAGAGTTGGAGTGCCGTTTACGCCAGTTTCTGTCTTACTAAAAGAGCTAACTTGTGCGTCAACGCTTGCATAAACCAAAGAGGATGAACCGTCAGAAACTACTTGTGGTGACACATTCAAAAGAACACCAGAAGGTCTGTAAACGACTTGGCTCGTAACTTGTCCAGTTGCATCGCGTGATTGACCTGAAAGTGTTGGAACTTCATCACCAATTGCAATATTGAAAGCTTGACCGGTAACAACACGACCTGATGGATTTGCTACTTGTTTGAAACGTCCATCTGTACGAAGTACATCTAAAAGTGCTGTAAGAGATGTTGATTTAAATGTGACAGCAGATGTATCACTTGCTGCGCCTAAGTTAAGACCCAAAGCTCCTTTAAGCACATTGGCAACCAAATTCAAACCAAATCCATCGCGTGTTGAGCCAGTAACCTCAATAAAAGTGACGCTCACGTCTACCAAAGATGAGCGCTTATCTAGTGACTCAGCTAGAGAGTAAATGAGCTCATGGTGACGTGGATGAACTAGCAAAGCGGCAGAAACAGAAACTGTGCAAGAGTTTGGAAAAACCTTGTTGACAGAATCACAAATTTGTCCAGGCGTGACCTTTGAGGGCGTAAAAAGTTTGAACGATGGTAGAGCTGTATCAATCGTCGATTGCGAATCCTGCTTAATTTGAGGCAGGTTTTCACGCGAGGTAGGTAAGGGCAGGGGAGAAGAAAGTTCAGGGCCTTGCAGAGCGATTTGAGAGGTGCGAGTGGCTAAATATGTAACGCCATCTCTATCGGAAGCTGTGATGCCTTGATCTGCTAGAAATCCTGAAATGAAAGTTTGAAGCTTTTCAGGTTCAATCGCAACATTCAAAGTGACCGTTCGGGATAGCGTCACGAGGTCAGGGCTTAAGACATATGGACGTTTCAAAACGTCGCCGTACACTGCAGCTAGAAACGACTGAACTGGCGCTTTCGTAAAAGAAAGCTGAACTGGAGCTGCAAACAAAGACGAGCAAGAGAAGGCCAACGCAAAAAATAGTTTTTTCATCATTTGCCTTTCAAGTAAATCCACTGATCAGAATGCTTAAAACGGCGACCTTTTGGATCATCAATTAACTGACTGTTTTGAACATGGATTGAAGATCCGTCAGAAAGAGATACCAGAAAGTCAGATCCATGATTGATAGTTCCAATAACTGACAGATTGGAAATAGAAACAGGCGCTTGATTCGTCATAGTCGATGAAGAAAAGAAACTAGGAATAAAGGCCCAAAATGCAATGCCTAATGCAAATGCCCCAGCGTTTGAGAATGCGTATTTGTATTTTTCTTTCACTTGCTGGCTCCATGTTTTTCGAGGTGTGAAGTTCCAATCTGGTAAGACTGAATGAGAACCATGTGGATAGTCTGGTTTGAAAATTTGCTTAGTGTCATAAGCGGGATGTAGGTCAATGCCCTTGTAATACCAACGTTCAGCAACAACAGCGTTAACGCCATAACCAACTCTTGCAGTGACAAGATGAATACGCGGCAAATAGCCTAGGCGTTCATGAAAGATCGACAAAAGCCATCCAACATAGGGAACTCTGACCTTATCAAGTCGCAAGCATCGACATTGATATTCGATCAAAGCCTCACGGACTTGTTTATCGATCATGTTTGCATCTTGAACGATAAAAAAAACATCCCAGCCATGCTTGCGTGCATGAATGAACCAATCAAGTAATGCTGCTCGGTCTTTGTCTTGAAATGAACGAGCATTTAGCCATGTGCCAAGCTCATCCAGTAGAAGAATTCCGTTGCGATCCTCTTCATATGAATCAGGATTGCCGTTCCCAATCGATTCAAGATCAAAGCTTGAGGGTTTGTCTGGAATTCGTACATATGTTGAACGTTTAAAAGGCGTTAGATGCTCCAGATAAAGATCTACGTTGCCCGCAACCTTACGACCCGAGTAAAGAGCTTGTTGGGCTATCCAAACGCAAAACTTTGTTTTGCCAGTCCCAAGCTTTCCCTCCACTGAGTAGTTAGCCACATTTAGTCCTTGAAAGCTATGGTTGACAGTTTGGATGTATAGCGCAGTGCTGCAACACATCCCCAAAAAATTACAAGTGAGGCAAGAACGGTTCCGGCAATTGGAGGGAATAAGAGTCCGATCACATTTCCAACAACACTTCCATGAGATGAAGAGGTGAGAAGAATTGCTGAAAACCAAGGTGCAATCATTTTGGAAAACGTAAGAACACAACCAAGGTAAAGAGCACCAAGCCAAGCTACAAAAAGCAAACGTCTAGCAACAGCAGATGTATGTACGGCAAGAAGCAAAGCAGCATACTTACCAGCTATAAATTGAATGAGTTGACCAATCGCGCCCATGTGTACCTTAGTTGGTTGCCATTACGTTTCGCCAGAAAAGACCAATTGACCCAAACAGTCCACCAAGCACCCATACAACACTCATGATTGAATGAAAAGTAGGTTGAAACTGGCAAATATCAATCGAGGTCAAAAAAGGCGCAAAGGCAGGAATTGAAATAACACTGCACGAAGTAGGTAGAGCAAAGTTCCAATTGATTACTGGAAATGCAGGCCATAAGCCATCGGGGTTCGTGACTTTTGTATCGAGAGGTTTGAACGCTTCGCTCACAAGTTGCGAGGGGTTTGCAAGTGCATCAACTGAAGTGGGAACACCCGCAGAATCAATAGCGACGTTACAAGGTGGCAAACCTGCTAAACCGCACAGCCAAGAAGAACTTGTAGTTCCAGTACTAGTATTGGTGCCTGTTGATGTATTGGACGCTGAACCAGAACCTGAAGAAGAGGAAGACCCTGTGCCAGTACCTGTTCCAGGCGCATCACCAGATAAGGTTCCCGGCGGGTAGAGGGATAAAGATGCTGGAGCGTAATCACCAGCAGTCGAGCTTGGGTTGAACACCATTGACCAATCCCAAGCAGTAGTTGACCCGCGCAAATAACCCTTGCCCGTGGAATCAACTTTGACTTCATCCCAATCATTGGCCGCACGAGTGTTACGAATCGCACCATTGTTTAAAGTCAAAGCAGAAGAAAGAGCGGCGCAGTTTGTGTTTTTGGCATCGAGCTCAAAGCCTGTCCCATTGAACAAAACCTCACAAGGCATATTGGCAGGCTTAGTGACCTGAGCCGCATTGGCTAAGATGCAATTGAATGTCCCATCTCGCGTGTAACCAGCAGGGCAGTTAACAGATGAAGCAACATCAACGGTAGCTTTCGACCAAAGGTAGTAGTTTGCACCTCCGCACGTGTATAGCGACTCAGCAGAATATCCGGCACCTGGATTGGCATACGTTTTAGTTGAGAAGTAAGTCTTTTTCCAAACGTTGGGAGATGCAAAAGTAAATGTGTCGTATGACTGCTCAATTGAATTCAAAACAATGTTGCAGATGGGAGTGCTTTGAGGAGGGTATGCAGCAGTGTCTTTGAGTGCATAACTATTTTTAGGTGCGAAATCACGACCACTGGCAGACCACGAAACTGGATCTGGATTTTCACGACTACGTGTTGAACTTGGATCAATAATCAAAGCAGCTTTGCCAGATGTGGCGGTGTCAGAGTTACCCAAAAAAATCTTTGTGAAATCCGAATTCGCCAGTACATAAGAGCCGCCAATTGCCATTGTGGGCAATATCAAATCTGAGGCACGTTTAAATGTAAACGCGCTAGAAGCTGCACGTCCTAGCCACAAAGCACCACCAAATACAGCGGGAGCGAATTGGACAAATGCAAAGGCTGTGATGGAAAAACTCAGAATGCAAATGAGAACAATAAATCGGAATTGTTTTTTCATAACAGTCTCATAAAAAAAGCCCGCGGGGCGTCCCCCACGGGGCAGACAATCAAGAAGCCTTAGGAATCTTCTTGACGTACTTGATGGCCACCATGAAGGCAACTGAAACGGCTGCGAAACCAACCAAAGCACCAGCCCATGTGGTCACCTTAGTCGTCACATCAGCAAGCGCAGTTGCAAATGGATCAGCGGACTGTGCAAATGCAGCAGAAGAAAGAGCGGCAGTAGAGATCACTGCTGCGTAACGTGCAGCTGTGCTGCGAAAGACATTCAAACGACTCATGATGAGCTCCCATGAAAACCGAGTAAGCGACTCGGAAACGCATTCGGCAACATGCCGAAATTCAGGCAACAGATTTAATGACACGAACCCAAGCAACAGCTTTGCCAGTTGCATAGCCAAGAGCCCATAAACCTGCATAAGTTGCGATCAGGTAAGCAACAGTTGATGCGGGCAAAAACGAAGTGATGTTCAACATCAGAATGCTCGATCACCAGCTTTGAAACCCATAAAGAACAGCCCCACGCCCAGAATCACGTAAGTGGCTTGGAAGAGATGACTGACGTTGTTGAAATCCATTGCTCGATCCCCAAAAAGTTGCAATAAACAAAATAACAAAAGCGCCAGAGCACATGTAGAAACGAATCAACTTCGTGTCTACTTTGTGAGACTTCAATCCAAGAAATAACAAACACCACCAGAACAATCCTTCAAAGGTTGTCATGTTTTTCCTTTCGACCAAGTTGACCAATAGAGCAAATTGAAGTTCAGCGTTGAGTGCTAGAGCCACAAATGCTGCACTTACGAGATGGCGTATTCAAAAGCTTCTTCGTTGATTTGCCTTGATCAACAAAAATGTCTTTTGTGTAGAAGTCAGTAGGCTGCTTCATAAATGAAACGATTCACAAGTGATTGGTTGAAACAGTTGAATCAACATTGCTCGACCATCTAGATGATCGACAGCGGCGTGTGTGGCAGCTTCTCGGGAATCAAACGCAACAGCATCTGACAACATTGCCACTGGTACGACACCGCCCTCACCGTCAGGTGCGAGGAATGCACCATCGTCAACAGACTGGACGAACCAGCAAGGGCGGCACTCCATGACTTCAAGCCCCTTTTTGTGCCTTGGTAATCTCAATAGGCTTGAGCGACACAATTTGAGTTTTTTGGGTCTTGCCGTTGGTGACAATTTCGAGTTCAGCATCGCAGTCAATTGGAAATGGCAGGTGCTTGTACTTGTGATATTCCTCACTTGTGCCAAATGAGTATTCAGCAGTAGCAGTGCCTTTGCCCATGCCCTTGGTGTCGTCTAAGTCAGTGGTGACATAAAGCTTTGTGCTGTCATATGGGGTCTTGTCTTCAAGAGTTCCTTTGCTTCCCTTGATACCTTGGACTGTGATGCGTGATGTAAATTTCATGATGATGTTCCTTTGGTTATCCGGCAGTTAAGTGACTACCAATGCGGCCGGCTCGCATGGTGTTGAGAAGCGTTTAAGAACTTTTGCAATTCCAGCCTTCATTGAGTCAGACGGAATGCCTTGAAGTGAACGTGGAAGTGGTCTATAAGCTTGATCAATCGCTATGTCTTGAAGCCAATCAAAGCCAGCAGCTAGTGAGAGATGAACGAGTGACGGTGCAACCGTTCTTTGAAACCATTGAATAGTGCGTTCAACGCTTGCTTCGGTTACCTTCTGGCCCGTTGGGATACTTTGTGGTTCAACGTCTTCTAAGATTCGTGCGGTGAATCCATAAGCACCTGCAAAAAAAGATGAAGGACGAATGAGTGCTTCAAAAGGGATGATTCGGTTGTTGCTTCTCAGCTCAACCTCAGCACGCCACCACGGGTCATCCATGAGCTTGAATTGGTGGCCTTTGTCATAGCCCCTAAACACCTTGCCACTGTCACGCTTACCTACTTGAAACGTGGTGCTGTGGCCTTCAATCAAGTCACCGATTGAAATGGTTGATGGAGCGCGGCCACGGTAGCTAAATTCGCCATCCTCATAGGCTTGCAACGCTTGGGAGTAGCAGTACTCCCCCTTGAAGAAGTCACGGGCTAAGTCAATGCGCGTGACTTTGGGTTGTAGTGGGGCGAAGAACTCATAAACTCGATACTCCCAGCCTGCTTTAGCAAAGGTGCAGCCATTACCTTTGATGCTGAAACAAAAAGTACCGCGCTGTGTTTCACCACCACCACTGACACTGGCAACCTCTTGGCCGTGATCGTTAACTATGGTGTAGCTGTGCTCGTAGTAGTCACGGCCAGCCCTTGATTCGCCCGTGTGAAAGCCTAGTAACTTTGCAAATGCCACCGCTAAATCTGCGACGATTTCGCTATCAAGTTGCAGACCATCGACTATCAGCTCACCCTTGCTAGGTATTTGTGCCGCAAACAAGGCGTCACGCGCAACGGTGAACCGCAAATAGTCAACAACTACACCAGCATCCGCACGAACTGCACGTTCAGCAGACAAAAGTTTGACCTTATTACCTTCTAAGGCCAATTTCTCGTCGGAGTGGTAATGCTTCATTCTGTTTATCCCCGTATTACTCGGGGGGTGGTCGCATCGCGGCGAAGGGAAGGCTGCGCCCGACCCAGCAGAGCTGTGACGGGCGCAGCCCTCCCTTCTTGAGCGTTATCGCCGCTAGCGAGCCATACACGAAGGTCTACAAGAGAGCGTTTACCCATCTTGAAGCATGGAACGCGACCATCTCTGATCCAACGTTCAAGGGTGTCATCAGTCACGCCAACCATTTCGGCAAATCGTTGACGTGTGACAAAAGGCGTGAATACAATCTGAACAGACATAAAAGGAATTCCCTTTTCGTAATATGTACCAATGTACATTACCTATTTTGTTTCGTCAATGCTCGCCATGATTGGATTTTTTAATGAAAAATGTGTACTTAATTGATTTTGCAAAAGAAGAATTTGGCCTAAAAACGGACACAGAGCTGGCTTATGTTCTTGGTGAGAAGCAACCTATCGTTGCTGGATGGAGGACAGAGAGAAGGCCGATACCTGTAGGCGTAAAGCTAAGGCTGTGCGAACACCTAAAGCTTTTTAAAGAGATACGCAAATTCGTAGAAGTTTTTGGGGATCTAAATGAACACGAAGTGAACTTGACACAAGACATGGATCGCTTGGAAGAGCTTAGAAAAAAGCAAGCCGGAGTTCCAGTGAATTTCGTAGACATGAAATGGATAGATCGCGTTTCAAGACTGCAAGAAATACACAAGCTAAGTGATGAGCAAACAGCTAAATACTTAGAAATTGATCTAAAAAGTTTGCAAGCAATCAAAGATGGGAAAGCAGAGTTGAAGGTGCTAACCAAGGCGTTGCTGCTTGGATTTCTAGGTGCGGAAAAAATCGTGAAAACAGAAAAATTAAAAAGCAATCTAGAAAAAAGATTGAAGAAATGATCAAGCGTAGAAAGACAGATGGACGCTGGCTAGTGAACATAAAGCCAGGTGGACGTAGTGGTGTTCAGATTAAACGAGTGTTCAAGACTGAACGCGAAGCTAAAGAGTTCGAAATTTGGGCAAAGGGTCAATCACTTCAAGATCCTGATTGGGCTCCCAAAAGAAAAGACAGTCGAAAGCTGTCAGAACTCATTGATCGTTGGTTTGATTTGTACGGATCAAAGCTACGAGATGGAAAAAAACGGCATGGCAAATTGAAGTTAATGTGCCAAGGTCTAGGTGATCCAGTTGCAAGTAAGTTCAAGGCTGTGGACTTTGCTGAATACAGGGCGGCGAGAATTAAAAGCGGCACAAGCGACAACACTGTTAATCACGAACATGCGTACCTAAGAAGCGTGTTCAACGAATTGATCCGATTGGGAGAGTGGAGTGACAAAAATCCACTTGAAATGGTCAGAGCCATCAAGCTGCAAGAGATGGAAATGACCAGTCTGAAGAGTGAAGAAATACCAGTACTTTTCAAGGCTATAGATAAGGCCGAGAATGTTCATTTGAAGTTGATCACCATCGTGTGCTTAAGCACTGGCGCAAGATGGTCAGAAGCAGAAGGCTTGAACATTACCCAGGTCAAATCAGGCGTCATTCATTTTGCAAACGAAACAAAGTCAAGAAAAGCCAGAGGTGTGCCAATAGACAAAGAGTTAGAAGACGCATTGATAAGCCACCACAGCAAGCACGGCGATGGTCCCAAAATCTTCGGACCCTCAATCAGCGCATTTAGACGAGCCCTCGAAAGGTCAAAAATTCAAACTGCTAAGGGGCAAGCTTCACACGTCTTGCGTCATACGTTTGCTTCTGAGTTCATGCGCAAAGGGGGCAATATTCTTGTATTGCAGAGAACGCTAGGGCACCAAAGCCTAACTATGACAATGCGATATGCACATTTGGCTCCAGATCACCTTGCAGAAGTAAAGAGCCTAAACCCGCTCTCGGGACTCTCTGTTGGAAGTTTGTTGGAAGCTTAGAAAAAACAAAGGCCAGTGAAAACTGGCCTTTTTTGTAACTCGTTGATTTACAACGGTTTATTAGTGGTGCCCGGGGCCGGAATCGAACCGGCACGCCTCGCGGCGGGGGATTTTGAGTCCCCTGCGTCTACCAATTTCACCACCCGGGCACGGGAAAGAAGATCAAGATTATGCCACAAATTTGGGCCTAATTTTGTGCCTATCAATGCAGTCAATTCCCGCGAGCTTCAGCATGGCGATCCCAGAGCACGTAAATCCAAAAGGATGGGTGTCTGAAAAGCTGGCATGGG
>JACCED012243080.1_pt1 | contig 10586 bp, 9 predicted proteins | sample 7455021 | NCBI WGS metagenome assembly JACCED01 (sample SAMN15323456, study PRJNA562643) | freshwater metagenome | isolation source: river surface water | place: USA:Blue River Watershed | collected 2017-08-19 | reverse complement strand
GACGGTCTGCCGACAAAGGACGCTCTACGCATGGGGATCAAGCAGTACGAGTTCGAAGAAAACCGCGTCTGCCAATTCATCCTCAGCAAGATCCAGCACTCCATGGAATACGGCGCGCAAGGGCGTCCCTTGATGTATCAGTTCATCCCCGAAATGAACAGCGCTGGCTTCCAGCTCGCCAAAGGAATCAAACTAGAATCCAAGGACTGGTCGACGACCGTCCAGCAACGCTACGGATTCAAAAGCGAAGAACAGTTTAATCAGCTCATCAATTCGATCGGTAACGCCTACCTCGTTAATCCGGGAGGCCAGAATATCGCCATGAGCCTAGCCATCAACCAAGGGCCGCCGATCGGACAACTGACCGCATCAGACTTACTTATCCGCCGAGACGCGCTCATCGACGAAGCCGTCGAGATCTGGCACTTCTCGACCTTAGGATAAAAAATTCAGGACTTCGAGATAGCCTTGGCAATCTGTTCGCCCCAAGCCTTGATGGCCGGGACGGCGACTGAATTTCCAAGCTGTTTCATCATCTGTGCCGAAGAAACACCCTGAGGTAAGCGCTTCTTCCCTGGGAAACCTTGCAACTTCAGACCGTGCTTCCATGTGATCGGCATAGGCTTTACGCGTTTCGCTCGCCTACGGAGCACATAGTACTGATCCCAGTTACGCTTGTCATCGATAGGTGATCGCTTCCCGCCACAACGCAAAGTGAAGCCCACTTCTCTTAAGGGAGAAGTAACGCTTCCCTTCATGTGGACAGATTTCACCCCAAGAATCTTGGCGAGACTACCCTTCGGCAATTCTTCAGTCGGAGGTAGTTTAAACCTGCTAGCCATCTTCTTTGACCTGAACCCGATGATGAAAACTCGGGGTCTATTCTGTGGCAAGCCATGCTCTGAAGCTTTCACTAGGAATACACCTGGAGCTATACACCGAGGATCTTCTTCAACGAATGGTGCATGGTACTTTATTCCCCCGGGGTAAGTCCGCTTGAAGAGCTTATCATGAATCGTCCTCAATGTCTTCCCCGTATTCGCCTTCTTGGAAAGGTTTTTGCTTCGCGCATGCTTGGGATCAAAGTCGTGAGCGATCAGTCCACGAACATTCTCGAGGAAGAATGCCTTTGCCTTCTTAGCCTTAATGATACGCGTGACATCATGAAACAAAGTGCCGCGGGTATCATCAAAACCCCGCTTCTGACCAGCCTGACTGAACGGCTGGCAAGGAAAGCCGGCACACACGACATCACAACGATCCACATGCTCACTGACATGCTTAGCCCATTGTTTCTCGGGCAAAGAAGTGGTGGATAGGGTAACCTTCTGAATATCATCAGGAAATGTCCACGCACCAGAACCGGCGTCTGAGTTATAAACAAAAAAACCAGGCTTCAACTTAGCCTTATGGAAAGCCTCATAGCTTCGTCGGGCAAACTTGTCGCGCTCGCAAACCATGACGCAACGCCCGCCCAGCTGATGTAACGCTTGATGGAAGCCTCCGATACCTGCGAAAAGGTCTACGAAGGTGAACTTAGGCTTCCGGGGCATTCCCCTACTAAGCACATTCCTGCCGGCCTGAAAAGGGATTTCCACCCCACCAAGAAGACTATCCCCACATCCTGGGTGAATCCGACTCTAGACGACTAGCCAACCGGCCAAAGGCTAACTGAACAAACTCCCTCAGGTCTTCGCTAGCATTATCGGCGGGCACATAACCCTCAACATGAGGAAGTTTAAGATCGACGAATATCTTGGAGACATTCCTCAACTTGTACTCAACGGCTTGCTTCGATCGGCCTGAAGCTGGCCCTGCCATCAAAGAACGCACAAGTTTCGCCTTTACGAATGATCGCTCAGCACGGTCATTCATCCACATCCAGATATAGGCATCCACTAAGGCCGCCGTTTCACCTGAGGTCCATTCCGATCCTGGTTCGCTCATTTGAGTGATGATTTAGGTATATAGAGTAAAGCCAAACGAGATTTCAACAACTGAGCCAAATCCGCCTTATTCGGAGCCATGTGACAGGCACGATGGCAGTTGGGACAAACCGCTGCGACATTATCAACGGTATCTGGCCCGCCCTGGCACAACGGAGTGACGTGATGTACCTCAAGGAATCGGCCACCCGCTGAGGTAGGGAATGGTCCAGGATTAGCGCACAGCTCGCAGTTGCCCTTGGCACGCTGCAGGGCCCAGCTTACGACCTCAAGATCCCGAGCGAAGACAAAGCCTGCCACCCCCGCCCTCCGCTTTTCAGGCTTACGGTTACCTTCCGGCTTCTTCTTTACCTTAGGGAGTTCGTTGGCCGCCGCTCGCTCCGAAACTTCGGCGCTGCTAAATACGGTCTGACGCTCCGCCTTATCAAGATATGGCTCCGACAACCTGTCAAAAAAGGTGCGGTCAAATTTAGGATCAGAACTAAGATCCAGAATGGCCTTACACATCTCGACAAATTCTCCTTCGGGCATGATTTCGAAGTCAGCGAACATCCTGCTTCGCGACTTACGCATTTCCCCAGGTTTACGAGACCTCCCCTTCAATCCACTGGGAGACCATTCTGGAAATATCTCGGCACGGCGTGATGTCGCCCAATAGGGCAAGAACTCCTGATACCATTGCCTAACGGACTCCGGAGCGACTCCGAGGACCTCGGCGGCCCTAGCCTTCACCTGTTCCTCATGGCCGAGACCAATGAGCAGAGGACCACGATCGCCATTCTTAAAAGCCGCCAGATAGCAGCCTACAGCCATTCCGAGCACATTATGGCGTTTCATATTTGTTGATATGAGTATACAGAAACCCAGAGCAAGAAATTGCGTCGCTCAAAATGAACCAAAAAAAGAAGAATTTCGGCGCCCTGCTTGGCTACCCAACCCAAGGAAAGGCAAAGTCTTTCCTATCCGCTAAAGATATAAAGCCGCGAATAGATAAAACCTTCCTCAAAGAACTCACCACGCGATGCTCCATGATTTTCAAACGGCTAAACGCGGCCGTACACCCGAGCATCAGTCATGACGACATCGAAGAGTTCATCGAGATAAACATCAATCATACCGCATCAAAACTCGTCGAGGCTGGCCTTCTAGAGAAATTCAACAATCACGGAAGGCGATCCGAATGCATGACCTATAACTGGCTTCGAGGTTTTGCGGTGCTAATGTTCTTCATGCCGTCAGTGTCCAAGATTTTCGGAGTTCGGATTGAAGAAATCACATTCGCCGGAAAGGACCATGAACTGGATACCGCCACGTTCAAAAAATCCCCCCTGGCCGACATCTCCATAAAACACGGGCTGAAAGTTGAAATACAAGCAGGCTTCCAGAATAAGAATGACCTTAAAAAACACAAAATCACCGAAGCATTGAAACAATTCAAAAAGAGCTCATCGAAGACGATCCTGATACACTTTGATCTCTTTAACGGAAAAGGAGCGGTGATAGACATTACCAACCTTGGAAAAAAGAAGCTCAAGTATGAGACACGGGCCGCAATGGAAGGAAAGAAAGTGTTCGAGATCCCCCCGAGCATGTTCAACTGGGATTTGACCAAGGCCATACCGGACAAAGTTCTGTCCATCGGAAAAAACGCCGCTAAGCGATCGGCGGGCGCTGACGATTAATCGGCTTGAAAAAGCGCCCGAGACATGAACATATGTTCCCATGTCGGACTTCTCACTCCTTGACCTTTTTTCTGGCTGTGGAGGCCTTAGCCACGGCCTCGCCAAAGCCGGCTTCCATTCTATCGCTGCCAACGAGTACCAGAAGGTGTTTTCAGAATCCTACGGGGCGAACCATCCAAAGGCAGAAGTGATTCAGGGGGATATCACCGATCCTGCCATCTTCTCCAGGCTCAAGGCCTTCAAAGGGAAAGTAGAGATGCTTTCCGGGGGCCCTCCTTGCCAAGGATTCAGCACGATCGGAAGCAAGGAGGAGAAGGACCCTCGCAACAAGTTGTTCTACGCGATGATGCAGCTGGCCGATCACCTTAGGCCTAAAGTCATTTTCTTCGAAAATGTCAGCGGGTTCAAGCGCATGTACGGTGGCCGGGCCTTTAATGCCCTCCTTAAGGAACTCGATTCAATGGGGTATGTCCTGCCCGCCCCCCCCCAGGTACTTGATGCAGCCGATTTCGGAGCCCCCCAGCACCGACTGAGAACCGTCGTCATCGCGTTTAGAAAAGGCGTCAAAAATGACTTCGAGTTCCCAAGCCCGACACACGGAGATGGAACATCACTGCTGAACAAGAAGCTCCGACCTCACCTGACGATGGAGGAGGCGATCAGCGACTTGCCTCAAATTAAGACCGGTGAGGCGGCTTTTGGATACGCTGAAGACCCTCAAAACGATTTCCAGCGGCAGATGCGCATCCACGCACCCAAGCAGCTGAAGTATCACGATGCTCCTACCCATGGAGACCATCTTATGGAAGTCATGCGCCATGTCGGTCGCGGAGGTTGCATCCTCGATGTTCCGCCAAAGCTTCGCCCAAAAAGCTACTTCGCCAACACATACGCACGCCTGATTCCTGATGCACCGGCTCCGACAATGACCCGTAACTTCGGGACACCGTCCTCCTCCCGCTGCATCCACCCCTATGTCGATCGTGGCTTGACGACGCGAGAAGGCGCCAGACTTCAGAGTTTCCCTGACAACTACATCCTCAACGGTTCGAGGGGCGAAAGGAACCTGCAGGTAGGAAATGCCGTCCCTCCGATCCTGGCGGCAGCCGTAGGAAAGGCCATCGCCGCCTCACTTGCCTAACAGGGCAAGCATGTCTTTTGCTGCCCAGTGAAATTGAACCTGGTAAGGTCCTTCGTCCTTGCCAGGCCTGTGCCCCTGCAGAAACCCCCAAGGCATCCTTAATGTACTCCCTTTGTACTTCCCTCTAGAACTGGGGACAACCAAGCAATTGCAGGAAGATTCAACCAGCGAACTGACGGTGAAAAATCGTCCCAAGCTTGCGACGAAAACATATTCAGCCGTACTACGCTCATCCAGAGCATCCGAGCACATGCCACTACGGAAACAGCAATCGGTGATCTCAGCCATATTTTCCATGAACCATCCCTGAAGGGACTGCCACTCCTCTGGATAGGATGCGGCGAGGGTGGATGCGTAGAGTCTGTTTTGATATAACTCGGCCTGAATACCCCGACTTCTCATCACCGGCCCAAGCATGACGGCGTGCGGCGCAAACTTCGTGATCGGCAGCCCATCCGTTTCGCCGAAGAAAGCACTAAGCGCCCAACGAACGGAGGGAGGCGTCGGCTTCTTCGACTTACTTTCGATCAGACGAAGAAAACGCTCAAGCTTACACAGCAAGACTTGGCCGCTCTTTGTCGACGGCTTCTTAAGTGAGATATCCAAGGGCTCACCCTCGCTCACAAAAACCGTCACATCCGTCTTAGAGGTAGTTGCATCTCCAAAAACACTCTTGGGCATCGCTCTATTATGGGTCGTTGATGCACGGACAGGAAATGAACCGTAACTCAATCCGGCAACATCACGTAGTTTTCCATATAGATCCTGATCTTCCATGACCTGATGGGCAAATTGATCCTCGTAGGCATGGCCGTCCCTCTTGGCGTGCTTCCAGCCAGCAGAGCGATCGCGCTTTTTGTCATCATCCTGCATAGGTCAATTCTCAGACTGGCACATGAAAGGCTATCCATCAAGCCACCTATCATCTCTTTATAAGAGCGATATAGGCCTAGCATATTCACTGACCAGGAGGTGAATTCACCAAACGCTACCCCACCCTCCGCAGCCCGCCTAGCGGCCCTTGATACAGTCCGGGCAGAAATATACCCTGAGGCCACCACGGGCATCGGCGTTGGGGAGTCCGCTTTTGAGCCTACCCGAGAGCTCATGAGGACAGGTCTTACCCCAAGGCCCCCAGCAGTTCTGCCGCTCTCCCGTGCCCTGGTGCGACGGGAGACATTCCGGACAGAGGTAGATCATACTGCCCGTGGGGTGGCGGAAGTTAGGCGCCCCACTCCGTAAACGGCCCAAGCGGTAGCCGGGGCACATGTCCCCTCGGGGTCCATGGCAATTCTCCACCTTCGAAGTCGGAACAATCGGAGCCGAAAACACCCGCGGCGTTTGCGGCAGCACGGCGCCAGCCTGCTTCGCAGCCGCAAGCAGCGTTGAAGCCCAATCGGAAGAGGTCGGCCTAGCCCGATGTTCGAGAGAATCGAAGGCCCGCAAGAACAGCGCCGCGATCTGGCTGGGCAGCTTGTTCATGGCCTGGTGGGGCAAAGGAATGACCTCGTAGGAATGCCTGTTTACGCCATGTACATACATCCGCAGACGGATGGAATCGGCGATCGTCGCGCAGGCCGGCGCCGAAGCATGCAGACTGCCCGTGTAAGGATGAATCCCGAGCAGGATCTCGTAGATGATGACGGCCAGGGAGAAGCTGTCCCAGCTTGGCTCGATGGCCGGCCCGACCCCGTACTGCATCTGGTAGGACTCACTCGGCATATAATCGGGGCTCCCCAACGGGCCTCGGTAAAGTCGACCGCCCGCTTCGATCTGCAACGAATCCAGATCTACGACCGAGACCATGCCCTCGGGAGAGATCATGATGTTCTGCGGCTTGAGGTCCACGAACACGTGACCCATCGCATGGATATCCCTTACGGCCGCCGAGATGTTATAGGCGATCTTGATCCGATTGTTGAGACCTTCGGACGAGTTACGGTCCACCTTCTCGGCCAGCCGTGGCCGATCCTTACCCGGCCAGCGCGGATACGTGAGGTTAGTGATCTGACAACTGTCCTTAAACGCCATCGGCATGACATAACCGACCGGCATAGACCCTTTGGTCTTGGTAATCAGATCAAGCGGCCAACAGACCTGCCCCCAGCCATGGCTCAATTTTTTCGGGGGATCATCCACCATGTGCGCCAGCTTGGCCAAATCATCCGGCTTATGCTTGGTCAGAAGTTTTACGCAGTAGACAATACCCGAACTGGTCTCGGCATGATAGACCTGCCCTGCTCCGCCAGCGGCAAACGGCTTCGTCTCCAGCCCGAGCTTACCTAGCTTGGCAGAGTAGACGATCATCCGCGCAGGGCGAGCAGTAGGGTCTTATCATCGACCTGGGCGGCCAGCTTAGGGCTGCCATCGGTCAGGAACTTCTGCCATTGGGTATCCAGGTCAGCTTGGGAAACGGCCTTAGCGGCCTTAGCGGCCAACTGATTGGCGATCTTGCTCAAGTAATCATTCGAAGGCTGGTTAGGGTCGATGACCTGCTGCCCGGTCTGATTGAAGGCCGACACCTGCCAGCAGACTTCTTCCGGACCATCAGAAAGGGCGACGACCGCACGCGTGCGGACTTTGACGACCTGGGTTTCCATCAGGGTGTCGGCATTATGGACCTCCAGCATGGTCATGAAGACGGTGGCGTTGGCCAATGCGCCTTTATAGGGGGTCATGAGCGCCTTCCAGTGTCCCGACGGATCAAGATACCCCGCCCTGCCATCCCCCACATGGGCGCAGGCGACGAAATCCTTGCCAGCGTAAACAACGATGCAGGTGCAGCCGTAATCATCGTAAGACTTAACCTCAGCCTTGGCTTTGTCCTTAAGCCCCTTGGTCGCCTCGTGAAAAAGTGAGCGGCTAAGCTCAGGCCAGTTATCCGCGGAAACACCGCCATCCTGCGCCATCAGGTCACGGAAACGATCAGCAAGTAAGCCAGCGATGAAATCTGCACCGGCCTTCGAATGCTTCTTGGAACCCGCACCGTCGCAGACGACCAGGACGGCGTTCTCACCCTCCGTGAGGAGCCGATGGGCATCCTGAAGAGAGGCCTTCTTATGGCCTGCGACGGATGCCTTCAAATGCGCCCAACCGGACTCGGGCGACATGGCTGCGATCGGAACCACTGGCTGGAGCGGAGTCATAGCGGCGTTTGCCGCCTGAATCGCGTTGAGCTTCTTCTGCAGCTCCTGGTTCTGCCTCCCAAGCTCAACGGACTGCTTCTCCAACTCTGAGATCTTGAGATTAAGTTCAGCACACCTTGGACATTCGAAGAAGGGCCTGAAAAAGTTGAATTTGAGCGACATCGGATGAAGGCAAGGGGTCAGATCTTGAAACCGCCGTCCCAAGATTCATCCGAGTTCTTCTTCATGGCGTCGGAAATATTCTGACCCTTGGCTACGTCGGCGATCGTGGAAGAAAGCCAGAGGAAGAACTCAGAGAACTTCAGTCCGGCAAGTGGCTTGGGCTTCATCTTATCCGAGGAGATATCCTCGAGGATGCTCATATTTGCGCCGGCGACCCCGATGGCCATGAACCAGAACTCCTCGGCCTCCATCCCGGTGCGAATTTCCAGGCCTAGCCCTGGCAAGGCGCCAAGCTGATCCGAGTCCGGAGCCCCGTCGGTGATCAAGATGACCCAGGGGCGGAAATACTTCTGGCCTGTCGACTTGTACCACTGCTTACGCTGACCGACCATCTTGATGCCCTCACGCACCCCGTCGACCATCATGGTCGTACCGTTCACCTTGAGGGGCTTGAAATCAAGCGACTCCGCCAGCTTAGGCTCAGAGAAGCGCTGCACCTTGGAGTCGAACGTGATGATGCCGAGCTCCAGCTTCTGACCAAGGTTGGCGTTATCGGCGATGATCTCCTTGAGGAAGCCCTTGATGCCCTGGTTCAGCTGATCGATGCTTTCACCGGCCATGGACGACGAGGTGTCTAGGACCAAGGCGACGCAGCACTTCTGGGAGTAGTTCTGGACTTCTTCCGCTTCGAAGGGTTTTTCGTACATGATGGGGTTGTTTAGTTGGATATTCTTGGAGAATTTATGGTCAAACGAGAAGCACCTCAAGGATTCATCCTCGGCGAGGCAGGTGCCCCATTCCGAATGAATCCAGACAATGGTTATAGAGGGCGATGGCCTCGTCGGACTTGACCTTCCTGCCGTCGATAAGGTCACCGAGGGCCTTAACCAGAAGCTGCTTCAGCCGATAATCCAGGCCGGAAGACATCCCGTCGACCTGGCTCATCCAATAGTTCAGGCGCCGCTTCTTACGCGCCTCCGACATCGCATCAAACTCATCCTTGGCACGTCTTAGATTCGCCTCGAAGGCACAGCGGTCCTTGAGGTCGTCCGCGAGCCGGCCAAGCACCTTGTCCTGCGCATGCGTCGTGGTCGCGCCCGTCAGGGTCGTCAGACCGACCGCCAAGGCAAAGACACGTTTCAGCGGAGCGAACTCCTCCTCGACCTGCCTTTCGCGGATTTCCTTGAGCTTAACATACCCCGGTGAACCGACCATGACAGGAATGGAGGGTGAGCGGAGGGAGACAGGCACGCCGGCAAAATTCGCATAGGCTGAAGGGATCAGCCTGCCTGCGGCCACCATGAGCCGATTACCGCCGAAGGGTGGCATGCACTGATTGAAGTATACGGAAGCAATCCGGTTCCAGCCAAAGGGATCATATCTGAAGTCCGGCCACGGCATCTCATATACGGCAGGCTCATCGACGTCGTCGATATCCGCCTCAGCCTTCATGCAGACAACTTCCTTACCCGGCGAGATATCCCAGACCCAATATGTGAACTCCTTAGGCCCAGCGCCGACGGAATCCACCGTGCCCGTGGCGAAGATCTCAACCCCCTTGACCATGTTGTCCTCGGTTATGGGGACTAACTTAAGCTCGAACTTTTGTGCGACCTTGACCGGGTCAAGGGGCGGAGTCGGCGCCGCTACCACCGGCGAAGGCACAAGAGCGGACGACGGAGAAGGCGAATGAAGATCAGGCTGCGGCTGATCCGCAGGAAATGCAACGGGTACCCTAGCGTCCAGCACCCTGCAGAATAAGGCGGCGGGCGAAGCAAGGAGTGACAGCAGTCTGGCGCGAGCTGCGGCCAGCGCGGCAGGATCTGGCTGAGGCGCGGACGCGGTTTCGAAGACCGGAGCAAAAGGTTCAGCGTCTTGAGGAAGGCTCTCGCTGACATCTATCGTGGACGAAGCGACCTCCCGATCAGGCTCAACTGCAATAAGAATACCAAACTTGGAACATATCTGTCCGAAAATCAATCGCACGACCGAGCCGACGTCCTCGTCGGCTGAGATCATCTGAGCCAGCGCTGCGACATCCTGCTTAAAACGATGATCCGCCGAAGCTGCCACCAATGGGATCAAGACATAGGGTCTAGGACGGCGATTGTACTGAGAGAAAAAGGAATCCTGGAGCCGCTTGCAGGCTTCGTCATTCCTCGGGCACTGCACGTTGCTAGGTGTCAGCGAAAGAACCCAGCCGTGCACCTTATCAAACTTGGCGTCCTCCCCTACCTCGCAAAGTCGCAGCATCGCCGCAAGCAGGCCGATGCCCGCCTCGCGGAGGTTGAGCCAATCCTGGAGTTCGATCTCTTCTGCAGAAGGCGTAGCAACCTCCGGCTTGGCCGGAGGAAGCAGATCGTCCAGACGAAGCGTCCTCGTCGGCTTCGAAGTCGAAGCAGGCTTCGGGACATCCTTGGGGACCGGCGGGACATGTGGCTCAGGGGTAGCAACAACCCCCGGGGGAGGGACAATTACAGGAGTCTGAATTGGCGGCAACCTAGGCGCG
>JACCED011845493.1_pt1 | contig 10595 bp, 6 predicted proteins | sample 7455021 | NCBI WGS metagenome assembly JACCED01 (sample SAMN15323456, study PRJNA562643) | freshwater metagenome | isolation source: river surface water | place: USA:Blue River Watershed | collected 2017-08-19 | reverse complement strand
GCGAAATATCTCGGAGTCCGAGATATTTCGCAAAACGCCACGATGATGGCCCGAATGGGGGGGTGATGGATGCGCGTCATAGCGAGTTCTAGAACTTCTTGGCGGAATCCACAGTGGGTACACCGCGCTGATCGATGGTGACGGCGAATCGGTAGCGCTGCCCACGCTCGACATTGAGTGCTTCCAATCGTTTAGGGATGAGAAGGGGAAGCGGGTTACCGGTTACATCCACGGCAATCATCCGTCCCGTTTCTGGGACGTACTCGAGTGTTCTTACGACAGTCCCTTCCACGCTGTAACGGTTACCGCGCAAACTTTGTGCGTTTCCGAGAAAGTCGTTCACTGGGAACCCTCCGCCGGAGGAGGATGTCTCCGTCCCAGATTGAGGTGATCGGGATGAGAACAGAAATGATGCCCCCGCGGCGAGGATTGCCCCTGCGAGAATGAGAACAGGGAGACTGATCGAGTTCTGTTTGGATCCGCGTCTCATATGCTTCAGCGGATGCGGCCCCAGTGTGTCCCAAAGGGCCAAAAAACGACGAGGCCGGCACCGACCAGATTCTGTTGTGGGACGGTTCCCCAGTCTCTCGAGTCAGAACTAAAGTAGGAGTTGTCGCCAAGCGCAAAATACTTGCCATCAGAGAGTTCAATCGATTGGTGATCATCTCCAAGAAATGCGAAACGCATGTCGCGAGGGCCGTGGGAGTAACCGCGATAGCCCTCGTTCGGCGCGTCGAACGTTCCTGAAGCAACTCGTTTGAAGGCAGACTCTTTCGCTTCATCGCCGTTCACAAAAAGTTTGGGAGGCTCAATCCGAAGGGTATCTCCCGGCACTCCGGCCAACCGCTTGATATAGAACTGACTCGGTCCGCCTGGATTCATCATGTTCGTACCGGTTCGGATGCCTCGAGTTGTGAACACGAATACTTCGCCACGCTCAGGTTTTCTGAAGTGGTAGGCCATCATGTTGACAATCACATGATCGCCGGAGCTTACGTAACCCCTCAGAACGGGTTCTCCCGCTTTGAAGCGGCTTTTCTTTTTCAGAAAGTGTTCCGCAATGGTGCGTTCTGGGGCGGACACAGTGTACGTGTTCCGATCGGTTTGGATGACGGTCTCAGTTAGAAATAGCCATTTTTTTCTCTCGCTCGTCGAGACGACGGACTCGTCATTCTTTGCCGTGATATCGAACCAAGTGCGACCGAGCACTGCCCGATCCCAAATCCGCTGCACCGGACCAGGGGGGGGATCGTCTTGAGGGTGTCCAACAATCCCGTTGAGGGTAGGTTGCATTGAACCTGTTGGAATCGTGAATGGTTGGAGGAAATATGCGCGGATTCCGAGAACGATTGCGAGCGTGCCCACGATGACCTCGGCATTTTCGGCCCAGCTGTTTTTGAAAAGTGGAGGACCAAGCTTTTCACAGGCAGCGTCGAGCGCCTTGGCAGCGTCCATGACCGACGATTCGCTCCCACCGGCAATCGCACTTTTCAGCCGCGCAATCTCCGTTTCAACGGAAGTTGCAACGTCCTGCGGTACAATATCTTTGCGATATTCTAACATCAGGCGAGCCATGCGTTCAAAACCTTTGGCCCGCTTGATGAAACTGGGGGTGAAAAGCGGCATGGGTGGTATGTACACGGTGGTGGATTCCAGCGCAACGCGTGTGCAATCTCGCGTGTGAAACTGAGGGGAAATCGCTTGCATGGTTGATGCATCGAGTGGATAGTCCATGCCCTTCCCGCGCGGTTAGCTCAGCGGTAGAGCACCACCTTGACACGGTGGGGGTCACAGGTTCGAACCCTGTATCGCGCACCATTTTCTCTGGTCTCATGGTTTGGTCCCATAATCTGGTCCCATGAGGGTCTGCCGCTTCCGACACCTCGTTCATTTCAACTTTTTGAAGATCATCTCCTCCGTCTTGGGATTAAGGCGGATAAACCCTTGGTTTGAATGAAGCATTCTGCTGCCGCTAGCGCCGTTCTCAGTTGGAAAGACCTTTCGGTTTCGTACGGATCTCACGCCGTTCTCGATGGCTGTACGGGCGTGCTTGGGGACGGTGAGAGGGTGGGCTTACTCGGCCGGAACGGAGCCGGCAAGAGCACGCTGTTGAAAGTTGCCGCTGGCTTGATGGAGCCGGACAAAGGTGAGATTGCTCTCAGGCGCGGGCATTCCGTGGGGTTCCTCACTCAGGAGTGCCGGTTTGCTTCGGGAAGCACCGTCCGAGACGCTGTGATGTCTGGAGCAGCTCGAATTGCGGATGGCCTAGCTCGTTACCAATCATTGCCACCGGAGTGCGACGAGTCCGCAGAATGGTTGTCGCGGCTGGAGCGCTGGGGAGCGTGGACGCTTGAGTCGCGGGTGAAGGCGCTCATGACTTCGCTCAGCGTGCCGGACGCGGGGAAGGAGATGGATCACCTCAGTGGGGGAGAAGTCCGGCGGGTTTTTTTGTGTCGAGCGTTGGTGGGACAGCCAGATTTACTGATTTTGGATGAACCGACGAATCATCTTGATGCGGAGTCGATTGAATGGCTTGAGCAGTATCTTTCTTCTTACTCAGGGGCATGCCTGTTCGTGACTCATGATCGGCATTTTCTCGATCGCGTGGCGACGCGTATCCTCGAGCTGGGAGGGGGCTCAATGCATAGTCATTCGGGCAACTACAGCGATTATCTTCTGTCGAAGTCCGCTCGTGAATCCGCCGAGGAAGCGCTAGAGGAACGTCGGAAAAAATTGCTTAAACGCGAGCTCGCATGGATGCGGAGCTCCCCAGGGGCGAGGCGGACCAAGTCGGTGGAAAGGATTCGTAAGTTTGAGGAGATGAGTGGTCAGGAGGAGTTGGAGCGGGAGGTAGATGTTGAGATTGTCATCCCGGATTCACCAGGATTAGGGAACAAGGTGATTCATTTGAAAGGGGTCTCGCACGGGTTTGAAGACAAGCGATTGTTCGCTCCTTTTGATTTCGATGTTGTTGCAGGAATGAAACTTGGGATTGTCGGAAGAAACGGATGTGGGAAGACGACCCTGATCCGTATTCTCACCGGAGCGATGTCTCCAAACACCGGGAGTGTCGAGGTGGGAAGTCGTGTCCTGCTGAATCTGGTTGACCAGAATCGGGAACAGATTTCCGACGATCGAACGGTGGTGGAGGAAGTTGGGGAGGGGCGGGATTTCGTTCCACTTGGTGGGCAGCAGGTGTCGATTCGCAGTTATTTGCGGCGGTTCCTGTTCGATGAGGATCGGATGAATCAGAAAATTGGGAATCTGAGCGGGGGGGAACGGAGCAGGGTGTTGTTGGCTAAGATGATGCGGCGCGGGGGAAATGTTCTGGTTCTCGATGAACCGACCAATGACTTGGATCTCTCAACGTTGCGTGTTTTGGAGGAATCGCTGGCTCGCTTCGACGGAACCGTGATCACGGTGAGTCACGATCGATACTTTTTGGATCGTGTTTGCACGCACATCCTTTCGATTGATTCGAATGGAACGGTGCATTGCGACGTCGGGAACTATTCGGAGTATTCGGAGCGTCATCGAGGCCGCTTTCACTCCGTCGAACCGAGTACGCTGAAACCGGTTCGCGAGGCGAGAAGGGTGGACCTAGCTCCAAAGCTGACGTGGAAAGAGGAGCGCGAGTTGGAGTCGATGGAGGGCAGTATTTTGAGTGCAGAGGAGGCTGTTGCGGCCTTGGAGGCGTTGATGTGTGATCCGGTATTTCTGGTGGAGAAGCGCAACGAGATTGCGGCGGCCAATGCACGGTTAGAGGAGGCACGATCGCAGGTCCAGGGATTGTACGCTCGGTGGGAGTCTTTGGAGGAGAAGCGTCGTTTACACCACGCATCGAGAGATGCTCGTCAGGCATGAATAGCGGAGGCAAACAGAGTGGAACTGCGGACGGTTCTCGGACGAGTGCGAAGAAATCTGACGGCCCTGTCGGGGTTTTTGACTCGGGAATCGGTGGTTTGACGGTGGCGGCGGCACTTCGGGACGTCCTCCCGGGTGAGCACATCATGTATATCGGGGACACTGCTAGGGTTCCATACGGCGGAAAAAGCGCGGAAACCATTGAGCGTTATGCGGTGGAGATTGGTGGAATGCTCCTCGCAGAAGGGGCTAAGGCGATCGTTGTGGCGTGTAACACCGCCTCTGCTCTCGCAATTTCAAGATTACGCGAAGTCTTTGCTGTACCGGTTATTGGGGTCATCGAACCCGGTGCCCGCGCTGCAGTGGATGCTTCACTGAACAAAAGGGTCGGGGTGATCGGAACTCGCGCAACGATTCGTAGCGGCGCATATGAGCGCCATATCCAAGCGATTGATCCGAGTTTTCGTGTTCATGCTCGGGAGTGTCCGCTCTTAGTGCCGCTCATTGAGGAGGGGTGGCTGGAGGATGAAGTGACCGATGCGGTGGTGCGCCGCTACTTGGCAGACCTGCTTGATGAGGGGGTGGACACCATTGTTCTTGGTTGCACGCACTATCCTTTGCTCAAGGGAGCGCTCGAGCGATTTGTTGGCCCCGCAGTCAGGTTGGTGGATTCTGCAAAAAACTGCGCTGACGAAGTTCGTAACGTATTAACTGCGAATCAAATGTTATCCAATCGAGGGAGTGGATCACTCTCGGTCTCCTTCACAGATCCGTCAGGTCCTTTCTTGCGGGTGGCATCTGATGCACTCGGACTCGCCATCACTTCGCCGAGTGTGATGCGCCTGCAACAGATGCGCCCTTTGTGACCGTGAAGTGAGCGCGTCTGAGGGGTCGGGACGCTATTTCTTCTTCGCTTTGAGCGGAAGGATAGCCTCCACTGTTGGTTTGGAAGTTGGGTCGAATCGCACGGCATCGTTTAGGTGCGGGCGCGCTCCTTCGGTATCAACACAAAACGCGTGGTAACACCCGAGAATGAGAAGACGCATCCCTCGCTCTTTTCCGGTCTTGGCATTGTTCAGTTTCAAAACCGCCGCCTTGGTGAGCGATTCCGGCTGAAGCTGGCTCCAGGGAAGGGTGATATCGCCGAGCGGGGTGTTGAAGAGGACTTGGTTTGGATTGGCTTTTGCAGGAGCGCCTTTGACGGGGGCGCCCGTGCGAAGCATGATTCCAGGCACGTTCGGGCTTGAGTTGATATCCGAGATCAGGACGTCTTTAAACTTCAACGCTTCTCCCGCAGCGATTTTCATCCCCGCATAACAGCTTTTTCCGAACTCGGTACGAAACTCTGGTTGTTCATCGATGATTTTTTTCACCCCATCCACGTCAAACTCCATCATCTTCGGTCGAACGGATTGAATCAGATCCTGAATCTTGTCCATATCCGCGGCCTCAGCGAGGGTCTTTCCACTGGGATGAAGGGGCTCAACTGGCGGCGGCGGTTTGTTGGCTTCGATGGCGGCGGCTTTCGTCGTCTTCAAATCCGTGAGAAGAGCGTCCTTCTCCTTACGAAGAAACTTGATGGCCTGAAGATCTTTTTCCGCGGGGTCCAGCTTTTCGACCTGCTTACTATCGCCTTTGACCGCTTTGATTGAGGCCTCAGCTTTCTGTAATTTTTGTAGGTCTGAGCGGAAAGCTTGGTAGATGGGTTCTAACTCTGAAATCCAGGCAGGAATACCGGGAGTCTTGCTTGGATCCATTTTTGTGAGCACTCGTTCAGCTTCTGCAAAATCCGCCTTTGAGAGATGGTACATCGCAAGGATGGGGACAACGAAGGCTCCATCGTTCGGTGAGATTTCAATCGCGGCGGCCTTGATAGGCTGTCGCCGCATCGCCGTCTCAATGCTTTTCCTTACATCAACGATGGAAGGGCTCGCTGCGGCTCCTGCGACCGTTTGCGTCCAATCTAAAACGGATTTAAGAGTCTTGATTGCAGATTCATCCTCATGGGCAAGCGTAAGAAGCAGAGCTTGTTTGAGCGAGAATCTGAGATTCGCGGCTGCCGGAAGCTTCGGATCGTCGAGAATTGGTTTCAGCGATTCTGCCGCCCCGACAAAATCACCTTCCAGAGCGAGAGGCGTGGATGGATCTTTACCAGTGTAAGTTCCTTTACCTTTCGATTGAGGCCCCTTGCTCAATCGTTTGAGGGCATCGTCCACCAACGCCTTGCCTTTCGGATGAAGGAATAGGAACGCGGCAGAGCCCACAATACAGAGGGCCGTCACCGTAGATAGCCATGGGAACCGCTTTCTGCGACGAATCTCGGCAGCCACATTCGATGGCAGAGTCGGAGACGATGGGGACATCCCTGGGGAGGGGCGTACTCCGGTGGTTACCATGGCAAGCGCCGCCCGAAGGTCGACAAGCAGCTCGTTGTATGTCTGATGCCGCTTTGAAGACGAAAACTCGAGCATCTTATTGAGCAGTTCCACCGATGCCGGATGCGCGTCTCGCTTGACTTTACGCAGGTCTACCTTTGCCTTTTTGGCTTGGAGAAGCTCTGGAATGCTCGCGGTTTCCTGCGGATGTGGAGGCTGACCTGTGAGCGCGTGGAACAGTGTGGCTCCAAGGGAGTACATGTCCGAGCGATAGTCTTCAAACCGCTTTTCGAGCTTCTCTGGTGCTACGTAAAATGGTGTGGCCCAAAGCTCTCCTTGCTGATTTCTCGCTTGGTCCGCAGGAATGGCGAGACCAAAATCGACGATTTTTGCCACATTTTCTGCGCTGAACAGAATGTTGCCTGGCTTGACATCGCGGTGAACAAGGCCGACCCGATGGGCTGCATCAAGTCCTTCGGCAATATGGATGCCAATCGCGAGAACCTGCGCCTCAGGCATCGGGCCGATGCTCGACATCAGGTCGTCGAGCGACCCGCGATCCACGAGCTCCATCGCGATGTAAAACATCCCGTGCTGCACTCCTGTGGAGAAAACGCGGACGACATTTTGATGGTTAATCCGAGCGGTTTGAGTGGCCTCGCGTTCAAAGTTGGTCACCACTTCCACGTTGGAACTGAGTTCTTTTTGGAGCACCTTGAGCGCAACAATCCGGTTCAGCGCTCGATCTCGGGCTCGGTAGACATAGCCCATCCCTCCTTTTCCTAGGACTTTCTCGAGTTCAAATCCTCCAAAGCTCCTGAGAATCGAGTGAACTTGCTGGCAGTGAGGGCATGTCACGTCTGTCAGCGGTATTAAGTTGCTGACATCAAGCGGTTGGCGGCAAGAGGAGCAGTGGTCGATGACCCGATGATCAGGAGTGAGGGACATTTGGTGATAAGTGTTGATGTTGACAGAGCCAGGGACTGGTCGAAAGGCATTTCCATGCTGGTGCGAATGTCTTGGAAAAGGGGCTGGCGATTGATTATTCGTGTGGCATGGGTGTTTTTAAGGGAGTTCTCGGTTGGATTCTTGGTGACGATCCTGGGCAGGTTGAGATGGAAGCCTTGCCGGATGAACCGGCTTCCATGCCTGCTGAAGCGCCTATCTTTCTCAGTCCAAGCGACTTGCGGTTGGCCGTTCCGGCTGAATACTTGCGTGCTGATGCTCCTTTCAGTGCGGAGGACGTGAAGATTAAATCATCTGAGTTTTTGGACTTCCATCCGCATGGACCGCTTCGAATCCCCGCATTCAAACTTGCTTTGTGGTGCCCTGCGTTCGTCTCCATTCCCGGGGGCATGAAAGGGGATGAAATCGTTGAGTTTCCGGAGTCGGTTTTTTTGAGATCAGTCACGTTGAAAGACCCTGCTGGAGGGGAAGTCGATATTGGGGTTGTGGACTCTCAGTTGCTCAGAACCACGTCGTTCACCCCTTTACGAAAGGGAATACCGGGAAGTGGCGATGCGCTAAGTGATGAACACGGAGACCCGTTTGCGGACGCAGATGCAGATGGCGAACAAGTTGTTCTCACCGACGAGGAGATTGAAGAGACGCGGCGCGCATTACGCGAAACGGTGTTGGATACACAGTCTGAAGGGGAGGGGGTGGCTTTTGGCGAGGTACTGTCCCGCGAGTCTGACGCCGATTCCAAAAAGGATTCGCCAGATCATCCAAGCCCCACAGAAACTTCTGCCCAGGAGAAGGTAATGGAACAAGGGCTCATTCGGAAGAATACAGATTTTGAGGCTGCTAGGCCGCGCCCCCAGATGAGCAATGTTCACCGAATCATGCGGGCGTATCTTCAAGGAGTGAGTGCTACCGTGTCACAGGAGGCTCAGGGCGGTCCCGAAACAAAAGCACTCGCCTCGACCGAGCAGATGAGCGCTCTGGCCCCTTCAGGGGTTCCCGAAACATCTGTTGAACAACTTGTCCAGGCGGAGCGCGACATTCGGGAGAAGAGTGCTGATCTTCTTCGCCCTCGCTCAGAGAACTCCTCGCAAACTTTCAAACGATTGGAACGCGCTCTTTCGGGCTATCCGACCGTGACGGGTGTGTCCGCTCGCATTCCCGAGGGCGATTTTTTTTCGGGTGACACAAGCGGTTACGTTAGCGCGGGCGAGGCTTCCGAGGAGATTCGTCGGGCGTTCTCGTTGACTGGGTCTATGAGCATCCGTGGAGAGGCAGTGACGTGCCTGACCGTTTTCAATGAAACGGATGCGGTCACCGTGCTTTGCAGTCGCAATGCTCAGATTTCGATTATTCACGGAACAGAGGGGCTTCCACTGTCTGCTCGGAGAGCGGCGTCACGCTGGCTTGGCGATCTTTCGGCCTGACTTTCAAGTATCCACATCAACCGCTTGGTTCGGCGCCCTGCGGGCGGGCTTCGGGTAGATTCGAATTGAAAAACCCGTATGGAAATTCTTTTTCCACACGGGTTTGTCTCGTTTCACTCAATCTAAGCCAACGCAGCGGCGAGTGGGGAATCCACGTCCAAGAATCCCTGCAACTGACGGATACGGGTCGGATGCCGCATCTTGCGAAGCGCCTTGGCCTCGATCTGGCGAATCCGCTCGCGAGTCACCTTGAACTCGCGGCCGACCTCTTCGAGAGTACGACTAAAACCGTCCTTCAGACCGAACCGTTGCTCGAGGACATGACGTTCCCGATCCGTGAGGGTATCGAGCACATCTTTGATTTTTTCTTTTAAAATCGCAATCGCTGCCATGTCGCTCGGCACTTCAGCTGTTGTGTCTTGGATGAAGTCACCGAAACTCGTGTCGTCGCTATCTCCGACCGGGCTTTGCAGCGAAATCGGCTGTTGGGCCATCTTGAGGACTGCGCGGACACGATCCACCTGCATGTGGATTTCTTCAGCGACTTCCTCAGGTGTGGGCTCTCGGCCGAAGTCCTGGACGAGCTGCTTCTGAACCCGCATCAGTTTGTTGATGGTCTCGATCATGTGGACTGGGATACGGATTGTCCGAGCCTGATCAGCAATCGAGCGGGTGATCGCTTGGCGAATCCACCAAGTGGCGTATGTCGAGAACTTGTAGCCGCGGCGGTACTCAAACTTTTCGACCGCTTTCATCAGCCCCATATTCCCCTCTTGGATGAGGTCCAGAAACGAGAGGCCCCGGTTAGTGTATTTTTTTGCGATGGAAATCACGAGCCTCAAGTTGGCTTCAACCATCTCAGCCTTTGCCTTCAAAGCTTTTCGGGTCCAATCCTTCAGCTCGCGGAAATCCTTCGCGAACTCCTCTTCACTCATCCAGTTCGAGAGTTGAAGCTTCTTCAACATCTCTTTAGCGTCGACCTTCGTCGCTGGAACCCGGATCGGAGAGACCCCGGGAAGGGAGGGGTGCGAGACGGGAAGGTGGTTGATCCGCGTGTGTCCGGATGCTGCGACGTCTCGGGCTGATTGGGTAATCGAATTAAGACTCTCTGCAAGGTCTACCAGTTCTTCGGTGACCTTCTGTTTGAAGAAAAACTTCGGGTAGAGCTTCTGGATTTCGCCATGAACTTTGGTGAAGTCCTTGTAGCTTTTGGAGTCTTTCCCTTTCGCACCGGCAGCAACGTAAGCTTTGTACAACTTGTTCGCGTCTGATAGTGCAGTCTCAAGCGAAATAATTAACTTTGGCAATCCCTTCAAGTACTGCTCCCTACCTGCAATCTTCTTGTCTTGGATGACACGGTCGAAACGCTCATTCGTCAGGACGCCTTTTCGAAGGTCACTATCCTCCGGCAGAAGTTTTCGCGCGATATCCAAGTGAGCGGCCGCCACGAAACCGTAGCGATTGACATAGCGCTGCACATTCAGTTCTGCATCCTCGATTCGTTTCGAAATCTCAACCTCCTGCTCCCGCGAAAGCAGCGGGACTTGTCCCATTTGCTTAAGATACATCCGGACAGGATCGTCTAGGATGTCCGCGCGCTGGTCGCTCTTGTCTTCTTCCTCGGACTCTTCGGGATCCTTCGGCCGACCGCCCTTCGAGTCGACATCTGAGGCCTCAATCACCTCGATATTCATGTCCCTGAGGAACATGAGAATCCGTTCGAACTCATTTGGATCGACGGCCGCATCGGGCAACGAATCATTGATGTCGTCGAACGTTAGGTAGCCTTGCTCCTTTGAAAGGCGAATCAGCTCCTTGAACTTTTCCTTCTCTGTGAACTCAGTTTGGATGCCGCCGCGTCCCTCTTCCTCTTCGGGTGCGGGGGCAATTACCTTAGATGCGTTTCCCTGTGCCTTCTTGGAAACGCTCGCTTTCGGCGTACCGGCAGTGGGATGAGTGGCTTTGC
>JACCED010129692.1_pt1 | contig 10596 bp, 3 predicted proteins | sample 7455021 | NCBI WGS metagenome assembly JACCED01 (sample SAMN15323456, study PRJNA562643) | freshwater metagenome | isolation source: river surface water | place: USA:Blue River Watershed | collected 2017-08-19 | reverse complement strand
GTACCTAAATTGGTGTCCGCACTAATGATCAGGGTACCCGCATCAATGCTGGTGGTACCGGTGTAGGTGTTGTTGCCAGAGAGGGTGAAGGTACCAGATCCTTGCTTAACCAGCGAAATCGCTGCAACGGCATTATTAATCACCCCTGAAAAAGACGAATTTGCCGAGGATCCTAACGTTATCGTTGCTGGAGAAATCGTACGATTGACTTCAGCATTCAAGGTAGAAATTTGCGCGGCAGATAGCGGTCTTGCGTACAGTAAAACAACTCCAATATCACCAAGCGTTCGAGAATCTGCTACCCAGTTACTTTTACCAATGAAGTTCGAGCTACGAGCAATATTGGTTGGTACTGTGTTAGTGCCAGTAATAATTGAGCCCCCTGCAGTCCCATTGGCATAAGCGGCCGGAACACCCGCTGCCGATAATGTTGCGGCATAGGTGGTAAGCGTGTTATTGACCACTCCATTGGTGATTACGTAGTCTAGCGATATTGCTTGATTCACGCCGTTATAGACTTGGAATGCTAAATTATTTGTTGTACCAGCGCGTGCTAGGAGAATATTATTACTATTATTAGCATTCCCAATATCAATAATTCGCTCCCAATCATTTGCCGTTCCAAGATTAACTTTTGAAAAAATGGTGAGGCCGGAGGTAAAGTTTGTTAATCCCGTTGCGCCCACCGTTACAAAGTCATCGCCTGAAAAGGTAATCGTCTTATTGGAAGCGTTGTAAACGGGGGTGCCAGAAATCGTGCCATTAGATCCAGCGCTACTCAAATTGGTCCATGTACTGCCAGAGCCTGAGTATGATTGATTATTACCGGCATCAAAATACCAAATCAAACTGCTCATGGAGATATTCAGAGCGTTGGTGATGGTTCCAGCGCCTGAAAGCGATCCAATCGTCGCAGAATAGCCAGCAAGATTGAGGGTGCCATTAAGTACTAAATCACTGGCTGAGGAAAGCGCATTGTCTGCACCTAACGCTAAGTACCCTGTGGAAATCGTCGTTGTGCCGCTATAGGTATTTAGGCCTGATAGTGTCAGCGTTGAACTTGAATCTGTGTCTTTGGTTAAGGCACCCGTCCCACTGATAGCGCCCGACAGAATCTGATCAGCGCTTGATGAATACAAAAGTGTGCCATTATTTGTGATTAATCCAGAGTAAGATCCAGACCCCAGTTGACCAGATCCACTAATTTGAAGAGTACCCGCACTGATGGTGGTAGCACCCGTATAAGTATTCGACCCGGATAGTACCCACGTACCTGCATCAGCTTTGGTGAGGGTACCCGTGCCAATACCGATGATCGAGGCGATGGAACCCCCCTGAGCGCCACCCAAGGTGAGACTAAAGGTGCCGCTAATGGTACCTACATTAGTTAGTGCAATAGTGCCGCTACCGCCAACAATTGAACTGGTACTTCCAAGAGTTACTAGTCCTGCGTATGTAGCAGCATTAGTACTGCTATTGATAAGTGCGCCACCACTAACAATTCCAGTGCCATTAATGGAAAGGGCATTGGTATTCGTCATGGTTTGACCATTAAGGTCCAAGACCGCACCACTGGTAATAGAGACTGCGCCACTGGAATCACCCAATGCAGTTGCAGAGCCAACTTTGAGAGTGCCGGCGCTGATCGTGGTGCCTCCGCTATAGGTATTGTTGCCACCCAAAGTAAGGGTGCCAGTACCATCTTTAATTAAACTTACAATTTTGGAGGATGCCCCTCCAATAACGCCGGAGAATGTACTGTCCGCGTTATTCCCCCCTACGGTTAGCTTTGCTCCTTGGGCCGACGTCTCAATTTGGGTTGAAGTTAATGCAGTGTTATAGATTTGAACAGCATGCACATCCCCTTTTAAGAAATAATCGGTAGCTCCACTATTCAATGCGGCGCCGATTAATGTTTTTGTTGTGGAAGCACCCACAATGCCGATATTAGAGGATCCTTGTGAAATTCCATTGATGTAAGTTGTAAGAGTCGAACCGTTATATATAACGCTTACAAGAGATAGCGAATTGGTAGTTATTGAACTTGTAGAGGCAAATCCCCAAGGACTGATATTGTGATAGGTCCCAAGTTTTCCGTTTTGATTGACACGTAATAAATAGTTTCCAGCAACGCCATAGTTATACCGACTAACTAATGTACTGTGATCTGGATCCACTTGACTGGGCAATCGAACCCAAAGATTTAAAGTGTAGCTTGATGTGAAATTTAAAGACGAATTAGTTCCTAAATCAAAATACTGACTCGTACCATTCAATGTGAAATAACCATCAGAGTTGTAGGTGGGACTTCCAACAATGGTCGCATTTAAAGCGCCATTAGCTAAGTTGGTCCATGTAGATCCTGATCCTGAATAAGAGGCACTATCTTCTGCGTTCAGAAAAACTAATAATCCAGTTTGACTGTATTCCGCAGGAATCCTACTTGATATGATCGTTCCAGCGCCAGATAGCGAACCAACCGAGGGCGAATACCCCCACAAATCCAGAGTTGCTCCACTATTAATAGTTAAAGCAGTCGTCGATGGTAGTGCGCTATTTGAACCTGTTCGAAGAATACCTGCTGTAACGCTAGTAGAACCGCCATAGGTATTAGCACCAGCTAAAGTGATCGATCCACCAGTAGCATTAACCGTTAACGAACCTTCTCCTGAAATGGTACCGGTTAATGAAGCAGAGAATGAGCCATTGATAACAAAATTAGAGCTACCAACCGTCGAAAAAGTATGGATTCGACTATTGCCCGATGTTGTTACCGTCCCACCCGTTGCAATGGCACTTGTACCGGCGTATCTAACAATGACAACACCAGATCCCCCAGAGGCATTTGTAACGCCTTGTGAGCCACCACCACCACCACCCAATCCATTTGTGCCAGATGTGCCTAGGCTATCACCCCCACCTCCACCACCACCAGATCCTCCTGAACCCTGGGTACCACAGTTCCAACAAGTTGCTCCGCCCCCGCCTCCGCCATAAGTTTGGCTTGATCCTGAAATATTGAAAGTAATTCCGTTACCGCCATTTCCAGGCACTCGGTATGCTGAAGTACCTCCTCCAGATGACCCGGCTCCACCGCCTCCAGAGCCAGCTTGAACTCCGGATGTATATGAACCGCTTCCGCCAGTATTTCCATAGGCCGTCCATCCGCTGGGAGCCGTTTGGATTGATGCTGCGCCTCCCTGCATTTGGGATGTGTAATTATCTTCGCCCGCACCACCACCAGAACCCCCTGCAGCACCATTTGCAGTTACACCATCATTACCCCATCCATATCCACCACCACCACCACCACCTAATGCGATCGCAGTGGTGCCAAATTGACTATTACCGCCATTAGCGCCACGATAACTAGAATCAGCTCTTCCCGATCCACCAGCACCAACCGTAATGGATGTTGTTACCAAACCTAAAGAAGTATTTCCGTAGATAACACCACCGCCTCCACCTCCACCGGCCCAAGCACTTCCTCCACCTGCGCCACCGCCAGCAACAACAAGGACTTGAAGATCTAATTCTTGGAATAGTTTAATGATGGCGCCACCAGTTCCAACCACAATATTGTTAGAAACCGTACTTCCATGAGACAACTCGAGAGTTGTTCCACCGCTCAGATTTAGACTGCCTGAACCAGAAACTGATCCTGAGCCCGTGCGAAGAATTAATCCACCCGTTGATGAACGCGTGATATCAGCATTGATAACGATATCGCCAGCAGCACGTAAGGTAAGTGTATTAGCACCACCGACATTTATTGCGCTACTCACTGTAATATTTCCAGCTTGAGTATTCCCCGTCGATCCTGTGAACACAGTAACGTTACTGCTTGCTAATGCATTTGTTAGAGTGGTGACATTAATAACAGCACTGTCTGCCGAAGCTGTAAAGGAGGAGGTGCCGTAATCGGAACCTGAACTAATAGTGATATTCCGAGGGTCTAATAACCACTCACCAATTTTTCCACTTGGAGCCTGAGTAGAAATTAAAGCATTGTCAACACTTAAGTTATAGCCAGATGTTTCGATCTGACCACCGTCTCCGCTAAATAGGCCCCCTTTTGCAAAAATCCAACCTTTTACGGTGGTCAATGAATTTTCTGAAGCAACGTTGCTCCACAAAACTACTGTACCGCCATTACCATTCAGGATAGCGCTTGCATCAATCGATGCCCCGCTACTCATGGCGACCGTTGTTGCTTGAAATACATTACCAGTGCCCTGCCAACCACCACCTACCAATACAGAGCCGCCACCAAAATCACCAGTGACATTAATTATTGAATTCGAATCGAGAAGAATATGATTTGCGGTTAATTGAACTGTTCCGCCAACAGTTGCACCGGTTGAATAAATGGTGCTATCAAAATTTAGACGGCCTGCATTTGAAGAAATTTCAATCGTACCTCCACGACCACTGCCGCCGTTGGTTTGAATCAATGAATCGTAAAGATTAATATTGCCTGCGCGACTCAAAATACGAATCGAACCACCATCGGTGGTGCCGTTCGCTTGCAATTGCGCACTATTGATTTGCAAATGATTCTCAATATCGACGTTGATGGTACCGCCGGGGCCCACACTACCATTGGTTTGGATGAGTGTGGCACTATCCAGCGTTGCAGTATCACCAGAAATAGCAACAGAACCCCCACTGCTTCCATTGGCAGTCGCGGTTCCCGCTAAATTGATTTGATTTCCGGTAAATGCAATCACGCCGCCAGGCCCATTATTGCCATGCGCTTGAATTAAAGACCCATTTTGGGTGTTGATTTGTGGTGCAGAAAAATAAATTACACCGCCGTTGGTACCACTCGCACGAATTTCTGCACTACTTATCACTGTGATGTGTTGGGTTGCAAACAAATCAATCACATTGTTGTGTGCATTGACGATATTCGCATCATTCGCAGCGATTGTGGCATACACAATTTCATTGAGATCGAATGTATTGTTTTGTTGCGTGAGGTATTGCGGTAAATCTTCACGGCGCACCACAGTGCCATTGATCGTGAGTGCAGTCGATGTAGTGTTCGTTGATGTGTTCGTGTTCGCTTGTGTAATGCTCAAACGTCCCGAGATATAAAGCGCTTGCGCTAAGAGCTCAATCGCGGCACGAATGCTGTTGTTGCTATTGTTGTTATATCCACCACGTGCGGTGATATTGCCATTGGCATAAATCGTTTGTGCTTGCACCGTCACATGATTGATATCAATCGACGTGCCCACATTGAGATACGCAATCGAGCTATTGATGATGACGTTTAGATTCGCGCCGCTGATATTGGCATTGAGATTAAAAATGCCCGATGCGGTGAGTGTTAAGGTCGTGAGTGTTGTACCTTCTTTAAGGATGTCTGCGCCACTGGCAAGCGTTAAGCTACCAGAGCCATTCTGGGTGCAGCTTCCCAGGCTTGGACACGTATTGCCGTTCACCGCAATACTCACGTTATTGTTAGTCAATGCTGCAGAAATGACATTCGCGGCAGTGCGATCAATCGTGAGATCAATGGGATCTAAAAGCCAACGACCCGTTTGTCCGCGAGATGCGTTGGTTTGCACAGTAAATGTTTTACCGAGGAGTACTTCGCCTTTGGAGCTTGTCTCAATAAAGCCACCATTGCCACCGTTCTTACCACCGAGTGCTTGCAAGAGTCCTGAGACTACAGTCTTCGTTTCACTCCAAATCACAATCGAACCACCATTACCGGCGTTGGTTGCCGATGCATCAACACGTGCGCCACTTTCAATCGTAACGGTCTTGGCCATTTGCTTTGCATCACTCGCGGCTTGCGCTTTCGCAAGCGCTGCTGCTTGCAGTTGATCTAAGCGTGATGTTTGTGTTTGCGTTTGTGTTTGTGTTGCTGCTGCAGTTGCAGAGGAAGATGCAACTGCGGTGGTGTTCGCGGTGGTGTTCGCAGTGTTGCTTGCAATATTGTTTATTGCTTTATTTACAGCGGCACTTGCCAACTGTGTTTGGATTTGGACTTGGGGTGCGCTCGTGGTGTTCGTAGCAATCGTTTTGCCCACACCGATTTCAATCTGACCACCACCCGCTTTACCGGTTGCAGAGGTCACAGAGTTTGACGCAAGCGTAATGGTCTCGCCCACGATATTAATCTGACCACCGGTGCTGTTCTCACCCTTACCGTTGGCGCTCACCCTTCCCGCTTGGGTCACGTTGGCAGCCACGAGTTCGATGACGCCGCCGTTCTCAACCATATTACTAGAAGTAATGACTCCTTTGTTGTTTATTACTGAGTTCATCAGGTTTCTAGCAGATCCGGCGGCAACAATGATTAAGCCGCCCTTGGTCTCGACCACGCGCTTGTTCTCGATCAAGGCGTTATAGGTAGGGATATCCACGGACACCCGCATTAAGCGATCCCCCCGAAAATCCAGGGTAATTTGCTCGCCCGCAGCCATAGCAATGGTGTTATTGGGACCTTTTTGGGCCAATAAATAGCCTTCGTTACGGACCTCAGGTGCCAGGAGAGCTATATAGCCATTGGGGTCGTTGGTACTAATGGTGCCTTGGTTATGGACTTTGCCCTTGCCATTGCCTGCATAGGTGGATTTACCCTCCATAAAGTCCTTATTGGCCATATCCATGGTGGTGGCGACCACCCCGGCCGCATTGATTTGGGCGCCCTTACCAAAGGTCACGCCGTTGGGGTTAACCAAGACCACTTGACCGTTGGCCTTTAGTGCACCATCAATCACCGATGGGCTCGCACCAGTGCTGACGCGATTGAGAATCACGGCACTGCTATTCGGTTGATTAAAGTTCACCTGCGCATTGCTGCCGACATTGAACGAGTCCCAATTCACCACCGCGCGTTGTGACGTTTGATTGATGTTCATCGTTGCCGAAGTAGCATTCGATGTTTGCGAAATTGTTGCCGATCCGGCGACTACTTTTCCGCCGGTGGGAAGTGTGTTTAGATTATTTTGCGCGATCGCAAAATGCGTTTGTGAGCCGATTAAGAAAACAACAAAAATTTCTTTTTGGAGTTTTTTAGAAATCGAAATCGATGAAGTGAAATTTATAACTGAGAATAGATGACTACGATTTGAAGAAAATAAGAAGAAGACATCTCTCGCGTTACGCAGAGAAAATTGATACGTCTCCATCAGAAAAGTTACAGCATTTGTCTTCAAATAATTCGTACTTTTTGTTCATTAATTAGATTAAAAAAACTCACTAGATTTCGTCCGTAAAACTAAGCTGGGTATGGCTTGCTAGCTACTGGGACTACACCATAAGGTTAACAGAAACAATACGTGAAAAGCCATCCTCAAAAAGGGGTGGGTGCCAAGCCTTGTAACATCAGGTTTTGGTAAATTTACGAGATTTTTAAATGAGACTGATTTCTTTGAGAAAGGACAAAAACGAGTCCATTAAAGCTGCTTAAAATTTAAGCAAATTAAGCATCAAAAGCACCGATTTTTACTCCTCATTATTGGCAAAAATTGACGCTATTTTTTGTGAAGAAACGAGTTACTTTATGTCACCGAATCTTTCGCATTGGGTCGAATCGGTTGCGGTATTTTTGGAGGTGCAGGTTGCACCGGAGGTGCTACTTTTGGCACTGCTTTTTGGGATGAAATTTGCAAGGCTTGCGTCACTGCTTGACGCGCGCCTACCAAACTAAAACGTGCTGTGATGAATTCACTCGATTGCAGCGATACGGCAAAACTAATTTGCTCACCAATTTGCGTTGCCTGCAAAAGTACATTAAAAGGCTCCAAAATCAGGAACAATTTATTACCCACAAGTGTGCACTTCATGGTGATAGCTTGCGCTTGAATTTGATTGCGAACCAGTGCGGGATAGCGTTGATTCGGTAAGCATGCTGTGGGTTGATGCAGATAAAACATGCATTGATTTGCTGAGCAAAAAATTCCGAAGGTGGTGTTCGATTCACTCGTGGTGTACGCCTCGGTGATGATCTCTTTTGACTCCAAGGTCCACCGCTCAAAAGTGGTTTGAGCGAGCACAAAACCGGGTAAAAACCAGCCTAAAAAGACCAGCAAAAAGGTCAAAATTGACCGCATTTTAGGACTTAAAACTGGTAGCTGGCGGTGACCCAGCCTCGGGGGTTGGTGGTGGTGCCGTCGACCGCCACCTGTTGGCCAGTGTAGGTGTAGAGGGGGTTTTGGCCGACCTGCCAAGCCACCATGGCACCGAGGTTCCAGCCCTCATAGTTCCATTTGGCCCCAAATCCAGCCCCTTTTAGCCAGTAGGTGTTATTCGCGTTGGTGGCCCCCTGCCAATTACCAGCAGGGGTGTTTTTGTACTGTTGGACGACGCCCGCATCAAAAAAAATGGAGCCCAAGACGTTGTAGGGCAGTTGTTGGCGCAGCTCAATCGTGCCCAAGCCCCCTTGCGAGCCTCCTCCTTGGGCCACCGGATAGGCACGCACCCCATAAGGACCACCCAAATAAAATTGTTCTGCAGAGTTCAGATTGACCGATGCCACTTGCCCAGAGATGCCAACATATAACGTAGTTCCGGTTGCGCTACCGAGTTGCTGATTCCGGTTTGCGGAAAATGTGATCTTAGTAAAGGATGTGGGGGTATTAGAGCCATAACCTTGGCCACTGGTTGGCGAGATGGCTAAATTACCAATGACGAAACCAAGCGAGCCAGCACTAATGGCCCCACCACCAAACCCATCGTAGTGGTTACCCGAAATTCCAAAGGTAATATTTTTAATGTCATACGCACTAATCACGGCATTGGTCAAAAAACTTTTGTTCATGTAACTTTTGATGTCATAACCTAAGGTCGTGTTCACATTGGTGCCTTGCCGGCGAATCAGTGGATACGCTAAATTCACGCCCGCGGTCCAGGCATCACCATATCCACCATTGGGGTAGCCATAGTTACTGACATTTTTATAGTTTAGATAGGTACCGGATGCACCAAGACGTAAACCGGTACGCGTGACTGGTAACGAATATGCGCCCTGAATGTATTGCGAGCCCTCGGAGTAGATGCCATTGACTGAAGCCTGATCACCAATCCCCGTGGGGTTATTGAGGTTAAAGGCCACAATCCCTTGGTTCTGACCAGTACTGCGGCTACCGTAGTTATTCGCCTCGGCCTTTCCCTGGATGAGTGGTCCATCGGCCAAGTCCATGCGTAAGGCGGTGTCTCCAGGATTTTGACCAGGCTCTAATTTACTCTCGACTATCACGCCGGGTGTTTCATTCAGAATCAAAGAGGCCCGCTCAATCGCTTGGGTATTTAATGGTGAACCAATCGGATTCGCATCAGTAATATACGCACGCACGCTATCTTTACTAAAACGTGTCGGACCCTTGGTCGTATCGACAATCACATCGCTTAACTTCGCCTCGGTAATGGCAATACGAACTACGCCATCGGCAATACGCTGCGGTGGTAAGGTGGCTTGTACAAGGAATCCGTTTTGCCGATAAAAATCCACAATCACGTCACATACCTTTTGCAGCTCATCAAACGTTAATGATTTGTTGAGGTACGGTTTCAGAATCGCCTGCACTTTATCTTCAGGAATGGTTTTGATGCCTTCAAGCACAAAACGTTTTACATCGACTCGCACTTCTTGAACCTTAGGATCCTTTGGCTTTACAGGCTCAGGTGCGGGCTGTGGAAGCTGCAAAGGAGACGGCATGGGTAACTGCTTCTCAAGGCCCTGCTGCAATGCTCCAGCGTCAATCGGAGGTTGATTGGCTTGAGCAAACACAAGGCTGCTTCCTAAAACACTTAGGCAGGCAACTAATTGATATGAGGGGCGGTAGATGATTTTCATTGACTATTTATATTTTGTTTTGATTCTAAAACCATCCAAGGTATTTTTTATGAATCATGATCTCCATTTTGGGGCAAAAACCCAGCAACTCTTGTGGCTGAATTTATGAGATTCTAATTCAGAAAGTTCAATTTTTTCAATAATTTAGGAGATTCGTTGCAAATTTGCTGCCCTAAAATACTTTAGCCCGATTCTCGCTCTAGCAACTGCTCCCAACGCGCCATTAGTACTTTGAGTTGTGCATCAATCGCCAGTGCCTGCTCTTTGAGCGCAATGCTCGTACTCGGATCGCCCTTGTAGAGTGCGGGATCGGCCAATTGCTCGCTTAACATCACTTGCTGCTCTTCAAGCGCCTCAATTTGAGTAGGTAATTTTTCTAGCTCAGTTTTTTCCTTGCTGCTCAGTTTTGGCTTGCTAGCCATAATTGGATTCGATGGTTTACTTTGCGCTTTACTCTCAACCACTTTTGTTGGATTACTTGGAATAGCAGTCTCTGAACGCGCCTTTTGCACTTTGTAATCTTCATAGCCGCCCTCGTACTCACGCCACATCGCATCGCCTTCGTATGCAATCATGCTAGTGACCACGTTATCTAAAAAGGTACGATCATGACTGACCAAAAAGACAGTGCCTTGATAGTCTTGCAAGAGTTGTTCTAAGAGATCGAGCGTATCAATGTCGAGATCATTAGTAGGTTCATCAAGCACCAAGACATTCGCAGGTCTGGCAAAGAGTCTTGCGAGTAACAGGCGATTGCGCTCGCCGCCAGAAAGGGTTTTGAT
>JACCED010762955.1_pt1 | contig 10600 bp, 12 predicted proteins | sample 7455021 | NCBI WGS metagenome assembly JACCED01 (sample SAMN15323456, study PRJNA562643) | freshwater metagenome | isolation source: river surface water | place: USA:Blue River Watershed | collected 2017-08-19 | reverse complement strand
CTGGGTGGTAATGTATGAGCACTAGTGGAACAGTTGGCCAAACAGTAATCACGGTTCAAAACCTGATTGATCATGGCGCGCGTCGTGCCGGAAAGCTGGCTGAAGAGTTAACGGTAGAACAAGTATCTTCGGCTAAGGATAGCCTGTACTACGTTTTGTCCAACCTTGCCAATCGCGGCATCCAGTACTGGTGCATTGATAAGACTGTGATTGGTCTTAATCCCGACAAGTATGTTTACTACTTGCCAACCGGCACTGTGGACGTTTTGAACTCCAACTACCGGACAGTTACTGCTAACAATACTGGCGCGTATAGCTCTTCGGGCAACGCAGCCAATGCTTTTGATGGTCAGTACACTAATATTTGTCAATTAACCAACAATTCGGGTTACATTGGCATCAATAACGGGTCTGGAAATGACATCTACATGGGGACCGTGGGTATTCTACCAGCAATATCCGGCTCAGTGACTATCTCAATTCAGTCTTCTACAGATGGAACCACTTGGTCAACTGTTTATAGCCCTGGTGCTGTTACTTGGGCTGCCGGTACGTGGCTTTACTACGACTTGGAGCCTTCAGCCAGCACGCCATATTGGAGAATCTTGCAAACAGCAGGCGTCAATATGGGTGTCTACCAAGTGGTTTTTGGTTCAAATGCTAATGAAATTCCACTGGCACGTTTGAATCGTGATGATTACACAAACCTGCCTAATAAGAACTTTACAAGCCTTTATCCGCTGCAGTTTTGGTTTGACCGCAACATTCCCCAGCCTGCAATGTACTTGTGGCCCGCGCCTTCATCATTCGCGCCACAACTCGTGGTCTGGAGACATCGCCAGATTCAGGATGTAGGTGACTTATCAGGTGAGATCGAAATCCCTCAGCGATGGTATCTTGCCGTTCAGAACATGCTTGCGCATCAAATGGCTATGGAGCTACCCACAGTTCCTGGAGATCGTATTGCTTACCTTGAAGCACAAGCTGAAAAGTACTGGAATATTGCGGAACAGGAAGAAAGAGACAAGTCTCCTATTTACTGGGCTCCGAATATTAGTTACTATACGAGGTAAGTATGCCACGTACGCTTGACACTCTTGGCAACGCTGTTCTAAGCATTGCAATTTGTGACCGTTGTCACATGAAGAGAGCGTACGTCGAACTGATGCCTGATGGCAATAATCCGGGCTTAAAAGTCTGTGATCATGGCTGCAGAGATCAGTTTGACCCATACCGTTTACCAGCACGGCAACCTGAAAAGATTGCGCTTAGATTCCCTAGGCCCGATGTCAGTGTGGCTGCAAACCAAGACTCGCTGATCACTGGGCCTTATAATACATACAACATCTCTCCGGAGCAGAATACTGATGATCCAGAGACCAATGGCAACCTTGATAACCTGAGTCCGTAATATGGCCAATATACAGATCACGCAACTGCCAGCGGCTGGTAGTATCACAGGCACCGAGTTGGTGCCTATTGTTCAAAATGGCGTCACGGTTCAGACAACTACAGGCGCCATTGCCGCATCGCCAAGTCAAAACCAAACGTTTTTGACAATCAACCAAGAGACAACACTTCCCAACAGTCGTTATTTGTCAGGCGGCACAGGCATTGGTTTAACAGACGGCGGCGCGCAGTCTTATTACCGAATTGTGCTGAATGGGACCTCTGGAAGTCTAGAGTCAGCAGGAACAGGCATTATTGCCAAAACTGCTGGGTCTACGGTGACACCCAGGACCCTAACTGCGACAGGCAATGGTATCACCATCACAGATGGCGATGGAGTCTCTGGCAACCCTACGTTTGCGCTATCAGGCCTTGCGTCGGCTTTGGCAAATGCATCGGGCACAGGATTGCTTGCTGTGGTTGGTGGATCTACCATTGCGGGCCGTCAAATTCTTGGTACAGCTAATCAGATTGATGTCACTGATGGGAATGGCGCAGGAAACCCAACGCTAAGTTTGGCTGACAATGCAGTATTGCCCGGTACTGAAGGCGTTACTGTGCCTTCTGGCACAACTGCCGAACGGCCATCTCCGGCTACTGATGGGGAAATTCGCTATAACACAGACCTTGCATTGTTTGAAGGTTACGTAAATGGCGCTTGGGCATCGTTTGCTTCTGGTTCTGGTGTTACATCTATTGCTACAGGTACGGGCTTGACGGGTGGCCCAATCACATCAACTGGCACAATTTCGATTGCCAACACTGCCGTAACTGCTGGAGCATACGGCGCGGCATCCAAGACCCTGACGGCTACGGTCAACGCGCAGGGGCAGTTAACAGCATTGGCTGAGACGTCTATTGCAATTACAAACACGCAAGTGTCTGGCTTAGGCACGATGTCTACGCAAGATGCTAATAATGTAGCAATCACTGGTGGCGCAATCAGTGGCGCTACTGGTTCATTTTCTACATTGGCGGCAAGCTCTACAGTATCTGGTGTTGGATTTTCAAACTATTTAGCAAGCCCACCAGCTATTGGCGGAACAACGCCTGCGGCTGGTACGTTCACAAGCGCTACGCTTACAACTGGAACAATTTCTACCACACCAAGTGCCAGCACAGACATTGTCAACAAGTCATATGTTGACGCACTAGTTGCCTCTGGCATTACGTATCACACGCCTGTCTATGTTGAGGTACCTGATTCAACAGGAAACTTAAATGCAACTTACAACAATGGTACTGCTGGTGTTGGCGCTACGCTGACTAATGCAGGAACACAGGTCGCTTTGACTATCGACGGTATTTTGATGACCGTTGGCAAACGTGTTTTAGTTTACAACCAAACTAATCAGTTTGAAAATGGTGTCTACACTGTAACTACAGTTGGTGACGGTTCTACAAACTGGGTGCTGACACGCGCAACTGACGCCAATACTTATGGGTTGAAGAGCCCTACTGCCCTTGGTGAAGGTGATGCATTCTTTGTCACCAACGGAGACACTGGCGCTGGTGAGACTTATGTTTGCAACACAGTAGGCACGATCACATTTGGCACAACAGCGATCACCTTTACTCAGATTGCCGCTGCTCAGGTTTATTCTGCTGGTACAGGCTTAACGCTCTCTGGAACGCAGTTCAGCATTACGAACACAGCGGTGACTGCTGGCTCTTATGGTGGCGCGGCAACTGTTCCAACGTACTCAGTCAATGCGCAAGGGCAATTAACTGCAGCGGCAAACGTATCAATAGCAATTGCTGGATCACAAATTACATCTGGGTCTGTTGCACCAACGGTTGGCGGCACAGGTATCACGTCATTTGCTGTTGGTGATCTGCTGTTTGCAAATACGTCTACAAGCCTTGATAAGTTAGCGGTGGGCGCTAATGGTTATGTTTTAACGTCCAACGGGACAGCGCCTGCTTATGCAGCGCAATCTACATTGGCTGTAGGTACAGCAACAAATCTTGCTGGCGGTATTGCAAGTCAAATTCCGTATCAAACTGGGGCTGGTACAACATCGTTTATATCTAACGGGACAGCAGGACAAGTATTAACATCGGCGGGTGCATCAACGCCCGTATGGTCAGGAATCTCAGGAGGAACCTTCTAATGGCGGCTTCAGGCTACACCCCAATATCGCTGTATTACAGCACCACATCAGCGGCCACGCCAAGCGCAGGTAACTTAACAAATGGCGAGTTGGCAATCAACATCAATGATGCTGACATGGCTGTATATGCCAAGAACGCAACAGGCACTGTTACGCGACTTATTAACAATCCGGCAGGGTTGAAGTACCCAACTGCCGACGGCTCAGCAAATCAAGCCATCATCACCAATGGCTCTGGTGTACTTAGTTTTGTGGACATGTCTGGCGGCATTAGTTATGTTGTTAAAACAGGTAACTACACTACGCAAAGTGGTGAAGGCGTACTTGCTGATACTTCAGGTGGATCTTTCACTGTCACGTTGCCAGCAAGCCCAGCAGTGGGTGATCAGTGCGTAGTTGCTGACCCAACGGGCGACTGGGCGACAAATAATCTAACTGTTGGGCGCAATGGTTCTACAATTGCAGGGTCTGCTACAGACTTGACTTGTGATATCGCCAGTGTTAGTGTGCAATTAGTTTATAGTGGCACAACATGGGACGTATATGCGCAAGTTGGCGGTAACGGCGGCACAGTAGTTACTGAGGATGGTGTTCAGACGCTGACAAACAAAACGATCACGTATGCCGACAACACTCTGACTGGTGTGGCCGGAACAACAGCTACGCAGACTCTGACCAATAAGACAATTGAAGCTGGCACGTTCACCAACGGTTATACTGAAGAAAGCGTTAGCGCCAACACTTCAACTGCGTACACCATTGATTTGGCCAATGGTACTTTGCAGATTTTGACGTTGACAGGAAATTGCACATACACATTTCCAACACCAGTGGCGGGTAAGAGCTTTACTTTAGTGCAGAAACAAGATGGTACAGGTGGACGCACAGTGACATGGCCAGCTTCAGTTCAATGGCCCGGCGGTACGGCTCCTACCCTGACCAGCACCGCGTCTAAGGCCGACAAGTTCATCTTCACCGCGATCGATGGATCAAGCTGGCTCGGCTCCAACGGCGGCCAGAACTACACAGTGTGAGGTGAATGATGTTTTCAGCGAATACTACAGGAGAAACTGAAGTGCCAAGAGCAGAATCAACTTATGACGTGCCGGGTACCTACACATGGGTGTGCCCGGCAGGTGTGACTTCTGTCAGCGTCGTGTGCGTTGGTGGGGGTGGCGCAAGCGGAAAATATGTTACATATGGTAACAACGCTGGCGGAGGTGGAGCCTTAGGCTACAAAAACAATTACGCGGTCACGCCGGGAAGTTCATATACCGTTGTGGTAGGGGCTGGTGGTCGAGGATGGGACGCGCCGGGGCAAGCTGGAGGAGACAGCTATTTTGTTAGTACTGCGGTTGTAAAGGGCGGTGGCGGATCTGGGGGTGATAGTGACACCACTTCAAATGCAACTGGCGGAACCTATACAGGCGACGGTGGCGGCAATGGTGGTGCCGCAGGTTCTGAAGGTGGCGGTGGCGCTGGTGGTTATTCAGGAACAGGTGGCGCAGGAGGTAGCACGCCTACTGCGGGTTCTGGTGGCGGTGGCGGTGGCGGACAAGCGTCTACATATGGGGGTGGCGGCGGAGTTGGAATTCTTGGGCAGGGGACAAATGGTGCCGCAGGAACAGCTTCGTCAGGTGGTGGCGGCGGTTCTGGCGGGCAAAGTGCTTCTTGGTATAGCGGCGGAGGCTATAGGTGGGGCGGAGTTCACGGCGGCGGCGCGGGCGGTACATCTTCTGGTATTAACGCTGGAGGTCAAGGTGGTCACGGAGCAGTCCGTATTGTCTGGCCCGGAACAACTCGCACATTCCCATCTACAGACGTAAGCACACCATAAGGAGAAAAAACATGCTTGCAAAAATCGAAAACGGTGTCGTGACTCAGTGGCCTTTGGGCGAGCACTTCATTCAAACAGCACACCCAAACACCTCGTTTGCGTTTCCATTGAACGACGAGACAATCGCTCAATACGGCTTTGCGCGGTTTGAGTATTCAGACCCTGCGACATACGACGCTGAGTTCCAAGAAGTCCGCGAGATCACGCCCGTGCTGAATGGTGCTGTGGCAACTCAGGCTTGGGAGATTGTTGAAAAGTACAGCGCGGAGGAGAAGGCTTCAAAAATTACTGAGAAGCAGGCGGCGGCTACAGCACTTGCAGTAACTGCCTATCAACGCCAGCGCGCGGCGGAGTATCCCCCAATGGCAGATTATTTGGATGGTGTTGTGAAAGGTGACCAAGCGCAAATACAGGCGTATGTCGATGCGTGTTTGGCAGTTAAAGCAAAATATCCTAAACCGGAGTAACACATGACGACTTTATCTGGGATCATTACCCCATCAAACGTACTGACGGCGTCTAACACGCAGACAGTTACAAACAAAACGATCAGCGCTGACTCCAACACACTGTCAGGGATTGCTGCGTCTAGCTTTGTTGTCTCCGATGCCTCTGGCAATATTGACGGCGCGGCTTCCCAAAAAGCAATTCCGTCTGGCGTTGTGGTTGGAACTACCGACTCTCAAACGTTGACAAACAAGACGCTGACCACACCCGTCTTGACAACACCAACCATCAACGATGCGTACATCGAAGAGGTATACACAGCCAACACAAGTACGGCAATTACGCTTGACTTGGCCAACGGCAGTATTCAGAACTTGACGCTGACAGGTACGGCCACGATTACCATGCCTACGGCTGTAGCGGGTAAGAGCTTTTTGATGTACTTGCGCACAGGCGCAGGAAGCTACACTGTGACATGGACAACGGTTAAGTGGCCCGGCGGTACAGCGCCAACACTGACGGCAACAGCAAGCCGTATGGACATTTTCTCGTTCTTCTCTGATGGCACAAACTGGTACGGAATTACAGTTGGCCAGAACTACACACCATAAGGAATAACTATGTTTGGTGCTGGAAAAACTGCTGGTGCTAGTGGGTCTGCTTTGGATGGCTTGCCAGCGCTTTATGCGACTGGTCGGCAGGGGGTGCAGTACCAAATAAGCACTACTACAGCGCAATCCGACGAGTTGTCTTGGGTTGTGCCATCTGATGTGACTCAAATTAGTGCAGTTTGTATTGGCGCTGGAGGCGGCGGGGCGACCCCAAACCCGCTTCTTGACTTTGGTAGCGCAGGTGGAGGCGGTGGTGCATTGACTTACGCAACCATTGCTGTGACTCCCGGTGAAACGCTAACAATTGGCGTTGGCGTTGGAGGAACCGGCACCACTGCAACAGGAGGCACAGGAGGTGACTCCTATATAAAACGCGGTTCGACTGATCTGCTTCGTGCTGGCGGTGGGGGCGGCGGACAAGCGCCTACTGGAAGTGGAAGTGTTGGTGGGACTGGAGGCAGCAAAGGTTCGTATTCTGGCGGTAACGGGGGTGCTGGCGGATCAACTTCTGGCACTGGCAGTCAAAGAGAGGGTGGCGGCGGTGGTGGTGGTGCTGGCGGTTACTCAGGTGCTGGGGGTGCCGGCGGTTCCAGTTCTGCGTCAATTAACGGCACTAATGGTTCTGCGGGAACTGGTGGTGGTGCTGGCGGGGGCGGTAACGGCGCAAATAGCTCGCTTGGCAACGTCGATTACGGAAATGGTGGGCAGGGCGGTGGAGTAAATCCGTTTGGTACGGGCTCAAATGGTTCTGGAGGTCTTGGCGGGTTAGATGGCTCGCGCTATCCAACAGGTGGCGGAGGGGGCTCTGGAGGCACAAATGGTGCTGATGGGGATGTCCAAGCTACTGCCGCTTCTGGCACAGGTATGTTTGGCGGTGGCGGTGGCGGTGGGTATTCAGACACCTTTTCAGGTGGTTTGGGGACTAGCAAATCAGGGGCATCTGGGTGTGTTCGGATCGTTATTGGTGCAAATAAATTCCCATCTAACGCCGCCGAAAACACCGATCAGCAAATCATCACAACAACAGGCGCAGGCACTTGGACAGTTCCAACAGGTGTAACTTCTGTTTCTGTTGTCTGTATCGGCGGGGGCGGTGGGAGTGCGCGAAATGACACAGGCGCACAAAGCGGAGGTGGCGGCGGATTACGTTACTACAATAATTTAGCAGTAACCCCCGGGGCGTCGATTAACTACACAGTTGGATTAGGTGGGGCCGCAGGATCTGGGGGCGCGGACGGTAGTAATGGGGGTGCTACTTGGTTTAACGGCACAAACACAGGTAACGCTTCTGTATACGCAGGTGGCGGACAAGGTGGAACTACCGGAGGCACAGGCTCAACTGTTGGAGGTTCAATAGGCGGTGGAAACGGTGGAAACGGCGGAACTCCTAACGCAACCTACGCTGGCGGTGGTGGTGGCGCTGCTGGATACTCAGGTAATGGGGGCGCTGGTTCCGGCGGTGGCACCGATGTTGGCAATAACGGTTCTGGTGGCGGCGGTGCTGGAGGTTCAAGATCAACTGGTAGTTCAGGCGGTGGCGGTGGCGTTGGTTTTTACCCCGGAATTAGTGGCGTTGGTGGAACCGCATCAGGTAACAGAGGTAGAAGCGGATCAAACGCTTCGTTTACTACCAACGGCAACGCAGGGGAAAACTATGGCGGGGGTGCTGGAGGTACAGACGCATCTGCGGGCACCGGCGCTAATGGCGCACAAGGCGCAATTCGAATCATTTGGCCCGGCAACCTTCGCACATTCCCAGATATGGCTGGAAAGTAATTAGGAGTAAATCATGTTTGCAAGAATTGAAAACAACCAAGTAGCGGAATACCCAGTCACAGAATTTGACATTCGTGCAAGGTTCCCTGACACATCATTCACCACAGAATTTTCAAGCGGTCTGCCTGATGGCTATGTGCGTGTTCAACCTGCTGGTCAACCAGCCGAGGATGCGCTAAAAGTCATCACACAAGGTCAGCCAGCATTGGTCGATGGTGTTTGGACTCAAGTCTGGACGCAGACTGACAAGTACACGGCAGAAGAACTTGCTGCTCAACAAGCAGACGCAACAGAAGCAAAAAAGCTAGAAGTGCGAGATATTCGCAATTCAAAGTTGGCTGATTGTGATTGGACTCAAGTAGCAGATGCTCCTGTCAACAAACAAGCATGGGCTAACTATCGTCAAGCACTGCGTGATATTACAAGTCAGGCTGGTTTCCCTTGGACAATCACTTGGCCAGACGCGCCCTAATCATGCGGGACTGGGTTGAAGCAATCATTGCCGCAGCCTGTATTGTTGCCTTCGTAATTTGGGGCACGTTTACTGTAGTTTGGATGTGGCCATGATTCCGTTAGACCCAATATCAGCGTTAGAAGGCTTAGAGAAAGCAGTCAGCCTTGTAAAGAAAGCGCAGGCTGTTGCCAAAGATATTGGCGGTCTATCGGTCATGGTTGGGCGTCTGTTTGACGCTGAAAGTCAAGCCACAAAATCCATGCTGGCTTCCAAAAAAGCGGGCGGTAAATCCAACTTTGAAATTGCGATGCGTATTGAAAACGCATTGATGAATAGTAGAAACCTGCAAAAAGAGCTTCAGTTGCTTTACATGCAGACGGGCAACATAGATGTCTACAACAAGATGATGGCGCGCAAGCTGGAGATGGACAGGGACGATGCCATTGAAGCGCGCAAGCTGAAAGAAGAAGAGAAGCGCCGCAAAGAAGCCGAAGCTGAACAGATGCAGTGGGCGGTTGCGATTGTGATTATTGTGCTGTTCTTGGGAGCGGTGGGCTGGGGGATTGCTGAGATTACTGATCTGTGCGCTAAAGCAAAGTGTGGTCGATGAATGAGTACCAAAAACAGTTTGACCAATTTCTCAAAATCTTCGTGCGCATGTGCATTGCGTGGTACGTTGTTGGCTTCCTGCGCTTCCTGCCTGACGAGCTGTCAGACAAGATTGTTAACAAGTTTCTTTCATACATAGGACTAGGATAATGCTTTCACTATTCTCAACCCTTGGCGGCCTGCTGATTTCAGGCTTGCCAAAACTGCTGGAGTTCTTCCAGAACAAAAACGACCAGAAGCATGAGTTGGCGCTAGCGCAGATTCAAGTGCAGATGCAGCTTCAGATGATGGCTCAGGGCTTCGCGGCGCAAGAGCGCATGGAAGAGATTCGCACCGACCAGATCGCTATGGAAACGGACGCCCAGATGACTGTGGCGGCGTATGACCACGACAAGGAAATTCTTGCTAAGGCAAGCACTTGGGTGGCAAGCTACATCGGCACTGTTCGCCCAACAGTCACTTACCTCTTCATCCTTGAGCTGTGCGCCATCAATGCTTGGCTGGCTTACTTTGTTTATAGCAACCCGCACCTTGTTGTAACGATTGAAGACTTGGTTCGTGTGGCTGATATTATTTTCTCAAGCGATGAGATGGCTATGCTGGGCGCTATTATTGGCTTCTGGTTTGGCTCACGTAGCTGGGCTAAGAAATGAAACTGAGCAAAGCTGGCGCTGACTTGATGCACCAGTACGAGGGGTACAGGACTAAACCATACCTGTGCCCTGCTCATATTTGGACAATTGGCTACGGCCATGTGCTGTACCAAGAGCAGATTAGACTCCCCGTAGTTCGTGTAGAAGGCTACACAGAAATGATCCGTAAAGAGATGCCATTGAAACCGGAGGACAACCGTGTTTGGACAAAAGAAGAAATCGAGAAACTATTCGCAGATGACGTCGCTAGTTTTGAACGCGGTATTCTTAGACTTGCTCCCCCTGTTGCTGGTCGTCAAGGTGCTTTTGATGCGTGTGTCTCTTTTGCCTTCAACGCCGGATTGGGCACTTTTCAGCGGTCTTCTATTAGGATTAAATTAAATAGGGGCGATTGGGAAGGCGCAGCAGATGCACTCTTGCTGTATTGCATGGGTGGTGGCAAAATACTTGCAGGGCTAAAAAAGCGTAGAGACGCTGAAAAAGCACTGTTTTTATCGTGAAAAAATCTTATATCTTTATTTTTAAGAGGTGATTAAAATGGCATCAAGTAAGCCTGTTTGGGAAAAACAACGGCCAAAATCGTTAGGTAAGCCTAAGCCTCTTTCGCCGCAGAAAAAGTCGGCAGCAAAAGCAAGAGCAAAAGCTGCAGG
>JACCED010431020.1_pt1 | contig 10602 bp, 10 predicted proteins | sample 7455021 | NCBI WGS metagenome assembly JACCED01 (sample SAMN15323456, study PRJNA562643) | freshwater metagenome | isolation source: river surface water | place: USA:Blue River Watershed | collected 2017-08-19 | reverse complement strand
TAGTTACTTGCTACTCTTTTAATAGCGAATGCCGAACGCCGATTGGTGAATGAAGAAGTGGGGATTCGTGTGCTGACTCAAAGGTCACTTTTTAAGCTACTTGGTACATTGTACATGGTACTTGCTACATTTTTTTGTTTTCTTCTAAAAATGCTATCTTAATTGCCATGAAAAAAATAGGATTCTTCAGTGCCTTGATTTTACCAGCCCTGCTGGTTTTAGGATTTTATCTCGGCGGTCCTTTTCAATGGATGATACACATCTTTGTCTTTTTACTTGTTCCCTTAATGGATTACCTTCTTCAAAAGGATACTGCCAATGTTGCAGCTGCTGAGGTAAGCGGAGTGACCAAGGAACAGTTTTATAAACTTATCACCTTTGTTTGGGTATATGTCCAGCTTGGTATTCTGATCTGGGGTATATATGTGGTAAGTACCCATTCCATGTCTATCCTTTCTTGGATTGCCTTTTCCTCTGGCATGGCTTTGGTCACGGGAGGAATTGGGATTACGGTTGCCCATGAATTGGGACATCGGACCGAAAAAATTGAACAGACCTACTCTAAAATCTTATTGATGACTGTGTGCTACATGCACTTTTTTATAGAGCACAACCGAGGACACCATGTTCGTGTGGCTACTTCGGATGACCCAGCCACAAGTCGTAAGGGAGAAAGCTTTTATGAGTTTTGGTGGCGCTCGGTAACTCAAGGATACCTAAGTGCTTGGGACCTAGAACAAGAAAGGCTTAAAAAGAAAGGACAAAGTTTTTGGTCTCTTTCCAATCAAATGATTTGGTTCCAACTGCTACCAATTGTCTTTGTTTTATTCTTTTTTGGGCTGTTCTCTTTAATGCAAGGAAGATGGGTTTGGGAAGTCCCTCTTTTCTTTTTTGTTCAAAGTTTCCTAGCCTTTTCCCTTCTTGAACTCGTGAATTACCTAGAACATTATGGGATGGAAAGAGCCAAGCTTCCTTCTGGAGACTATGAAAAAGTAACTCCCATTCATTCGTGGAATGCTTCACAGCTGGTGAGTAATTTTCTGCTTTTTCAGTTGCAACGCCATTCAGATCACCACGCATCTGCCCATAAACGGTATCAGGTATTAAACCATTACGATTCAAGTCCTCAATTGCCAGCTGGCTACTCGGCTATGATTATCTTAGCTTGCATTCCACCACTCTGGTTTGCAGTGATGGATCCGAGATTGACTAAATGGCAAAAAGAACGGAACCTTGATTTAGTCAAGTAGAAAATTGTTAAAAAAGCTACTCTTTAGCGTCATCCAAATTCCAAAAAATAAGACTCCCCAGAACAAATAAATCCTGTAAAAATCAGCGGTTTCCTTGTATCTGTTTTCCAATATCTCTGTTTTTTCTAGCGTGTCAATTTGCTCAAAAATCCGATTTAAAGCCTTTCCATCAGATGCTCTGAAAAATTGACCACCTCCAATCGTGGAAATCTCTCGAAGGGTGCTTTCGTCTAAGTAACTTTCTACCATCTGTGGTCTACCAAAAAAATCAGTTCCATAGGGCACCATTCCATCTTTACCTACGGCAATGGTATAAATCTTTATCCCAAACGCGGTAGCCAATTGCGCAGCAAAAATGGGGTCTACATTGCCCGCATTACTTTCTCCATCGGACAACAAGATCATGACCTTGGAAGGAGATTCGCTGTCCTTCATGCGATTGGTGCCTGCTGCTATAGCCGAACCAATAGCAGTCCCTTTGGCTTCAATCATGGAGAAATTGATTTCTTCAATCAAGCTAGTCAGCAATTGGTAATCGTTAGTCAGTGGGGAGAGAGAATAGGCCTCACCTGAGAATACCACCATTCCAATACGATCTCCAAATCGACCATTGATGAATTCTACTGCTGTTTTCTTGGCTGCCTCTAAGCGATTGGGACTAAAATCTTGTAAGTCCATGGATTCAGAAATGTCCATGACCAATAAAATATCAATTCCTTCGGTGTACTGTTCGACGCGCTCATTGTTTCGTTGCGGCCTAGCCAAGGCAATGACAACAAAGATTAGGAAAAGAAAGAAAAAGCTTGTTGGAATTAGTCTTAGGTAAGTCCAAGGATTAGCTTTGGTCAGTCGCTTAGGTAAAGAAAGCTCAAGAACTGGCTTTTTAAGGAACTTGATAAACTTCCGAATTAAAATCAACAAGGGGATCAACCACAGTAAATTGAGCAACAATGGGTTTTCCCATTCATAGGATTGAAAAGTCTCAGGCAAAAACCAAGACCAAGAAAAAAACTCAGCGACTGACTCTTTCATGGGTGATTTGGTTTAAGGTGGCTTTGTAATTGGCACGTGCTACTTCCAATAGGTAGCTGGTAGCTGCACTTGTATCTCCCTCTCCACCGGCATAAATGATTATATCAATGCTTCGAAGGGCTTTAAATACCTCTTTATCTTCTAATGCAGCTGCAATTTCACTTGAAGTCCATTCCTGGATTGGTTGGGAACGAAGGTGCTCTAAATACCCTTTCCAAAGTCCAATTACTTCGTCAGCAAGTGTTTGATTGGGATTTTGCTGGAGTGACTCAGACAGCCTTTTCCATTTTCGTTCGAATTGAATCCATCGGATTTTCTCTCTATTTTTTCGGAATAGTCGTTTGATGCGATCTGCAAAAACAAAGAAAAGAATTCCTATACCTAGCAGAATTCCGGAAACAACTGCACCAAAAACAAACCAATTGAACGGTTTTTCTAGGGGTTGGTACACATTATTTTCTTTAAACTGCAATTGTTCAGGTATGGAATCTAGGTTGAGCTTTAATTTTAACTCTGCCTCATTTGTATAATAGGTGATGCTATCGTAACGCGCCAATTCAAAAACGGGTAGCGATAAATAGGAGGAAGATTCAAGTGAAAAATTAGACAGGAAGTAAAGTGCACTATCTTGCGTGATACCGTCTGTGGTCATTGAAACAAATGTTTTCTTCTCTAGAAAGACAAAGGGAGCAAAATCATAAGTAGAGTCAGGAAAGATTAGCTGAGCAGATTGGGGATAGCTTGCTTTCAATACAAAGGCTACTCGCTCACCTAATTGAGCAGAATCCTGGGTGAAATATCCGCTCACCTGCACTTTTTGTGCTGGAAGCTGTAGGCTTGTGAGAAAAAGGAAAACAAAAAAAATGCCTCTACCCACGCTTCATTCGTTTATTTCGGTACTTGAATAAGTCAATCAAAGGGATGACGATGTCTTGTCTAGAATCAACAGCCAAGTAATTGATTTGATTTTTTTTACAAATCTCTTTCAATAGCTCCCGTTCACTGGTAAATGTATCTGCAATTTTCTTAGAAAAGCTTCCAAATGCAGTATTTACCCAAGTTGTTCTTCCCCTTTCCTTATCAAATATGGGAACAATTCCCAAGGTTGGTAGCGCAGCTTCCCTCGGGTCTGTCAATTGGATAGCAACTACATCGTGGCGCTCCGCGAGTGCCCTAAAAGATCGCTCGTAATCCTGATCGATGAAATCAGAAATGATGATGATGATGCTTCTCTTTTTAATGAGGTTCAATGCAAAGGTGAAGAGCCCATTCAAATTAGTTTTTAAGCTCTTGTTTTCGTGGTCAAAAATTCCACGAATAATTTTTACTCCTTGCTTACTTCCTTTGGTCGGCAAGATTAACTTTTCTTGTTGGTCGGAATAAGAAATTAGTCCTACCTGGCTTCCATCGTAAACGGCGGCAAGGGTCAGTACACCAGCAATTAACTTTCCTTGGTCTATCTTTTTTTGACCTTGCTGTCCTATATCCTGGCTACCTGAAATGTCCAATAAAAAATATACAGACTGGTCTTTTTCCTCCTTAAAGGTCTTTACAAAGGTGCCATGACCCTTTGCGGAGACTTTCCATTCGATAGTACGTACATCGTCACCATACTGGTAAGGTCTCAAATCGTCAAACTCTAAGCCAGATCCCTTGAAAAGCGATTGGTACTCTCCTTGAAGGTGGTTGTTGGCCACCTTACGGATCATAATTTCATATTTTCTAAGTTTGCTAAATAGCTGATCCATGTGTAGGATTTGAATTGGCTAAGTTAAAGTCTTGAAGCGAAAATTAAAATTTGAGAGTAGTGCTCACTGTGGATTTTATCCGTTAAAAAAACCTAATTTTAACACGTGATTTATCGATATATCTTCTTTCTTTTCCTAGCGCTAAGTCTTTCTTGCACTAGCAATTCTTCCCCTCAAGGGATCTTGGATGAGAATTTGATGGTGTCTATTCTCGTAGACATCCAACTCACGGAAGGTAAAGTCAGCTCATTACCTATAAACTACGACTCTTCCCAGGTATTATATTCTTTGATGGAAAAAGATATTTTTTCAAAACATGGGGTGACTGACTCTGTTTTTACATCAAGTATGGAGTATTACCTAGAAGATGCAGAAAAGATGGACCGCATCTATGCTCGGGTCATCGATTCCCTGGTAGTTCTTGAAAATAACACCAAGCTAAAGGAGTAAATCTGATGCTGTATCCAGCCAACCTTGAGCAAAAAATAAATTTTGTAAAAATTAAAGAGCTCCTCAAGGCAGAGTGTACTTCTCCTTTAGGACAAAGCTATGTAGATAACATTTCCTTTTCTACTGATTTCTCTTTAGTCCAGCGGCTCTTGGATCAGACAGAAGAATTTCGTCAGCTCCTGATAGCAGGAGAATCTTTTCCCTCCTCCAATTTCACCAACTTGAATCCTTACTTGGAAAAGGCCAAGTTGGAGGGTGCTTTTTTGGAACAAGAAGAATTTCAAGAAGTCAAATTAGCACTGCAAACACTCAAATCTTGCATTACATTTTTTCAAAAGTTTGGAGACCCCTATCCGACGCTTAAGGCTTTGCTGGGGTTATTGATTGACCTTGATCTCAAACTACTTCAAGTGATTGATCAAGTGCTGGATGAAAAAGGAAAGCTCAGAAGCAATGCTTCCAAGGAGCTCCAACTGATCCGAACTCAGATTCTTTATGAGGAAAGTCGCTTGCGAAAAGTGATGGAGCGGATTTTTAAGGAGGCTCGAGCCAAGGGGCTGGTGCCTGAAGATGCGGCCATGACGATTCGGGGGGGAAGGATGGTGATCCCCATTGCTGCCGAGAATAAGCGTAAGCTCCGCGGCTTTATTCACGATGAGTCTGCAACTGGGCAGACGGTGTTTATGGAGCCAGAGGAGGCACTTGATATCAACAATGAAATTCGCGACCTGGAGTACATGGAAAAGCGCGAAATCATTCGTATTCTGACTCGCCTTACGGATCAATTGCGCCCTACTATTCCTGCTCTTCGTAAAGCCACCAACTTTCTAGGGGTATTAGATTTTGTGCGTGCCAAGGCACGATTTGCCCTTAAAACAGATAGTCATAAACCTGTAATTACTCAGGAAAGATCACTTTCCTGGACGCAAGCAAGGCACCCTATTCTTGAGATTTCTTTAAAAACCCAAGGCAAGCGAGTGGTTCCTTTGAGCATTAACCTTGATGTCCAAAAGCGTCTTCTGCTTATTTCTGGTCCCAATGCGGGTGGTAAATCAGTGGCACTTAAAACCGTGGCACTATTGCAATACATGTTGCAGTGCGGCCTTTTACTCCCAGTTCATCCAGATTCCAAAAGTTCATTGTTTGATCACTTTTTCATTGACATCGGCGATGAGCAAAGTTTGGAAAATGACCTAAGTACGTACTCTTCTCACTTGATGAGTATGAAGCACTTTACCCAGTTTGCCAATAAGAAAACTATCCTATTTATTGATGAATTTGGGACGGGTACAGAACCGCAGTTTGGGGGAGCGATCGCAGAATCTATCTTATTGAGCCTAGCCAAGTTAGGTGCCTATGGGGTAATCACCACCCATTATGGTAACCTTAAGCAATTGGCAGCTAAGCAACAGGGCCTAGTCAACGGTGCAATGCGTTACGATGTTGAAAAATTGGAGCCTTTGTACCAATTGGAAATTGGGAAGCCAGGATCCTCTTTTGCATTGGAAATTGCTGCAAAAATTGGACTGTCCAAAGAAATCGTGGCCTATGCCAAGCAACAAATTGGGGAAGAGCGGGTTCGGTATGACCGCCTGCTCACACAATTGGAGAATGAAAAAAACCAGTATGACCTCCTCTTGAAGGCTGTTCGTGAAAAAGACAAGGCACTTGAAGGGATCTTGAAGGAGTATGGGCAGCTGAAAGAAACCTTGGAGCAAACCAAAAAACAATACATCCAAGAGGCTAAGCTGGAAGCAAAATCCATTTTGGATCAAGCCAATAAAAAGATCGAATCCGTGATTCGAGAGATCAAGGAGGGGAAAGCAGAGAAAGAAGTCACCAAATCACTGCGCAAGGAATTGGATGTCTTTAAAGAAGAAATTAAACCTGAAAAAACCACGATCAAGGAGCCTAGTATTCAAGTGATAGGGGGTCAAATTCAGATAGGAGATTGGGTACGGCTAAAGGATAATTCGGCTATTGCAGAAGTAGTCGCAATAAAAAATAAGGATGTTGAACTTCTAATTGGAGACTTAAAGTCGAATGTAAAGCTTTCGAGACTGGAGAAAATCGCAAGATCAGAAGTGAAGAAGGAGTTGAAGTCTATCGAAAAAAGGGGGAGTTACCAAACGACTTCTAAGATGATGGATTTTTCCCCCAACTTAGATTTGAGAGGAAAACGAGGAGAAGAGGTTCTTCCGCTGATTCAAACTTTTATTGATGAAGGAAACATGCTTGGCGTAAAAAATCTACGAATTGTCCATGGGAAAGGAGATGGTATCCTTCGAGAGGTGAGTCGTAATTTACTACGCACCATGCCGCAGGTAGGAAAATTGGAGGATGAGCATGCCGATAGAGGTGGCGCTGGTGTTACCCTAGTCACCCTCCGGTAGTAATCAGCTTATTTTTTAACGAGGTTTAAAGTGTAGTTTCCAGAAAGTGCAGAAGTTCCATCTACGCGTGCACCTGGCAAAGGAATCCGAAAGTCTAATCGTAGCGTGGTGCCTGTTTGCGTAAAGGAGATTTCACGCGTCGCAGCAGGCTTACTTCCAGTTAAGATAAATTTATCGAAGTTAGTTCCAGCAAAACTCCAGTTGCCATTTGCATCGAATAACTCCCCTCCATTTTTTGTAGAGTAGGTTTTTGTGGTTCCAGCATTTAAAATCAGCTCAAAAGTAGCATAGGTGCTGGTTACATTTTGTCCGTCTCGAGTAACTGAACCTCCTCCTGCCACGGTCCACTGTGCAATACCTGTTCCTGTAAGGGCTTCAGTTGCGACTTGTTCCGGAGTTTTTTTTGTTACAGGATCTTCTCCTTTTTCTTTGCAAGCAACTAGAAGGCTGAAAATTAAGACAAATTTGAGAAAGTACAGAGATCGAAAATTCATTTGAAAAGTTAATTTTTGAAGAGTTTAACTGCAAGAATATGGACCATTTGACTTACTTAAAGTCTTCCATGGCAATTTTTTTTTGACAAAAATCATATTCCCGTGGGTCATTCGAGCAGATCACTAAAATTCGCCCAGGCCTATAGTTCTGGATAAGTTTCAAATACCAGGTAAGTCCTTGGCTATCCAAGTTGGTGGTGGGCTCGTCCAAAAGGAGTAGGGGAACCTCTGAGAAAATGGCTAGAGCAAGTTTTACTCGCTGCTTCATGCCTGAGGAAAATTGAGAAATGGCTTTAGACCTGTGTTTTTCTAAACCTAAAATCTCTAAAATCTCAGAACTGGTTAGGTCATGAAGCGGTTTTTTAAATTGGAAATGGAAGTTGATCACCTCACCTAAGGTGAATTCTTCAGGCAATTCCATATAGGGGGTAGCTAATGCGAGGCTCCGGAACCATTGTTCTTCGGCAATTTGTATTGGTCCAGCTTGGTACTGAATAGTCCCGGCAGTCAAAGGAATGGCACCAGAGAGGCATTTCAAAAGGGTGGATTTTCCAGATCCATTTCCTCCTGTAATGGCGAGGGTATCACCAGAGGAGAGCTCCAGGTCAAGATTTTTAAAAATCCATTCGTGGTGAAATCGCTTGGAGGCGTTTTTAACCTGGACCGTAAACATGCTAGTTGATGTAACCTTTCATTACCCCACGTTCAGAGGATCGGATAAAATTTAAAATTTCATCACGCTCTTTGGTAGCCGGAAGATTAATTTCAATTTCTTCAAGTGCACGGCTGTTGTTTAAGCTATTCAAGAATAGGTACCGATATACCTCCTGAATGTGTGCAATAGTTTCACTCGAAAAACCTCTTCTTCGCAAACCCAAGGAATTCACACCTGCATAGGTGAGGGGTTCTCTTGCAGCTTTAGTAAAGGGAGGTACGTCTTTTCTAACTAATGAGCCGCCAGATATCATGGCATGCATACCCACTCTCACAAATTGATGCACTGCACTTGATCCGCCGATGATTGCCCAATCCTCGATGACTACATGGCCCGCGATTTGAACTGAATTGGCTACAATAACATGGCTTCCAATGACACAATCATGCGCTACGTGGACATAGGCCATCAAAAGACAGTTACTTCCTACTACAGTGGTTTGCTTGTCTACTGTGCCACGAGAAATAGTGACACATTCACGAATGGTAGTATTGTCGCCGATAACTACAGTAGATTCTTCTCCTTGAAATTTGAGATCCTGTGGAATCCCTGCAATGACAGCACCAGGAAAAATCTTACAATTTTTACCAATCCTTGCTCCAGGATAAATGGTTACATTGGATCCGATCCAAGTATTATCCCCAATGGTCACATCTTCATGAATCATCGTGAAGGGATCTACATGTACTCCTGAGCCTAATTTGGCATCAGAGTGAATGGAAGACATTGTACTGATCATAGCTCTTTTCGGGTAATACTTGCAGTCATAATGGCTTCACAAACCAGATTGTTTCCGACGTATGCTTCGCCCTTCATTTTGGCAATTCCCCTGCGTATAGGGGCTAAGAGTTCGCATTTAAAAATAATGGTATCTCCTGGTAATACCATTTTTCTAAATTTACAACTCTCAATGCCGAGAAAATAGGTCCAGTAATTTTCTGGATCTTCTACCGAACTCAAAACCAATATTCCTCCAGTTTGTGCCATGGCTTCCACTTGCATGACTCCAGGCATCACAGGATTGCCAGGGAAATGACCCATAAAGAACGGCTCATTCATCGTTACATTTTTCACGCCTGCTACCACAGTATCATCCAGATAGATGATTTTATCGATTAGTTGAAATGGATAGCGATGCGGTAAAATATTGCTAATCTGGTTGATGTCCATCACCGGAGGAAGCTTTGGATCGTAATAAGGAATATGGGTAGATCCCATTTTCTCCATAGCGCGCTTCAATTTTTTGGCAAAAGCTACATTTGCGGCATGTCCTGGTCGAGCAGCTAATATTTGGGCTTTCAAGGGGCGGCCCACCAAAGCCAAATCACCTACCACATCCAATAGTTTATGACGTGCTGGCTCGTTTTTGTAGCGTAAGTCCACATTGTTGAGAATCCCTTCTTTTTTTACTTCGACAGATTCCTTATTGAACATTTTAGCCAAATGGGCCAGTTCCTCTTTTTCAACCACTCGATCTACCACCACAATGGCATTGTTTAAATCTCCTCCCTTGATCAAGTTGGATTTGTAGAGCATTTCCAACTCATGCAAAAAGCAAAAGGTTCTGCAAGAGGCAATTTCAGACCTAAATTGGCTAATGTCTGTGATCGAAGCATGCTGACTTCCCAGCACAGGAGAGTTATAGTCTACCATTACTGTCACCCGGTAATTACTGGCAGGAAGCGCTACCATCTCTACTTCTCTAGATGAGTCTTTGTATTGGATAGTCTCTTGGACTTCAAAAAATCTTCTCAATGCATTTTGCTCCTCAAGACCTGCATCTTCAAGTACCTCGATAAACTGGATGGATGATCCATCCATAATTGGAGGTTCTGGGCCGTCAAGTTGAACTAACACATTGTCAATTTCCATGCTCATCAGTGCAGCGAGCACATGTTCCACTGTGTATACTCTCGCACCATTTTGCTCTAGAGTAGTGCCACGGGATACATCAACTACCAAATCACAGTCTGCATCCACTGTTGGGCGACCTTCCAAATCTATGCGTTGGAATTTGATACCATGGTTTGGAGGCGCCGGCAAAAAGGTCATGTTGGAAACCACGCCCGTATGTAGCCCTACCCCGGACAATTCTACCTGCTTTTGAATGGTATGTTGTTTTACTTTCATGTGTTATACACTAAAACGAGATTTGGGTCACAAAATTACCCCTTTTTTTCGAGTTGTTGAATGCGCCTTTGGAGATCATCTAGATTTTTAAAGATGCTGTAGGATCGTAGAAAGTCTTTCACATCCATGGCCAAAAAGCCAAATAGGGTTTTTCCTGAGCTAGTTATAGACTTACTTATTCCAGTGTTTCCACCAATGGTAGTTCGGTCGGCGATTTTGAGATGACCTGCGATGCCTACTTTGCCCGCAAGCACACAATGCGCACCGATTTCTGTTGACCCTGATATGCCTGTTTGCGCGGCAATTACTGTATGTTCACCGATCACAACATTATGCGCCACATGAACCTGGTTATCAATTTTGACCCCTTTCCGAATTAAGGTGGTACCC
>JACCED010965879.1_pt1 | contig 10604 bp, 7 predicted proteins | sample 7455021 | NCBI WGS metagenome assembly JACCED01 (sample SAMN15323456, study PRJNA562643) | freshwater metagenome | isolation source: river surface water | place: USA:Blue River Watershed | collected 2017-08-19 | reverse complement strand
CTTGCCAGGCGGGCTCCACAATGGCGGTCTTGCCGGCGGTCAGCAGATCGAAAATACCGATGATCAGCACCAAGGATGTATCCTTGAAGAAGCCGATAAAGGTATTGACCAAAGGCGGAATGACCATGCGCAGCGCCTGCGGCAGGATGATCAGGCCGGTCTTGTGCCAATAGGATAGCCCCATGGCGTCGGCGGCTTCATATTGCCCCGTGGGCAGTGGTTGCAGGCCGCCGCGCACAACTTCCGCCAGATAGGCGCCGGCGAATAGGATGATGGCAATCTGGGCGCGCAGCAATTTATCGATATTCATGCCTTCGGGCAGGAATAACGGAAACATCACGCTTGCCATGAACAGCAGGCTGATCAGCGGCACGCCACGGATCAATTCCACATAAAGCACGCAGAGCGCCTTGATGGCCGGCAGCGAAGAACGCCGCCCGAGTGCCACCAGGACCGCCAAGGGAAAGGCGAAGGCCAAGCCAAAGGTGGCCAGGATGAGGGTAATCGGCAGCCCCCCCCAGCGTTCCTGCGGCACATAGGAAAGCCCGAAGACGCCACCCCACATCAGGATGCCAATCGCGGTCAGCATGACCACCCAGATCAGCGCCAATTCCCAGCGCCAGAAACGGCGCATGGCTGAAATCACATAGAGAATAACGAACAGCACGCAGGCCAGCGCCGGGCGCCAATGCTGTTCGTAAGGGTAGGTGCCAAACAGCATGAAGCGGTGCTTATCCGCGATCACGGCCCAGCAGGCACCCGCCCCCTGTAAATCGCGGCAGCTTTGCGTCTGCGCGCCCGTCGGGCCCATGGGCACCGACCAGATCGCCTTCACAAAGGCCCAATCAATGAAAGACAGCCCAAGCCGAATGACCAGATAGCCCATGGCCAGGGTGACCGCCGTGGACAGCCAGCCGGAAAACAGATTGGTTTTCGCCCAGGCAATCGGCCCCACCGCCGTGATGGGTGGCTTGCGTGGGCCAGATTTCGCGGTTGCTTCGCTCATGGCCGGCTCCTCAGCGTTCCACAAGCGCGATGCGCGCATTGTACCAGTTCATGAAAAGACTGATCGACAGGCTGATGGTCAGATAAACCACCATGATGATCGCAATACCTTCAATCGCCTGCCCCGTCTGATTGAGCGTGGTATTGGCGATGGACACGATATCCTGATAGCCGATCGCGACCGCGAGCGAGGAATTCTTGGTCAGGTTCAGGTAATTCGAAGTCATGGGTGGGATGATGACGCGCAGCGCCTGCGGCATCACGATCAGGCGCAGCACCGAACCATGCTTGAGGCCAAGCGCCTGCGCCGCTTCCCATTGGCCATGATTGACCGACATGATGCCCGCGCGCACGACTTCCGCGATGAAGCCTGCCGTATAGGTGACAAGGCCAATCAATAGCGCGAAATATTCGGGGCTGACATTGATGCCGCCGCGGAAATTGAAGCCGCGCAATTCAGGGTATTCGATCGCCCAGGGCGCGCCCAAGCCCCACCAGACCGCAACCGGCAGCACCAGCATCAAGCCGAGCGCGGCGGGCCAGATCTTGCGCGGCTGACCATCGGCCATTTGCTTGGCGCGCGCGATGCGCCCGTAAAGCCAGGTACCCAGAACGCCGAGCAGCAGGGCGATCAGCGCCGCCGAATGCGCGCTTTCCCAAATCAGGGCAGGCAGTTTGAGGCCACGATTGGATAGCACCACCCCTTCCATGGGGCGCAGTGCCTGCCGTGGGCCCGGCAGGCCCTGCATGATCGTGTACCAGAAGAGCAATTGCAGCAGCAGCGGGATGTCGCGGATGATTTCGATATAGGCGCCCGCAATGCGTGACAGCAGGAAATTCTTGGAAAGCCGCGCCACGCCAATCAAGGTGCCCAGCAGCGTTGCCAGCACCACGCCAATCACCGCGACCTTGAGCGTATTGAGCACGCCCACCATCAGGGCGCGGAAATAGGTATCCGTCGGTTCATAAGGGATCAGGCTTTCCGCAATCGGCAGGCCCGCTTCCCGATCAAGGAAGCTGAAGCCTGTCGCAATGCGCCGCACCGCCAGATTATGGGAGGTATTGCTCCAGAGCCAATAGAACAGGCTGCCAATCGCGGCGACCACGATGATTTGCCAAAAAATGCCGCGAACCCGCTCATCCGACCATGACAGCCGGAGCGGACGCTTCGGCGGGCGGCGCCGATAACGCGGATCGACGGTTGCGTCGGACATTCTTCAGCCTCTCCTGAATTCTTGCCCACCCCGAGGGGCGGGATAATGCCGCTGCGGGAATGGGTCTGCCGCAGGCGGTAACAATGGGTTACCGGATAGCGGGGCAATACCGCAAGCCGCAATGCACGCGATTGTGGCATTCGCCCGAATGGGCCGCCATGGGGCGCCCGCGCCCAAGGCAGCTAACCATCTGATCAAGCGCAAAACTCCTCAAAGGCAAGCCGTTTTGACTCGTTTGACGAGCAATTACCGCGCCACGGCTTCCCATCCCCGTTGCGTAATGCCACATGCGACCCTGAGGTATTGCGGAGGCACGACATGCGCCAATTGGACAAGGCGGCAATCCGGGCGGCGCTGCCCTGGGACAGGTTGATCGAAGCCCTGGCCGAGATGTTCCGTGAAGGCTGTGAGGCGCCGCTTCGGCATCGTCATGGCTGGGCGGATGATGCCGGGGCGCAAAACACGCTGCTGCTGATGCCGGCTTGGCGCGCGGGCGGGCATTACGGCGTGAAGATTGTCCATGTCGCGCCGGGCAATGACCGGCGCGGCCTGCCCGCGGTCCATGCCAGCTATCTGCTTTCGGACGCCACAACCGGCCAACCCCTTGCCATGCTGGATGGCGGGGAATTGACCGATCGCCGGACGGCGGCGGCCAGCCTGCTTGCGGCGCGCTATCTGGCGCGGCCGGAGAGTTCCAGATTGCTGCTGCTTGGCAGCGGCAAGGTCGCCCATGCCCTGGCCGAGGCTTACGCTGCCTGTTTTCCGATCAAAGATATCGCCATCTGGTCGCGCAAGGGGGACAATGCCGCGCGTTTGGCCGCGCAGCTTGCCGCACATGGCCTGCCGGCGCGGGCGGTGGCCCAGCCCGATTTTGGCGCGGCGGATATCATCAGCACCGCCACCTTGGCGACTGAAGCCCTGATCCCCGGCGCGGCGCTTAAGCCCGGGGTGCATCTTGATCTGGTGGGTGCCTATCGGCCCGATATGCGCGAAGCCGATGCGCTGGCCCTGAAACGCGCCATGCTGGTGGTGGATACCCGCGCCGGGGGCCTCGCTGAAGCTGGGGATGTGGTGCAGGCCATCGCCGAGGGCGCCTTTACGGCCGACCATGTGGTGGCGGATTTGGCCGATTTATGCCGCGGCACCCATCCCGGCCGGCAAAGTGCCGATCAGATTACCGCCTTCAAATCAGTGGGTTGGGCCGGGGAGGATCTGGCGGCGGCGGTGCTGGCTTATGCGGGTGGATGAGTATTTTCTAGCCAAGCGGCTTCGCTTGGCGGCTCGGAACATACGACCAAAAGCAATAAGCGCGTTTCACGTGAAACTATTCCTATAATCGACCCTCTAGCGTCGTCCAAACATCCGCTCCAAGGCCGCCGCATCCAGTTTCAGCACGGTGGGCCGGCCATGGCTGCAGGTCGCGGCGCGTGGCGTGGCTTCCATCTGGCGGAGCAGCGCATCCATTTCGGCCGCATTCAGCCGCCGCCCGGCGCGGATGCTGCCATGGCAAGCGAGCCGGGCAATGGCGGCATCCAGCTTGCGCTCCAGCGCCGTGCTTTCCGCATCTTCCGCCAGTTCTTCCGCCATGTCGCGGAGCAAGGGCGCCGGGTCGGCGGTGCCGAGCAGGGCGGGCAGGCTTCGCACCAGCACGGCACCGGCGCCGAAACCCTCAATTTCCAGCCCAAGCCGGGCGAGTGCTTCCGCCGCCCCCAGCAAACGCGCCGCATCGGCGGGCGGCATATCCACCACCGCCGGCACCAATAAAGGCTGGGTACGCACGCCGCCATCGCGCAGTTGGGCGCTCAGCGCTTCATGCGTCAGGCGTTCATGCGCGGCGTGCTGATCCACCAGCACCAGCGCGCCATCAGCGGCTTCCGCGACGATGTAAGTGTCCAGAAATTGCGCGATGGCGCGGCCCAGCGGATGCGCCGCATCCAAAGCCGGCGCGGCAGGCTCCGGCGCGGGGGGCGGCAGGCTGGGGGGACGAAAGCCAAGCGGCAGGCGCGGCTGCGGCAAGCCTGCTGGTCGCGGCATGAAGTGCGGCAAAACGGGCAGCGCTTCGCTGAAGCCCGAAGCCGGGGCGCTTGGTGTAAAGGCAGGGACTGCAACCGTATTGCCCGCCCCAATCGCCAGCGCCTTGCGCAAGGCGGAAATCAGCGCGCCGCGCACCGCTTCCCCGTCGCGGAAGCGCAACTCGGTCTTCATCGGGTGCACATTCACATCCACGCTTTCCGGCGGCACTTGCAGGAACAGCGCGGCGGCGGGGTGGCGGCCCTGCGGGATCACATCGCGGTAGGCGACGCGCAACGCCACGCGCAGCAGCGGGTCGCGCACCGGGCGCCTATTCACCACCAGATGCTGGCCGAGTGTGGTGGCGCGGTTATGCGATGGCAGGGCAGCCAGGCCAGCAATATCCAGTCGTTCGGAAACCGTTTCGACGGGAACCGCTGCGGCGGCGAAATCGGGCCCCAGCACCTGCCGGATGCGCCCATCCTGATCGGCAGCGGGCAGGGACAGGACTTCCCGCCCATCGCTTTCGACGCGAAACGTCACCTCCGGCCAGGCGAGTGCCAAGCGGCGCACCGCTTCCACCGCATGTTCGGCTTCCGTGCGGGGATGACGCAGGAATTTCCGCCGCGCCGGGGTGGCGAAGAAAAGGTCGCGCACCTCAACCCGCGTGCCCGGCGCGCCAGAAGCGGGGGCGACCTCGCTCTTTGCCCCGCCTTCCACGCTGATGCGATGCGCCGTGCCATCACGCGGGCAGGAGGTAATAGTCAGCCGCGCCACCGCGCCGATGGATGGCAGGGCTTCCCCCCGAAAGCCCAGGGTCGCGATACGGAACAGCGTCGCTTCTTCCGGCAATTTGGAAGTGGCGTGGCGTTCGACCGCGAGCGCCAGATCCTCTGGCCCCATGCCGATGCCGTCATCCTCCACCAGGATGCGGTCCATGCCGCCACCCTCGATCGTGACAGCAATGCGCCGCGCCCCGGCATCCAGCGCGTTTTCGACAATTTCCTTGAGCGCCGCCGCCGGGCGTTCCACCACCTCACCCGCCGCGATGCGGTTGGCGGTGGTTTCCGGCAGCAGGCGAATGGCCGGGCGCGCGGCGCTGATGGGGGCGGCGGACATGCCCCTCTATAGCAGCTTCTTCGAGTCGCTTCCCCAGGGCGTATTGCGTTCACATGGCTTCACGCAACCCGCTCCAGGTCGTTGTTTTTTCGTGGATCTTCACCCGTTCAGATGATGCCATCTGAACGTGATCTGCTCTACACCGGTTGCAGGGGGCGATGCGGCCCTGCGGGTGGTGCGATGCGGATGGGATCACCGCTATTGAGCTCGCCGCCCGCCAGGACAATTGCCATGACGCCGGATTTGCGGATCAGCCCGCCATTGGCATCGCGCCCGAGCATCGCGGCCATCAATCCTGGGCGGAAATGATCCAATTGCGCGCAGGGATTGCGCAGCCCGGTGATTTCCACGACGGCCTGACCGCCCAGATGCAATTTAGTGCCCGTGCTGAGGCCGAGCAGGTCAATACCGCGCGTCGTCACGTTTTCACCGATATCGCCGGGCGCGAGGGGGAAACCCTGCGCCGCGAGTTCATCGAATAATTCGGCATGCACCAAATGCACCTGACGCAGATTGGGCTGGGTTGGGTCACGCGCCACGCGAGAACGATGTTTCACTGTCACCCCGGCATGGGCATCCCCTTCCACGCCAAGCCCGGCAACAAGGGTGATGCGCGCCACGGGCTGCTTGCTGAAGCGATGCCCCCCATCGCGTGCCAGGGCCATAATATGCGGTGCGGTCATGATGCGCCGCGCCCTTCGGGCCAAAGGCGGGCGATGTGATCCATCAACCCCTGGGTGGAACTGTCATGCGCGCCGCGCGCCGGTGTGCCCGCGCGCAATTCCGGCAGGATGGCGCCGGCCAATTGCTTGCCGAGTTCGACGCCGAATTGATCGAAAGGATTGATGCCCCAAAGCGCCCCCAGGACGGCGACCTTGTGTTCGTAAAGCGCCACCAATTGCCCGAGTGTGGCGGCATCAAGCCGCGGCAATAACAGCGTCACGCTGGGCCGATCGCCGGGGAAAATCCGATGCGGCAACAGGCGCGCGATTTCGGGTGCGGCGATCTGCGCTGCCTGCATTTCCGCTGTCACCATCGCGGCATCCTTGCCGCGCAGCAGGGCTTCCGCCTGCGCCAGGCCATTGGCCAATAGGGTGCGATGGCTGCCCGCATGCGGATGATCCGGCCGCGCAATCAGAATGAAATCCACCGGTACGGGCGTGGTGCCCTGATGGAGCAATTGCAGGAAGGAATGCTGCGCATTGGTGCCGGGTTCGCCAAAGACCACCGGGCCGGATGCCCGCGCCAAGCTGGCACCGGAAAGCGCCACGCGCTTGCCCAGGCTTTCCATTTCAAGTTGCTGCAAATGCGCCGGCAAACGTGCCAGGCGTTCATCATAGGGCAGCACAGCGCGGCTTGGATAACCAAGCCCATTCACATGCCAGGCTTCCACCAAGGCGAGCCAGACCGGCAGATTATCCGCCAGCGCGGCCGAGCGGAAATGCTGATCCATTATTCTGGCACCGGCGAGCAGGCGCGCGAATTCATCCCACCCCAAAGCCAGTGCCAGGGAAAGCCCAATCGCACTCCAGAGCGAGAACCGCCCGCCAACCCAATCCCGGAAACCGAAGACACGATCAGGCAAAACGCCGAAAGCGGTGGTCGCGGCCAGATTGGTGGACAGCGCCGCCAAATGCGTATTGGCGCCCGCTTCACCCAGGCTTTCGCGCAGCCAGGCGCGCGCCAAGGCGGCATTGGCCATGGTTTCCTGCGTGGTGAAGGTTTTTGAGGCAATCAGCACCAGGGTGCGCGCAGGATCAAGCCGCGGGCGCAATTCTTCCCAGGCATGCGCATCGACATTCGCGAGATAATGCGCGCGCAGCGGCGATTGCGGGGTCCAGAGTGCGCGCGCCACCATGGCCGGGCCCAGATCCGACCCGCCAATGCCGATATTCAGCACATCAGTGAAGCGATCCCCGCGCGCCCCGGTGATGCGCCCTTCATGCAGGGCGCGGGTGAAGGCTTCCATTCGCGCGCGTGTCGCCTCTACCTCGGCCGCGACATTTTCCGCCCCACTGCGGAAGCTTTCCTCCGGCGCGGCGCGCAAGGCGACATGCAAGGCAGCGCGACCTTCAGTGGCATTGACGGGCTCGCCACCAAACATCCGGCTGCGAAAGCCTTCAATATCGCGTAGCCGCGCCAGTCCCAGTAGCGCGTCGCGCACCGCATCCGAAATCGCCGTTTTGGAAAAATCGAGCAGAATATCGCCCGCTTGGCGGGAATACCGCGCGAAGCGATCAGGATCAGCCGCGAAAAGCGGGCGTATCGCCGCAGCACCAGGCGCTTTGGCCAGGCTGTCCAGCGCCCCCCAGGCGGCTTCCGTCAAATCCTTGCTCATGTGATGCGTATCGCAGCCCTCCGCGGCAGGAGTGTGGCAGAAGCCGCGCTGCTCTGCATCAGCTGGGCTTCACCTGCACCCGGGCCAGGATCGCCGCGCCCAACCCCAGAAACAACAATACGGTGGAAAGGCCCCAGGCCTGGCTGCCGGTGGCTTCCGTCACCAGGGCAAGCAACGCCGGGCCGAAAAAGCCGGTCACCCGGCCGGAAAGCGCAAAAAGCCCGAAATGTGCCGAGATTTCCTCAGGTGGCGCCATGCGCGCCATCAAGGTGCGCGAGGCTGCCTGGGCCGGCCCCATGAAAACCCCAAGCATCATGGCAAGCGCCCAGAACAGGTGCTTATCGCTGGTCAGCAGCAGTCCGGCGCCCAAGGCGATCATGGCGCTGAGCGCCAGGAGCACCATGGTCTTGGACCCGAGCCTGTCTTCCACCAGGCCAAAGCCAGCGGCACCAAGGCCTGCGGTGATATTCAGCGCCACGCCGAAGAGCAGCACTTCCTCGATATCCATGCCGTGCACGCCAGCGGCATAGATCGCGCCAAAGGCAAACAGCGTATTGAGGCCATCGGTGTAAAACAGCCGCGCAATCAGAAACCGCGTCAGCGCTGGGCGTTTTGGTAACCCGCGCAAAAGCATACGGAGTTCGCGCAGCCCATCTGTGACGGCTTGGCGCAAGGGCGGGCGCGGGCCGGTGGGATCCGGCAGGGCGAGCAAGACCGGCCAGCCGAATACCAGCAACCACGCCGCCACCAGCGGTGCCGTCGCCCGCACATGTTCCGCCGCCCCACGATCAAGCCCAAAGGGGGAGGGGTCCGGGCGGATGAAAAGCAGCAGCGCCAGCACCAGGCAGGCCAAGCCACCAGCATAGCCAAGGCCCCAGGCCAGGCCCGAAAGTCGGCCCATGCGCGCTTCCGGCACCAGGCCGGGCAGCATGGCGTTGTAGAATACCGTGCCCAATTCAAAGGCGATGGTGGCAAGGCCAATGCAGATCAAGGCATAAAGCGTGAAGCTCGCTTCCGGGCGGGCATACCAGATCAGCGCGGTGAATAGCGCCGTGCAGAAGGTGCAAAGGCCGAGCATGGCACGTCGGCGCCCGCCACGATCCGCGATGGCACCCAGGATGGGCGAGAGCACCGCAATAACCAAAGCGGCCAGCATTTGCATCCAGCCCCATTGCGCCTGTCCCGTGACCGGATCCGCCGCGATGCCCTGGGTGAAATAGGCCGCGATGATGAAGGTGGAAACCACCGTCGGAAAACCGCTATTGGCCCAATCATACAAGGCCCAAGAGAGGGCCTTGATGGGCTTTGCACGGGTGGCGGGCATGCGGGGATCTGCCCTGGCCAATCAGAGCAGCTTAGGCGGTCAGCCCAGCCGGTCCGCGCGCAATGGCGACCGCGCCCGTGCGAGAGACTTCGACCAGACCGATCGGGCGCATCAGGGCCAGGAAGGCATCGATCTTGTCGCCATTGCCGGTCATTTCCAGCACGAAGCTTTCCGTGGTGGCATCCACCACGCGCGCGCGGAAGGCATCGGCCAGCCGCAGCACTTCCATGCGGTTTTCGCCCTTGCCGACAACCTTGATCAGCGCCAATTCGCGCGTCAGATGCGGGCCTTCAATGGTGAGGTCGGAAACCTTATGCACCGGCACCAGACGATCCAACTGCGCCTTGATTTGCTCAATCACCATATCCGTGCCGCTGGTGACGACGGTGATGCGCGAAATCCGCCCGGTATCATCCACCGGGGCCACGGTCAGGCTATCAATATTATAGCCGCGGCCTGAGAAAAGGCCGATGACGCGCGCCAGCACGCCCGCTTCATTTTCCACCAAAACGGCAATGGTCGCGGCGCGTTGGCCGTTTTTCAGATCAGACATGTCAGCGCTCCTCAGACCAGGACCTTGCCTTCATCGGTAACGCCGGCGACGCCACCTTCCTGCCCCGGGGCCAGGATCATTTCATTATGCGCGGCACCGGATGGAATCATGGGGAAGCAGTTTTCATCCTTGGCAACGGCGATATCGGCAATCACGGGCTTATCGATTGCGATCATTTCGCGGATCACGCGGTCAAGATCATCAATGCCTTCCGCGCGCATGCCAACCGCATGGAAGCTTTCGGCGAGCTTCACGAAATCCGGCAGCGATGCCGAATAGCTTTCGGAATAGCGCCCGCCATGCAGCAATTCCTGCCACTGGCGCACCATGCCCATATATTCATTATTCAGAATGAACACCTTCACCGGCAGCCGATACTGCGCGAGCGTGCCCATTTCCTGGATGTTCATCAGGATCGAAGCCTCACCGGCGATATCAATCACCAGCGCATCCGGATGCGCGATCTGCACGCCCATCGCCGCCGGCAGCCCATAGCCCATGGTGCCAAGCCCGCCCGAGGTCATCCAGCGATTGGGCTTGTCAAAGCCGAAATACTGCGCCGCCCACATCTGGTGCTGGCCGACTTCGGTGGTGATGAAGGTCTCGCGCCCCAATTCGCGCGTGATTTCATAAAGCCGCTTCACCGCATGCTGCGGCTTGATGATCTTGCTTTCCTGGCGATAGGCCAAGCATTGCTTGCCGCGCCAAGTATCAATCTGGCGCCACCACTCGGCCAGCGCTGGCTTGTCCTGCGCCGCTTCATCCGCCTTCCAGGCTTCGATCATGGCGGCAAGCACGGCGCGGGCATCGCCCACAATCGGCACATCAACCGCGACATTCTTGTTGATCGAAGAAGGATCAATATCCGCATGGATCTTCTTCGATCCCGGTGAGAAGGCATTGAGCCGCCCCGTCACACGGTCATCGAAACGCGCGCCGATATTGAACATGACATCGCAGCCATGCATCGCAAGATTGGCTTCATAAGTGCCGTGCATGCCAAGCATGCCAAGGAATTGCGGGTCTTCCGCCGGATAGGCG
>JACCED010764273.1_pt1 | contig 10613 bp, 8 predicted proteins | sample 7455021 | NCBI WGS metagenome assembly JACCED01 (sample SAMN15323456, study PRJNA562643) | freshwater metagenome | isolation source: river surface water | place: USA:Blue River Watershed | collected 2017-08-19 | reverse complement strand
TGAAACCTTGGAGCACGGCGGGAGTCGAAGGTGTATCCCGTTTTCTTGCGCGAGTCTGGCGGCTCATCATGGAGGAAAATCAAGCAGGCGAGTGGCAGTTGTCTTCGACGCTGAAGGATCTTGAGCCGGACAAGGCGCAGAAAAAAGTGATTCATGCCACCATCAAAAAAGTGGGCGAGGATATTGAGACGCTCTCCTTCAACACAGCGATTGCTCAAATGATGGTGTTCGTGAATGCATTCACAGGCGTGCCGGAGCGGCCGGTGTCCGCATTGCGCACGCTCCTGCAGCTGCTCAACCCATTTGCTCCGCATCTCACTGAAGAGTTATGGAAGCGCATGGGATGCGCGGGGCTCGTTGCGGATCAACCATGGCCGAAGTTTGATCCGCTCGCACTCGTTGAGGATGAATTGGAGCTCGTGGTTCAAATCAACGGCAAGCTCCGCGACAAGCTCGTGGTTCCGAGAACGGCTTCTCCAGCGGAAATCGAGGCGGCCGCGCTGGCAAGCCCGCGCGCGCAGGAGTGGACGGCGGGAAAGAGCATCCGCAAAATCATCGTCGTTCCGGGGAAGCTGGTGAATATCGTGGTCTGAGTGCACCAGAGGGTTTCGGGCAATTTGTAAGAACGCCCTACCGTAGCGGGCCGGCCGCCCGCTGGGTGTGGTGGGCGCTTTCGCCGACTGGCTGGAAAGTTCTGCCTTTGGCGGAGCGCCCGCGTCTTCGATGTGACGCAGGCGCTCCGTCAGCAGAGCGCGGGCGAGTCTGGCGCCTTCCCCGTAACGAGGTGGGACGGGGGCGACGCAGCGCGCGCGACGTTTCGATACACAGCGTGAAGCGTGCCAAGGGTCGCTGCGGGTTCTCCTGGGGATGGTTTTTATCGTAATTCGAGGCCGCCAAGGGTAAAGGTAACCCACCATGACACTGACGTTTGACTGGCTTACGCATCCATTCGCCATCGGATTTTACGTTGGGATGATTCCGGCAGTTTTTTACCGGGTTCAAGTCTACCTTGCTCGGCGCGATCTCCGGAGTCGCGAATCCGCGCAGCTTCTTCAGGTCGCCGCCCTGACCGAGGTGGTTCAAAAAATGCAGCAGGACGCAAAGTCGGGCGGCACGGAGATGGAAAATTTGCGGGTCAAAATCCAGTCCTTGATGCAGAAGCCGGAGCAGCAAAAGCTTCGCCAGCTTGACGTGATGATCCGCGCCGAGCAGCGTCTTACCGTGACCGCCCCGGGGTTCGCTCCCGCGTGGCAGACCGCCAAGAACGAGGCGCTCGCCCAGTTGGAGGAAGAGGAGCGTGGAAAGAGCGCCCCCCGTCAGATGTTTGCGCAGATCGTCAGCGGGGGTGCGGCGATGCTCGAGCGGCTGCGGAGCGCGGGCCCGCAGGAGAAGGCCGCGGGGGATCCGTCCGGCGACTCGCCGCAGAATTAGGCTCCGTTGTTTTGCACCGGTCGGACTGCTGCCTCCATTCGCGCAACTCGGTACGCGACTCAGTACGGCATCAGAATTTCGCAGAGAAAAGACCCTTACCAGCCGCCCGAGACTTGCCATTCCTCCATCAGCGCTGACGGGATTTCTTGGAGAAAAGGTGAAACGCGCTGGAGGGCGTCTTCTGATCCGAGGTTGCGCCGGATCAACGGCCAGCTCAGGTACAGATCGTCTTCGGCGCGGGTGAGTGCGACGTAAAACAAGCGGCGTTCCTCCTCAAGCGCGTCGGCGTTTCCCATGGAGCGCTGCGAGGGGAACATTCCCTCCGTGAGCCAGATTAGAAACACATTTTTCCATTCAAGCCCCTTCGCCTGGTGGACACTGGAGAGTGTTACAGCGTCCTCGCCGAAACCGTCCGCGGGCGCGTTTTGCTCTGCGTTTGTCATCAGGGCCATTTGATCAAGAAACTCGTCGGTGCTGGCGTATTGTGACGCAAATTGAGAGAGCGTGTTCAGGTCCTCCCTGCGCGAATCGTAGTCGGGGAATTGCGTGCGAGCATAGTCGTCGTACACAGCTTCGCGCACGATTTGGATCATCTTCGATGGGCTTGCGGGGCGGCCGTGCGGAGCGATTTCTTCGAGCGTGTGTCCGAGTTGTTTCCACGCACTCAGCGAGCGGGTGGGAACCTTTAACGCTGAAAACGCAGCGTTAAATGAAAAGCTGTCCAGCGGGTTCGCGCGCGCGTCCAGCGCCTGCTGGCCGAAAGCAGCGACAGATTTCCACAGTCCGTCGGCGGACCGTGTGCCGATACCCGGAAGAAGCCGCACCATCCGCTTGAACGCGATTTCGTCCCGCGGATTGACAATGAATTTCAGAAAAGCGCCTACGTCCTTCACGTGCGCCTGCTCGAAAAAGCGGAGTCCGCTGGTGATCTTGAATGGGATTCCAGCGCGGGTCATTTCCATCTGGATTTCCATCGAGTGATAGTGCGCGCGGTAGAGAACGGCCATCTGCTTCCAGAGCGAGCCCTCGTCGTAAAGCTCCTGCATCCGCGAGACGATGAACTTCGCCTGCTGGATGCCGCTCTGGACCGGGATGAGCTTCGGTAGTTCGCCGCTTTTGCGCGCCGCAACAAGCTCCTTGGGATAGGGGCTGTCGAGTCCTGAGAGAGTCGCGTTTGCAAGCTCGAGAATCTCGGGTGTCGAGCGGTAGTTGGTTTCCACCTTGTACACATTCGCGCCGGGGTAGCGCTGTGGAAAACTGAGGATGTTCCGGTGATCCGCTCCCCGCCACGAGTAAATCGCCTGCGCATCGTCGCCCACCACCATCAGATTGCGGTGGTATGCGCTGAAGAGATCAATGAGCTTGGATTGCAGTGGATTCGTATCCTGATACTCATCCACGAGTACGAATTGGAATTGCTTTTGATATTTCTCCGCAATCGTCGGGTGATTGGAAAGAAGGTCCACCGTCTTGGAGAGAAGGTCGTCAAAGTCGGCTGCGTTTGTGTCCAGCTTGCGCCGTGCGTACAGCTTTGAGACGCCCTCCATCAGCTCGTCCCATTCGTCAATGTGCGCGAAACGCTCCGGCAAAACTTCAGCAATAGGCCGGCAAACGTTCACCGCGTAGCTGATGACTTCGCCGACTACGGACGGCTTTACTGGCAGTTCAGAAACCTTGCCGCCTTGCATCTCCAAAAGGGATGACTGCAGCAGTTCATCTGCATCTTCCCGGTCGAGAACGGTGAACCCGTCGTTGAACCCAGCCTCCCTTGGGTGCCTGCGCAGGATTTTGTTGCCGACCGAATGAAAGGTGCCGCCCCAAAGTTCCGATAAATCGCAGGTCACCAGTGCGCTGACGCGCTCGAGCATCTCTCTGGCAGCCTTGTTTGTAAAAGTCAGCAGCAGGATCTGCGAGGGGTGGACGCCGTTTTCAAGAAGGTAAGCAACCCTGTATGTGAGGGTGCGCGTCTTTCCAGAGCCAGCACCCGCGAGAATGAGCGACGGCCCGGGAGGCGCCGTGACGGCTTGATACTGCTGGGGATTCAGTTCAGATGCGTAGTCAATGCGCGGTGCCGCGGGCTGGGATGGTCGGATGGTGTATTCGCGGGGCATTGACTCGGCGCAGACTGGACTCAGGGCTGGAGCTTCCGCAAGCGGATATTGCGAAACGCGGCAGTGGTGCGGAATGTTGCGATGCCCAGCGGGATTGAAAGGTCGATTTCGCCAGGTCGCAGATCCAGATCCTTGCCCTTCGTCTCAACATTCGCGATTTGTTCCGCATCAATCCAAGCTTGAATCCGAGTGGGTTCAACCTTCAGCCGGACCTTGTACCACTGGTTGTCTTTGAAGTGCCGCGTCAGCGTGGTTTCGTTCTGCGACGCATCCTCGCGGTCGATGCTCGAAATCCCAACGGTCGAGCCGCCCCAGCCGCCGATGACCAACGTAAGATGCCTTTCATTGACGGGGAAAGTAAGCCCGCAAAAGAAGTCGAGGCCCGCGCGCCTCTGCGCCTCGAGCTCGAGCTCGTAATTCATTGTCGGCGGTTTTCCTTTGTAGGTCACTCCCGCGAGTTCTTCCCCACGCTCAATGAGCAGCACACCGTCCTCCACGGACGGATCGCTGCCCCCGCCGAAGTCAGTACGCTTCCAGTTTCCGAGCGTTTTGCCGTCAAAGAGCGAATCCCACGCGGGTTCGGCTGCTGTGATGGGAAGCGCTGTGGCGGCGACGCAGGCGATCTGTGCGATGAATTGACGGCGTGAGGGGAGCGGAGAGGGGAGTTGCATCACTCCTCCTCACACTGGACGGGGCTTTAGAGCCAGCCAAAAGACGCGGCCTTTTGAAAAAAACCTGATGAGGCTCAGTTTAAAGTCAGAAAGCGGACGCAGACGGACCCGCCGACCGAAATTTTCTTCCCTGTGAAGGAAAGCTTGCCCGTGTTCTGGTCGACGCTCAGGAGCGCCGCAGTGTTGCTGTCCTGATGGGCCACAATCATCCATTTCCCCGTCGGATCGAGGCAGAAATTCCGCGGGATCTTGCCTTCGGCCGAGGCGTTTTGGATCAACGAAAGCTTTCCAGTGGCTGCATCGCATTGAAACACGGCGATGGTGTCATGCGTGCGGTTGGAGACGTACACAAACTTGCCGTTTGGATGCACAACGGTTTCCGCCGTGCTGTATCCCGTCTTGCCCCTGTCTTCGGCTGGAAGTGTTGAAACGGTTTCGATCTGCGTGAGTGCGCCTTTGCCTGCATCGTACGCGAAGGATGTCACGGTCATCAGCATCTCGTTGTTCACGAAAGCAAACTTGCCGTTCGGATGGAACGCGAAGTGGCGCGGGCCGGAGCCGGGCGGGACTGTCGCATGGCCGTGGGCCGTCATCTTTCCGGATGCGGGGTCCAGTTTGTAGATCAGCACCTTGTCGAGACCGAGGTCGCAGGCGAACGCGTATTGATTGTCGGGGCTGGGATTGATGCTGTGCCCGTGCGGGCCAGCCTGCCGCTTCGCATCAACGCTGGAGCCTTCGTGTTGAACAAACGTCGCTGCCTCGCAAAGGCTGCCTGTCGGCCCGATCTGATAGGAGGCCACGCTCCCGCCCCCATAGTTGGCGATCATCGCCATCATCCCGTTTTTATCCAGAGAGACATGGCACGGCCCCGCGCCAACCGAGGAAACTTGGTTTAGAAACTTGAGCTTTCCATCGGGAAGGTTGATCGAGAACGCGCTTAACCCTCCGCCTTTCTGCCCCGGAGTGGTCATTTCACCGACGGCGTAGAGAAATTTTTTTGAGGGATGAATCGCAAGGAAACTCGGACTGGAAGTTTCCGCGGCGAGTTCGGGCTCCGATAGCTCTCCCTTGGCGCTGTTGAATTTCGAAACGTAGATGCCTTTGCTGCCGGACTTCGCGTTGGTGTAGCAACCGAAGTAGACAAGGTGCTGGTCTGCGGCGGTGACAGTGGTGAGGGATGCGAAGGCGATGCTAATGGAGGTCAGTGCGGTTTTCATGGATGTTCGGGGGTTTTGGAGAAAAAGTTTGAGGTTGTTTGCGAAAGCTCAATCAATCAATTGGTCGGGCCGTTTGGGCCCTGGCCGGGCTGCCATTTGAGCACGCCGCCATCCACGCCGTCTTTGGGAAGTTCGTTCGCGAACTGATCCTCGTCCTTAAGTTCACGACGCAGCTTTGCGAGCTCTGCCTTGAGAGTCGCCACAATCGGAGCGGACTCGGTCTTTTCGTAGATGTTGTTTTGCTCGGTGGGATCCTTCGTGAGATCGAAGAGTTCCCATGCGTCTTTCTTCCAAAAATAGATCAGCTTGTGCGTGGATGTGCGGACACCGTAGTGCGCGCGGGTGTTGTGGTGGCCCGGGTCGTGGTAGTAGCGGTAGTACATTGACTGGCGCCATGCCGCGGGCTTTTCTCCCCGCAAAATCGGCACAATCGAACGGCCCTGCATGTCGCCCGGGATTGGAACTCCGGCGATGTCCAGAAAGGTGGGAGCGTAGTCAGCATTAAGCGCGAAAAGGTCGGTTGTCGAATTCGGTTTGCAAACGCCGGGCCAGGAGACAAGCAGGGGAATCCGAAGCGAAGGCTCGTACATGAAGCGCTTGTCGTACATCCCGTTGTCACCAAGAAAAAAGCCGTTGTCCGTTGTGTAGATGACGACTGTGTTTTCGGACAGGCCCTCTGATGCGAGCCATTCGCGGAGGCGCCCCACCTGATCATCGACGCCCTGCACGCACGCCAGATAGTCCTGCATGTATCTCTGGTACTTCCACGCCACGAGTTCCTCTCCGGTGAGCATCTGCTTCACACCGTTTTTTTCCACTTCAACCTCCATCGGCTTTTCCCCAAGCCATCTGTTTGTGGCCTGTTGATTCAGGCCTTCCGGGGCCTTGAGCTTCAGGTCGCGGCGTGTGAGATCCTTCGCCACAGTCTGTGCGTTTTCGGGAAGCGCTGCGGGACGTGTTGCATAGTTGTCGCGCAAGGTTGTCGGTTCGGGGATCTTTGCGTTCGCGAATTTCGCTGCGTTCACCGGATCAGGCTGCCACTCGCGGTGTGGCGCCTTGTGGTGGAGCATCATGAAGAAGGGTTTGTCCTTCGGCCGGTTCTTGAGCGCCTCGATGCCAAGGTCTGTGATCACCTGCGTTGCGTATCCGGGATAAACGCGTGCTCCCTGCTCATTGAATAGAATCGGATCAAAATAACGCCCTTGCCCCGGGAGAATGTTCCAGTGGTCGAATCCCGTCGGCGCGGAGCCCAGATGCCATTTGCCAAGCATCACCGTGTGATAGCCGGCGGCTTGGAGCAGTTTGGGCGCCGTTTGTTGCGACCCGTCGAAGATGTTAAAAACCGGTGTGCCGTTGAGGTGGGAGTATTTTCCTGTGAGCACCGTCGCACGGCTTGGAGTGCAAATCGAGTTGCAAACAAATGCGTTGTTGAAGCGCATGCCGTCGCTCCCGAGCTTGTCGAGGTGCGGCGTTGAATTGATCTTCGATCCGTACGCCGAAATCGCATGCGAAGCGTGATCATCCGTCATGATAAAAAGGATGTTCGGTCGCTTCGCGGCAGGTTTCTGCGCGGCGGCGAGGAGCGTGGACGTGGGCGCGAACAAAAGAACCGCCGCGAGACGGAGAAGAATTGGTGGGATTGTCATGGCTTGAGAATCAGGTTTGCGGGGGATTGCTGGGGATGCCGCCGTCTTGTCTTAGAGGGGATTCGGTCGGCTGTTTCTAAGAATTCGCAGTCGGAACCAATTATGGAAGGTTTTTCGTAGTGCCTCTTTGAGCCCGAGAGGCTCGCAATGGAGCACGGGCTGCTGCTTGAGCGAATCAAGAATTGCCCGTACGCTCAATTCACTTGCTTTGAAGGTGGTGTATGAGCGGCCGATGGCTGCGTGATGATGCGCGTCGCTGCCTGCGGTCATCGGCAGTGCGCGCCGTTTCGCGTACTCGCGTGCGCGCTGGTTGTGTTTCTCCATCATCGTGGCGGCGTTGAACACTTCCAGGCCGTCCATCTCCAGCATGTCCAGCGCGGACTCGCGGATGCCTGCGCGCATCCTGTCGTACGGGTGCGCCGGAATCGCCACACCGCCCTGTGCTCGCACCATCTTGATCACTTCGGCCGCCGGCGTGCCTTTGAGTCCGTTTGGAAGCCATACGCCGAGGCAGAGCAGGTGGCCCTCGGCCGTGGAAATTTCCGCGCCGGGGATCACTAGAAAACCGTCCACCGCCGCGCCATCGTCGCGGATCAGGCCGCGGTCCCGTAAGTATCGGCAGCCGTCGCAGGTGTCATGGTCGGTCAGTGCGAATCCATGCAGGCCCTTTTCACGGGCCCTGGCAATCAACGCCTCCGGACTGCTGACTCCATCCCGGGAGAAGAAGGAGTGCACATGCGGATCAATGCGGAACGACATATACGGCATTGTGGGCGAGTGCCCATCGGAGGGAAAGTCCCGAGGCGTTACCGTTGCCAGTCTTCGTTGCTCTGAATAGGGTTGGCGCGGTCCAAAGCCCCGTCCTATGCCCCTCCAGCCGCCCCCAAGCCAGGAATTGCCCCCGATTGAACAGCTGCGCGCCGTTGTGGCGGGCTTGCGTGCGCCCGATGGTTGTCCGTGGGACAAGGAACAAACCCACGCCACACTCCGCGCTGGGCTTCTTGAGGAGGCATACGAAGTGGTGGCTGCGATTGATGCGGGCGACGACGAAAATCTTTGCGAGGAGCTTGGTGACTTGCTGTTGCAGGTTGTCTTTCACGCGCAGATCGCCGCAGAACAAAACCGCTTTGATTTCGAGAGTGTGGCGCGCTCGATTTCCGAAAAGCTTGTCCGGCGGCATCCGCATGTGTTCGGTGAAGAAAGCGCCGCGGATTCGGACGCGGTGTTGGTGCGATGGGAGGAAATCAAGCGTGCGGAGAAAGGCGGGGTGGCGAGAGAATCGATCTTTGACGGGGTTTGCGAGGGATTGCCCGCCCTGCAGCACGCTGCGAAGGTCCAGAAAAAGGCGGCTGGGGACGGTTTTGATTGGAACGCCCCGGAGCCTGTTTTAGAAAAAGTCCGCGAAGAGCTGGCCGAGGTGCAGGAGGAGATGAGCGGCGGGGGTGCCCGGTTGGAGGAGGAAATCGGGGATCTGCTTTTCGCGGCGGTGAATTTGTCGCGGAAGCTCAAGGTGGACCCGGAGGTCGCGCTGAGCCGTGCCACGCGGAAATTCATCAACCGATTTCGGTCAGTTGAAGCGCTTGCTAAGGAGCGTAATTTGCAGTTGGAGGGGCAGTCGCTGGAGGCGCTCGATTTGCTGTGGGACGAGGTCAAGAAAAGGGAATAACCGTGCGTTGGGAATGAAGCCCGTATTCAAGAAAATTTGGAGCAGCGAGTGATGAAATTGCTTTTTCTCACCCCCGGCACCGGCAGTTACTACTGCGGCGTGTGCATGCGTGACAACGCGCTTGCGAAGGAGCTCTCCCGCATGGGGCATGATGCCGTTTTGCTGCCGTTGTACCTTCCACTCACCTTGGACGAATCCGCCGCGTCACCCGATGCGCCGGTGTTTTTCGGCGGACTCAATGTTTATTTGCAGCAGCGTTTCGCTTGGTTTCGAAGTGCGCCGCGCTGGATGGACCGGATGCTCGACCATCCCAAAGTGCTGAAGTTTCTCGGGCGTTTTTCCGGCATGACTCGCGGAGCGGAGATCGGGTCGTTGACTCTCTCGATGCTTCGCGGCGAGGAGGGATCGCAGGGACGCGAGCTCGACAAGCTCGTGAAATGGCTCAGGGATGTTGAGAAGCCCGATGTCGTCTGGCTCTCAACGGCGCTGATGGCTGGTGTTGCGCGCCGGATTCGCAGCGAACTGCGCGTTCCCGTCCTTTGCTCACTGCAGGGCGAGGACAGTTTTCTTGATGGGTTACCCGAACCTTGGCGCAGCAAATGTTGGGAGGAGATGGGGGTGCGGGTTTCGGAATTGGATGGAACCGTGGCACCGAGCGCGTTCTTTGCCGAATTGATGTCCTCGCGACTGGGTCTTCGCGCGGGCTGTGTGCAGGTTGTTGCGAACGGGATGAGCTTGGAGGGCTACGAGGCTGCTCCCGCGCGCTCAGACGGCCGCGTTGTGGGCTATCTTGCGCGCCTCACGCACGGCAAGGGACTTGATGCAGTGGTGGACGCTTTTTTGGAACTCCATCGCCGGGGAAGAGTTCCTGATGCGCGCTTGTTGTGCGTGGGAACCATGATCGACGCCGACGCCTCCTGCGTGGATGCGCAAAAACAGAAGCTCCGCAGCGCGGGCCTCGAGTCATTCGTTGAATTCAGGGCGAATGTCAGTCGCGCGGAAAAAATTGAACAGATCCGCAGGTTCAGCCTGCTGTCAGTCCCTGCGCTTTACGGAGAAGCGTTCGGTTTGTATTTAATCGAGGCGATGGCCTGCGGGGTGCCGGTGGTTCAGCCGAGTGTAGCAGCGTTCCCGGAGATCGTGAATGAAACTGGTGGCGGTGTGTTGGTGAAGGACGCGTCGCCCGCGGCGCTGGCTGAGGCTTGGGAGGCGCTGTTGCTGGATCCGGAGCGTGCGCGTGCGCTTGGTGATGCGGGATTGCGGGCCGTGCAGCGGGGTTATTCGATGCGAACCATGGCTGAGCGGTTCGTTGCCTTTGCAAAAGAGCGCGTGAATGCGCGGGGTTGAGGCGCAGCGCTGATTGGGGCGCGGCGTTCAATCATTCGAACCGAGGAGCGCTTCGATTTTTGCGCATTCCTGCGCGATGGAGGCATCGTCGGTCGCCTCGCCAGTTTGGACAAGCGGTAGGAAGGTGATGTTGACCCCCGAAAACGGTTTTGGAATCCGGAACTTGTCCCAGCTTCTCAGCTCCCAGAATCGTTCATAGGCCACGCGCACCACCATGATGGGGAGGCGCGTCTTTGACGCAAGAAACACGATGCCCGGACTGAGCTTGTACACTGGCCCGCGCGGGCCATCGGGCGTGATGATGACGTCCGTGTGTTTCTCCAGTTCCGCCTGCAGTTCGCGAAGGGCTGTGATGCCGCGTTTTGAGGACGAACCGCGGACCGCTCCGATGCCGAACTGCGCGACGAGCGACTCGAGCAAAGCGCCATCGCGGCTCGGGCTTGTGAGCACCGTGAGGGGCCGGCGGGAGCGGCACATCCACTGGTAGCAAAGCGGCAGTGCGAGGATGCGGTTGTGCCACGCTG
>JACCED011929197.1_pt1 | contig 10615 bp, 10 predicted proteins | sample 7455021 | NCBI WGS metagenome assembly JACCED01 (sample SAMN15323456, study PRJNA562643) | freshwater metagenome | isolation source: river surface water | place: USA:Blue River Watershed | collected 2017-08-19 | reverse complement strand
TTTAGCTCGTCATAAAGCAGCCGACCTGTTTCTAGATACTACGCCTTGTAACGCTCACACTACGGCCAGCGATGCGCTTTGGGCAGGACTGCCCTTAATCACCTGCATGGGAGAGAGCTTTGCAAGCAGAGTAGCTGCAAGCTTGCTTAACGCAATTGGCCTATCTGAGCTAGTGACCGAATCCATTGCAGACTATGAAGCTTTGGCCATTGACCTAGCAAAAACTCCAGACAAATTAAGAGCACTTAAAGAAAAACTAGAGCGCAATCGCTTGACTACACCTCTGTTTGATACAAAACTTTATACCAAGCACATAGAGGCTGCTTATACGCAGATTTATGAACGATATCAAAGCGATTTAGATCCTAAAAACATAGAGATATCCTAATTTTTTAAATAATTTCTGTCGACTGTATTAATTATTTACGCGGATTCTAGCGATTCATTAAATTTTGAATCATCAACAGACTGAGGTAATATGGGCAGAAGCTATCTGGAGCTTAGAACGATAAAAATTTAGCCGCTTATTAAGTAGCTAGTGTTATCTCAAATGGTTTCCGTTGAATATTTGAAGGACTCGACATGAAAGCCGTCATCCTTGCCGGTGGCCTTGGTACCCGTATTTCCGAGGAAACCCATCTAAAACCCAAGCCAATGATTGAAATTGGTGGCCGGCCGATCCTATGGCACATTATGAAGATTTACTCTTCGCATGATGTAAACGACTTCATCATCTGCTGCGGTTACAAGGGTTATATCATCAAGGAATATTTTGCAAACTATTTTTTGCACATGTCCGATGTCACCTTCGATATGTCCACCAATGAGATGCAGGTTCACCACAAAAATGCTGAACCTTGGCGCGTAACGTTAGTCGATACAGGGGAAGAAACACAAACTGGTGGCCGACTCAAGCGCGTCAGGGACTATATAAAGGGTGAAGTGGCTTTTTGCTTCACCTATGGTGACGGTGTAGCAGATATAGATATCACGGCCCAAGTAGCATTTCATCGTCAGCATGGTAAGTTAGCTACTGTGACCGCCGTGCAGCCCCCTGGCCGGTACGGCGCAATACTGAGTGAGGGAACATCTGTGCGCGGTTTTCAAGAAAAGCCGCCGGGTGATGGTGCATGGATCAATGGTGGCTTCTTTGTGCTAAACCCAAATGTGATCGACCTCATTAAAGGTGACGACAGTTCGTGGGAAGGAGAAGCTCTGGAAGATCTTGCGTCGACCAGCCAACTCGAAGCTTTTGAGCATCGTGGTTTCTGGCAGCCAATGGATACCCTCCGCGACAAAACTCATCTCGAAAATCTGTGGACTAACGGAAAAGCACCATGGAAATGCTGGGAATGAAGCAATTCGCCGACATTTATAGAGGCAAACGCGTTTTACTAACTGGTCATACTGGTTTTAAGGGAAGTTGGCTTGCACTTTGGCTGCATGAGTTGGGCGCCGTAGTTACCGGCATTGCCCTTTCTCCGGCGAAGCAACCAAATCACTGGGACCTGCTCAAGCTAACGTGTGACGAGCGACGAATAGATATCTGCAACATCAATGCGCTCAGGCAGGTCTTCAAAGATACGCAACCCGAGATCGTTTTCCATTTAGCCGCGCAAGCGTTGGTCAGGCATTCCTATAGTGATCCAGTCGAGACCTGGGCAACTAATGTCATGGGTACAGCAAACGTATTGGAGGCATGTCGCCAACAGTCCAGTGTGCGAGCTGTCGTTGCTGTCACCACAGACAAGTGCTACGAGAACCGCGAATGGTCTTGGGGCTATCGCGAAAATGATCGTCTTGGCGGTTACGATCCCTACAGCGCATCCAAAGCCGGTGCCGAGCTTGTGGCAGCGAGTTATCGTAGTGCCTTTTTTAACTCGGAAAACTCTCCTTTGCTCGCAACTGCTCGAGCAGGCAATGTTATCGGTGGGGGTGATTGGTCAGATGACCGTCTGATACCCGATTTGATCCGTGCTCTCGAAAAGAACGAATCTATAGAAATTCGCTCACCACAATCGACCCGTCCTTGGCAGCATGTTCTTGAATCCCTTAGCGGCTACTTACTACTTGGCCAAAGACTGCTCAGTGGAAATAAAGCGTTTGCCGAAGCATGGAACTTCGGCCCCGAGCTGGAGGGCAATCGGTCGGTCTCCGAGGTGCTTGGAAAGCTACAACAGAATTGGGCACACTTGAGCTGGCACCTATCGAAAAAACCGCAGCTTCACGAAGCTCAATTACTTTATCTAGATAGCTCAAAGGCTCGTAACCAGCTACGGTGGCAATCTGTCTGGGATATCGATAAATCTTTGGCCATGACAGCAGACTGGTACCGAGCCTGGCTACAAAGTAAGGAAGTCATCAGCCGTCAGCAACTGGCAGACTACGTTGAGAGCGCTGCACATCTCAACACCGAATGGGCCAGGCGATGAACGTCCTGACTACCAAAATTCCTGATTTAAGGATTGTAGAAACTAATCCATATGCAGATATGCGTGGTGCCTTCACCAGGCTTTATTGTGAGCAAGAACTAAGTCAATTGATTGACAGGCGTCGTATTGTTCAAGTCAATCACTCTCGAACTTTTGCTGCTGGTGCGTTACGTGGTTTGCATTTTCAGTATTCGCAATTTTCTGAAATGAAGCTGGTGCGCTGCCTTAAGGGACGAGTATGGGATGTTGCTGTTGATTTGCGCCAAGACTCATCAACCTTCCTGCGCTGGCATGCGGAAGAACTTACTTCCTCCAATATGCGCATGATGGTCATCCCGGAAGGCTTTGCCCATGGTTTTCAGGCAATTGAACCAGACAGCGAACTGCTCTATTTGCATACTTCCTTTTATGCACCTAACGCTGAAGGCGGACTGCGCTACGACGATCCGTTGCTAGGCATCACATGGCCGCTCGCCATCACCGATCTTTCCGAACGTGACTCCAGTCACCCTTACCTTGACTCGAACTTCCAGGGATTGACCCTATGAAATGTCGCCATTGCGGAGCCCCTCTTTCTCATACATTTCTTGATCTGGGACATGCACCGCCATCCAACGCATATTTGACCGCAGAAGACTTGAATAGGCCGGAGACCTACTATCCATTAAAGGTCAAAGTATGTGACAACTGCTGGCTAGTTCAAACCGAAGACTATGCAGATGCAGGTGAATTTTTCAGTGCTGATTACGCCTACTTCTCCAGTACCTCAAGTAGCTGGCTGGCCCATGCAAAAAGCTATACGAATAAGATGATTAAAGACTTGGGTTTGGATGGCCATAGCCAAGTTATCGAAGTCGCTTCGAACGACGGCTATTTGCTCAAGAACTTTGTTGAACTAGGCATCCCCTGCCTAGGTATTGAGCCCACAGCCAGTACTGCCGCTGCGGCTGAGAAACTCGGCATCCCCGTACTGCGTGAATTCTTTAGCGAAGAACTCGGCAAGCGGCTTGCTGCACAAGGCAAACAAGCCGACTTAATTGCTGGCAATAACGTTTATGCCCATGTGCCTGACATAAACGACTTTACGCAGGGTCTCAAAGCGGCACTCAAGCCGTCTGGAACAATCACCTTGGAATTTCCTCATCTGATGAAACTTCTCGAACATTCCCAGTTCGACACGGTATATCACGAGCACTTTTCCTACTTAACACTGCACATAGTCAACCGAATTTTCGCACTAGCTAATCTGCGCATCTGGCAGGTGGAAGAGCTGTCCACTCACGGTGGGAGCCTGCGAGTATATGGCTGTCATGCTAATGACGAAAGGCAAACTCAAACATCAGTCACGAACCTGTTGCATGAAGAAACAAATCACGGGCTGCAGCGAATGCAAACTTATATGGGTTTTCAACCCAAGGCTGACAAGATCAAAAATGATTTAATTACTTTTTTGATAGCGCAAAAGCGCGCTGGTAAAAAAGTGGTGGCATATGGTGCAGCAGCTAAAGGCAATACACTCTTAAATTATGCTGGTATCAAGCCTGATCTCTTGCAGTATGTTTGCGATGCAGCTCAGGCAAAGCAAGGGTTGTTTCTACCAGGAAGTCATATACCCATTTTGCACCCAGATCAACTCGCCATTCATCAGCCAGATTATGTTCTGATTCTTCCATGGAATATTGCAGATGAAGTGAAGTCGCAAAACAATCTCTCAAAAGAAATGGCTTTTCGCTTTGTGACCGCAGTGCCGGAGCTTGTCATTCAATGAAACCCCGTATCTTTTACACTAAACCCAGTATCACAGCCCTGGAAGTGCAATATGCCACAGACGCTGCAGCCAATGGTTGGGGCGACAGATGCTACGACTATATCAACCGCTTTGAAGCCGCATTCAAGCATCACCTTAATACTGAATTCGCAATTGCCACCTCAAGCTGCACCGGCGCATTGCACATGGGCATGTCAGCACTAGGCGTTGGTCCTGGCGACGAAGTCATCATGGCAGATACCAACTGGATCGCTACCGCCGCACCCATTGTTAATCTTGGCGCTAAGCCAATCTTTGTAGATGTTGATCAAGAATCTTGGTGCATCGATCCAGACAAGGCCGAGGCCGCCATCACCCCAAGAACCAAGGCCATCGTAGCGGTCCACCTTTACGGCAACCTTTGCGATATGGATCGGCTGCTTGCGATTGGTGAGAAGTACGAGATTCCCATCATCGAAGATGCCGCTGAAGCCATTGGTTCGAAATGGTATGGTAAATGTGCCGGAAGCATGGGTACATTCGGAGCGTTTTCCTTTCACGGCACTAAAACACTTACCACTGGAGAAGGCGGCATGTTCGTTACCAATAATGCCGAACTTTATGAGCGTGTTCTTACCCTCAGCAATCACGGACGAGCTAGAGGCCAGACTAAGCAATTCTGGCCTGATGTAGTAGGTTTCAAATACAAGATGTCCAATTTGCAGGCTGCCATAGGATGCGCTCAGATGGAACGTATCGACGAGTTGATTGAAGACAAACGTCGCATATTCAACTATTACAAGCAAACACTAGGCAACCTGCCGCTTGCCATGAATCCAGAACCGGTTGAATGTATCAACGGTTATTGGATGCCAAGTATCGTGGTCAGTCGTAATGTCACGTTTGAACGCGAACAATTGCTAAAGATCTTCAAAGAAGAAAACATTGACGCTAGAGTATTCTTCTGGCCCCTTAGCATGCAACCGATGTTTGAAGAGCAACGACAAAACTCTGTTTCATACAACTTATGGCCACAGGCAGTAAATCTGCCTTCTTACCATGGCTTAACGAACGCAGAGATGGACCGAGTCTGTGGCATAGTGGGCACTTATTTAGCTTAAAAAAAAGTTGGAGGGCCCATGGATCAGTCCAATCCGAAAAACTACGTCAAAGCCGAACATGATTACTTTAGGCGTATCCAAGGCTACTTTGAGAGCAGTAGCGGCAGCTTTTCCGAGAAGGCCTATGCCTTCCCGCGCTTTGTTCCGCGGCAAGCACTTAGTTATTTTTTAGCACGCGAAATGGTATTTCGCGAAGTACTGAATGTACATGGATCGATCCTAGACTTTGGCGTGTACCGAGGAGCTTCATTTTTTACCTGGCAGCATTTGGGCGTGCTCTTTGAGCCATACAACCACATACGGAAGGTCATTGGTTTCGACTCATTCGGTGGTTTTTCCGCCGTAGGTGAGTTCGACCTGGGTTCTGAAGGAACAGAACTAAAATTAAAGGTACAGGGCGGTATGGCATATGACGGTGCGAACGAGCTGCGCGAAGGTATCGAGCTTTTCGACATGAACCGGCCTTTGGGACATGTCGAAAAGGGCATATTGGTTGAAGGCGAATTGCCCGGAAGCTGCGAGCGCTACCTTGAAGAGCATCAAGAAACTGTGGTTGCGCTTGCCAACTTTGGTCTCGGCCTCTACGAGCCTACCGTCGAACTGTTACGTTTAATTAGGCCTCGGCTTATCAAGGGTAGCGTGTTAGTGTTCGAGGACCTAAATCAGGCCACTTGGCCCGGCGAAACTCGAGCGCTACGCGAAGTGTTTTCGCCCGGTGAGGTTTCGCTACATCGTGTACCTCATTGTCCACACATCAGTTGGGCTCGAATTGGCGAGTAGGAGTTTTTAATGTCACATCGGATCGCAATTCTTGGTGCTTCTCTTGGGGGCCTGGTGGCAGCAGCAGAGTTGCGACGACAGGGATGTGAAGTCACTATCTTCGAGAAAGGTCTTACTGTCGGTGGTCTGTTCAGCAAGGCTGAGACACCTTTCGGAACTCAGGAGCTAGGCATGCATGTAATCTATGCAGGCAAGAATCACTTCGAACACCTCAGCGATATTTTCGGTTCAGATAGCTTCCACGTTTTGCGAGGACCTAGAGTAGACATCGGTGGCTCCGCCAACTTTGGTAAAGTGTACTGGGGTAGCCATTACCCAAGCATGATCGGTCATCCTCTTCAAGACAGAGTGCTGACTGAGATGTTGGCTCAATCTTTAACAGACCAGCCAGCGATGAATGCTGAAGCTGAAGCGATCCGTCGTTTTGGACCAACGGCTGCTCACAAAATCATCTTTCCTATCCTGCGCAAACTTTGGGGATGTGAACCTAGCACATTGTCTCGGCACGCCTTACATTGTTTCTTTGATCTTCGCCGTATCGTAGTGACAAATAAGTCAGAGTCTGACCAGCTCAAGGAAAACACGGAATTAGACGCTGTGATTGCTAATCCTGACCAAAGACATCCAAAGGGTGAGGTTTTCGGCGGTCGCATGGGGTTAATGTTTCAAGAGGGCTGCAAAGATCCATCGAAGAGTGCCTCGGATTGGGCGCGACGCACTGGTACACGCCTGCTTTTTGGAGCAGATGTCACGGTACAGAACGGTGAATTGATTTTGGACGGAAATAAATTAGCGCAGGACTTCGACGCTTGCATAGTGACGGTCCCAGTGCATATGCTGACTAGGGAAACCCTGAACCAAACAGATAAGGTGGAACTGTCCATCTACTACATGCGTCTTGAGACAACACTGGGTGAAAATTTCCCCTCCTACTACATACTGGCCCACGATTCCTCTTTACAGTCGTCGCGTATCGTGAACTACGAAAGTTACCAACCAACTCAAGATCCCAAAGGGCAACACGTGATTGCAGTCGAGGCGATTCATGCGATTGGAAATGCGCCCACTCCTGATTCCATCGCTGCAGAGGTAATGCAGTTACAACCTCAAGCCCGAATTACTGACACTTTTCAAATGTCACGCAGTTTGACTGTTCTAGTACCGTCACTGGCGAATGGAGCGTTACTCGACGATTTTGAAACTTTGATAACCACCAAATTTGGCAAGCCGGTGTTATTTACAGGTATGCGAACAGATACCGGTATTTTTTTCTCCCACCATACAATTGGTTTAGCCTATGACAGCGCACTGGCGTGTATCCGCAAACTCCATTGAGATAGCCGAGATGCCATTTTATTGGCGCCTGAGTAAAGATAATACTTCTTTCCCTGGAATAGCACCGCGGTTGAGTATCAATGTCGTCTCCGACCCTGAGTACGATTACCTTAAGTTTTTACCCTCCAGTGATCAGTGGGAAGTAATCGATACAGCATATCGCCAAAATACGAACATTGGCTTCTTGAATCCAGAATCGGGTCAGATGCAGACTTACGGGTCGAGCGTCAACAACTTTCTTCTGAGTGAACTACAACGCACACAACCGCAGCAGGTTGTTGAAATCGGTTGTGGCGCTGGCTTCAGCATCCAATTTCTCAAACAGCATGGGTTCGACGTGCTAGGTGTGGACCCCTCGGAGTACTCGTTGCGTTGGAGCGAAAAATTGGGCTTCCGTCTTGTTAATGACTTCTTTCGAGATGGTTTGTTGGAGACGCATCCAGATTTTGTTTACTGCAACGACGTTTTCGAGCATGTTCCAGAGGTTGAGAAGTTCTGTGCCATGATTCATGATTGCCTTGCTGATGGAGGAATCTTCTGCTTTGCCACAACCAACTCTACTCAGTCTATTGCATTAGGCGATATTTCTATGTTGGAGCACCAGCACGTGAACATGTTTACAGATCGTTCAATTGCTCTGATCCTAGGTAAGGCAGGCTTCGTAGACATCAAAATTGATGGCGGCACATATGGAAATACTTTCCATGTGACTTGTAAAAAGCGCGCAAGTGGTTTTACATCATTTTCCGTCCCTACAGCACAGGGGGAGGAATTATTGTGCAAAGGCTATTTTGAACGTGCCGCCAAACGAATCCAAGCGTTTGAGAGGTACTACCATGAGAAACAAGTGCCACACTTTTATGTGCCTCTTCGAAGTTTTCCATATCTAGCATGCGTGGGTGATTTTGGGCAGTCTCGAATATTTGACTCAAATTTAGAATGGAGACACAAATACATAGACGGCTATAACTTGCCGATAGAGGGAACTGTAGACATTTCGTACACACCTGGGCAGCGTTTCTTCGTAGCATCGCTTACTTTCTACAAAGAGATACGAGCGATGCTGATATCCAAAGGCTATCCTGAAGATTCCGTCAAATCGATCGAGGCGCTTCCGTGAAAGTCGTCATTACACAGTCTATGCTTTTTCCCTGGGTTGGCCTTCTAGAGCAGATTCATTTAGCTGACGTCTTGGTGCATTACGATGACGTGCAGTTCTCCAAAGGAAGCTTCACCAACCGCGTTCAAGTTAAGACCCCTAAGGGCGTCGAGTGGATGACTGTACCGCTACGCGATCTTAAGCTGGGGATGGTCATTGATGAAGTAAAGACAGCACCTTCAGAACTATGGCGGAGTAAGCACATGGCATTACTTGACCGATCTTTCGAAGGTGCTCCATATGCAGAGGATGCTCTGATGATTGCACGAGAGGTTTATGAAGTCGATCACCCAAGCATTGGTCATCTTGCACGTGCTTCAATGTTATTACTGGGTAAGTACTTTGGCCTTCTGAACGACAAGCAATTGATGGATGTTCGGGAACTGTGCATTGATGGATCAGGCAGCCAGCGTGTGTTAAATATAGTGAAAGCTATTGGAGGTACCGTTTACCTCACTGGTCACGGTGCTCGCAATTATCTAGACCACGAAGCCTTTGAGCAGGCCGGCATCCAGGTTCAATACATGCAGTACGAAAGTCACCCGTATTCACAACGATGGGGAGAGTTCACTCCGTTTGTTACGGCTCTTGACTTAGTAGCTAGCCACGGTCGAGATGGGCAACGCTTCTTATCATCATCGGGCGTTGCATGGAGAAAATTTTTATCTAGAACATGACGAGTCGAATTGCCTATGTAGCAAAGGCGACTCCTCTGATCAGCATATTCTTCATTTGAAAATCTAAATGCAACACAAGATTTTTGAATGAAGCACTAATTCAAAATCAACGATACTTGTTGAATGGACTGGTCATGGGAAAAGGCCAATCAAGTCGACCTCATTCATTACTATAGCTCCATCAGACTTAGAACTTTTTGATTTTGTGGATAAGACAATTGTGTTTTCTAATGATTTTTGAGTACTGGCTTCTAATACCTGGAAGGGGGCATTGGCAAAGCCAAGTGCATAAATAAGACTGATTGGAGGGTCATCAGCTTTGTATGCAAACATCGTTGACTGAGGTAGAAATGGTTTAAGATTAAGTAAGTATTCAAGCGCCGCATTTACCCGGTAGTGATCATAAGGTGCCGGCAATAAATCCTCAAAACCAGTGCTGCGCAGTCGGGCCGCTACATAATAATTATCTACCCAATTTTGATTTTCAATTGTTCGCAAGCGAAGCCCAACGCTCATTCGGATAGCAGCAAATCGATCAATCTCAGAACGACATGTCGCCAGATCTTCAACAGGTAATTGACTTGAAAAGCGCGAAAGTATGTATTCCAGACCGCCTCTATATCTGTCCCAACCAATCTTGACGTCTTCATTACCCGCTTGCAATCGCGATTCACCTTCAAAGTAATTACTTACTGAACGATAAAAGGGGCTTTTGGCAAACAGAACTGAAGTCCTGTCTACCATCAAGGAAGCTTGAACAAAATAAACGAAAGCTGAAGGTGAGTTCGGGACATCGATATTCCGCATCAATTCAGTTCTTGCTACAAAAATCTCAGGAAAAATATGTCTTTTGACAAGCAAAGTAAATAAATTTAGGTGATTGCCATGAGATATAACAGTATCCGACTCTAAAGTGTAAAACTGTGCAATATCTTTACCCTGAATGCGATCATGAATAAACCAAGGAGCAAAAGTAACTCCTACGCTAGGGTACTCTTCCATAACCGTAATTATTTCTTTCAATGCATCCAAGATGAGCAAATCATCGTCCGCCAAGTAAATTGTAAAACGCCCACTTGCTGCACCATACAGTTGAATTAGGTTTACATAAGCGCCAAGATTTTGAGAACGTCTAAAGTAAACTATATTTAATAACTTTTCGTATTTTGAAACTACTTCTGTAGTGTTGTCTTCGGAGCAATTGTCTCCGATCAACAACTCATAAGACATTCCATGTTTACCGATTTGCTCAGACAGGTCCTGCAAAAGGCATTCAAGATATCGAGCACGATTGAAAGTGGGCACGCAAATGCTCAATACAGGTTGCGAAGATATGTCTGATTTCATAGTTTAGAAAAGATTAA
>JACCED010385478.1_pt1 | contig 10616 bp, 14 predicted proteins | sample 7455021 | NCBI WGS metagenome assembly JACCED01 (sample SAMN15323456, study PRJNA562643) | freshwater metagenome | isolation source: river surface water | place: USA:Blue River Watershed | collected 2017-08-19 | reverse complement strand
ACTGGTAGTTCGTATGCTACGTTTGCCTTTGCATCAACAACGGATACGCTAACCCTAGCCGTGCTCATCAGAAATCCTCGCGAATCTTAAACTTAAGTAAATCGTAAACTGTTTGAATCTGACCGTCTGGGAATGTGATTTCAATCTCACCCTCGTAATCACCAGGCTCAACATTCAAACTGTTTGGAGCGCTTGCCCAGTGGAACACAACCATACCAACAGGGCTACCAGTAACGGATCCTGTGATCGTGCTAAGCACAGTTGTTTCACCGATTGCTCTCATCTTGAGGCGAACAGTTGCACCGTTTAGACCTATTGGGGTTCCGGTTTGATCATCTGTCAATGTGACAACAAGAGCTGGACGTGAGTCGCCTTGTACTAGTTTGATTTTTTCAGACATTAGATACGCCTCATTTTGACGTGTTTGCTTTGTCTGACATAACCCTTCTGAGCTCTGTCTCGAGCCACGTTCAATCCTGCTGTGTACAGCGCATTACGTGTCGCGGCTGCTTGCTGGTTGGTATAGGGTTTGCCAGGGGATAAGGCCAAGCGTGTAATAGCACCATGACCAATGATCTCCGCATACTCTTCGAAAATTAGATCGTCTATGGTTTGTGCTGACCGAGTGGGTTTGAGTGCCACACGCAAGGTTAGGGAGCGCTTAGCAGTCTCAGCTGGTATTGGATACACAGAGAAGCTGCGAGCATCTTTTTGGAGGTACAACCTAGGATCACCACGACCAACCGTGTAGCCAGAGTTCTGGTTGTAAATAGAAGGGGTTTTGATCTCGTCAGGAGATTCGCCATCTAGTTCCTGGCCCTTGTACCAGACCTTCATGATCTTGGTGACAAGGTAATCTCTCGGAGGCTCTAGGTCGTAATCCATGGTGCCAGCAACAGCAGTTACTGGATCGTGGTCCACCTGGAGGATCAAGCTCTTCTCGCAGAAATCAATGATTGTGTTCTTGATCTCGAGGAGCGCCATCTCAGGTGTGCAGCCTGGCACGTGAGGTAATACGTAGTCTAGGAATTTGGTATGTGCTGTGCTCACTTCTTAAGCTCCTTTTCAAATCGGCCAAGGAGTGCTGCAGCTCTACCATCCTGTGAGTACTCGTCATCACGGAGCTCTGCTCGAGCTACAACGTAATGCTTGAGAATCATCTGATACTGAGCCGGGAATGGCACTGTGCTACCAGCCACATAGGTTGTAGCCGCTGCGCCAAATTGACCTAGCAGAAAGTCAGGGCGATAGCGAAAGGCTTCCTGAACGCCATCGTTTGCATACTCGAGTAGTTGGGGATCTGTATAGCGAATCTTGTCTGCGTCTTGCAGATCTACTCGTGCGCTATCGATTACGTTTTGGAAAGTTGCCATTACCACAAATCCTTACGTGCCCAGTAGTTGGCACTGAACGGGTCGTCCTTTGTAGGCTTCCCGCTTTTATCTTTAATCCCAGCTGAGCGTTTGAGATAGTTCTTTCTACGCTCTGGGTCCTTGTGTTGTGTGAAATCTTCGTAGTCCTTGTGACCGTAACGAACCAACTTCACCTCGTCACCTTTCTTGGCTAGCACTACCTTCTTGGTCTTGCCGCCGCTGGTGTCTTTCTTTGGTTTGTTGAAGCCAGAGAATTCTTCGCCTCGATAGACGAGCTTCCCGCCTTCACGCTTGATATTTGATGCCTTCATTTCTTGCCCTTCTTGGCTGCGTTCATGTTGTCAACCAGGTTTGGGTAGGGTCTACCTGCAGCCTTAGCGTTTGCCTTTGCTTGAGCTTTTGCTTTTGGGCTTAACTTCTTGCTTTGCTTGTTCGGGTTCGGTTGATCCCACACTGGCTTCTTCTTCATTCGCTACCTCTTGAGGTTTTTCTTCTTCAATCTCAGCTTGCTCGACTTGAACAGGTTCAGATTGAACTTCTGGCTTAACATAATCTTCCATATCAGGACGCTTAGCTAACTGCTCATCCCATATGTAGATCTCACCAGACGTTGTTTGTCTCAATAACTTCATAATTACTCCATAAAAAGAAAGGGGGCAGGATTTCTCCCACCCCCATTCGTACTACTTATCAGCCACGTTTTACGTAAGCTGTTACCAATGCTTCTGGTTTAACAACTTTGTAGCCATATACGTTCAAGCCACGAACGATGTTACCGAATGTGCTTTGAGCACGTAGAGTTTCAACGTTAGTGATTTGAGAAGCGAAAGAGATCGCATCTTTTGTACCGGCCATCAAATATGTACCTGTGTAGTCGTCTGCTGTTGTGCCAGTTGTGCCAGCGTTGTCAGCAGCAGTCTTCAAGTTGTTAGATACATACAATGTGAAACGGTCGATCATGCCGATCTTGCCGTTACGCAATGGGCTTGTGTCGTCACCAGTTAGGTAAGCTTGACGCAATTCAGACTTCTTGATCAAAGCTGCGATCCAAGGAGTGATCACCATCCAGCGACCATCTTCAGGAACGTTTTGCTCATCCAATACCTGGCCAGCGTCCAAGATCAAATCAAGAACGTTGTCTTTAGTAACTGCACGAGCTGCGTTAGCTGCACCTAGGTTGATGTTGCCAGAGATAGCACCAGCTGTTGCACCTTTGTTCTCAGCAGCTGCATCAACGTATGCGTTCTGTAGAACGTTACCGTCGATCTTGATCTTCATCTGCTCAGAAGCGTCGTTTGTGAACATGTCCATCAAACGTACGTCAGCTTGAACTTCATCAACGTCGTCGCAAACAACAGAGAAATAGTGACCCTTGTCGATTGTCAACTCGATTGGTGTGCTTTCAGGCACTTCGTTTGTTAGGTTCAAGCCCTTTGTGTACTCACGGATTGTGATTGTTGGGATTGAACGGATGTGAACCTTGTCACCAGAACCTTTGATCTCGCCTTCCCAGTCGTTGTTCGTGATCTCAGCCAAAACTGTAGATTTGTAGAACTTAACTTGAAGCTTGCCTGACCAGATCTCAGGGATGAATTTGGCGCCAGCGCCAGAATATTGCGGATAACCGCTTGCTACGTTTAAAGCCATTTGATACTCCTAATATGTGTGAGTACCGCTAATACTCAAGGTCAACGAATTCGACCTTCAAGTGTTGCGGCGTGGATTTCTGCTTCCATCGCAACCATATCTTTGGAGCTAATCTCACCTCTGCGAGCTGCAGCGTAGAACTGCTGGATCTCTGCTCGAGTGAAAAGTCTCTTCCCTACCGGCGCCTTGACTACCTTGTTGGTGTCAGGAACCACTTGGGATTCGAGTGCTCTTTGACTGGATGCAACGGACTGGGTTTGTTCGGCTTTCCACTTGGTGAAGAACCGTGCAACTCGAACGGCATCACGACTGTTCTCAGCATCAGAAAGGAGGTCTTGGCGTGTACGACCAGTGAACTCATCGTATTCATCAAGCCATTTCAAGAAGCCGTCTTCGGCATTAATCGATACCCAGTCTGGAACTAGTTCGCCTAGACGGTCGTAGAAGGTGACTTCAGCTGTCTTGGCAGTGTCCTGGTGGACTCCATCAAGGCGACGCTTCAATTCAGCAATCTCTTGGTCTTTGGCAGCTACTTGTTCTTGAGCTGTTCGTTTAATGACATCAAGAAGGTCGTCTCCGTACTTCTCTCTGTCTTCTGGACTGATGAGTGATTGAGCTGGCGTTGTTGCCTTGCTCTTTAAACTTTCAATCTCTGCTGTGAGTGCGTCGAATTTCTGACGTAGGTCACGGTTTTCTGCAGCAAGACGTGGCACTTCAGCCCGGTACTTGCCTTCCATTACCTTGTACTTGTGTTCCCACGGATCTTCCTTTGGAGGATCTTGCGGCTTCGGATCTTGTGAATCTTGCGGCGCTTGATCTACCTGGTCGTCCTTCGGAGCTGACTCTGGGTCTGGTTGGTTGTCGGTCGCTGCGGGTTCTTCAGTATTCTGTTGTGTATACAACTGAGCATGAAGCTCCTCGGCTCTCTTTGCTGCTTCTTCTACTGCACGTGGCATTGCCATAATTTATGTCTCCATGAGCCAGATGGATGAAGTGAGCCCTCGAGGTAGTCACTCGATCCTATGATCTAGTCTTCATTAATTGCTGACTGAAACCCGTCAGCTGGGGTATTGACCCGGATGGGTTAATTCTTGCGGATTGCGTCTCTAGCGTTTTCTGACTTTGATAGAAGGTCAGCCAACACTTGTTGTGCACCCTGGAACCATCGTGAACGGTGGTCTTCCTGGGCGAATGAACCGTCGATATACATCTGGTTCAGAGAGGCATACAACCAGTCCTTGACCACCTGGAAGTCTGTATCAGACTCGAGAGCGGCCAATGCCTGGAGGATTCGTTTATCGGGATGGTTAAGCATTATTTCTTTTCAACTACAACGCCTGTACTTGGAACGTATTTACCGCCAGTACTAAAGCGGCTGAACTTCTTGGTGTCGGTTTCTTTCTTCTCAACACCGCCACGTCCATAACGAACGCCACTTGGTTTCGGCGCAGGAGCTGCAGGTGCTGGGGCAGAAGCCTTGTCGCTTTGCTTGTCCATCTCATTACGATAGTTGCGAGATGCTGCTGCATCGCTTTGCTTATCCATCTCATTGCGGTCATCTCTTACCGCTGGCTTTGGTGAAGCCTTTGTTTCAGAAGCAAGCTGTGTTGTGTACTTCTTGCCATTCCATTCAAACTCTTTTGCGCCACCAGCACGGGCAGACTTAAATGCATCGCCAAACTTCTGTGGAGCTGCAGGTGCTGCTTCGCTACGATCAGCGGCTGTAGGCTCACGCAACTCAGGTAGGTCGGCAACGCTTGTCTCGCCACGATCAGCCTCGGTAGGCTCACGTAGAGGCTCAGGCATACCGCCGTCCGCATATCCCTTCAGGATGCCGCCATCTGCCATCTTTGCGCCGTGAAACAATTCACGTGATTGAATGCCAGGAGAGCACTTGTGTCCCGCTGGTTTCTTAGCAGATTGATTCTGCCAGTCTGGTTTGTAACCCATAGTGTTTCCTCTTAGAGTGCGTCTTGTCTTGCGAGCTCTTCTTTCAGAGCACGAGTAAATGGTCCGTCCTGGTTAACTTCGCCACCGTCAGCCATAGCTTGTGGTGCCACAGTGTTCGCCATCTGACCACCGGCTGGATCACCATTCGGTAAAGCAGCTTGTGGGGCAGGAACCTGTTGAGCCATTTGCTGTTGAACCATCTGCTCAGCCATCTGCATTGCCATGGCTTGAACTTTCTGCTCGCTAATAGACTCGGCGTTAGGAACGATCTTCTCTGTGTCCATTTGTAGACCACGAGCAAGCTCACGTAACAAGTACGCTCTTCCTTCTGGTCCAACAATCTGGGAGTCAATCGGATTAGCTGTAGCAACGAGGAACTCATTGCGGCGCATTTGCAAGGTCTCTTTGTGGATAAGACCGATTGCGCCCTTAGCTACAACCTTAAAGTCACCTTTGATGTACATATCATCGTCGTACATCATATTGTGCAGATATAGTCTCTGCACTATACCACTTACTATTTTATCAATGTTTGCTACTGCTTGCTTGATTCCTTTACTTGCATTGTCCATAAGCATAGATAAACCACTAGCAGTGCGTCCTGCACCACTAACAGAGCTCGATCCATACACATAGTTTGGAATGCCAGTAACTTCGTCAGCTTGCTTAGCAAACTGTTGGAACACAGACATAAGAACATCTGCGTTCATATTTGGCTGGAAGAAACGTACAGCTGGTTGACCACCGCCAGTACGGTCGGTAGTTACCTGCCAGATCTTCCAAGGGTAGATGTCAGTCAGATCTTCGCCATCAGGCAAGCGATCCACTGTGACTTCAACCTGGGGACCAGAAGCGATACCCATGTTGTTCGCCAAGCTACGAGCCGCTGCGTTACACATCGTCTGTGTATCACGCATGATCTCAGGTAGAGCCACGCCCCAGAAGCTGTGAGGTACCTCTTCCCACGATGCAGTATCGTAAGGACGACGACCCAACGGATCTGGATTGAAGATGACTTTAAAGACGTGCTGATCTACGTGCCAAAGATTGACTTCGTATTCACGGTCTTCTTTGATGTCACCTTCCATGCCCCATTCGATTAGCCATTGACCGTTAACTGAACCCCAGAACTCGAGTGCTTCGATTTGATCTTGATTGATGGGTGTACGGAATGGTTTGCCTTCTAGGTCACGGCGCTCTGTATCGCCAGCTTGCCAGGACGTGTAGCCTGACTTGCCATATTTTTCGATGATCGTTGTTAGCTCATCTTCGTTAACGCCAGGTGTTCCACGCATAGCTTCCAAAGAGCTACGGCTTAAACGGTGACGTTGGAATAGGTAGCCATCGTCGATACCAGTAGAACTCGGGGATGGGAAGATGTCATAGGGACTGACACGCTCGATCTCTCTTACGAATTCTGTGGTGACGATGGGCTGAAACTCAGGACCCCAAGCCATTGCCTTACGGCGCTTGATGTTGGGTCCCTTGATAATTGCCGTTGGGAATGTCACAAAGTCAGTGATGAAGTTCTTAAGCTCTGGGTAGAACTTGCCTTCGTTTAACTGATCCTGGATCTTGTCACCCATACGGCGAGCAGCGTCCTGTGCTTCCTGGCGTAGGCGTTGAGTGATGTTCTCATGCACCTCTTCCATGCGAGAACGGAACGTTTCTGGGTGAAGCTCTCCACCTTGAGTGATGTACTCCTCGGCTTCTGTCTTCACCAAGTCGATGATTGCCGACTTCATTTCTATTGGCATCATCGGAGACTTCGCTGGCTGCAACTCGAACACACGCTCTTGTTGGTTCAGCATTACGTCACGAATCCATGACTCTGCAGCACGACACTTAACATCTGTAAGCATCATGTAAATATCTGAGCCACCCATCTTTGCAATATCGGCAGCCTTGTCAGGGTCATAGACGCCACGGCGCTGACGCTCACAACGGAGTAGTCGCTCAGTAGTCTCATTACGAGCAACCCTAGCCTGGTGCCAGCACTTTCTGACATAGCCAGCTAGATTGGTTTCAAAGCCCAGGTTCTCTTGCTGATCGCCAGGATTTGATACCTCTGCTTCGATAGGAGGTTCGTTATTCAAATAACTCATGTCCAGCCTTTAGCGGATTTCTTATTAACATGCCTTGCTCTGGATGGAGTCAGGCCGCTTCGCACTCTCAAGCAGGCATACTGCAGCGCATCTTGGATATGCGAGTAGCTGTCTTTGAGGGGTCTATCTTTGTATCGAGCGTTACCTGAAGTCTTCAGACGCTCAAATTTGTAACGACCAGCCAAACCCTTACGGATGTTTGTGCATCGTGGGTTGATCGAGAACGCTGGCTCACCGTCGCTCATCCTGGTTAGGAAGAACGCCACAGCCTCACGTCTAGGGATGAAGTCGTTTGTAGGAGCTGGCTCAGTTGCAATGCCAGCCTCCAATAGCTCTTGAAGACAGGTACGTTCGTCTGTCTGGGCTCGGATGTTTCCAGCTGGGTCGCCAGCCGAGAAGATCGTAAAGCCACTGTACTTGTTGTTCAGAAGGGGTTTAACGGCATCGTTAGCAAACTGCCGAATACCCATGTCCTCTGAGATCACCTCATCTAGGACAATTACTTTGCCTCGTGCCGTGACTTGCATGACGACACAAGCAGGCGTAAGACCAAAGTCCCAACCAAGAACAATAGGTAATCCACGCTCCGCTTCCAAGTTCTTGGGCAGGCAGTGAACCTTGTCGTTATATTCTGGATATACGGGCTTTCCATCTTTAGTTGAGCCATAGTTGCCTAGTAGGAAAACGTTAATCCAGTCCTCTTGCTTAGAGGGGACTTGTTGTAGATAATAGCGATAACCGCCAGGCAGATTAAAAATGTTTTCTGCATCTGGGTTAGGTTTGTATTCATCGCCTTCTTTAAATAGACCGCCTGGTTGACGGAAGAACTCCCACTCAGGCGGGCACTCTTCTTCGGCTAGCTTGTAATACCAATGATCGTCATCGCAAGGGTTGGTATCAAGAATGATTCCGCACCAAGATGGGCCACCCTGTAACTTGCTTGGGAAACGGCCGACACGCTGCGTGACCATATCGAAAATTTCTTTTGGGATTTCTGACGCCTCATTGATCCATGCTCCTGTTAGTTCCAAAGAACGTAACTTTCCAGTCTCGGTTGGTCTATCAAGAGCCATGAACATCACCTCGAGCTCCATACTTGTGCCATCTCCAATATCGGAGATCTTCATGGTGGAGGTGATTGGTGTATCCCATTTGATGGGCGCCACGTTTGCCGGGAACCAGGTCTCCCAGGTCTTGATCGTTGTCGATTTAAGTTCTGGGTATGTGTTACGAATGATTAACCAGCGAGAGCGTCGTATGCCGTCAGCTGATGGTTTCTGGCGAAGTGCTCTAGCTACGATTTCTACGCAGCATGAAGAGGACTTCCCGGAACCCACCGGTCCCATGAGCCCACGCACGAATGCGTCAGAGCCATGGAACTTGGTTGCGTTAGCGCCTGGTGGTTTGTATTTAATGACTTCCAATTATTCTTCTTTCGATCCACCTAGATCGAGCTGGAACGTAATCGGTTGTGCATCAACCTCCATACGTACATCAGATAGATCAGGAAGGGTTTTACGGAGGAGAACCTCAATAGCTCTTACCTGGGTGTTGGACAACTCGAGTTCGCCACAAGCATGTGCGGTTAATCGATTGATCAATTGCGATGCTTGGATCTTGGCTCTAGTGTTGTCGTCGTGTCGGATTGCTCGTTTACGTGCTGCCATATATTTTTATCCTAGTTGTTCAACTCCAGCCTTATCGAAGGCTTTGAGGATTTGCTTGCCGAGAAGCATTAGGTCTTCTCGAGTGTGGAATTCAGCGAGGTTCAGCTCTGTCTCGAACAGGTGGGGTATACCCTTAATGTTCACCATGCCAGTGAGCAGAACTACATGAGGAGCGATCGCTTGTTTCACTTCACTCTCGTACGTCACTTCGATTCCTCGAAGAACTTCGTACTGATTCAGGAAAGCTTCAAGTTGGTGCTTAGTTAGCATGTGATTAGTAATCCAAATATTTTTTAACAGTGAGGCGCCCAAAATGGCACGCAAGGCAAATAATATACGTACTCCTGCTAACGGTAAAAAGGAACCGAAAGTGTCTCGTGTACGTTGGTCACCAGAGGAGCAAGCTCAGTTGATCGAGTTCGCTGCCACCGCCATGAAGAACAAGGAGGTGTTCAGCCTCAGAGAAGCTCTGGAGAAAGCACAGTCGCAGATCCCTAAGGATAGGCGCCGTGATATTGCTGCACTGTCTCAAGTCCCCTGGTTCATCGACGGTGTGCCGAAGAAGCTCAAGGAGCTGGAGGAAGTACAGGTAAACAGCCTGGAGTCTCAGATCGCAGAAGCTGTTGAAGCGGCGAACATGAGGGCCAGGTTAGAAATTGAAGCTGAGCTGGTCAGTAAGGCTGGCGCCTTGCTTTCCAAGGTCTTGATTGCTGCACTGCAGGATCAAACCCTTCGATTGCTGCTGTCCCCTACCCCTGGAATAGCCGCAACACCGCAACACGCTGCACACAATCCGATGCCCAGAGGTGCATCACGAGAAAAAAAGCCTAGAGTAGTCGTGGCGGGCGCCTTGAACGATCAGGCACGCCATCTCGAGACGACCATGGGTAACAAACTGGATCTTCGGTTCTGGTCTAAAGACCAATCCTCAGACACGTTGAAATCCATGCTCAAGAACGCTGATGCCGCCGTAGGGATGGTGGGGTTCCTCTCCCATTCCCATGACGGGATCCTCAAGTCCTCCAAGATTCCATACCACCCTGTGAGTGGAGGGGTCTCTCAGGTCAAGAGAACCCTGGAGGAACTCGCAATCTAAGAATCTGGAGCCCTCCTCGAGACTTGCACTCGCTTCTCCCGCTTACAAGGCGGGTACATCACTGTCAATGCTTTGAGGGCAGAGCAAACCCCTGGTCGTAAGACTTGTTTTGTCCATGAGCGGGGGTTGCACCACACAGCACGAGTCCATGTGGGAGGTAAAAGTCCTGGAGTATTACGTCTCGGTAGGACCAGGCTCCACCTTTGACGAGTGATAGTTACTAAATGTGCACACTAACTACCACTATACAGCTAATAATACCACTACTGTTCGATAACAGTAAGCAAAAGGTAAGGTTGCACTGTAGTTTTGTACAGTATCCTACACAAAAACCACCGATTGCGTCTTATCTGAAACAAAAAATTAGGCAGGGACCGTTTCATACCCCCGGTTCCCGTCACTTTTGGTCCCCTGCCACCCCCCGTTGCACCCATTAAGTCACCCAATTCCACCCATTTGTAAAGTTATTTCCCTGCGATTGTAAAGTTATGTCGATAAACAGGGAAAACTGCGACACGTTAGGGGGATGTGTACTCGAAATGAGACCCTCGTGTGTGTATATGGGTACAGCTGGAGCCTCACACCCCCAGTGGTGCACTCCGTTGGTCCGTATGGGGTACATGTGTATCTGTATATACAGGTGTTTCCCTACCTTACCGCTCACTAATCAGTAGTCGTATCAATAGAATCAAGCACTTAGCACTCAACTGTGCTAATTCTGTGCTACTAGTTGATACCTTTTCCCTTTGGAAACAACGGCTTGTCCTCTTATTTCCTT
>JACCED012294572.1_pt1 | contig 10618 bp, 8 predicted proteins | sample 7455021 | NCBI WGS metagenome assembly JACCED01 (sample SAMN15323456, study PRJNA562643) | freshwater metagenome | isolation source: river surface water | place: USA:Blue River Watershed | collected 2017-08-19 | reverse complement strand
CAGGCGCATGGACGTTTGATGCTGCGAACGCGGCGTACGACAGCCTGGCAGTTGGAGAGACAGCCAATGTGGTGGTGAACTACACGGTGGCGGACGCCCAAGGTGCGAGCTCGGCCAACAGTTTCACGATCACAGTGACTGGTACTCTTGAACAACCCACAGTAGCACTAGCGACAGATACTTTCGGTGAAGGTACATCAGGATCGAATGATGATTTCTTGACCAAAAATGCTGAGCTGTCTATGAATGCTGTGGAAGCGGGCGTCACACGAGTATTCAGCTTAGATGCTGGCAATACTTGGACTAGCAACTACAACAAACCTGTAGCGAATGGTGATTACACGGTCGATGTACGTGATTCAGATAATGCTGGCAACGAGAAAACTACAAGTATCTCTTTTACGCTGGATAACACATCGGGTACACCTATAGGTAGTCTAGATGTTGGAAGTGAGAACGGCGCTATTAATGGGTTTACAAACGATACAACGCCAACACTAAGCGGAACAGCTGAGGCAGGAAGTAAGGTTGTAGTGAGTATCCCTAGACCCAATTTATCTGCCATTACATTAACTGCAATCGCAGACAGTGAAGGTCATTGGGAGCTCATAACACCAACCCTTGCTACAGGTGATTACACCGCCACAATAAATGTGACTGATAGAGCTGGGAACCAAGCCGAGTCTGCTAGCGCAGCTTTCACGATTGATACGGTTTCCCCAGTTCTACGTGCGCCTTCTGGAAACCTCCAAACTTTCGTAAATGCAAGGCTGATGTCTGATGGAAATACGGTCGAGCTGTACTTTAACGAGCAGTTGTTAACAGGCGATGAAGCAGATATTGAAGACAAATTTACTGTCCTCGTAGCCGGATATACATTGGGCGTCGAAGCAGGTAGTTTGGAGATTTCTGGCAGTGACGGTACTGGAGCGAATGATTTCCGCAAGGTAACTTTTAAACTTGCTATGGCAGACGATGCTAGTGCTCCAGTAAATATCACTTCAGGATTAACAGCTAAGGTGCGTTATTCTGATGAATCTGGCGATCAAGTGTCTGGTGTTATTCAAGATCTGGCGGGCAATGATGCGGCATCTGCTGAATGGAGTATCAATCGTACGCGTAACTTGTCACTTGTCACTGAGACGAACACTGAGGATAAGGATGCGATCAAGGTGTTTACAGGCGGCATGGTTGGCGGGGAAATGAACGACACATTAACTTACCGAAAAGTTGGAAGTGAATTCTTGATTGGTGGAGTGGGTAAGGATTCAGTAACAATTGATCTGGATTCAACTGAGGATCCGGATAACGGTAGCGTTTGGTATGTTTCTGCATACCAGGGAGCAAATGTTCCAGCGGGCGTGATTGCCGACAATACTCAAACACTCTATGGATTCACAAATGTGAATTCACCTGCTAAGACTGTATATGTTCAAGCCGAGACAATCAATTTGGGTAAGGCTGAAACAGGAACCCACTTCACAGTGGAAAACAACATTCTTCAGATTAGTGACATTGAGGGCCAAACAGTCAAAATTGATGTTGATGTAATTGATCCAACAACTTCTATAACCATCGGTAGTGGTGCAGGGAGTGATCGGATTGAAGATGCCACAGACATCTTTGTAGATTTAGGTCCTGGTATCTTGTCTCGCAGCGATACTGTTGTCTACACGCATGGTGTCAGTGCAGCAAGTGATGGATTGTTGGAGAGCAAGGGCGCATTACTGGCTGGCATCGAAGGTGTGTTACGAGTTGGTTCGAACTCCAATGAGTTACAAGTTACTTTGTCAGCACTGAATGACCCTGACGGAGGTACTGTCACCGATACGTTAGTTGGCATTGAGAGGTTAGTCTTTGTTTCCAACGACAACTCAACTACGGATGTTGTCCTAGTAGGAACTGCCACCGAGGAGCAAAGTCTGAATGGCTACGGCAGCTTAATTGAAGCGCAAGCCGGTGGTAAGCCTGCGGACGTGATCTTTGTGGTGAACGACGAGTTTAAAAATTTAGATCGTTCGAGTTTGATCACGCGTATGGATGGTATGTTCATGACAGCTGGAGGTAATTTGTGGTTCAGCTTGACACCCACCACGGAAGATTCTTGGATTGAGTTCCAGGGAACAAGTAAGGTCATCTTCCAAGCTAAAGATGGAGAAATGGTTACTGTTCACCGAGTCGGTGCGCAAGGGTACGCATCAATTAACGCGGCGATGGAGGATGCACATGCAGGCGATGTAATCTATATTGCAGAAGATGCATTAAGCGAAGCGATAACGTACCAAGTATTCAAGGAGAATATGACATTTATCGTCAACTCTTCTGAATTCAATAATCAATTGACTTTGGAGTTGGGCGACATTCAAACCATAGAGCACGAGCTTGAAATTAAGAATCTATTCCTCTTGGGAGACGCCGACGTAAATGTTGTTGGTAACCAGCATGACAATTACATTGTTGGCAATCGTGGCACCAATGAAATTGAAGGTGCAGAGGGACGTGATGTAATTGCGACTGGAGGCGGCTCAGACATAATTTACGGCGGTGAAGGTGATGATGTCTTGATTGCAACCAGTGTCAGGGAACTCGATGGCTTTGTTGATTCAACTACTGATCCCGCTCTGCTGAACGGTGGTGCTGGGTCTGACAAACTCATTGTTGCTACAACCGATGGGCATAAGGTCAATCTGATCGGCGGTGCGGATGCAGATGTTTTCAAGTTTGGTGGTTTGTCAACCGACAATGGAGACATCTACCTGAGAGCTAAGGTCATGGACTTGAGCGCAAGAAGTGGAGATGACTTGGACTTCACGCAAATATTAAATGGTGATGCTGGACCTGCAGTATCTTTGGACGATTTAAAACCAATCAGATCCTACTCCGGTGCAACTCTCAAATATGACTTTACAAAAGCATTATTTGACACAACAGCCACGGACGCAGATTCAAGCGGTGAAATTGTGGAGGGTGTTGTAGGTTTAACTGGCTCTGTCGAAATTTCCATGACGACGTCTAGTAACGTTGCAAGCGCCTTGGTATTGGATACACCTGATGGTAGTAGTAAGACCATGCATCAAGAAATTTTTGGCGGATCGCTTGCTGAGGAGGTCCTAAAACTGATGCCTATGATTGACCACAATCCCTTGATTTAAGGGCTAATATGTCCGAGGAGAGTATCTCGGTCCAAAGGTTTACTCGGGTGCACATGTTGCCCCGAGTAAATCAAGGGCGAGTTGTGGCGTTAGCGTTTGAATTACCAGGTGCCCAACCGGTTGCTTATGGTGTACCTGTAGAGGTCTTGGCTCAACTTTTTTTGCAAATTCCGCATGTATTAGAAGAAGCAAAGAAGTTGAGAGATCGGGCAAAATTAGTCAATGATTTTGGGCTAAGAAATATTACTAAGCCATGGATAGTTGAATCATTTGAATGTCGAGTACTTAAGGATGAACTGTTGGCTGTCAATATGCAGATGACTGCATGTGGTTTTGATTTTCAAATGACTAGCGAGCAATCATTAAGTCTAATTAAGAGTATTGCTTCTAATTTGGGATTTAGTATTGTTAAAAAACGAACGGTCCGGCAAAGTCCTATACAACAGCCTACGAAAAATAAAATGGAGACGACATCTATAGATTTGGCCGAAGCAATCGATAAAATTAATAATAAGAATTTAAAAATAAATAAGTCCGTTAAATTGAAGAAAATTAAAAATTCAAGCACAAGTAAATAATCAAATTTCTAAATACTATATGCAAATATTTTATATAAACTTAGATAGTGCTAAAAAAAGACGTGCTGATATAGAGAAATCTTTTTCAGATTATGCGCCTAAAGGCATTAGCATTGAAAGATTTAGTGCAATTAGCAGTGAGTGTGATGAAGTTATTAATTTGGAGGGTCGAATTAGCCTTCCTGAGAAAGCGTGTTTTTTAAGTCATAAATATCTAGCTCAATACTCGGTCCTAGGCAATGATCACGCTTACATACTTGAGGATGATACTGAATTTTGCAAAGATAGTTTTAACGTTATTGATTCATTTCTAACGGGGGGCGATATTAAGTCCTGGGATATTGCATTTACAGAAATTGGCGTTGCATCACCCTCCTTAATGGTTGAATTTTTTAGATTAAAAAAAGAACAAAGTAGAAATAAAAAAATACTTACATTAAACCTGCAATCATTACCTTTTTTCGGTGCTACATCATATATTGTTAATTCAAGATTCAAAAGTAAATATTTGAGCATGCTAGAGGAGTATAAAATCTACGATCAGCCTTACGATATGTGGCTGAGGACTCTAATTCACCAAGGTAAAATCAGAGCCGTAGTATTGTTTCCTTTTCCTACTACGATATCTTTAAACGCAAATATTTCAAGCATCCAATCCACAGAAGAAAACTTTACGGATACAGTTTGGAATCTTTATAGGCGTTTCATTTGCCTTGATTCTAAAAGTAGTCAAGATAGTATGATCCTCGATAGTATGAGTGGAGTAGCGCGCGACCCTGAAGAGAAAGTTCTTGGAAACATATTGAGTTTGTTGCTAAGTTCAAAATTCAAGGTTAAATGAGTTATTGTTTGTATTGTATTAATTTTCTGTAACATTTAATATCTGGTATGACTAAATTCAGAAATTCGTTGTCCTCTTGGCATGCTCCTGCCACATTACTTTGGAGTCAAGGAAGAAAAAGGGAGGCAATCGATTCTGTATTAAATATTATAAATCGTTCGAAGAGTCCTAAACCTCTGGACTTGATTAAACAGTTATCTTACTACTTATTCTTAATAGATGATTATTCTGGTGCTTCAAATTTCTTGGCTCATATGATTCAAGACTATCCTGCAGAGGTGGAGTTGTTAAAGAATCTTGCGGTATGTCAATCAAGGTCGGGGCGTTATTCTGATGCTTTGGAGACTTTAGACAAGTTAATCTTACTCAATACTAATGACGCTTTGTTATACGATACATACACTAATTGCTTGAGTAGGTTAGGTGATTCGGAGCGCGCATCGTTAATGGGTACTAAAGCACTGATGTTAAAAGATCAATCTCAGGGCTTAGTAAAAAATTTATTGGAGCTCCCTTCAGTTACTCCCTCCTCATTTGCTAAGGGTAAAAATAAGATAATTTCTTTTTCACTCTGGGGCGATAATCCACGCTATTTAAGAGGGGCATTAGATAATGTCATCGCGATCAAAGAGATTTATGACGGCTGGACTCCTCGCTTTTATGTTGATGCCACCGTTCCATCGGATTTGATTGAGGTTCTCAAAGAATTTGGTGCTGAAATATTAATGCAGCCACCTGATCAGGCCAATAGTGTAAGACTTGCATGGCGTTTCAACGTCGCTAACGATCCGTCTGTAGGATACTTTCTTGTTCGAGATGTTGATAGTGTAGTTAGTAAGCGTGAGTGTTCAGCTGTTAACGCTTGGTTAAGCACTGATAAGTGGTTTCATGTTATGCGAGATTGGTGGACCCATACAGACTTAATGCTTTCGGGTATGTGGGGTGGGGTGGCAGGAATTCTTCCAAATATTCAGTGTTTATTTGATGAATACATACCTCCAACACTAGAAACTCCTAATGTAGATCAATGGTTTTTAAGGGACTGTATTTGGCAATACGTTCGCAGTAGTTGTATCGTACACGATAGATATTTTTCTATGGATGGGTCAATGCCTTGGCCAGAACCTGATCCAATTGGTAGTTTTCATGTCGGCCAAGATGTCTATTCGTCGAGCATGGAGGCGCAGTCGCTCCGGTTGGAGTCATGGGCTATGAAAATAAAGTCTTTGCAGTTAGCTGGTAATTCTGTAAAAGTTAATCAAATACAGTCACAGACCAACTCGCCTACTCAGTTGCGTAAAATAAATATTGCTACTCCCGCGTATGGAAGTACATACGCGCATGTTTATTTGAAAACTTTTTTTAATTTAATTAATCAAGGTTTTAAAAGAAACATCGAATTCTCGCATACTCATATCGATTATGCTGATATTGTAACCGCAAGAAATTATTTGATTTCCAATTTCTATTTTAATAAAAAATCCCAATCCCATTTGTTATTTATTGATGACGATATGGGTTTTGATTCTGAACTTTTTTTCGATATGCTCTCATTGGATCAAGATGTGGTGGGAGTAATTTATCCAAAAAGAGATTTGAGTCCTGCGTCATTATTGACTCAATCTAAACATCCTGAGAATAAAGCGGTTGCACTCGCTACTAATTTTATAGGAAATCCTATCAATAAAAATTCTAAGGGTGAATTTGTCGAAGTGTCTCAATGTGGTACTGGGATTTTATTAATATCTCGCGAATGCATTCGTATCATGATTGAAAAGTGTCCTGATATAGTGGATGCAAATCGATTCAAGAAGATGCCATTCGCTGATAAATTTGATAAATTCATTACACCTTTTAACAAAATTGAATTAGATGATCGAGAGCTGTCAGAGGATTTTTCATTTTGTTATCGATGGGTAAAGTATTGCGGGGGTAAAATTTTCGCAAATACTCATCGAAATATTCAGCATGTAGGCCAATTTGTGGCAAATACGCGTTACAGCGATCGTTGGTGAGCATTTATGGCTAGGTGAGTCTAGTCTGATTAATTATGGCTGTTATCTCTTATTTTTTCTAATAAATTCTCCATTCCTCTTTTAACTTGAGGTGTTCCATCGTTTTTTATGCCCATAGAATTTTTGCGTTTAGCTACCCTAAATGCTTCTTCTGAGTCATAAATTCCACTCAGTCCAAATGAAATCCTTGCGCACTGAACCATGCACTTGTGCCTGAGCATGCGGCGAGGGTGAGTGATCCGGTAATCATCCCGTAGAACCAAAGGCGTGAGAAGTAGAATTTTTTCCAATGGAAGAGGTTCTACATGAAGAGATCGAAATTCAGTGACAGCCAGATTTTGGACGCGGTCAAACGCGTTGAAGCTGGCTTGGGTGTTCCAGACATTTGTCGTGAGTTGGGCATCAGCACCGCTACCTTTTACAAATGGCGGGCCAAGTACGGCGGCATGGATGTATCCATGATTTCGCGTATGAAAGAGCTCGAAGAAGAAAACCGCCGACTGAAGAAGATGTACCTTGAGGAAAAGCTCAAGGCTGAGATCGTTTCGGAGGCGCTCGAAAAAAAGTGGTGAGGCCATCTCGCAGAAGGGAGATGGCCAAGTAGGCGTTAGGGACTTGGTCAGAACCTTCTTCTCCCCATTCGTCCTTGTTAAAGACACTTGTTGTCTTGCATTCAAGTAATGTCTCGGCTATGACTCGTCCATTAACGATAGCTGTCTTATCAGCCGAGGACACCACAAGCCTATCGACGTGCCCGTACATGAACTCATGTTCATGGTGGAATAACGGCGGGATGTGCTCAACAGTATGAAGTCCCGTGAGTCGCTCGTACTCCAAGGCAACAAAGGGCTCAACAAATTGGCCAAACCTCAGCTGTACGCCTTCGGTAGGCTTGCGCATCGGGTGCCCAACTTTCTGTGCCCATAGCTCGAGAGGGCTTTTGTATAGACTTAAGCCGAGGAGGGCTGCAATGTCTGAGCCGCCAATGCCTTGAATTTGTTCATTTTCTCGCTGATTTTTCATGTGTATCACCTCTATAAAGTTGACCGCGGATATCATCAAGGCTTGTACCGCTTTAATGATATGAATAATATCATAAACGATATTAAAAATGATATCAAGTCATCAAATTCGTGCGGCCAGAGCACTACTGCGCTGGTCAGCTGATACCTTGGCCAGTGAGTCGGGAATAGGTGTTGCAACAATTCGGAGGATGGAGTTGGCGGAAGGTGTGCCAGCCAGTAACGTCAATACTTTGATGGCTATCAAAGCGGCCCTAGAGGCCGCTGGCATTGAATTTCTTGGCACACCCCAGGAAGGTGCTGGAGTCCGTTTCAGAAGTCGTCCCAGTTGAGCATCACCCTTGACACGAAAAAGTTGATTTTGATAAAATATGATCAATCCGAGTGAGTGCAAAGCTCAACCTCACTTGGCATGCATAGCGCACATTTCGGCTTAACAGCCATCTCGGTGGGGAAGCGTGATTGCATAAACCCAGTTCAGAGCTACCTGGTTCAGGCGTCGACGGCCTGACAAACAAAACAGTCTGCCAAAGGTTGGCCCCATCGCAACCGAACTCCGGATCTCGAAAGAGATTCAGCCTCTGCTGTGGGCGATCGGTGTTGCGCAGATTGTTTTTGCATTCATATCACCCGATCTCCTTCAACAGGTTTTAGAGCTTCGGCGCAAGCCGTAGAGACTTTTTTAATTTGTTCTTTAAGGAGTAAGTAATGACTTACGTTTCCAAAGGCGGTCCACGGACCCAACAAGGCAAAGCCGCATCAAGCAAGAACGCCACAAAGATTGGCGTGTACAGCAACACACTCATGCCAGGTGAGTCCCAAGAGGAGGTCGACGAGTTGATCGAATCTATGAGTGAGGCCTACGACAGTGATGACGCGGATTCGCAGATGATGTATAGAAGCTACGCGCAAACACTCATCAAATCGCGACGTATTCAAGAGGCAGAGATCGCTTTCATTGAAGCTCAGATGCATCTGCAAGACAACCGGCGAGAGTTTTGCTTGCAGGCAAACATTCCTGGGCACTATCGCGATGGCGTGCCCGACTGGTTCTTCTTCGATGACAAACAAGCCAAGGCCGCAGCCATGCAGTGCGGCATGTCTGTGCATGAAGCACTGGATCTCAAAAAGAACTACAGTTTACAGCTGTCGCAAAGTGCCCGGAGCTACTACCCCAACTTGTGGAAGGAGGTCATGGGTCCACAAGCGATCAATCCCAAGCAGGGCCTGGGGGAGCGGCTGCAGGCGCTCTACAACACGGGCCACCCGCTATCCAACTTGCAAGCCTTTGTAGACGACTACAAAAATACTCATCCATACGAGTTGATGTGGGTCTCACATTGGCGGCGCTATGAGGCGGTACTGGACGGCTTGAGGGCTAAGGCCATCTTGGATGTGTGCTCTAGGTCTGACTGGGTCAAGGTTGAAAACTTGCAGCACAGAAGGCGCATGGAGATAACGCAAGCCTTGCTGGCAAAGCAAAAACTCCAAGCCCTAGAGGTCTCAGCGCAAAGCGTCACTCAGGCCCAACACGCTACCGCACTGACGCTCAATGCGTCTGCTGATGAGTCCAATGTCGGCGATGTTGTTATAGAGGAGCAACATGAGCCAGTGTCGTCTCAAAGCGATAAGCGTTAAACCCCAGATTGGCTAAGGCTGTACCTAGGCTGGAAGGCCTAGGTGCATTAAATTAATAAATAAATACTAATAATAAAGTGAATTTTTCAAAAATTTGATTTGGGAAAAACGAACCCCCAAGCCGCTCTCGTTTGCACTCAGCCACTCAACGAGCAAACATTGATCGAATTCAGACAGCCCGCCCTTGAGTACTTAAAGGCCTAACGCTTGATCAATTTGTGGTTTACAGATATTGACGATTTTGACAATTTATGCTGTAATTCGGAAACTACTTAGGTATCGACCGAATTTTTTGGCTGGTTTATCCTAGACAAAAATTCAAGTTTCATACATGGACAAGGTTTTCAGTGAACTCTCCTGAATCAATCATTTCTCAAATGATCAAGCAAGCTGAAGCTCAGACGCCAGAGCCTCCTGTGGAGGATGCGCCAGACTTTTACTTGCCTTGTCTGCTGTCCATCATTGCACATTTGGACAGGCCAATGTCCGAGGCCGCGTTGCGCTCTCGCGTGGCCGACCACGAGGATGGATGGAATTGGCCCCGCGTGTTGGATGCGATCGAGAGCTTGGGGTTTGGCATTCGTCAACTAGAGGGCGGAGGTGCTGCACTGCGTGATGCCGTAGAGCCGGTTTTGGTTCGCCTCAAGTCCGGTGGCGCAGCGGTGTTGTTGCCCTCGAGTGAAGGCGACGCGCCTTTGGTCTTGTGGCCCGTGCGTTCGTTAAAGGAAGAGGACTGGCCCGTTGATGCTTTGATGGAGGCTTGCGACGGCATGATGGTGGCCGTCTCGCCGCCTTTGCGCGTACCCAAAGATGAAGAGCACTTGCCACGAGGACGCATGGGGCATTGGTTTTGGGGGCCATTGTTGGCTGCCAAGCCGATGTATGTGCAAGTTGCTATTGCTGCGTTGCTGACGAACGTTTTTGCGCTGACGACGTCGATTTTTTCGATGATTGTTTACGACCGCGTGCTTCCCAACAACGCGACCGATACATTGCTGGCTTTGCTGGTGGGTGTGTCGTTGGTGCTGTTGAGCGACTTTGCGATTCGCACATTGCGGGGTTATTTTCTAGATGTGGCAGGTGCGCGGGCAGACGCCATCATTGCGGATACCTTGTTCGAGCAGGTGATGGACATTGACATGTCTGCACGCCGCGGCTCGGTGGGTTCTTTGGCAAATGTGCTCAAGGAATACGAGTCGATCCGAGAGTTCTTAACTTCGGCAACGATGACAACGCTGATTGACATTCCATTTGCGATCCTTTTCTTGATGGTGATCGCCAGCATTGGTGGGCCGCTGGTTTGGGTGTTGGTGGTGATCATGCCCTTGATGGTGCTGGCCAGCGTGGCGGTGCAGCCGCAACTGAGACGCTT
>JACCED011893354.1_pt1 | contig 10619 bp, 12 predicted proteins | sample 7455021 | NCBI WGS metagenome assembly JACCED01 (sample SAMN15323456, study PRJNA562643) | freshwater metagenome | isolation source: river surface water | place: USA:Blue River Watershed | collected 2017-08-19 | reverse complement strand
GCGGAGCGCGACGATGCTGCCGATGTCGGGCATTTCGACGGGGCCGCCTGGGATTTCACCGGAGAGGGTGTATTGGGTGCCTTTGGGGTGGTCGTCGACTTTCACCTTGTGGTGCATGGAGCGGACGACGGCGAGTTTGTCGGCGACTTTGGCGGTTTTTGTGAGGAGTTCGGTGAACTGGATTCCGGCGACGTTGGTGGAGATGGGTTTGTACGGGCTCCGGTGTTCGGCGGGTGCGTCGGGTTTGGGATCCCATGTGTCCATATGGGAGAGGCCGCCTTGTTCGAGGATGACGAGGACACGTTTTGCGCGGCCGAAGTGGCGACCTTTTGCGGTGGTGACAGAGGCGGCGAGCGCTTTTGGGGACAGGGTGGAGAGAAGCCCTCCGAGGCCGACTCCGATGAAGCTGCGGGCGGAGTTTTGGAGGAGGCATCGACGGGTGATGCCTTCGCGGAGCGGGTGGGTTGGGGTGGGGCGGGCGCTCATTTGAAGAGGGAATCCACGGGGAATCACGAAGTTAGCGACCAAAGGAGGCGAGTAAAAGACGGGGTTGCCTCGGTTTGTTTGTGATTTCCCTAAGCTGTTGGTTCAATGTGGGTAGTGCCGATTCTTGGGATATGAAAAGCTTTCTGCGTATTTTGGGGTCTTGGCGTGGCGGAGCGGTTTTTTGGATTCGCTGGATTTTGGCGATTGGGGCGGTTTTTGCTCATCGACGGGTATTGGCAGTTGAGACCGGAGCGATCGGCGTGCAGTTTTCGAGTTCGTTGGTCGGAGTGATGTTGCTGGTGGGAGCGGGCTTACTGATTACGCCGGAAGTGCTTTGGGTTGTATTGTCGGTTTTTGACTGGGGGATTGGCGCGGTGTTTTTGCCGTCGGAGGAGATGCGTCCGCCGCTGGATTACCGAGTGGCGCGGATGTACCTGAAGCAGTTGCGATTTGAGGAGGCGGTGGAGCGGTATGAGTTGTTGAGCCACTATCATCCGCAGGCGCTGGACGCTTATCTTGAGGGGATCGAGGCTGCTTTTCGCGGAGGGATGAATGATGCGGCGCGCGCTTTTTGCAACGTGGCTTGAGTGGCCTGCGTGCGCACGAGGAGCGTGTTCGGTTGCGAGAAACCTACGACTGGTGGTCTGTGCGAGACCGAGGGTCGAGAAAAAGCTAGGGTCGAGCGGTGGTCGCTCGGTTTCTGAATCTCGAGGCGCGCGGTCGAAAATCGACGGCGAGATGAAACGCTAGGCGAGAGCGATTTCTGCAAGCATCCAGTCCTGGCCGATTTCGAACAGGACGCGTTCTGTATTCTCGCGGCCCAGTCTGGGGAGGGCGACGCCGGCGCTTACGCTTGGGATGGTCATCACGCAGTTCACACCGGAGTCTGAGAATCGGGATTTGATGGCACCAACGGCCATGTTTGCGAACTCGCCGAGGACATCCTTTATCATTTCCGAATCCACTTCGGATTCTGCCATATCGAGGAACTTGCTCGCGAGTAGTGTGGCAGAATGTTCTGGTGCGAAGAAGGATACGCTGACATTCACTTCACCTTTGAACCCGACCGTGGAGGAATAAACGGGCGAATCGGAGGGTGCGGTGGAGGAGGACGGATGCGGGAAGGCCACGACGTGAGCCATGGTGCCTAGCACGTCCAGAACGCTGCTGTCGAGCCACTCACGCGTTTGTTGAAGGGATGGCAACGGGTTGCTGGACATACGAAAAAAGTGTCTGGGGGTTTTAGGGAGAAACGTCGGGAGACGCTGTGAACCGGCGAGGGTGGTGGACTACGCGATGTTCAGCTTACGCGGGTTGTGAGGGCTGAATATCGATGATGGTTTTTGTGAGTTCGATCAGCTGTTCGGGCTTGAACGCCTTGGAAATGTAACCGTTCACCTTGAGTTGATCTGCCTGAGCGACGCGCTGGGCGTCTGATTCGGCGCTCAACATCACGACTGGAATCGAGGCAATTTCGGGAGTCTGTCGGATTTGTGCAAGTGCCTCCATTCCAGTCATATTCGGCATGGTGATGTCCATGAATACGAGATCGGGTTTTTCCGCAAGAGCGACCTGCACTCCCTCGGCACCATCCGCGGCGCCAAGGATTTGGACGTCATAGCCTTTGAATGCGTTGGCGACGATCATGCGCACCATTTTGCTATCGTCGACGGTCAGGATTTTTTTGCTCATTTCGGTTGGATGACAGGTTTGATGATGAGGTTAATGAAAACGGGAACTCCGTCGACGGTGAAGGAAAGAGTGTGACCAACTTGTTCATCGTCCATTTCGGGTTGGAACGCGTTGACGACAGAGACATTCGGGACGCCGAGCAGGGATTCCAGGCCGGCATCGGAAAGGTTGGATTTGAAGTTGCCGCCGACCATGTTGAGTAGTTCTCCCACGGCTTCAGTCATGAAGACGTCTGCATCTTGGGCGGCTTCATCGCCCACGAGCTTTGAGACAAGCCACTTGGCTGAGTTGGCTGGCATGCGAAGGTAGACGCGTCCGTTTGCCTTGCCGGTGATTTGGGTGAATCCCACAAACTGGCTTGCGAGCTCGGGCAAACCGTCTTTGAGCTCCACCACGGCACCTGCCATGGTTGCAAACGTGCGCGTCATGGCGTTCAGAAGAAGTTCGCCCATAACGATTAACGTGATGCTACCGACACCGAGTCGCACGATGGCTTGGTCGATTTCGATGGGCACATCCCGTTTTCGGGAGCCACTTGCCAGCGTGATGCAGCGGGCCGCGAGCCGTTCATCGGCTTTAATGAGCGCGGCGATTTCGTCGGCGTTTTTATCAAACCCACCTTGGATGAGTTGAGCGAGGCGCTGAACGTTTTCGGGAACGGGCTGCAGCTGATATTTTTTGAGAAGGGCTTCTTGTGCGGGCATGTGGTGATCGTCTTGTGAAGTGGCGAGAGTCGTTGCTAGGGGTGGGAAAGTCCAGAATGTACGGGTTTCTCCTGCGTTCGGGAAGGTTTGAGACAGATGCTGGGTGTGCACCAAGTCATCCAGTCGTATGCGGGGTCGCGTCCGGGATGGACGCCGAGACCGAGGGTGATGAGTTGGCCGGCCCATTGAGAAAGGTCGAGTTCGACGGGGGCTGTTTTTCCGGGTTCGGGAGACAGGTCAACCATGTGCGCTCCGTTAACGGTTACCGAGAAGGTGCCGCCGGTGCTTTGGGGATGGTTGATAAGAACGCTGGTTTGGAAGACCGTGCGGTAGTTCGCGGGGGGAGCGTCGGGTACGTGAATTTGGAAGGTCAGACGGCCCGGGCTGGCAGGGATGGGGTGCGTTTGGATGGCGGGGGATAGGGAGGGATTGACGGTGGGCGCCTTTTTCAATGAGACGTCGGCGAGGCTTTGGGGCTTTGCGTCTGGCAGGAGGTCAACGAGGCGGGAGATGACGATGTGATCGCTTGTTGGCGCGGGGCTCGGAGAGGGAATCAGCGGGGTTATGACGCTTTTCCAGCTTGGCCGGTTGAGGATGGCGAGGGAGGACTCGAAGGCTTCCGCTTCCGCGTCGGTTCCCGCGGCGAAGAGGAGGTCAGCGATGGGGCGCCGCGGTCCGATGCCGTGCAGGTTTTTGGAGCCGTCGTGTTCGAAGAGGCCACATTTAAGGCCGTTTTCGTGGGGGTGATCCACGTGACGATGGTAGAGGAAGCTGATGATTTCCGGGATGGACTGAACCTTTTTCCATGCGAGAGCAAACGCGGCGGCTTGCAGGGCGGGACCGTCTGCCGAGTTGGGGCAGTGAAAGCCTTGTTCGGTCAGGGCGATTCGGCGGGTTTTTCCTTCGAACTGAAATTCTGGTTGTTGGAGATAGGCGGCGAGCACCTCGATATTTTTGAAGGTGATTTTTGGGGAATCGAAGCTTGGCGTCGCCGTTCGATCGTTCCAGAACGCTGGGTTAAAAAGATTTTCTGGGTAGGGGTGAAACGCCACGTGCCACGGGAAGTTTCCTTCAGAGGCAAAGGTGCGATTAAGGGAGTCGATGGCGTCTCGGCCGCTAAAGCCGCGGAGAGGATTTTGCTCGGCGGGTTGGGTCCAGTGGTGATCGAGCGAGAGGTAAATATTGAACCCTTTGATGCGAGAGCGCGTGGCGAGGTCGGCGGTCCGAACGGCGATTGCGTATTCGTGAAGCACGAGGTGTTTTGACGCATTTCCGAGGTGGTACCATGACCAGTGGCTTTGGATTTCGTTTCCGATGACGAGGCCTTCAAGCGCCCCTCCTTCGGAGTCCGGATTTCCGTACCGCTCGGCTAGCCAGCCGACGACGGCTCGGTAGGTGAGGAGTCCTTGTGCGGTTGCCGTGTCGAAGGCGGCGGGGCCGATGGGAACGGTGTCGGGATGCGCGAGGGGATGAACGATGTGTGGTGGGAGAGGAGAGTTTTTTCGCTGATAGGCGAGGAGGATGCCGGTGACTTCCTGACCGGCTTTTTTTGCGCGTTGGAAGGCGGTGTCGAGGCTGCGGACGGCATTTTCATTTAGCGGGATGGAGGAACCGTCCGCGCGGATTTGGTAAGGGGAGTCGGTTGGGGCGTGGGTTAGGAGTTGGGCAACATCGATGTTTTGATTGATCCTTGGAAACGCGTTGATGGGGCTGACTGGCGAATCGATGGCGCACGTGATTCCTTTTTTCGAGGTGACACGATTGGAGCGTTCGGGGGTGTTGAGATGAATTTCCGTGACGTACTGCGGCGGGCTGGGTGGGGAGTTAGGCGAGGCAAAGTGGAAGCGAGAAAACAGGCGGTCTTTCCCGTTCGCGAATCGGGGGAGGGTTACGGTGGATGCCGGGGGGCCCGACCAGATTTCCTCCTCAACGGAGGGGGGAGGTTTTGCAGTTCCATCGAACCCGGAGTGGGCGGGAGATTGGAGGATGCGGAGGTGGCGAATCATCGCGGGTGGGGTGGGCTCCACGAGATGGAAGTGGAGTTGGGAGGCGTCTGCTTCGATGCGGAGGCGCGGGGCTTGGGCGATTGCGAAGGGGATGTTGCAACCGACGATGGCCACGAGGATTGTTCGCAGCAGGGGAAGGAGATGGGCGTGCGGCATCAGATGCGATTCGGTTTGTTGGGGTTCTTGCGGATAGAACTTTCCCCGTGCAAGGCGGGGAGGTACAAGTACGGCTTGTCTAAGAAGTCGGCGATATTCGGCTAGATAAGACAGCGGTGGAAGTGCCGCAGCAGTCACAACACACATCTCAACCCCTATAAACACTGTCATCATGAAAACTGAAATCACCTCACTTTTGGCGGCGACTGCCGTTGCATTGACGTTTGCAGCTTGCGACGGCGGTGCTCCGGCACCTGCGGAAAAGAAGGCCGAAGCACCTGCTGCGGAGAAAAAAGCGGAGGCTCCCAAGGCGCCCGAGGCGAAGCCTGCTGCACCAGCTCCCGCTCCTGCTGCGGAAGCTCCGAAGCCCGCTGCGACCCCAGTGGCTCCTGCCCCGGTTCCGGCTCCAGCTCCAGAGACAAAGCCTGCTGCACCTGCTCCCGCTCCAGAGGCTCCGAAGCCCGCTCCTGCTCCTGAGAGCAAGTAACTGTTTGGCCGAGTTGTCCCTCCTCAAAGGTGGGAAACTAGCAAATGAGCCGCTCCGTTTTGGAGCGGCTCATCGTTTTTGTCGCGGCTATCGGAGGAAAACGGAGTCAGTGTTCCGATGAGCGGGCGACTTTCACCGATTCAGCGACGATCAGTTTTTTTCTTTTGGGTTCGGCGCAGTGCCCGGAGAGCGTTCGCGTTCTTGCCGGAGGGATCGGAGTTTTGACTTTTGGTCGGGGTCTAGAAGCGCCCCGATTTCCTCAAACTGTTTTTTGATGATGGAACCCATTTTTTCTCGGTCAGCCTCTGACTTTGTTTCCCGCGCATTTGCGAAGAGTTCGCGGGTTTCGGTGGCGGAGTTGGCGAGGATGGTTTTGACCTTTGCCTGCTGCTCGGGAGTGAGAGAGAGGGTTTTGGTCATTTTTTCGAGACGCTCTTCTAACGCGGGAGGGGCAAGGCGTTTTTCACGGGCTTCGGCGAACTTTTTTCGCTGATCTTCGGTGAGTACGGTTCCGATTTCTTCGGTCTGTTTTTTGAGGAGTGCTCGGACTTTTTCTCGATCGGATTCAGACGCGTTTTGGCGACCTTTGGCCATGATCTCGCGGATTTCGGGTCCGGACTTCTCCATAATCGATTTGATTTTGGCGCGCTGATCTGCGGACAGGTTGAGGTGGTCTGCCATTTTCTCGAGACGCTCAGCCATTTGGGGGAGCGCAGCGCCTTCTGGGCGTTGGGCGGTGGCAGCGTGGGTGAGGATGGGAAGGGAGAGGACCGCGAGGATGTGGCGGATTGCGGGGGAGATTGTGCGGGGTTTCATCATGGTGGAGATGTTAACGCCGGTGTGGGTGGATGGTTTCATGAAATCTTGGGTGCGTGTTGTGGAGGAAGGGTTGATTCGAGGCGTGATCCACGGGAGAGTGAGGGTTTGGCCATGGAACTTTCGGACATTCGGAAACAGATCGATTCGATAGACGACCGCATTTTGCGCTTATTGAACGAGCGAGCGGACTGTGTTCACGAGGTGGGTGAGATCAAGCGGCGAGGGGGGTTGGAGATTTATGCGCCGGAGCGTGAGGAGCAGGTTTATCGGTCTTTGGGCGAGAAAAACGCCGCGATTGGCGGTCGATTGCCGGGCGACGCGGTTCGCGCCATTTACCGTGAGGTCATGTCTGCGTCGCTGGCATTGGAGAAAGATTTATCGATTGCCTATCTCGGTCCAGAGGCGACTTATACGCATCAGGCTGCGCGATCCAAGTTTGGGGCCTCCGTGCGTTATGTTGCGCAGACGGGTATCGCAGATGTTTTCGATGCCGTGGCCCGTGGGCACGCGGATTACGGGGTCGTTCCGGTGGAGAACTCATGGGAAGGGGCGGTCAATCACACGTTGGACATGTTCATTGACGCGGATGCGCGGATTTGTGCGCAGATTCTTCTCCGGATTGAGCACCACCTGTTGTCGAAATCGGGGCGAGGGGACGTCAGACGTGTTTTCAGTCACCCGCAGGCATTTGGACAGTGTCGGAGTTGGATGCGAACAAACTTGCCGGGGGTGGAGTGTACCGAGGTGTCGAGCACGACGCGGGCGGCGGAGTTGGCTGCGGAAACGCCGGGCAGTGCTGCGATTGCGAGCCGTTTGGCTGGTGAGTTGTATGGCTTATCGGTTTTAGATTCATCGATTCAAGATTCGCCGAACAACACGACTCGTTTCTTGGTGATTGGGCAGCGTCCTTCTCCGGCGACGGGCAACGACCGGACTTCTCTGATGTTTGCGGTGAAGCACGAGCCTGGTGCGCTTTATCACGCGTTGGAGCCGTTCGACCGGTTGCGGTTGAATATTGGAAAGATTGAGAGTCGACCTTCCCGGAGGAAGGTTTGGGAGTATTGCTTCTTTGTCGATGTGGACGGCCATGCAACGGACGCTGGCGTCGCGGAGGCGATCGGCGAGTTGGAACGTCAGTGCACTATCGTGAAGGTTCTCGGTACGTATCCAGTGCCTGCCACGCCATAGGTTGCGTTGGGCAGGTTAGGTGGTTTGGGGCGGGACGGCGCGTTGAATCGCTTGAGAGACGGTTCGCGACAGTTCGCTTGGTGTGAACGGTTTTTTAAGGGTGGCGGTGAAAAGAGGAAGGCGTTCTTTGTCCGCTTTATTGAGCAGGGGAAGGTTGCCTGAGAGAAGAATGAGAGGGGTCTTCGGGGCGATGAGCTGAGATTTTTTTGCGAGTTGGAACCCGTCAATCTGCGGCATCGCGAGGTCTGTGATAATCGCGTCAACATGCGGATTCGACTCCAGATAAAGGAGGGCCTCAGCCGGATGCGTGAAGGCGGTGACGGAGTGGCCTGCGTTGGAGAGGATTTCACTGACAACGCTGGCGAGCAGTTCTTCATCGTCGACGACGAGAATGTGGGCGCCGACGGGCGCTTGGTTTTTTTGGGGGGTGGGTGCTGTTTTCTTGGAGCGGGCGGGTTTATCGAGGGGGAGGAAGACGGTGAAGGTGCTGCCGAACCCGGGTTCGGAATCGACGGTGATGGCGCCTTGCGCGTGATCGACGAGGTTTTTCACGACGAACAGCCCCATGCCGGAGCCTTTTCCACGGGCCTTAGTGCTGAAAAAGGGCTGGAAGATGCGGGAACGAATTTCGTGAGGGATTCCGGAAGCGTTGTCTTTCACCTCGAGAAGCACGTAGGGAATCTCTTTGAGGGTGTCGCAACGGGTGAGGTGTTGGGGCGATGGGATTTGTTTGCGTAGATGCATTGAAATCGTGCCCGTTTTGCGATCGAACGCGTGCCATGCGTTAGTGACGAGGTTCAGAACGATTTGGTGGATTTTGTTCTCGTCGATTCGAACAACGGGAAGGTCGGGTTCTGCGGTCACGGAGAGCTGAATCGTGCTGGGAATCGACGCTTTGATGAGGTGCAGCGCTTCGCGGACCGAGGATTCGGGATGGCAGGTGGCGCTGTTTTGCGGGATGCGGTTGGCGTAGCCGAGGACTTGATGGGCAAGTTCACAGCCTCGTCCTGCCCCTTTGATGATGTCGGAGTAGCGGTCGGCGTCGGAGGGTTGAGCGGAGAACCGGCCAAGCTCGGCGTGTCCGATGATTCCGCACAGGATATTGTTGATGTCGTGAATGATGCCGCTGCTGAACATTCCGACATTTCTCAGGCGATCCGCGTGCATCACTTCGTGTCGGTATCGCTCTGTTTCCGCGCGGAGGTCGAGGATTTCTGTGCCGAGTCGTCCGACGAGTGATTCGAAGTAGCTGAGGTCGAGACTTTGAGATGTGGGGAGGGCGACCTGCTGCGCGGGGAGTGAGAGAAAGTGTGAGAGCTGGATGAGCAGGGAATCCTGATCGCAGTTGGAAGCGATGATGCTTGAGGCGCCGGCATTGCGGAGCGCGATCTCGTCGGAGATGTGGGTGAGGATGGAGGTGAGGATGGCGATGGGAATTTCCGGACAGGATTCGCGGAGGGAGCGAAGCAGGGTGATGGCGTCGGTATCCGGCAAGATGTCCGCGCACAGAATCGCGTGGGGTGGGGCTGCGGGAATACTGAGCAGGGCTGCGGTACCGGAGTGTTGGGTGGTGACGCGGTGTCCGAGGTTCTCAATGGATTCGGAGATGCGGTGTGATTCACCGGATTCGCGGGTGACCAGCAGGACGTGCATCAGGCCATTAAAAAAGAACGGGACGGAAAAAGCACGAAAATGGATTTTTGAAAACAGATGACGACGGAAGTGGGGGTGCCAAGATTTCAGGGATGGAGACGGCGTTTGAGGCGGCGATGCGTCAACGGATGTTGATTCCGGACCTTTGGCAGCAGGAGGCGCTGCGGCATTTGCGGACAGGTCGCGACGTGGTTGTGAATGCTCCGACGGGGTCGGGCAAGACGTTGGTCTTTGAGTTAATCGTTGGCGGGATGCGCGGGCGCGCGGTTTACACGGTTCCGACGCGGGCCTTGGCGAATGACAAGTTTGCGGAGTGGGCGGCGAAGGGGTGGGACGTGGGGATTGAGACGGGTGATGTGGTGGATCGTCCCAATGCGCGGATTGTGGTGGCGACGCTCGAGACGCAGCGGCGACGGTTGCTGACGGGGAATGGTCCGGATCTTTTGGTGGTTGATGAGTACCAGATGTTGGCGGATCCGGTTCGGGGCTCGACGTATGAGTTAGCGGTTGCGTCAGCGCCTGCGCGAACGCGGCTCCTTTTGTTGAGCGGAAGCGTCGGGAACGGGGGAGCGGTGGTGGAGTGGTTGCGTCGGATTGGGCGTGATGCGGTGCTGATTGATCACGGGGTGCGTCCGGTGCCTTTGGAGGAGGTGGAGTTGGGGCGGTTGCAGGCGCGCGTGCCGGAGTCGGTTCGGGGGTGGTGGTGTCGGGCTATGGCTGCGGCTTTGATGAATGATTTGGGTCCGGTGCTGATTTTTGCGCCGAAGCGGTATGCGGCGGAGGTGTTGGCGCGGCAGTTAGCTGCGGGGTTGCCGCCGGGGTCTGGGGTTCGTTTGGAGATGGAGCAGGAGCGGATGGTGGGTTCTCAGTTGGCGGGCTTGTTGCGGCGCGGGGTGGCGTATCATCACAGCGGGCTTTCTTATGCGGTCCGGTCGAAGGTGGTGGAACCGTTGGCCAAGCAAGGGAAGCTGCGAGTGGTGGTGGCGACGATGGGGCTTGCTTCGGGGGTAAACTTTTCTCTTCGGTCAGTGGTCATTTCTGGAACGCGTTACTACCGAGGACCGTTTGAGGTGGAGGTTCGGCCTGACGAAATCTTGCAGATGTATGGCAGAGCGGGGCGACGGGGTCTGGATACCACGGGGTACGCCTTGGTGACGGACTCTTCGCCTCGGCTGGGGGATGGGCGTCCGCGTATGTTGCGGCGTGCGGGCAAGCTGGACTGGCCCTCCTTGATTTCGGTGATGGATGGTGCGGTGGGGCGCGAGGAGAGCCCTTTTGCGGCGGTGGCGGCGTTGAACGCGCGATTGTTTGCGAAGGACGCTCCGTTGATTGGGGTGGAGGGTGCGGAGCGAACGGGGCCGGCGGGCTGTGGCTTGGGGATTGACGCGGCGCGCGTGCGGTTTTTGAGGCGCGGAGCGACGCGTGTTT
>JACCED010789683.1_pt1 | contig 10619 bp, 12 predicted proteins | sample 7455021 | NCBI WGS metagenome assembly JACCED01 (sample SAMN15323456, study PRJNA562643) | freshwater metagenome | isolation source: river surface water | place: USA:Blue River Watershed | collected 2017-08-19 | reverse complement strand
GGCACTGGGGCTCATCAAAGTGGCCCACACACTCGGTACAACGCGAAGGATTGATCTCGTAGATCTCCGGGCCCATGTAGATCGCGTCGTTTGGGCAGGCGGGCTCGCAGACGTCGCAGTTAATACATTGATCAGTAATCAGCAGTGCCATGGCGGCTATTATTTTGCCGCCTGTTCGCTAAGCCGCTTCTGAAGCCACTGCTCGACCGATGGGAATACAAACTTACTGACATCCCCGCCCAAGAGTGCAATTTCCCGAACAATCGTGCCCGAGATGAACTGGTACTGGTCTGACGGTGTCAGAAAGATCGTCTCCACGTCTGGCATCAGGTAACGGTTCATGCCCGCCATCTGAAACTCGTACTCAAAGTCCGAGACCGCACGCAGCCCACGAATAATCACCTTCGCATCATGGGAGCGGACAAAATCCTTGAGAAGTCCTGTGAATCCGCAGACCTCGACGTTGGGGTAGTGGCCTAGGACCTCATTGGCGATCGAGACCCGCTCTTCCATCGAGAAAAAAGGCCGTTTGGAGCGGCTATCTGCCACCCCCACAACAACCCGGTCAAATAATTTACTGGCCCGTCGGACAAGGTCCTCGTGGCCTCGGGTCATGGGATCAAAGGTTCCCGGGTAGACCGCCTTCAGCATGGTGTTCTCCTAAAGCCGCATCTTGCGCCTGCAGCAGATGATAGTGGACCAACCCCGCCTTGTCTGCGCGGATCAGATCGAGCCCAAATCGCGAAGCCCAGTCTTGGGTCACCTCGGCATCAGACTCGATATAGACCAGCCCCTTAGAGGCGAGCAGTGACCGGATGCCAGGCATCACCTGTTCCAGCCAGTTCTGGCCAAACGGGGGGTCCAGAAAAATCAGATCAAACGGTGCGGCTGTCGTGGGCTGCCGGGAGAGCCAGTCCAGCGCATTCGTCTGGATAAGTCTGAGTCGATCCCGTGCGTCGAGTTTGTCGATCAGCGCGCCAATCGACCGCGCAGCGAGCGGATTCGGTTCAATCAAGATCACCTCTGCTGCACCCCGAGAGGCAGACTCAAATCCGAGCGCTCCGGAACCCGCAAAAAGATCAAGACAGCGCCATTCATCGACGCGCTGCCCAAGCCAGTTGAAGAGCGTCTCTCGAACACGGTCGGGCGTGGGGCGCAGTCCCTCCCGGTCTGGCACCGAGATCGGTGTGCGCTTCCACTGGCCGCCAATGATCCGAATCTGTCCGCTACCCTTCATAGGCTAATATCGCACTCTCTCGCTATTCGCGACTCATAGACACGCAATGATAGGTTTTTTAGGACTCGGCCGGACACTCGACCGTCTCAAAATCAGCCGGCTTAAAGAGGGGCTGACAAAGACGCGTGCGCAGCTGGGAGCATTATTTACTGGGCGGCGACTAGATGAGGCGTGGTTTGATGATGTCGAGACAGCACTTCTGACTGCAGACGTCGGTGTGGTAGCAACCCAGGAGCTTCTCGCGTCAATCCGACAAGAAATCAAAGCACGGAAACTGAATAACGAAAGCGCCCCTGAGGCACTTCAAGAAGCGGTCGCGCACTGCATCCGTTTAGCGCTCGAGCCGATCTGTCCAAAACCAGATTCGAAAGAGGCCCGCCCCACGATTGTGATGGTGGCTGGCGTCAATGGCGCGGGGAAGACAACGTCGATTGGCAAGCTCGCCCATAGCTGGAAAACAGAGGGGCGAAAAATTCTATTAGGGGCAGGCGATACCTTTCGTGCTGCTGCACGCGAACAACTGATTGTCTGGGGTGAACGCAATCAGGTGGATGTGATCTCGCAGGCGCAGGGCGATCCTGCCGCGGTCGCCTTTGATGCGGTGAGTGCCGGGATCGCACGGGGCGTGGATATTGTTCTGGTCGATACAGCAGGCCGTCTGCCGACACAGTTGCATCTGATGGAAGAGCTCAAGAAGGTCAAGCGCGTCATGGCCAAGGCGATGCCGGATGCGCCGCACGAGGTCTGGCTTGTGATCGACGGCGGCACCGGTCAGAACGCGATCGCCCAGGTCAAGGCCTTTGATGATGCGCTCGGGCTGACCGGGCTGATCGTCACGAAACTGGATGGCACAGCAAAAGGCGGCGTGTTACTTGCGATTGCGAAACATCGCCCGATTCCCGTGCGCTATATCGGTGTTGGTGAAGGCATCGATGATCTTCAGACCTTTGATCCCGATGCCTTTTCAAAAGCGCTTGTCGGCGAGATCTAGTCGCGCGCGACGGCTCGCCAAGGCCGACTACTCAAGCGGTACGCAGTCCACAAAGTATTCCAGCTTCCCGTTCGACTCTTGCTGAACCAGACCGTGGATATCGGCCTCGAAACCAGGGAAGGTCTCGTTAAATTTCCGGGCGAACTGAAGATACTGAATGATGGTCTTGTTAAACCGCTCACCAGGAATTAAAAGTGGAATCCCGGGCGGATAAGGTGTGAGCAGGCTGGTGGTGATGCGGCCTTCAAGGTCATCAATCGCGACGCGCTCTACTTTGCGATGAGCAAGACAGCCAAAGGCATCCGCCGGCTTCATTGCAGGCTCCATATTCGAGAGATACATCTCGGTGGTCAGACGTGCAATGTCGTGTGACTTGTACATGTCGTGAAGCTGCTGACAAAGGTCTGCAAGTCCGACACGCTCATACTGCGGATGCGCCGCACAGAATTCGGGCAGCACGCGCCACATGGGCTGATTCTTATCGTAATCGTCCTTGAACTGCTGCAACGCTGTCAGCAACGTATTCCATCGGCCTTTGGTAATCCCGATTGTGAACATGATGAAGAAGGAATAAAGCCCTGTCTTCTCAATGATCACGCCATGCTCTGCTAGGTACTTGGTCACAATAGATGCAGGAATCCCGCGGGCATCAAACTCGCCCTTGATGTTTAAGCCCGGTGTGACCACCGTCGACTTAATCGGGTCCAGCATGTTAAAGCCGGGAACTAGGCCATCGAATCCATGCCAGGTGTCATTGGGCTTTAGCTCCCAGTCTTTGCGACTGGCCATGCCATCACTGTCCGCCGTGATGTCCTCGGGTCCCCAGACCTTGAACCACCAGTCAAGACCAAACTCTTCATCAACTTTATGCATGGCCCGACGAAAATCCAGGGCCTCGACGATCGACTCTTCTACCAGCGCCGTTCCGCCCGGAGGCTCCATCATCGCGGCCGCGACGTCTAACGACGCAATGATGGCGTACTGCGGACTCGTCGAGGTGTGCATGAGATAGGCTTCGTTGAACATATCGCGATCAAGCGTGCGTGTTGCAGATTCCTGCACCAGCACCTGCGACGCCTGCGACAGTCCCGCCAACACCTTGTGGGTTGACTGCGTGGAGAAGATCAAGGGATCCTGCGGACGAGGGCGGTCTTTGCCAATCGCATGCATGTCCCGATAGAAATCATGGAACGCGGCATGCGGCAGCCAGGCTTCGTCAAAGTGAAGCGTATCGATCGTATTGCCCAACACGTCTTTGATCATCTCCACGTTATAGAGCACACCGTCATAGGTGCTCTGCGTGATGGTCAGAATGCTTGGCGTGGCCTTGTCGCCACCGGCTTTCAACGCCTCACGTGCAAAGGGATTGGCCGCGATCTTTTTCTGGATATTTTCAGGACGGAATTCATCCAAAGGAATCGGACCGATGATGCCCAGGTGATTTCGGGTCGGCATCAGGAAGACGGGGATTGCGCCCGTCATGGTGATCGCATGCAGAACACTCTTGTGACAGTTGCGATCCACCACCACGATATCGCCAGGCGCAACCGAGGCATGCCAGACGATTTTGTTCGAGGTCGATGTGCCGTTGGTCACAAAGAAACAGTGGTCCGCATTAAAAATACGTGCAGCATTTCGCTCCGATGCCGCAACGGGTCCCGTGTGGTCTAGCAACTGTCCGAGTTCATCCACCGCGTTACAGACGTCCGCGCGCAGCATGTGCTCGCCGAAGAACTGGTGAAACATCTGGCCCACTGGCGACTTCAAGAAGGCCACGCCCCCCGAGTGTCCGGGGCAATGCCAAGAGTAGGAACCGTCTTGAGCGTAGTCCAAGAGCGCGCGAAAGAACGGGGGCGCCAGTGAGTCCATATAGGCCTTCGCCTCGCGCAGGATGTGGCGCGCAACAAACTCAGGCGTATCTTCGAACATGTGAATGAAGCCGTGCAGCTCTCGCAGGACATCATTCGGGATATGCCGTGAGGTTCGCGTCTCGCCATAGATGTAGATCGGGATCTCGGCGTTGCGGAAGCGAATCTCGCTGACAAAGGCCCGAAGGTTCTTTAGCGCCGCATCGGTCTCTTCCTTGGAACCGGCACCAAATTCCTCGTCATCGATAGACAGGATGAAGGCCGACGCCCGGCTCTGTTGCTGGGCGAACTGGGAAAGGTCACCGTAGCTGGTCACCCCAAGGACTTCCACCCCTTCCTTTTCCAAGGCGTCCGCAAGCGCACGGATCCCCAGCCCCGAGGCGTTCTCGGATCGAAAGTCTTCGTCGATGATCACAACCGGAAACCGGAACTTCATGGCGCACGCCCTTCCCAAAAACAGAAGGGCGATAGTAGGCCAAAAAACCCTCGTCGGGGGTGGTTAGCACTCGGGAACCTCGAGTGCTAAAATGAGTCCCACGCTTAACAAGGAGGGACCGCATGACGCACATGGCGACATCTGCCGATTCAGCCCTGGCCACCTTAACGCTATCGCCAGGCGGTAACCTGGATGCCTATATTCGGGCAGTCCAGCAGTTCCCTATGCTGTCGCCCGAGCGCGAGGCAGAGCTGGCCCTGCGCCTGCGCACCCTCAACGACCTTGAGGCCGCGCGAGAGCTGGTCCTTTCCCACCTTCGCCTGGTCGTCTCAGTCTCCCGCCAGTTCAAAGGCTATGGGCTGCCCCAGGCCGACCTGATCCAAGAAGGCAATATCGGTCTGATGAAGGCCGTCAAGCGTTTCGACCCTACCCGTGGCGTGCGTCTGGTCTCCTTTGCCATGCTCTGGATCAAGGCAGAGATCCACGAATACATTCTGCGCAACTGGCAGCTGGTTAAGATCGCCACAACCAAGGCGCAGCGCAAACTCTTTTTCAACCTTCGCTCAATCAAGCAGTCCCTGGGGGTGGCGGATGCCGTCTCCGACGACCAGGCGAAGGTGATTGCCCGCGAGCTTCAGGTCGACGCCCACGAAGTCCTGGAGATGGACCAGCGGATGTCCGGCGGAGACGTTGCCATTGAAACCCGTGCAGACGATGCGAGTGAGACATTTAGTCCAATTGCCTACCTAGCCGCCCCTGATGCAGATCCCGCGCAGTTGGTCGAAGCAAAACAGTCTGAGCAGGTGCAGTCCGAGGGTCTTCTGCGGGCGCTCAACGCCCTCGACGCACGAAGCCGAGAGATCATGATTGCGCGCTGGCTGCGAGACGATGACGATGGCGGGGCCACGACCTTGCAAGAGCTTGCAGATCGCTACGGCATTTCTGCAGAGCGCGTGCGTCAGATCGAGTCTGCGGCGCTCAAAAAACTGCGCGTCCATCTCTCTTAATTTCTTCATTCTTTCATCATGAGATCAACCGTTCTGCTCGTAGGACAGTTGTGCCTGGTGGGGTCTCTTCATGCATCAGAGATTGGGGCCACCGCAACCATCCATGGTCTTCACTGGGACCTTCATGAAATGACGGTGGGCCAGGTCAAGCAAATGGCTAAGGCCACCGGATTTGTCAGTCGCGCTGAACGTGAAGGGGGCGGCAGTATCTATGAGCTTGGCTGGACGAAAAAACCGGGCTGGACTTGGCGTCAGCCTTTTGGGGTGCCTGCACAGGATCGTGAACCCGCAGTCCATCTGACCTTTGATGAAGCAGCATCGATCTGCCAATACTTTGGCAAACGACTTCCGACCGATCAAGAGTGGGTCAACGCCGCCTACCTTGAGCAACGCACGAACCCGCCGAAAGGATTCATTACTGGAAAACGTTATCCCTATCCCAACGGCGACTCTGCTGTCGCAAGTCATTGTCTCTCTGGTTGTGGCAACTACCCCGGCCTTGCGCCGAAGGGAAGCTTACGACGCGGCGTTGGCCATGTTGCAGTGATGACCACGCCTGCAGGCGTCAATGGTCTGTATGAAATGGGCGGTAATGCCTGGGAATGGGTCGCAACAGGGTCAGGCGATGAACGGATCACACGCAGTGCATCCTGGTGGTATGACGCTGATCGTCAGCGAGAGTCAGATGTCGCTACCAAACCAAGAGATACGCGCGTGGGCTATATTGGTTTTCGCTGCGTGCGCGATACACGCTAGTCGCCCTGCAATTACCGGTTATCGCTTACGCTAAATAGTGATCAACTAGCAAGGCTGCAAATAACAGCGCAAGATAGTTGATCGAATAACGAAACGTCTTGCGTGCCAATGGCTCCGAATAGCCCCGATACAGCTTATAAGCGAGCCACAAGAAATATCCCCCTAGCAACAAGGCGCTGATCAGATAGATCAGACCACTCATCCCAATTAAGGTCGGCAACACGGTCGTGGCGACCAACAGGAAGGTGTACAGAAGAATATGCAGTCGGGTGAACTGTGCGCCGTGAGTCACTGGAAGCATCGGCAGTCCTGACCGCGCATAGTCATCAGTGCGATATAGGGCCAGGGCCCAGAAGTGCGGCGGCGTCCAGACAAAGATAATCAGAAACAACACCCAGGCTTCAATCGGCGCCTGGCCCGTGATCGCGGCCCAGCCGAGTACCGGGGGCATAGCACCCGAAGCGCCCCCGATCACAATGTTCTGCGGCGTCAGCGGTTTCAGAATCACCGTGTAAATAATGGCGTAACCGACAAAGGTGGCAAGCGTGAGCCAAGTGGTCAGCGGATTCACAAAGGCATACAACAAGAAGGTGCCAATGCCACCGAGAATTCCTGAAAAGATCAGCGTCTGCTGAGTCGTTAACGTCCCCGATGGCAGTGGACGCCAGGCTGTTCGCGCCATCTTGGCGTCGATCTGTTGCTCGACCAGACAGTTCACCGCAGCCGCAGCGCCTGCAATCAACGTAATCCCAATCGTGGCACTGAAGAAGACTCCGAGTGGCATCCATGACGGGGTTGAGAGCGCCATGCCAATCACAGCACAAAACGTAATGAGCATGACCACCCGGGGCTTCGTCAGCGCCAGGTACTGCTTCACTATTGATGTGTTGGGCAGACTCAGTTCACTCATGCGGGGTTAGCCAATTCGAGAGGCTTTCAGCAGACGGTTCATATCTTTTTTCATGCCGTTGGGATCTGGATTATCCGGGAAACGCATCATTAAATTCCCTAGGGGATCTACGACCCAGATATTGCTCGCGCCGCCCGAGTTCTTGACCGCGGCAGCCGCCACCGATAACCAGTTAGCGACCAGTCCATCTGTCGCTGGAATCTGTCCAAGCCTGGCAACCCAGATCCCCTCATGCTCTGCGATCAACGCCGGATCTGGTGTGCCATCGTCCGTGAGCAGCCAGACTCGCTCGACACGATCGCGCTCACGTCCCGTGGTCAGTCGAATCTGACGCATCAGCCAGAGCTCTTGTTTGCAAGCTTCTGCACACATTGACGGACCGATATGCACCATCAGCCAACGGCCCCCCCAGTCTCCTAACTGATTGAGAGGGCGTCGTGTCCGAGGGTCCGACTGAACCGCAGTAAAGGCGCTTTCGGCTGTGGGCGTGATCACTGGTGTCACCGGGATCGCGGTCACGGTCACCTGGGGCTCGACAAAGTCGCCGTAATTCGTTCGACCCTCTGGACGTACACCGTAATAGACCAGATAAGACGCGATCACCGGTGCAATCGTCACCGCTAACAGCGCCCAGATTGGCCAAAGCGAACGTTTTTTCGGGGGCTGATTCATGAGGTCCTGCTACTCCTGTTCATGGGGAGATCTCGGGCGAAGCCGCCAGGCGAAGAATAGCGCCAATGCGGTGAGCAGAAACCACTGGATCGCATAGCCCATATGCTTCGACACATCTGAACGCACTTCGGGGACGGCGCGCGCGAGACCATCATCGTTATCGCTTGTCTGCCAGGCAATTACGGGCCAGGCGTCACCGGGCAGCCATTCTTGTGCGGCATCCCAGTCAAAGTTTTGCCAGAGGCGCCCCTGACGAAGCTGCGCCGGATTACTCGAGAGTTCCATGCGTCGCATGACAGAGCCCAGCATGACTGCCTCAAGACCTATCGGATCGCTCGGCACAGGAATCTCTGGCAGCGTTGTTATCCCTGGGGGCTTTGGAAGCCAGCCACGATTCACCCAAAGAATACTTAAATCGTTGAGCAAAACGGGGGTCAGGATATGTACCCCCGCTTGTCCATCCCGAGCTCGGTTATCGAGTGCGATCGTTTTGTCATGCAGCCATCGCCCTGTGATCCGAACGCGCTGCTGGTCCAGATTGTCTGCCGTCAACGTAGGCTGCCAACGACGGACCTCCCCGGGTTCGATTAGATTCGAGCGATCCAGTCGCCGATCCGTGAGCTCTTGCTTTTCTTGGGCTCTTCCGAGCTGCCAGACCCCAAGACCAATCCCTGCTGCAGCAAGACATAAGGCGACGATGACAGCGAGCCAGGAGCCGCGATGCCTTTTCGTTACCATAGGTGTTTTGTTAGAGAAACTCATATGCGCGTCTTTGTCGCGATTGCCTTCGTTCTGATTTTGCTTAGTCTCGGGTCAGCACTCTTTTATCTAATGCGGGATAAGGGTACGAACAACCGTACAGTAAAAGCCTTGGCATTACGTGTTGGATTTTCCGTCGCCCTGTTTCTCTTTTTGATCATTGCCCATCAGCTTGGCTGGATCCAGACCACGGGCATCCGATACTAGCCTTCTTCTTTCAGACTAAAAAAGAAGGCCGCGAAACCGCGGCCTTCCTGCGACTCAAACGAATCGGTTAGAGCCAGTAGACCACAACGTAGAGACCTAGCCAGACCACGTCCACGAAGTGCCAGTACCAGGCCGCCGCCTCAAAGGCAAAATGCTGGTTCGGCTTGAAGTGTCCGCGGACACAACGACCAAACACGACAGCGAGCATGATGGCACCGACGCAGACGTGGAAGCCATGGAAGCCCGTCAACATAAAGAAAGTTGACCCGTAGATACCAGAGGTCAGCTTCAGGTTGAGATCCGCATAGGCATGGGCATATTCGTACGCCTGGAATCCCAAGAAGATGATTCCCAGAAGAATCGTCAGCCCGAGGAATAGGTTCAGCTTGCCCCGGTTGTTCTCACGCAGGGCATGATGGGCGATGGTCAGCGTGACACCAGAGGTTAAGAGCAACGCGGTGTTGATCGTTGGGATCCAGAAGGGTCCCATAGTCTTGAATTCTTCGACCAGTCCAGCAGGTCCTTTACCTGTTCCCCAGACCGCCTGAAAGTCTGGCCAGAGAATCGCCTTGTGATCGAGATCGCCCAGCCAGGGCATCGAGATCACTCGCGCATAAAAGAGGGATCCAAAGAAGGCTGCAAAGAACATCACTTCAGAGAAGATGAACCAGCTCATGCTCCAGCGGAAGCTAGCATCGACTCGGCTGTTGTATTGACCGCCTTCGGACTCGGCAATGACGGCACCAAACCAGCCAAAGAACATATAGGTCAGGATCACGAGACCAATACCAAGCGCCCATGGTCCATAGGCCTGGCTGTTAATCGTGCCCACGGCACCAAACAGCGTAAAGATCATGGCCAGTGATCCGACTGCAGGCCATTTGCTGGGTGCAGGCACAAAGTAATACGGCGCGTGGCTAGTGGAACTCATGGATCTCCCCTCAATACTAGTTTTTATTTAACAGACTTAAGACGACACACTACTCAATACAAAGCGGACCAGCACCACAAGGCTCAGCACGAACAGCAGCCCCGCAATAACCCCCGTGATGATCACATGCACGGGGTTGAGCTGCGCCATATCCTGCTCATGGTCTCGGCCACGACGGACTCCGAAAAAAGACCAGAGCACCGCTGAAACCGTTCGCAGAAAACCTGACTGACGCGCAGGGGTCGATTTAGACTCCTGCAACCGCTAGCCTCCACCCTTCACTGCCTCAGCAGCGGCAGTGCGACCTGCAACTTCAAAAAATGTGTAACTCAAGGTAATGGTGGTGATATCCGACGGCAGCTTTGGATCAATCACAAAAACGACCGGGAACTCACGCACCTCTTTCCCTTTCAATTCCTGCTGCTGAAAACAGAAGCACTCTAACTTTTTAAAATGACTTGCCGAATGGCGCGGGGCATAGCTTGGAATGGCCTGGCCCGTCAATGCATTCGGCGTAGCGTTGACTACCTCGTAGGTCACGGTTGCGAGCTCGCCGGGATGAACCGTCATGTAAGCCTGCTTTGGCTTAAAGACCATCGCGCCCTGAACGTTGGCATCAAACTCGATGGTGATGGTCCGTGACTTATCGACCTGGGTGTTTTTAGCGAACTCCTTCGCCTCTGCGGTGTTCAGCTTGTCACGACTAGCGAGCACATTAATGCCGGTGATCTCGCAGATCTTTTCGTAAAACGGCACCAGCGCAAACCCAAAGCCAAACATCAGGATCGCTACCATCAGCAGCTTTCCCATCATTCGGCTGTTATCGGTCTTATCGGTCATCACTG
>JACCED012373540.1_pt1 | contig 10620 bp, 14 predicted proteins | sample 7455021 | NCBI WGS metagenome assembly JACCED01 (sample SAMN15323456, study PRJNA562643) | freshwater metagenome | isolation source: river surface water | place: USA:Blue River Watershed | collected 2017-08-19 | reverse complement strand
TATTCCGAAAAGTCTGGCACTCAATTAGGGATGAAAAACAATAAAAACTATCTTGTTCTTGAAATTACAAACGGCACCGAGATCAAGAAACCTAAAATGGGCGGTGCATTTGAACCTCACATCCCATTAATGAAGAAGATTGCTGAAACACTCATTAATAGTCCAGTTATTTGGCACACTTGGAATCCTAAAAGCAATCCTAACCAATGGAATAACGATAGTTGGTTCTACCGCCTAGAAGAAAATGACTTTTAATTTATGAGCATCTTTGAAAAGATTTTTATCTACATAGTACTGATTTGGGGCGCCTTTTTACTAATCACATTGGACGAGTACTCTATTGCTCATCTTGGAAGAATGGTTCGAGATGTTGCGGTATTTGCGGTTGGGTACTACATACTATTAAAAATAGGCAGAGCAATCTCAGACTATCTTTATAGAAAAAAGTGGGAAAAATTTCATCAGGAAAATTCTAAAGAAATAGAAGAAGAGCAACAACGTTGGAAAGATCTTGAGGCATGTGATTTTGATCAAGAAAAATATGATCAATTAATAAGAGATAGAAATGCTAAAAAGTAAGGTCATTCTTTTAGGACTCATTTTTTTAAGTGCCTGCAGTCAACAACCAAACTCAAAACTTTTACTGAATCAAGAAAAATGTGCCAGTTTGAATGAAACTAGTCTTGCGATTAGAGATGGTTCGATTATTAATAAAGCGAATAACGAGACTATTGGAACAATCAAAATAATTGATCAAAAAACTGTTTCAGTAACAGATTCTTCAGGGGAATCTAGAGATCTAAAGGTTCTTCTTAGTGAAAAGAGTCCATCCAAACGACTTCTAATGATCATGCGTGACGAACAAAACATATTACTGGCATGTGGAATTGATTAGATTTTTGATGGTTAAAAAATGAAAAGAAACCACAAATTCATACTTGTAGGACTAATTGCGATTAATTTTATTATTTTAGGAATAATTCTCTTTAAAGCATTCTTAGAAGTTACTGAAACTGGGAAATGGATTCAAACATTGGGTTTAACCTTAGGTTTGACTGGTGTATTTCAAACTGCAACCAGTGAATTCTTCACCAAAATTCTTGATCACCTAAAAAAATTAGACGACAAAAACGAACCGCTCCCGTCACATTTAATTAGAGAAGTGATTGAGGATCCTGACAGACCAACTAAAACAAAAATAAGAAGCGTTTTATTTTTTGACCCCAGAACAGGTTTCAAAATAATAGTCTTATCTTTTCTTATTGAACTCCTAGGAGTTTGGGTATCTTGTTGATATTAAAAATTTACTTTAAACCAATTTAATTTCAACAATTTAGTCTTATGCCAAAATTTGATTTGCTATTTTTTCAGCATAATCAATAAGTTCAATTTCATTAACTTTGGTTTTATTGCCGCATTGCTCTATGTGATAGATTGATGTGAACCACCCAAATGGAATAACAGTAATTTCAGAAACCTTAAACAGTTTCAACGCATTGCTTAAAGATTTATTTCTCATAAAAATTTGCGCAAATTTAGTTTTCTCATCAACTATCTCATCAACGTCATCATAAATACGACTTTTAGATGATGGGAATTTCTCAATTATTCTATTAATAATTACACTAGGGTCAACATTTGAACCCAATAGTTGAACGGCAATATTCAGTTCCTTTGCCATATCTTTTCTATTTTTACTAATGAGTTCCTTTGCAAATTGAACAATTTTCTTGTTGGTGCCAAAATATCTTTGTAAAAAATTATTCTCAATTGCTTTAGCAATCTGAAATCGGTCATTGAAATTCTTTTTTTCAATTAGAAGAATTTTGTAGGAATATGCGAGTTGCCTAGATGTTCTTGATAAATCATCGTATATCTGTTCAAGGTCAGGCAGAAAATCAACTATCTTTTTCCATTTATCTTCAATATCTTTATTAAATGCATCTTGATAATCTGATTCAAAATCACTTTCATCCTGATACTCAGACTTATCTCTAGTCGCATCATATTGCTTACGTTTTGTAGCGTCTGATAAGAACCCGTATGCCTGATTTATTTCTTGCATTCGGCGATTTGCTTCTTCTTTATCGCCAGTCCACTTATCAGGGTGATATCTTTGTGCTAATGCTTTATAGGCAGCGCGAATCACTACATCTTCTGCATCATCCAGAACGCCCAGTATTCGATAGTAATCTTTAGTCATATTTGCATTATATGAACTCATTAGTCTTTTTTAGTCTTTGAAGATAAGTTATGTTTTTCAATAAATTGAATGAGATTAAACGTTGAATTGTGAAGATTCTTAAGGAACTTTAGGATTTCTGCATTATCTGTCCAGTTATTCAAATAAATCTCAGTTGGGGATGTTTTCGTACCGTATTGCATGAAAAACTCAACCCAATATGACTCATCTTCACGGATATGGCACTTAGTTGAAATATAAGAATGAATATCTGGATGAAACTGGGATTCTTTCAATGAATCTTTTATTGGGGACTCTAACTTCTTTGATTTATATGGAAAAACTGAGTCGTTGGGGTCATTTGGATCGATATACATTAGGGTCAAAATCAGTTCCTTTCGTGAATTTGTCCCCTTGTATCAAATTTAAACAACTAAAGTCAACACTTATTAGCGGTCAATTAAGTTTTATATCTGGGCAAATGCGATTTATTTGTCGTAGGTTGGCAGTAATAGTATTTTGGATAACAGTTTTATCCATGTTGGCAGGTAAGTAGGCGACACTTGTGCTGTTAGTAAAAGCAATGCCAACGTAGTTACTCATTACATATGGTTTGCCTTTAATAAATTGGTTATTTGACCAAGTTACGGTGCAGTCTTTTACCAAAGTCGACTGATTTTTATTACTAGGAAACTTATTTTCGCAAACTCTATGTAAAAGTTGAATTGCTGAATCAGTTTTAGCGCTTTTTATGCCATCTAAGACACATTCGTCGTAATTAGATGGACCAAAAAGTCCAGCAAATGAAGGTTGGATTAGCAACATTGAACATGCGAGAATAATAATATAATTTTTCATAAGTATTAGAGTAGCATTTGCTCAATATCTTATCAATATGCTTTTTTTAGATGACTGAATTTTCTGACCACCATAAATTTAAAGTTTTAAAGCAAATTGTCATGCTTTTGCGTTGGTTTGATGAATGCACTACAACAACAATTGGAAGTGCTGACTATGACTACCTTGTGCAGAGATTAATGAAAGATGAAATAGTTCCATATAAGAATTCAGACTTATTATTCACTAACTTTCACGGCAAGAAAAATTACAAAAGGTTCTACATTACATCTGAGGAACAAGAGTTATTTAATGAACGTATTCAAAACTTCATGGTGTTAAACAATTTGTCTTGGGACTATTACAAAACCTACATTAAAGAGTAATTCAGAAAAACATAAAAAAAGATCCATGATGGAACATGGGCGGGAATTTCAATCTTCAATAAAGTCAGGGTTTAGAAATAAAATAATTTTCTATGTGGGATAAACACCTGTTCTAAGCGCTTTCTTAGGGTCTGGTGTAATGCACAAATCTATTCGAATAATTTTATTTTCCTTGACTTGCGCATAAACGATCGCCATAAGATTGTTTATATCATTTTGAGCAATAAGAACACAATCCTTTTGTCCATAAGCATCTAATTCTGATAATTCAGCAAATATCATTGCATTAGAGTTTTTAATGGTACTTAGTTTGGTTCTTATATACTCAATAAATTCCTTTTTTCCATTGATTGGGGTTAAAACAGTTTGCGATTCATATTGAAAGTCATCATCAAGTAATAATTCAAATTGAGTTGAATCAAGATTATTCATCATCTTGGCATATGCAATCAGTGCATCTTTATTGGAGAGCATTATTTTTTTGGACTCCACAATTTAACCTCACTACCCAAACATGCACTTGATGTACTCATCATCGTCGCTGACTTACAAGATTCTTTAAGTTTATATAAGACTGATTCTTCCCACCCATAATGACCTTCATCAGATAATTTTCTGAATGTTTCATTTGTATTTCTAAGATGCTGAATTCTCTCATTCAGCAAATTCTCGAGCATGATGCATTCAGAATCATTGATTTCAATAATGTATGAGTAAGTGGTCATTGTTAAATACTCTTGTAATACTTATCAGCGTATATAGGAAGTTTTTTTATAGCATCTTCCATAGAGTTAAATTCGTAAGAAAGTTCAACGTGTGACATTAAAGTCCCTTTGAATTTTCCATTCTCTTGCTTGTCGATCAATGCCATGATTGCACCAAATAAACCGTCATACATTAGATAATCGCAGTCATTTTGCGAGAAACATTCTATTGCGTCATGACCTGTCATTTGAATAACCCAGTATCTGCGCCCTTTGTAAATGGCGATATTGTCCCCAATTTTTGGTCTCACATACCCGACTGTCATAGTTATTTATTTCAAAAGAGTTGTTTAATTTTTTTCTATCCACTTAGACTTTTTGATGAGACAATCAACTAAAGATTTTGGTGTTTCACCTTGAATATCAACTGAACCTTGTCCATAGACTATATAACCGTTGTAAATATTATTACCATCTAAGTTGCACCAAGCGATAACTGCACCACAATGCTTATCGAAAACGAGTATTGAACAATCATTTTCATAATCTTCAAATGGGTGATTTTTATCAATCTTGAATACCCAATATCTTTTACCCTTATAAAGAACATCATGACCATTTAGGTTTGGTTTTTCATACATTGAGCGCATATATTGATTTAATAATTTCAACGATGTATTAGTTAATTGTAATTTTTTAAATTTCCCACAAAGCAAGTACCTCATTTTGCAAAGATTGATTCAATGTCTGAATCTCATTATTTTTTTGTTGGATTAAATCCTCATAATTCTCAATTTTTCTAACAATCTCAATTTGAGTTTCAATTGGAGGCAGTGGAATCTTAATTTCTTTGATAGCAGTTAGGTTTAAAGATGGATATGATGGATCATTAACGAAATCTGCAGCATCAATTTTTGACAATGCATACAGCAAGAATTTATTAATAACTTTCCCTTCAATACCATTAATTACCGCTAAGTGAGAAGCAACACAGGCATCCATTCCTAACATTACTCTATGATTAAGCAAAGTTGATGCTCCACTTTTCGGGAAAAGAATACTTCCTTTTGGAAAAATTGTTAAACCCCTTGCTCCAGAATTATTTAATTTATCTCTAGATTCGTAAATTAGTCCAAACTTTAAGTTGCCAACGTCAGATGTTCTAACAAATGGAATTGTGCCATTTGTGAAATTGCTGACATCTTGTGGAGCAGGATTACCAGCAGATATGTTGCTAATATCACCGAGACTAACCAGTTTAAAGTTAGTGGAAACCGTCTTAGTTGAGTACTGGTTAATGCTAAGAGAAAATATATCAGAATTAAGAATTGTTTCTTTTGAAATACACTGATCAGAATTTAACTTTCCAGAGAGAAATAACTGAAATTCATCATAGACTTTTGGCAAATCATTTTGTTCGATCTGATGTCTTTGGGTGCCAAGCGAAAATCCATCGTTTTCTATTTTGGCGAAAAAAATATTTTTCATGCTTCGACTGAGCAACTTGTCTAAAATTAAAATCGATGTTTTTACAGTAGAGTACGGTTGGAATATTCCTGATGGTAAAGATATAACTCCAATAAGCGCATTTTCAACCAATTTTTTTCTTAATAATTTATAGGCATTTCCGGGTTGATAAACAATACTTTCTGGAACAATAATGCCTGCTCTACCTTCTGGTTTGAGATGTTCAATAATGTAGTCGCAGAACAGTACTTCTGCTCTAGTTGAATGAACGCCAAATCTAGAATGGGGTTGAATACCGCCAGAAGGTGAAAAGAATGGAGGATTTGCCAGTATTACATCGTAATACTCATTCCATCGATCTTCTGACGAGAGGGTGTCATATTCATGAATTTGAGGACACGCAAACTGGTGCAAATACATATTTACCAAAGAGATACGAGTCATATCTGGTGAAATATCGTACCCAACTAAATTATCACCAATAGACTTTCGATCTGATGCCGTAAGTTTGTCTCCTAACTTTTTACCAGAATTTTTTTTAAGAATATGTTTGAATGAAGAAATTAAGAAACCAGCAGTACCGCAAGCAGGGTCAAGTACGCTCTCATTTTTTTGAGGGTTAATTACTTCAACAACAAAATCAATAATATGTCTTGGCGTTCTAAATTGCCCAGCATCTCCCTGGGATCCCATGAATGAGAGTAAATATTCAAATGCATCACCTAATTTTTCGGAGTGAGAGTAATGAAACTCATTGATTTCCTTGAGAAACATATTCAAAGTTGCAGGTTCTTTGAATGGCAAGAACGAATTTTTGAATATTTCCCTGAATAATTGTGGTGCAGTAGGGTTGGTATACATATGTTCAATTGCATCGCTATACAGTTGAACCTTGTCTGCCCCACCTAATTTAGGATCAAATAATTTTTCCCATGAGTATTTTTCGTAGTCACCGACAAAAAAAGATGGTACACCACCTAATTCAATTGCCTCTTGATCCATGTCATGCATAAATTTGTAAACTAGACCAGTAGTGATTTGCTCTACCTGACTTTGCGGACTTGGAATTTTCCCTACAAGGATATTTCTTAAATCATCAATCCTTTTCTTTGTGATGTTATCTAACATTGCATAATCTTTCCAAATTCACATTTTGTTTTATGTAAAGAGGTATTTTTTGACGTAGTTCGGGTGTCAAATTGCTGAATGCCTCTCCGGATGGATGAACTCTCAATTCAGCAAATCTCTTGCTGTCAATAATTTCTCTATATTCATCATCACCTGTATATGCTTCAAAGAACTGACGAGCATCGTTATAGACTGCGTCATCAGGATTTAATGCCTTATCAAGTTTGTCAAATTCTTCATCTATACATTCTTTTTTAGATTTAATCTTGTCAATATGTCCCAATGCATGAAGTAGCAACTCCGAAACGGTCAAATTTCTGTCAACTCCTAAAGATTTTCTTATTTTTTCCAAAGTAAAAAACTCTTTTGGTTTATCAAGAATATTTTCTTTTAGATAAATTTCTGCATCCTTAAAGTTATGGTCTTTTATTAAATTTTGAATAATTTTGTTTTCTGCGATTTGCCTTCTAAATGCAGGGTATAAGTCTCTATCGATTTTCATTCCTTTTTCTGAAATAAGAATTTCTTTTAATTGAGCAAGTGGATCAGCAATTGTGCTGATTGCTTCATCGATATCAACTGCATTAACAGAATTCTTAATTAAACCTGTTGGCGCTGCTGGCAGTTTTAGAGTCTCATCGTAATCAAAGTCTTTCTCAAAGAAATCATAGTTTCCAAAGAAGTCGAACAGTAAGAACTCATTTTTTTGAGATTCAATGTCATTTGGTATTTCAGAACGTGTAATCCAAGATTGAGTAAAGTCACATTTCCTAGTTCCTCGACCTTTCATTTGAATGAACTCACTTGGCGAGTAAACAGGTCTCATCATGCAAATATTAAGTATGTCAGTGCAGTCATATCCTGTAGTCATCATTCCTACGGTTACACATACTCTTGTTTTTGATGTTTTATAGTTAGCATTTAGTTTTGACTGACCATTCAAACCATTGTTTCTAAAATCAATAGTCATTCTTTGTGCGTTATCTACACTAGATGTGACTTGAACTGCAAAATCTGAGTTGTATTGTCTCGGGAAGAGTTTGTCTGCAAGAACATTAAGAATTTGAGTAACCTTCGCAGCATGATTCTGAGACACGCAAAAGACTAATGTTTTACCTATTTCGTTTGTATAAGGATCTCTCTTTGCGTGCCTTAAGAAAGTTTCGCAAAAGATTGTATTTGTGTTTTCAGAGAAAAATGACTTCTCAAAATCTTTCTGCGAGTATGTTTCTTCAATATCGTTGCCATCATCATCAACACCCTGAAATACAAACCCCTTTTCTGACAATAACTCTGTTGTAATTGCTGTTCTTGCATCAATTACTTTTGGATTAATTAAATATCCTTCTTTAACTCCATCTGCGAGAGAGTATCTAAATGTTGGTTCGCCACTATCACAACCGAAAGTTGTATACGTGTCTAGCATCATTCTTTTTTCAAGTTGTCTTGGATCGGTCTCACCAACCTTTTCAACATCAATAGATTTTAAGAAGTCTCTTGGTGTTGCTGTAAGACCTAATTTAAAACCGATGAAGTATTCAAATACTTTTCTACTTCTTGCTCCTAGTGAACGATGTGCTTCATCAGATATCACTAAATCAAAATGGTCAGGTCTAAAAACTTTTCTATACTTGTTTTTGCTAACAAAAGATTGAACAGTAGATACAACAATTTCTGCTTTAGTCCAATCCGATTGACTTTCTTTCCATACAACAGTTCTAAAATCATTTTTCAATACTTCATCAAATTCTCTTTGTGCCTGTGACTCTAGTTCTATTCGGTCTACTAAAAAGAGAACTCTTTTGACTCCATATAGTCGTAAGAACATTTTGATAATTGCTGATGAAGTAAGTGTTTTGCCTGTTCCTGTTGCCATTTCTAACAAGAATCTATCTTTGCCTTCCGCAATGCCTTTTTGTACTGCTTTGACTGCATTAATTTGGTAGTCACGCAGTAATCGAAGTCTATTGTTTCTTAAAAAATCATTTTTCTTTTTTACATCAAGAAAATCTGGATGATTATTAAAATTTGGAAATTGGGTTTGAGCAATGTAATCATTTCTAATGTCTTCAATTTCAGTTCTTGGTGGATTGAAGTTTGATTTTCTTAATTCAAGTTGTTCTTGAGATGGAAATACATCAACTATTGTTGGACTTCCTTGTTCAATATCCCAAAAATAATGAGAAATGCCATTTGAAAGAATTACAAATCGACAATTTAGTGACTGTGCATACCCTCTTGCTTGTTCTTTGCCGATAAGTGGTGATACAAGTTCTTTTTTTGCTTCAATAATGCAAAGAGGAAAATCGAATTTATCTTTGAGCACATAATCAGCAAAACCTGCCTGATTTTGTATTTCTGTGTGGACATTAACAATGCCATTATCTCCCGCAAGAATCCAATCAGACTCTCTCAGTAATTTATCGATAATTATTCTGGCGTTTGCTTCAGACATTTTCTTGCAATTTTTATTTATATTAACAAGATAATAGTCCAATCTTGGGCAAAAAATAAGACTACTTTTGTGCTTTCTTGTAATTGGTCCTTATTGCTAAATTACTTAGCAGACCATGCTAACCCTAATCTGTATTTTTTTGCTATTTGTTTGATAACCATCCCTTTTTTACGTATCAGAACGACCGCTTGTTTCATTTCATCATTCATCTTTGATGGACGACCTAATTTAACCTCTTTTGCTTTTGCTATTTGAAGTCTTGCACATACTCTCTCACGTTATGCCTTTTTCTACATATTCTTTAGTGATGACATACCCCATTCGATTTACGACTGCTCTGAGTTTGTTTAATTGATTCTCAGCAGTCTGTTTGTCTGTTAATACTCGTGCGTAGATTGCAACTTTTTTTTCTCATTTGAAGACCTTACATAAATCGCTGTTCGGTTTCTGGAAGGTATCAGGGGTGGATGGAATGACAATTGTCTGGGCATAAAAAAACCGCAGACCTTGAAGATATGCGGTTTTTTTGTTGCAAAAAGTATATAAGTCGATACTTTTATACTTTGAATCTGTAAACTGATTCCAGACCCTTATAAATGGTGGCGATTCAGGGATTCGAACCCCGGACCTGTGGATTATGATTCCATCGCTCTAACCAACTGAGCTAAATCGCCTATATATTTCAATGACTTACATGTTTCTACATCACTGAATGGTACTTAAGTTTTAACAATTTACTTGGTAAATTGCTCATTACTAAAGAATGTAATTGTATCTCGAAACCGCCTAACTAAGCAATTGATAGGTCGTTTACTAAGATAAACCCCTCATTCCTGTACTCATCCTCATTCATTTCACCCAACGATTTCGCATATTTAAGTGCAGATATTAAATTCAAATACGGTTTGAAATATCTTTTCATCACGGGTAAATCAGATACAGAGTGATTTACCTTGGTAATGATGACCTTAATCCCGTTATCAATTACAAAGACCTCAACTTTTTCTATTTCGTTTTTATAGAATGCTTTATACCCTGCATCTACTTCAATCTTCTTAGTAAAAGGGGTGAATTTCATAACGCCTCCAAGTGCTCTTATATTTGATCAATTGCTAATAAAACAGCGCATCTCTCGTGCCTCAGTTGCTACCCGAAGCACTTTTTTTTGAATCTCGTATGCTACCCACTAAGATCTTTGTAAAACTGATCTGACGGTGACATGCGACATTTGTTTGCCAGTCTGATTAAGCATCCATATTGCTAGATCTCTATAACTTTTACCTAGAGCACGCATTCTCTTCATCTCTCTAATAGTTGCCTGATCCTCAGTCTTAGGTTTCTTGAATCCTTCAACTACTTCATATCCATAAGGTCTTCTTCCACCAACAAACTTACCCTCAGATTTTTTCATTTGCTTAACTTCTTTAATACGAGTAGCAATTCGCTCTTTCTCAAAGGTCG
>JACCED010920593.1_pt1 | contig 10620 bp, 10 predicted proteins | sample 7455021 | NCBI WGS metagenome assembly JACCED01 (sample SAMN15323456, study PRJNA562643) | freshwater metagenome | isolation source: river surface water | place: USA:Blue River Watershed | collected 2017-08-19 | reverse complement strand
ATTGGTATTCAGAACACCACCCCGATGTTTCAGTGCAATCCATCGATGTCAGTGAACACGCGTGCGAAACCTGGAATCACGAACTGCGCAATATTGCCGACTGGACACCAACTCGAAAAGCAGACCTCGTGGTGTGCCATAGCGTGTTGCAATACCTAGACAACTCGTCGTTTGCATCTGCAATAGAAAACCTTGCATCCGGCACTAAATGGGTGATGTATTTGGAATTGCCCACAAAATGGGATTACGAGAACGTGGTTGATTCACGAGGAACCGACATGCAGGTGTACAAAAGAAGTGCAACGTGGTATCGCCAACATCTCACGAAACACTTCACGCAGATTGGCGCAGGATTATGGACTCCGCACGATGGGGTGCCCATGTATCAATTAGAAGCCGGTCGTTAACCGCACAAATTAATTGTCCGCTGGGTGAAAGCGATACAGAGCGTTTCCTTCGCCCGTGTCATGAAATTCCATTGCGACAGGCATTCCTACCTGTACCGACTCAACGTCACATCCAACGATGTTCGTCATAACGCGCGGGCCTTCGGCTAATTCAACATAAGCAACAACAAATGGAGTTGCCTGTTTGTATTCGTTAGCTACTTTGCGAATGATGGTGTAGCTGTACACCGTTCCTTTGCCAGATGCGTCGAAGGTTGTGAGACTTTCCGTCCAGCACTCTGGACAATGCTTTCGTGGAAACCACACCACAATGTCACACGATTCGCAACGTTGAAGAATGAAACGTCCTTCAGATGTTGCTTGCCAGAACGCAGCAGTAGTTGGAGTCACCATTGGTGCGGGATTTGGTAGCGATGTCATGCGTCCTCCTGACCTAGAAGCAAAGTGACCGAGCCATGACGCGAACCAAGACTTCCGCCGGTTCCATGTGCCAATGCAATCTGCACATCGGGAACCTGCACAGCTGGATGCGCTTCACCTCGCAATTGACGAACTGCTTCAATCACTTTTGTAATGCCACCTCGATTTGATGGATGGTTGTTGCACAACCCACCACCATCGGTATTAAACGGAAGTTTTCCAAATGGTGCAACAAGACCACCATCCATCACGAACTCTCCGCCTTTGCCTTTTTCGCAAAACCCGAGGTCTTCAATTGTTTGCAACACAGTGATGGTGAAGCTGTCGTAAATGGATGCGTAATCAACATCTGCGACAGATACTCGAGCTTCTTCGAATGCGCGCGGGCCCGACATGACTGCTCCGGTGTAGGTCAAGTCAATGCGCCCGTTGCTGGTGTGCTTCACAGCTTCGCCATGGCCAAGAACTTTTGCGTTTGTCTTGCCCAACTTCTTCGCTACTTCTGGCGACACAACAACAAGTGCTCCACCACCATCGGTGACCACGCAGCAGTCAAGACGGTGCAACGGGTCTGACACCATCGGTGATTCCAAGACTTCATCAACGGTGACCACGTTCTGCAGGAATGCATGCGGGTTGTATTGCGCGTGAATGCTGGCTGCCACTTTGATCTCGGCCAACTGCGCAGATGTAGTTCCAAATTCATACATATGGCGTTGCGCTGCCAGCGCATAGCTGTGAGCCGCGCTTGCGGTGCCCCAGACGCCTTCAAAACCACTTTCTGGCCCTGGTGCCCACTTCACGGCTGGCGACCCAGTGCGTGGCTTACCTGCAAGAGTCACGAGCGCTACCGAGCACTTCCCCGCCGCAATGGCTGCTGCCGCATGTCCAACGTGTGCCAGGTACGAAGACCCACCAGTTTCTGTGTTGTCCACATATGTGGGGCGTAGCCCCAGATGGTCACACAATGTCAAGACACCAAACCCGGCCGTTCCGTCACAAAACAATGCGTCAACGTCGGACATGGAAAGTCCGGCGTCTACCAGTGCCCCAATTGCTGATTCAGCGTGGATATCCCAAATGGTGTGATCTGGGAGGTCGCGACCGGGGTGTTCATAAATTCCGGCAATAAATGCCGCACCGCGAATACTCATTAGTTCATGTTCGCAGTTCTGCACCTCTAGGCGCTAACTCAAGCGATGTGCCATGTTTTTGTCATTCTCCAACTGACATTGCAGTGGAAAAACTGCACTACTCTCGGCTCATGACAACAGGACATTGCTTATGCGGATCAGTCACCTTCGAGTTGGCAGGAGACCCCATTGCCACAGCCGTCTGCCATTGCGAACATTGCCAGCGCCAAAGCGGTAGTGCATTTTCAGTGAACATCATTGCGCACAAATCACAACTCACCTTGAATGGCGAATTAAGCACATATCAAGAGCGTGGTGACAACAATGACGATGTCTACGTTGAACGTCGCTTCTGCCCCACCTGCGGCTCATCTGTAATTTCAGAACTCATGAAGCGTGATGGTGTTATTGCAATCAAGGCCGGGCTGCTCGACGACAAGTCAACAGTGAAGCCTGCAGTGGAAGTGTGGTGTGTAGACCGTCAGCCTTGGGTCACCCTGCCTGGCATGGCCGTCTCGCTCGACCGCGAGGGCTAGACGGTCCGCGCTATAGAACAACAAAGCCTCGGTCTCTGTGAAGAAACCGAGGCTTTTGTAATTGGTGGCGGGGGCAGGATTTGAACCTGCGACCTTCGGGTTATGAGCCCGACGAGCTACCGGGCTGCTCCACCCCGCGTCGTAGTAGGAGCATTACGGTACAAGGGTCATCCCTCACTCACAACCACGCAGGCACTCCACTTCAATGTTTTCAGGATCAAAAAAGACTCGCCAGGCACTCGATGCACTGCAAGCAGAAGTCATTGCGTTGCGGGAACAGGTGAATGAGAACGCCCAACAAGCCCAGACAGATAAACAGTCCCTAGTTGCTCTTCTTGAACAGTTCGCCGCGATGGAGTCGCGCATCACGGGTATGGGTTCGGAACTCTCACGTCAGCTTCATGAACTTGGCACCGACATTGAAAAACTGCAGCAACATATTGAGAACGACACTGTGGGCGACACAGTCCAGACGTTGAAAACGGCTCAGGTGCGACTAGCAACAGAACAAGCCAGATACGAAATTACATTCAGGCAAGACCTTGCGGCCTTGGCTAACGAACTACTGAAGCGTTCTCGCTAAATCAATTACTTGATTGCAGCAAGAGCTTTTTGCACCAGCGCACGTGCTTGCTGAGTCTTCGACTGATACGTCGCAAAGTCTGGTGGAGACTTAGCAAGAGCAGCGTCAGCTTCTGCAAACAATCGATCGGCTTGTTGCAACATTTGTGTTGGCGTCAAGGTTGATGACGGCACAGTGGTTGCTGGTGAACCCGGCACCGTTGTTGTGGAACCAGTGTTGGATGTTCCGCCAACTCGATCACCGAGGTTCATTGAGAAGCCTGGGAACAACTGTGAAATCACATCGGTGAGACTGTTTCCGATGACAGATTTGCCGTTGTACGAGCCCAACACTTTTCGAACAAAGATTTGTTTTGAATCTTCACCATCGGGCAACACGAACAACGGGCGTAGATACACAAGTCCTTTGCCCACGGGAACAAACTGCAAATCTCCATACATCACTCGTGAACCGCGTTGGTCCAATGGAGTAATGGTTTGAGAGATGGTGGGTTCGCTTTCAAACTCGGCTGCCACCGTTGCGGGACCCGGTGGAAGTGGAGACTTCACGTCGTACACAGTGATTTTTCCGTAGTTCTTCGGATCACTTGACACCACCATCAACGAACGTAATTCCTTACGACTGTCGTCAGCTGAGAACGGAACAAACGGGCGCACCATGGAGAACTCTCCAATGTCGGTCTCTGAACCAGGTGCATGGAAAATGCTGTAGTACGGGCTGAATCGCTGGCCAATTGAGTCGGCACCGTCAATAGAGTCGGCCGCACCAATTGCTGCGGTTCCCGTGGTCACCCCTCCACCAGTGGTGGAACCTTCTGGCTCAGATGCTGGTGCTTGGGCAACACTCCACGCAGCATCGCGGTTGAAGAACAATGTGGCGTCGTCGAACTGATAGCGACCAAAAAGATTGGTCTGCACACGGAAGAGGTCTTCTGGGTAACGGAAGTGCGCTGCAAGCGCTGGAGGCACCTGCGACTTCTTTGCGAACATCTTCGGGAAGGCTGACGCCCACATACGAATGATGGGGTCCTTTGTGTCCATGACGTACAAGGTGACCTTGCCTGAATATGCATCTACAACAGCTTTCACGCTGTTGCGCACATAGTTGAACGTGTGATTCAAGCCGCTCTCACTACTGAGCTGCGACGTATTTGCAGTTTGTGCATACGGGTAACGATTGGTGGTGGTGAAGGCATCAACTACCCACTGCACTGCGCCATCTACAACAACGGGGTACGGATCTGAATCGAAATGAAGGAACGGAGCAATCTTCTGCAAACGACCACGAACATCGCGTTCAAGAAGAATCTCAGAATTGTCAGTAATCAAACTTGAGCCAAACAAGTTGAACTCACCAAAGTTCACTGCGAGAGCAAGTTTGCGAATGAAGCTATTGAAGCGAATTCCAGCCTTCTCTGAGAACGCAGCCTTCTCTGTGTCTGGACATGCCTGCTCTTGCTGAGAAGTCTTTACAACGGCATAACCATCGAGACCATCGCCGAAATAAATCTGTGGCTTTGTCACCTTGAGATCAACGTACGACGGACGACCATCATCTGTAGCAACGCTTGCTGGAGCAGCAATAACGCCACAACCATGCGTATAGATGAGGTGGCGAGACACCCACGTCCGGTTCGGAATACCGCCTGGGTTCAACTCTCTTGCAGCCACAAGAACTTGCTGAATTCGACCATCAATTGCGTAGCGGTCTACGTCTAGGTCTGTGACTCGATAGAACGAAGTTTGTCCTTGGTCGAGAGCGAATCGATCGCGCATCTGCACCGGATCTAACTGGCGAACGTCTCGCAATGCCGCATCGTCAACCGTGACATCGTCGGCAGAGATATCGCCGAACGAAGCGTTGACTCGCTCTACATTCCCAATTCCAAGTGCGGCCTTAGTCGCTTCAATATTGCGCTGAATGTACGGGATCTCGCGCGTGCTGACGTTTGGCTGTACAACAAATCGCTGAATAACTGCTGGATACACAGTTCCTGCGACAAGAGCTACAACAACCCACAAACCAACGGCCATTGCCGGCAAGCGCCATCCGCGTTGGCGAATGTTCCACATCAATAGTGCTGTGACCGCGAGGGAAACAAGAATCATCAAATTAAGTGCAGGCAGTTGTGCGTTGACGTCTGTGTACAACGCACCGCGAACAACACCACGTTCTGACGATGTGAGTTCATATTTCGACAACCAGTAATTGGCGGCGCGCAGCAAGGTTCCACCTGCCAGCAATACCGAGAGATGCACCTTTGCTTGTGGTGATACTCGCTGCACTCGGTCTTGAGGACGAATGCTTCCATTAATGAAATGAAATGCAGTCACGATGATGGTGACCAAGACAAGAGCACCAAAAGCCCACGTGACAACAAATTGTGCAAACGGAAGTCGGAACACGTAGAACCCAACGTTTGCTTTGTACAACGGGTCGCCCACTGCAAAAGCTTGACGATGGCGGAACATTAACCAGTCTTGCCACTGTGCGGTTGCTGGAAGTCCCAACATCAAACCAATCAGCAATGCGAGTGCGATACGTAACTTTCCGCGACTCTTTGCAGTGGCTTCGCGAATACGCATCACTGTTTGGTCTTCTGGCGTATTGGGAAGCGACAACGGTGCGACTTTGTCGGCAATCAACAAGTTGAGCCAAAGAAAAGCAAAACAGCCAAGCGTGAAGATGACTCCGAGTTCCACCTTGCTACGCAGAATTCCCCAGTAGACATCGCTGAATCCAACGCTGTTGAACCACAGCACGTTCACATAGAACGACGACAATCCGCGCGCAGAAAACGCCAGCAACAGAACGAGACCAACAATGACGGAAACAAGAATGCGACCGCGAGATGGTCGACCAATCTTTGGAAGTTTGAACTGCGGCCCTCCCGGGCCACGGGGAGGAAGATCTGAAGGGTTACGCACGCATCAGGACGCTAGTCCTGAACTGGGCAAACCAGACAGCGGCATCCTGGGTGAGCAGGCGGAAGTTGATGTCCTGTGGGGAAGGCTTCGCCCTTGGCAACTGCCCCGGCGAGTGAATTGTCTTCACACTCACTGCAACACGGCACGTCTGGGTCAACCATCCAACCAAGTCGACTGGTGTTCTCCATAGCCAAGAACCCGCCCTTGCTGTAGGCCGAGTACGCAATGTCGTCGACATGCTGGTCGATGAGTTCCATCTTCCACTTGCGATACACATCGCGCATGAGGCTGGCCAAAATCTCTCGGTCACCCTCTGCCTCTCCGATTGCAATTCGAGCTTCTTCACGGAATCCGGCCACTAGGCCTTCAGCCACACTGGCCGCCACGTGTGTTGCGACAGCTTTCTGTGTGACCCGCTTCGACGAACCGCCAGCAGCTTTCACAGACTTCGCTCCTGCACCAGCAGCTGCCATGGTTTCTTCAACTACTGCGCTTGCATAACGAGCAGCATGCTCTTCAACAGTTCCGAGGAATGCATCCATCTCCAAAGATGAGCGCTTCAAACGAAGATGCTGAAGAACGTCGTTCTGTTCGTCGGCGAGCACTCGCTTCAGTTTTCTTGCCATACCAACAACTAAAGGCGCCAGAACTTCATTGCGTTCAGCGAAGCGAACTGGGTCTGCTGCAACAACATGTGCCACCACAACCTCTGGCGCCACCGTGTCTGCTTCAGTCACAACAGGCTCTACGTCAGAAGCTTTTGCAGCAACATCTGTTGTGCTTCCTGCACGAAGTTTCGCAAAGATGTCGTCGACACCAGGATTTGCCGTACGTGGCTTTACCACTTCTTCTTCAACGACAACTTGTTCTACAACAACGTCAACAACTTCTTCAATCACAGTTGGTTCAACCGCCACGACTTCTTCGTGATGTTCTTCTACAACTGGAACTTCTGGAACATCTTCATGTCGACGACCACGACCGAACAACGAGACAACATTGGTTTGTTCGGTGGTGTCAGCAACAGCATCATGCACTGGATGCGTCATTGATTCAACTGGTGCCGCAGTTTCTTCCACTTCACTCACGGCCGGAGCAATATCAACAATTGCTTCAACAACTTCTTCAATCACAGTTGGTTCAGCCGCAATTACCTCTTCAGTGATGACTGCCGTTTCATCATCGAAAATAACTGTGTCTTCAACAGCAACTTCAACTACTGCAATCTCGGTATTTGCCACCTCATGGTCGAATGGCTTAACAGACGGATGTTCCGGATTAATAACGGGCACTGGACCTGTAGTTGGCGACAAATCAACAATGAATTCAGGCTCATCGTGAGCTTCGGTTAATCCATTGATGACGTCTTCGCTTGCTAGACGCGCACGCTCAAATGCATTCAATAAACGGTCACGACCATGCAACAACTGCTCTATCTGCCCACGCGCAGCATCACGACGACGTGACAATTCAGACAACACTTTTTCGCGATATGCACGGGCTTCATTCACCATGTCGCGACCTTGTTGCTTAGCCATTTCAATTTCAGCTTCAGCATCGTGTGCGGCATCTTCGCGAATACGTGACGCTTCAATGTTTGCTGACTCGCGAATACGTGCAGCATCTTCTGCTGCATCTTTTACAAGACGAGTTGCAGACTCTTCTGCGCGTTCACGAATTTGTGTGCTGGCATCTCGCGCTGTAGACAACACGCGCGCAGCTTCTTCGCCCAAAAGTGTGGTGACAGTCTCTTCGTCAAGACGTCCGGGTGCAGACATTCCACGTGTCTGAAGTGTGCGGAGTTCGTTTTCAAGAAACCGTTCACGTTCTTGAAGTCGCGCCAGTTCGGCGGCAACCATGCGCAGGAAGTCGCGTACTTCGCCTTGGTCGAACCCGCGACGATTCGTGGGGAAAGAGGCAGAACCCACCGCCGCTGGGGACGAAGGATCGGGTCGAGAAAAGGAAATAGCCATGACATCTCAACAGTACGGCCCTGAGAGGACCCAATGGTGGCATTATCCACAGGGCAGTTTGGGGGCTACCCCTTATTTCACGGGCTTATCCATGGAGATAGAGGCTGGAAGTGGGTCGCCGCCACGAGCCCGCAACACCTTCAACGCATCGTCCAGGCTGGCCACCTGAACAATCTCAACGCCCGTGCCAGCCGCATCACGGGCTTTCCTCACCTCGTCATCAGATTGGCCCTTGGGGATAAGGAACAAGGTGACGCCAGCATCGCGCACCGCAACGGCCTTCTGAACAAGGGCGCCGATGGCACCGACCGCGCCAAGTTCATTGATGGTGCCAGTTGCAGCAACTCGATTGTCGCCCATGAGGTTTCCCTTGGTCAGCTCGTCGAGGAGAGACAACGTGAATGCCAGACCGGCAGATGGTCCACCAATGTCTGGGGTGGAAATGGTGACGTCGAATGGCAGTTGAACAACACGAGTATCAGCGGGAACGAATCCGATGATGGGTCGATCTGCTTCATCCGGACTTGCCATTATTTCGATTGTTCGTTTCTGCGGAGCCTGAGATTCACCACCTGGCGGTGCATAAGGAATGACGGTGACGGACACTTCTTGCCCAATAGAAAAAGTGGGTAACAGCTTCAAAAGCGCTGACAACGTTGGAGTTTTTGTGCCGTTGACTTCAACAATGGTGTCACCAACCTCAAGCTCTGAACAGGCTGAGTTTTCTTTTGGCGCACCGTCGCACACCAATTCTTCAATCACAATGTCGCCTTCGGTGAACTTCGCATCAAGCCCAAGCTTTTTCATGGCAACGTATTCAGCAACTTGTTTGGCACCGAACATGGCTTGATAACCCAAGCGTCGTGATGAACTTGGAGTTCGTTCACCAAAGTGCTCGGTGTATGTGTTGACCTGCACGTAAGGGTCTAGCCATCCGAGAATCGAATCCAGAATCGACAACTGGCCGCCGTACGCCGTGACAAAGCGAATTCCATCGTCAGCGGTGAATCGGTCCGGCACCGACTCACCTTCTGCAATAGGAGAAAAACCAATACGAGGCGAAACAGCGACAGCTTCTCCAGGCGCAAGTTCCCAACGCTGAATTCTCACAGCCGCCATTACTAGAACACTCAACATGATGGTCCACGACAACGTGATGACGGGAAGTGCCCAGCGCAATGTAGAGAGTCGTGCGGTCTTCTGCGGCGGTGGGAGGGGTACGCTGTCGTCGTTCATGAGTAGCTCGGTCTTTATGTTGTCAACAATGATGATGTCATCTACAGGCACCGCCGTTCGCGCAGGCTGGGCTATTGCTCTGGCGTTCGTGGCCCTATGGATTATCGACCGCCTCAAGCCTGCCACGCCTCGCAAGCCAATCCCCGTTCGGGTTGATCAAAAGCCAACACCTTTGTACCAAGAACCCCAGAGGCAACAGCGACGCAATGCATTCGCCCGACTTACGGGTGGCGCAATTGTTCTCGGAGCACTCATTGCCTGTGTCATCGGATTCGCTGCCGCCATTGCACTTGAGGTGCTGGGCGGACTCGTTGGCAACTAACTCTCCATGATTCAAGACCACGCATCTGAACGTTTTGCGGTGATTCAAGCTGGATTCATTGGCGATGTTGATACTGCTGTTGGCGCGCTGTCACACTCAGATCATTCAGTTCGAGCAAGTGCTCTTCGGTCTCTTCACCGCATGAATGAACTAACGGAAACACATGTTGTTACTGCGCTCACAGATGCATCGTCGGAAGTGCGAAGGACGGGAATTGAAGTCTCAGCAGACATGCATTCACTTCACATTCATCCACTTCTTAATGACGACGATGTGTTTGTTGCAGAAATGGCCGCATGGTGTCTTGGCGAACGTACTTCTCCAACAGACAACGAGATAGAGGCCCTCATTGCCGCAACTCTGCATCACACTGAACCAGTCGTACGTGAAGCATGTGCGGCCGCACTCGGTTCACTAGGGGATGAGCGTGGATTGCCCGCAATCTTGGCTGCGTGTAACGACAAACCAGCAGTTCGTCGACGCGCAGTATTAGCGCTTGCACCCTTCGATGGCGAAGAAGTTGATGCGGCTTTAGAAAAGGCGCTTGAAGATCGGGATTGGCAAGTGCGCCAAAACGCCGAGATTCTTCTCAACCCGCGCGATTAGTTGCGACGAAGTCGCACCAACGGGATTTTGCGATCCGTCTTTTGCTGATACTCCGCATACGCGGGCCAGTGTGTCAGCATTACATTCCACAAGCGTTCATAGTCGCTGCTGTCTTCAATGGTTGACGCAGTTGCAGAAAAAACATCGGCCTTTACTTGCACAGTGACGGTGTTGTGAGTATCGAGATTCAAATACCACGACGGATGATGCGGATGGCCGCCACGTGACGCAACGATGATGAAATCGTCTCCGTCTTGTCCGTAAATCAATGCGCTACGGCGAAGCTTTCCGGACTGACGACCCGTTGTGGTGAGCAAAAGAATCTGTGTTCCATTCCAATCATGGCCATCTTCACCATTTGTTGCCACGTAACGCTTGATGTGATCCGCGACCCAATCAGAGGGACTATCAAAGATTTCTTGACTCATACTCCGAGGTTATTGCCCTATGTGGGTGCGTGTGCGCAATTCTTCACAT
>JACCED010060493.1_pt1 | contig 10620 bp, 10 predicted proteins | sample 7455021 | NCBI WGS metagenome assembly JACCED01 (sample SAMN15323456, study PRJNA562643) | freshwater metagenome | isolation source: river surface water | place: USA:Blue River Watershed | collected 2017-08-19 | reverse complement strand
GATCATCGTCCAGATTTGACCGCCCATAAAATCGCATTAAGTATTTCCCATTAGGGTCGTAAGCAAGGTTTATTGGATCCGCAAAAAACGACACAAGCTTTTTCGCAGGAGAGATTCGAAAATATATCCAATTCTTTCCATAATCTTGGTCATAAACCGGTGACTCAGCTGGTTTTATTTGCTTCACCTCCAATTGCACACTGCTCAGACGATTTGGCAATGCGAAATCAAATTTCATTCTCTTTCCTGTTACCAATTCATCCCAATTTAGCTGGATATAAGAATCAAACCCCGCATCAATCACCATTTTTGCGTGGTCCATAATGGTTTTCTGGTTTTGCGAACCAGCTATACCATGAGTTAAGACCAAGCGTGCCCCTTCGAACTGGGCCGAGATAAATTCATTATCTCGAGAATCTTCAAAGTTAAAGCTTGGCTGATATGGCTCCCCTTGATACACCAATGTTTTGGTTGCAAAGGTTTTCCCCTGAGGCGAGACATAATCGACTCTCACCGCTTTATTCTCATCCAACGCTGTGTATAACTCGCGGTATAAGAGTTGGTTATTTTCCAAACTATACGCGCTACCTGCCACTACATAATTATCTTGCGCACACGCAATTATAGGCAGCAATAGTAAAGTAAGGGCCATCCAATTAAATCGAATGAATTTCATGGGCATAAGCTTCAATCCTCAAACAAAGCAAACGATGCAAGGGCAAAATGAACAGCCAAAGCCCCGCTATTATAGGAATAACCTCGACCAATGGACTAGACCATTGAGCAGATGAAAGCTGTACACCAGCCAAATAAGTCAGAGGGCCAGCAATACAGCCCATGGCCGAAGAAAACAACCTGCGCTTATAGAGCCATAACAGTGAATGATTCAGCGTGATAGCAAACAGCACCCACAGGCAATTTAGCCACAAAGGGGGGAAAAACGATGATTCTGCAAACTCGACTAGCCCAAGTTGCATTAGACTGTAATCATGGGCAACACCTAGAGGCACAGCAACGAATACCGAAATTGCATCGCGTTTGCGGATCGGACTGAAATAAAAATGTAACACCAATAATGCACCGGTAAAAACACCTGCCCAATAGTTTCCCTTTAACACGCAGACAAACCAACCGATTTGAAATAACGCGGCATTGGCCAAGATAAACACCAATGCCCGCTGCATCATTGAAAATACCCGCTACGATATCCTGATTTAGCCAAAAGTATTTGGCTAGTTCCTATACTGCGCTCTATAAAACCACCTTCACAATAGCACAGGTAAAATTCCCACATACGAATAAAACGATCATCAAAGCCTTGGACTCTAACCTGCTCCAGATTTGCACTAAACGCTTCACGCCAATGTTTTAATGTTTGCGCATAATGTTCACCGATGTCTTCAAGATGAATAATGTTCAAAGTGGTATTGCGCTTAACGGCATCAGAAATTACTGCAATTGATGGTAGGGATCCACCAGGGAAAATATAACGCTGGATAAAATCTACCGTCTTTCTGGCTTGTTCGTAGCGTTGATCAGCAATAGTGATAGCCTGAATTAACATCAAGCCCTCCGGTGCTAATAAACGAGAGCAAATTGAAAAATACTGGTTATAATGTTCATGCCCAACTGCCTCTATCATCTCAATAGATACCAGTTTCGAAAATTGCCCGCGCAAATCGCGATAATCATCAAATAGAACGGTAATTTTACCTTCCAAGCCACGGGCTTGAATCTGAGCAACAGCATAATCACGCTGTTCTTTGGAGATAGTCGTAGTTGTAACCTTACAGCCGTAATGGGTCGCCGCATAAATTGCCAAACCACCCCATCCGGTGCCTATCTCCAACAAATGATCCTGTTCACTGAGCCGAAGCTTCTCGCAAACTCGTTGTAACTTATATTCGGCCGCATCAACCAGAGAACAGTTGGGTTGAGGATAAATTGCCGCAGAGTACATCATACTTTTATCAAGAAATAACTTAAAAAAATCATTGCCCAAATCATAATGAGCCGAAATATTACTGCGCGAGCCTTCTCGAGTATTTCGGTTGATCCAATGAAATAATTTGAGGATCCATCTACCCAAGCGTGACTGCTGGGAATCCATTTCATCCAATGCTTCCAGATTACGAACAAAAATTCGAGTGACTGCTGTGAGATTTGGAGTGGACCAATAGCCACTCATGTAAGACTCCCCGGCTCCAATGGAACCAGCAAAAGCAACTTCGCAGTAGAGTTGGGGATCTAGCACATAGATATCAGCAACCAGGTCTGTGTGATCGACCGCTTGGCCAAACAGATAAACTTCCCCTTGCTCATGAATGCGTAAACACCCCCATTGCAAACGTGATAATAATTTCATCAAAATTTTGCGCGCCATAAATTGGCTGCGACTTAAAGATGAAGCTCTATGGCTGGGAATGAGTGCGATGCTCGAAGTCTTCACGGTTCTCCCCCGTTATTTTCAAATCAATGTGATCGTAGATAGGCGCGCCTTTGAACCATAGTTTCATAGCTTGCCAATAAATTGCTGCAGGAACCTTGATCGCAGCCCATGGCTGTAACCAAAGAATATTGCGAAGCAAGTTTGCCGACCAGTCGTGGCGTATCAACCTAAGTGTTGCATCCATATGTAGCTGGCTTTCCGCCTGATCACAACTCGCAACGTGATTCTCCATGTGTACCAGAATATTTTTTCCTGGGGTGGTGCTCACCCACCGGTACTCCATCCTGAGCGGATTAAATGGCGAAACGTGAAAAGCTTTGGCAAAGTTACAATCGGTTTTTCCTGATTGGCTATTGCACTGGACTAAATAAACATGACGTTCATTCCATGGAGTATTATTGACTTCGGCCAAAATTAAGGCAGGGTGTAATTGATCGCGGTTGAATAAATAATAGAATGTAACCGGGTTAAAACAAAATCCGAAAATACGCAAATTTGTTAGCATTCGCACCGGACCATCAGGGCAGAAGCCTGCCATATCCAATGCTTTTTCGCGCACCGCGTTTATCAACGGTTCCTGCGGATTCCCCAAATAGTCGCTCCGGCGGAAACACCCGATATTCCATTTCTCCAATGACCAACCAGGAACGCGATCAAACAATTGATTAAGTTCGTCAAGGTCTATGTAAAACATAGTTGACGAATAGGTAAATTCATGGCGCTTGGGAAAGAAGCGCCGATGCTTTAGCTTCCCTTTGTAGATCGCACTCTGCATAACTTACCCTACGCGTTAAACTGAAATTACCAAACTTCTCCAAGCACAGCGGCAACGCGAATGGCCGAAACTACACCATCCTCATGAAAGCCATTACGCCAATAGGCTCCGCAAAAGTGGGTATGGCCAACCCCGCTTATTTCCGCCCAGCGTTCTTGAGCAGCCAAGGATTTCAATGTAAACATGGGATGACTGTAATTATAGACTCCAAAAATCTTTGCTGGATCTATCAATTGGCCAGCATTTACTGATACGCAAAAGACTTCTGAGGAGATCAATCGCTGTAAAATATTCATGTTGTAAGTCAACACGGCTGAATTGGTAAGATGAGCCGGGAACAAATAATTCCAGCTCGCCCAAGCTGCTTGGGCCTTCGGCAATAAGCGCGTATCTGAATGCAGCACAATCTGATTGGGCTCGTAAGGGATAGCGGAAAGGATTTCTATCTCTATGGCACTTGCGTCTGATAATAGACAAAGCGCCTGATCGCTGTGACACGCAAAGATAACTTCATCAAAAACTTGTTCGCCAAACCGATCAGTAACCACCCTCGCCCCTTCAGGCCCACGCTCAACTCGAATCACGGGACAATTAGTGAATATCCTCTCTTTGAAGGATTCGGTTAAGGGACCAAGATATTTGTTGGAACCACCGTTAATCGTGTACCACTGTGGTTGCTGTGTGACGGTTAATAAACCGTGGTTGTAAAAAAAACGAATAAAAAAAAGCAATGGCATTGCTGCTGCCAACTCTAACGAAGATGACCAAATCGCCGATACCATGGGTAAAATATAAAAGTCTCTAAACCGCTTTGAATAACCTTGCGCATCCAAAAACTCACCTAGCCCCTGCCCTTCAGGGATGTTATTTTGCTCGTAGAGGGCAATGCACTGTTTATTAAAACGCACAATATCGAGCAGCATTTTCCAATGTTCAGAGCTAAGGAGATTTTTACGTTGCGCAAACAGGCCGTTAATAGAAGTGCCCGCATACTCAAAGCCCGTTTTGCGACAAGAGACACTAAAGCCCATCTCGGTAGGTTGATAAGAAACTCCCAACCTATTGAGCAAGCGCATAAAATTAGGGTAAGTGCGATCGTTAAAAACAATAAACCCGGTGTCTATATCGTAAACGCCATCGGCAACGGAAACCCTTTTCGTCGCTGTATGTCCCCCAATTTCTTTCGCCGCTTCATAAACAGTAATATGATTACGCTTGGCTAGCAAATACGCACAGACCAACCCACTGATTCCCGAACCAATCACAGCAATTTTTTTCCCTGCAACAGACATAGACACACTCCAGATTTAGGAATTACGGGAAATTTTTTTTAACAAAATGACTTGAACTAACATAGGAAACCAAGCAATCAATCGCATCAAAAACACCAATGGCCAGGGAAATTGCACGATCCATTTCCGCGCCTTTATTCCTACCTGGATTTTCTGAGCAGCGACAGCTGCCGTAATTAACCATGGCATAGCAAAATCATTGCGCTCTGTTAAGGGCGTTTTAACAAACCTGGACGCACAATGGTGATGCTTATATCCTCACCACCCAAATCAACGCGCAGGGAGTTCAAAAGATATTCCAACGCAACTTTTGACGCTCCATAAGCCTGCGAGCGAGGCATAGGTAAAAGACTCGCCATACTGGAGATTCCTACCAATTGCGGAGAACGATTCAAAGCTGCTGCGTTACGCAAGAGCGGCAGGCAGAATAAAAGACTGTGCACCGCACCCCACCAATTGATATTCATTACTTTTGCAAAGGGGTCAAGCGTCAGATTGTTGATATCCACATATTCGCAAGTCCCCGCATTCAATATGACAATATCTAGATAGCCTGCAGTCTTGACAAGCCACTCACCTACGGCAATAGATTCCCGCTCACTCGCAAGATCAGCAGCAAATACCTGGCAGCGTTCTGGAAATTGCTCCGTCAAGTTATTTAGTGCCGCAGCAGAGCGGGCAACCGCGAAAACCAAATGCCCTTGCTGCAAATACAAACGTGCTAGCTCGTACCCTATGCCGCTGGAGGCGCCGGTAATTAAAACCTTTGCTGGCACAATAGCATTAAGCTTCAATTGAATACCTCCTGCCAGGCAAATTAACTGTTAAACACTCGGCAGTTGAGCAAATAAGGCGATCGTTGATTTACGACTCGCAGACAAGTCCACAATTGGCGGAGGATAGTTGCTCACGACCGGCGGGTTGTGAATTTGTCGATTGGATAAATGCGCAACCTCTGGAACCCATTTACGAATAAAATCGCCGTTTGGATCAAAGCGTTCTGACTGACTGACCGGATTAAAGATACGAAAATAAGGCGCTGCATCAGTTCCAGTTGACGCACTCCACTGCCAACCACCATTGTTAGCGGGAAAGTCGCCATCAACTAATTGCGTCATAAAATATTCTTCACCCATGCGCCAATCTATTTGGCCATTTTTGGTCAGAAACATAGCCACTACCATCCGTAATCGATTGTGCATCCAGCCTGTCGCTTTCAACTGACGCATGGCGGCATCGACTATAGGAACACCTGTTTTTCCTTCACACCATGCATTGAAAAATGATTTGTCACGGCTCCATGGAAACGCTTCTGTGTAAGCCAGCATCGGCTTGCGCTTGCAAACCTGCGGAAAGTCAACCACTACATGCTGGTAAAACTCTCGCCAAATCAACTCACTTATCCAGCAATTTGCACCTGCATTTCCTCCTTCCCATTCGCCTTGGGTATACGCCAATACCGCCGCTATAGCCTGACGTGGAGACAAAGAACCAACTGCAAAATAAGGTGACAAGGATGAGGTTCCATCTAGCGCCGGAAAATCGCGTTGCTCCTGGTATCTTGTGACGGATTTTTCGATAAACAGATTCAACCGACGATAAGCTTCCGCCTCACCTGCCGGCCAAAGCACTGCAAGATCGCGCAACTCATGCGAGATAAACAATTGATCAATATCGTGCGCCGACGATGTTTGAATCATCATTGCCTGCTGCACCGCGGGTAACCCATAGGGCTTCATGCGGACAGGCATTACCGTTTGAAGCCACTTTTTCTTAAACGCTGTGAATACTTTGTAAGGCTCACCCTGCCCGTTGCGAATCATCCCAGGGGGAACTAGACATCGGTCGTGACACCGCTTCACTAAAATCCCTTGCTCCCTCAGCAGCTGGTTAACTGCTAGATCGCGATTAATTTCATTAATCGGATACTCGGCATTGAAAAAGCAATGGGATGCGCTAACTGATTGGGCCAATTTCAGTATTTCGGGAGCTATCTCCACTGTTTTTTGGACACGAATGACTCTTAGTGGGATATTCAGCTGCTTCAACTCATTTTGCAAAATATGCAAATGCCTACGAATAAAATCTAAACGAACAGGCGCAACGGTATGCAGACGCACAAAGGATTCACAATGCACGTAAACAGCTACCAGGCTCATTCCCAATTCTGCTGCTTTGAACAATGCGGGGTTATCATGCACACGTAGATCGTGCCGAAACCATACAATTGCGGTCATTTTGCACCGATCCGCTTTTTCAGGCGTCGAATAGCAAACCCCATGAGCGGTAAATGCTCATATAACATGGAGCCTGCATCGTAATAATCGCGGTGGTAATACACTTTGTCGTTAAATAAAATATGTGTATTACCCGTTAACTCCAGCAACTTTCCCCCAGCCAATGACTTGTGACGATAATGCATTGTCCAGAATAAAATTGCCTCCCCTCGGTCCAACATTTCCATTGAATGATGAAATTCAAACCGACATTCCTGCAAATCCACTAACATACCACTGTAATAATCAGCAAGGTTTTGTAAGCCATTTAATGCATGCAATGGATCACGAAATTGAATATCCTCGCTATACACATTAGCTAGATTGGTCAGCATTTTCTTATCAAATCGCAAGTAAAGGTTGCGAATCTTTTGCGGAACAGTGTGAACGAGGGGTGGAGCACTATGGGTCATGATAGTGACTTATTCCTTTACCAGTAAGTTGATTGCTGAATGAACTGAGCCAACAGTGGGACAAGGAGTAACGCCGTCATCCTCCTTTAATCCCAGCGCGGGATAAATAAGCGCCAGATCCCCCGCCAGCAATACGGGCACAGCATTTTTCTCTCGCCATGCTTTCAAGTGTAGCTGTAGCTCGGCAGTATTGACGGAAGAAGCACTAGTCAACACCACTATTTTTGCTTGCAGCGCCTCTGCACACAGACGTACTTCATTCGGGTCCTGCACCCCAAGATATTCCGCCTGGTATTGATGAACCAACAAACTATAACTCAACGCCAAAGGAAATAAATCGGCCGCGTTAAGAGATAGAGAAACGACCAAAATTTTGCCCTGTCCGGCTGCCTGCCGCTGTCGAAAAATAGCAGCCTGTAAAAATTCCTGTAACACACTCGTAAAAAAACTGCGCTTGGCACCGAAACCGAATTCATTGCCTTGTAGACTATTGAGAAGCGGAGCCAGTAAGAAATCGATAATCATTTCTGAGGGATACAGCGCAAAGGTATCAGATAACAGATGCTGTAATCGCAAACGATGAAACGCGTTGATGTGGGTATGAACCTCATCTATTAACTCGGCCCAGATTGAGTCTACATACTCCACGCGATCTTGTTGGGCACTATCCGAAAGTAATACTTTAATCTTACCAATGGCAACTCCTCGACCAAGCCAGACTTGTATCTCTTTAACTCGCTCAATATCTGCTGCACAGTACAGCCTATGCCCTTTAGCGGTGCGCTGTGGAACCAACAATCCATAGCGCCGTTCCCACGCACGTAAGGTTACCGTGTTAATCCCCGTCGCCCGGGAAATCTCGCGGATGGGAACACAACTTTCATCAGGTGAGTCACTAAGCAATGCTTCATTACTCATGATCAATTTTCAACTATATGGTTACGCAACCCTAACTGTTCTGGATGCGGCTCCCAAAAAGTCTGAGATTTAAGATAGGGATTATCTAGTTTTTGCAAGTGATGCTTGAGCAAGGTAAGCGGCACAACCAATGGCACACGCCCCGCCTTGTAGGAATCGATCAACTGGGATAACTCTTGTTTATCTCGGGTATTTAGTATTTCCTTCAAATATCCACGCAAATGCATCATCGCATTAGTATTTCCTTTGCGGGTTGCATGGTGCTTAAGCGCTTCCATAAACAACTGAAAGAACTCATCGCAGCTGGATTGAATATCGCGGATCGCGAGGTTCGCAAGGAATCGACCGATGGCAAAATAGCTAGGCACATGATGGGCCATAACCTGATATTTGTAACGGGAATAAAAGTCAATCAACTTTCTGGCAGACGGTGATGTCGCAACAGAAGTTTTAAAATCATAGTAAGCAAACACGCGGGTCAAAAAATTATCGCGCAGTCCAGCATCATTCAAGCGACCCGCTTCCTCAACGGGTAACAACGGCATTAACTCCATAAAGCGTCGAGCGTAAGCACCGCGTCCATCGCGATCAATCGAATAGCCATTAGGAAGGTAACGTTTAACACCGAATACACCACAACTGGGCGAGTTTTGGATAAATACATACCCACATATATCCGGCATGCTTTGGACCGCAAGTTCTGCTTGAGCGACTAGCGCATCTGTCACATCCTGCTCTGGGTTTTCAATTCCCACTACCCGCGTATCTCCTCCACTAATGACAAGACGTATGGGTTTACGTGGAACACCTAGACCAACGGCCACTTCAGGACATACGGGGCGAAACTCAACAAGCTCTGCCAGGTCCTCAACTAAAAATCGGTTACGCTTATGCCCGCCGTCATATCGGACCTTTTCACCGAGGAGGCACTGACTAACACCTATAGGAATTTTGTTCATAGAAAACCTATACAAAAAGTATACTGTGTATAAGTATCTACCTAAAAATTATACAAAACAATAAAGTTGTATAAAGTTTTGCACCTTAAGAATTCACTCCCTTTAAAAAAGCATAATAAGTCACTTCTAACTTACTCGTTAAACCCCTGATATAAAAGAAAAAGCCGGGATTATATGCCCGGCCTCTAAACGCAATATAGTCTTCACTCAAATCAACATCAACGTGTCGGTATTTCGATATCTTCAAACAACTCATCTAATTCCGCACGCGAGTGACGGTTAAACGCCTCATTAATGATGTCTTTCGTTAAGTGAGGTGCGAATTTCGCAATGAAATCGTACATGAAGCCGCGCAGGAAGGTGCCGCGCCGGAAACCAATTTTAGTAACGCTGGACTCGAATAAATGACTTGCATCCAAAGCCACCAAATCAGAATCCGCTGCTTCACTATAGGCCATACCGGCGATAATCCCCACACCCAAACCCAGGCGAACATAGGTTTTGATCACATCAGCATCCGCCGCCGTAAACACTACCTTGGGTGCCAGACCTCGGTTGATAAAGGCTTCATCCAGCTTGGAGCGCCCAGTAAAACCAAATACGTAGGTCACTATGGGATACTTGGCGACTTCTTCTAAGGTCAGATTGGCGACCTGAGCTAGCGGATGACTTTTAGGAACTACAACACAGCGATTCCAGCGGTAGCACGGCATCATTATCAAATCACTAAATAGCTCCATCGCTTCGGTGGCAATGGCAAAATCCACCGTACCATCAGCAGCCATTTCTGAGATTTGCATCGGCGTCCCCTGATGCATATGCAGGGAAACTTCCGGATACTGCTTAATAAAGGATCCTATTACCGGTGGTAGAGCGTACCGAGCCTGGGTGTGGGTCGTGGCTAAAGTCAAGGTGCCTTTGCGTTCATTGCTGAACTCTTGGGCAACCTGCTTGATACTCTCAACCTTCCGTAGGATCTCACCGGCGGTTTTCAATATAGCCTCACCGGCCGGTGTAATGCGGGTCAGGTGTTTTCCACTCCTGGAAAAAATCTCTACGCCCAACTCATCTTCAAGCAAGCGAATCTGCTTACTGATGCCGGGTTGAGAGGTATAAAGACTTTGTGCAGTCGCAGACACATTGAGGTCATGGTGAGCGACCTCCCATATATAACGCAGTTGTTGCAGCTTCATAAGCCCTCCGAATGGCTCACTCACTGGGGTATTTGCCAGGGGCAAGCACCGGTAACAAAACTCACGGGTCAGCCCGGAAGTTATAAGATAGACTTAAATTATTCGTATTGAGAATAAAACAAAGCAGTGCCTTATGCCTAGCAATTATTAATAGTGCTACAGGCTCGCCCTGTTACAACTTTAGACTATATCTAGAAAATTCAAAGTTTTTGACGAGTGATTAATACGAAAATAGTGAAAATCGACTGCATTTCCCCAGCTAGTGAGTATATACCTCACTATTCCTCTTCGTCAGGAAGGCTGGTGGTTCGCTATTCCGTGAGGCACGTGACCAGTAGGTACATG
>JACCED010807110.1_pt1 | contig 10624 bp, 8 predicted proteins | sample 7455021 | NCBI WGS metagenome assembly JACCED01 (sample SAMN15323456, study PRJNA562643) | freshwater metagenome | isolation source: river surface water | place: USA:Blue River Watershed | collected 2017-08-19 | reverse complement strand
TCAGTATCTAATTAATAATCCAGCGTGTTTGTAAATGTTTTACCTAATACTAGATCTGACATAAGTGTGTTCTTAGCACTAGCTTGACAGCCAGTAGAAAAATATGTGCCTAAATGCTTTAATGGACGTCTTCCTTGTGTTGCAGTTGTGCCAATATCGATGATATGAATATATGAATCTTGCCCGTATGCAATATAAAGTAATTGGTATTTACTCGCACCTTCAGTGCTAGCTTGTGAATTATATATAAATTGTTTTTTCAAATCTTTTATAGTATCTATTTTAGATGCATCTATTGCTCTTTGTTTTATTTTATTACTGTTGTTGCCATCAGTTTCTGTTGTATATGCTTCCCTATTTGTAGACCCATCACGTTGCATTACCCACGTTTTTGTAATTGATGTTCCGCTAACTACTTTATTCCCTGATGCAGGGTCTCCTGTAATAAGAGGGCCATCAATCTCAATAATATTTGCATTTTGACAATCAAAATATAAATTATCATACAAACGAACTAATGGATTAGTCGGACTGTAAACATCTATTTTTATACTTGTGTCTGTTCCTATTTCATTTATTTTTGTTTTATCATAATTGAAATCTATGAAACCTTCTAATGGCAAATATCTACTAAATAAAAGTGATATCAATAATACTGAAATAATCAATAAAAATAATATTAATGGTGAAAATTTCATTGTCTTTATAGATTATCATAACAAAATTATTTGCTATTTCTACAAAATTGATTGTATTAATGCGTAATTTTATTATTTCATACTCATAAATAAATGACTGATAATATTACTACAAATGCTACTACCACAGATACAACCGAGAAGAAAAAGCGTGTCCGAAAAGTTGCCGAGCCTCTTAATCTCTATTACGACCACGCCCAATATACATACGAAATATGCATCGACGAATGCGCCCGTGGGCCATTCCTCGGCGACGTCTATATTGCCTGCGCTATTATCGGCAGAGCCGTCGACTTCGACTATAGCGGGATTAAAGACAGCAAAAAATTCTCGTCTAAAAAGAAAATGAAAGAAGTGGCCGAACTCATCAAATCTAAATTCCTATTTCACCATATTACCAGTGTTTCTGTTGCCGACATCGATAATACCGACATATTACAAGCTGTATTTAAAGGTATGCACGCGTGTGTTAAATCGGCCGTCGAAAAAATATGCGAACTCGAACAACAAAATCCTAAATTCGATTTGTTTCGCGATGTTATTATACTCGTCGATGGCGACAAATTCCGGCCATATATGATTTTCGATGAAGCCAGCGGAACTATGCGCCATCTAATACACACCACGATTGAACAAGGAGATGCTAAATATGTCGGTATTGCCGGCGCAAGTATTATTGCTAAAGTCGCACACGATGAATATATCTACAAGTTGTGCGAGACATATCCCCAACTAACCCAACGCTATGCAATTGATAGCAATGTCGGGTATGGAACGGCTAAACATATTGAAGGTATCCGACGTTGGGGGATTACCCAGTTTCATCGGCGCACATTCGGTATATGCAAAACACAGGATGTTACTGTGTTGGTTGCTGGCGAAAGAGACCCTGATGAATAACAGAGATAGATATATATTATATATATCACACCCAAAAACACATAAAAACGTTATATTTTTAATCTATATTGAAACCATTTTTGTGAATGTCAGCTGTCGGAAAAATTCTATTATTAAATAATAAATATGTTATTGAAGGTGTCCACCAACACGTGGAATACTGCTATTTATCCCGCAAAATTATACACGGCGATAGTGTCCTTTATTCGCGCAATTCTGCAGGTAATATTGTGATGGAAGAAATTATTCATCGCCGGCCAAATATAACTATCGGTATTGTCACTGAATATAGTGATGGATACCATTATTTTTATTGTCCCGAACACAGTCGGGTCTTCAACCCCTATGTTGAAAATAGTCAGATTATACTGCATCCTGGAACAATGGTGCTCTTATATATTACTATTGACACCGTAAGTATTCTGGAAATATATGACCACTCGTCTATTCGCAAACACGATGCCAAAATGATTACCCAAATATATAAATCACAGGCGAATAATACTGAATATGTTGTGCAGGCATATCAGACACCGAGCCATTTATATGACCGCCCATTCACTGATTTAACCCATCTTAATACATTCAATATTGACCCGGCCAGTTCACTGGATTTCGATGATGCAATCAGTTTCGACAGTGAGCGTCGCCGAGTATATGTGCATATTGTGGATGCCCACGAACAAGTGCCTATGGGGAGCACTGCCGATATAGAAGGATATAAGAAGGCGTTTACATTGTATTTGAACGAACACGTAGAGAATATGTTGCCGATTGAGATGGCCAACTATGAGCTCAGTCTTATTACTGGGGCCGCGCGCAAGGTTGTGACAGTAGAATTTGCTGTGAATGAGAAATATGAGGTTGTTGGGTCTTGGGTATATAAATCTGCAATTGTAGTAAAAAACAGATATAATTATGAGGATTTTTATAAGGTATCTGAAGAAACCTGGGACCTCGATTTCTTGATGGCGTTTTGTCGCAAACATTTGAGACCTACATTGGCCATACCCCACGTTAAAATGGATATATCGGGGAATGGCAATATGTCTGGATTTCATTATGAGTTCAACAATACTGGCAGTCATAAATTAGTGGAGACTCTAATGATTATGGCAAATGTTTGTATTAGTGAAAAAGTCGGTGCGAATATCCCACAAAGATACCATTCTATCTTGCATACTGGAAATGAAATCCATTATAATACTGGCAACCCAATCGTCGATAATATATTGACAATAAAGAAATATAGGAATGCATATTATGATGCACAGTTGGCGGGACATTATGGTCTCGGGCTTGAGAAATATACGCATTTCACCTCGCCTATCCGCCGATATTTTGATATTATTGTGCATAGAATACTGGGTGGGGTCAGGTATGGGAATATCGACGCCGTCTTGGATAATATTAATTGGCAGGAGACCAGGTTGGATAAATTAGGAAAAATTTATCATTTATTGAAAATACTGAGTTATTTAGATGACCATAAAAATGTGGGATATGTCGGATGGGTGGTCAAGTGTGTCAATAATGGGGTGGTTGTATTAATGGACGGGCTTCTGCAAGAAATATTTGTGTTTGATAGTCGTGGGTATGAGGTGGGGGATAAAGTGATGTTGAGGATTAAATATATTAATTGGGTGACACTCGGTATTCACGCGTATATTGCAGATGAATAGGTCTCGACAAATATCCTGAATAGTAGTAATAATATAACCGGCGTATAAATAATAAGTTATAATATATATAGTAAGGATGATACAAAGCGTATTGCTAAGTAAGGACGTGTTCACCAGAAAACAAGCATTATATTGGATAAAAAAACATAATTTTGTGGTGGATACAAAGCCGGCTAATTTCGAGACAACGAATTATTACCGGTTTTGTCAGGCCCGGCCTCTAACAAAATACAGATATCGAATGAAAGAAATTGCAAAAGGTGTCTATTTTGTGATGGCGTATTGAGTGGCTGTGGTAATATATATTATATTTTTTGATATAATATATAATGTATAGTGGAGTATTTGGGTGTGGGGGGCACACTCTCTATGGCAAGTTCATCATTGCCTCTACCTTCTCCTTATCTATTAACATATAATCAGTCTCTCTATCCATAACACTATAGCCTATCAAGAATTCCTTAGTATCATCGCTTTCTGAATAAATAAATCCTAATGTATACTCTACCTTCTCCTTATTAAATGTAAATAAATCACTATATCTCTTCAACTCATAAGTATTCTTATCCAATACAACAAACATATGATAATAATATCGGCGGTCTTCATAACTAACTGCGTGGCAAATAAACCAAACTTCATCATCCACAACCACGCCATTTGTTGACCCGCGCAACATCTTGAATATTCTTGGTGTATTATGGCTATGTGTGAGTTTGAACTCCATTGGTGGAAGTCCGCCTGTTGTAACCGCCTTCTTATCTTGTTCAATATCACCTATTCTAAGTGGATTCCAGCCATAAATTGCCTTCATCGCATTATCTTTGCCTTCAAACAATACCCAGTTTTTCTCTACTTCGTGTTGCCCGTGCATACTAACTAGGCCAGATACAGTTGCATCAGTAGCCTCATCAATAAACCCGTGTTCCACTTGGATTTTGTGTTCGCCTAATCCGCGGTTTGCATTAAAATACAGTCTGTTATCCGACGGATGGTCGTCGAATGCAAATAAACGAACATCTTCTAGTCCCACATATAAACCATCGTGTTCCTTATTATAATCCAATACATAGGTCTTTTGGATTTGCCATTCTTCTGGTGAGCAGTCAATGATGGCGACCACATTCTTGGTTGCAATAGTGCCCGGGTTCGTGTATCCGCCATTTTCAGTAATCTTGTAATTGACAAACCTGACATTGACCACCAAATTACCTTCACTATTAAACACCATAGTAGGAGTGCTAGGAACAAAATCGCCGGCCAGGGCTTCTTGGATTTCAGGAATATCCCTGCCAATGTTTTTCAATAACTGATAATTCAGTGGATTAAGCTCTTTTTCGTGTTCTTTCAGGCTTCTAACATAAAACTTGAAATTACTGAGTGTGTTTTTGGAGATGGAGTCTTCTACGTGTGGATAATTCAAAACGTGCATACTCTTCTTCACTAAATCATAGTTTTTATAGTTGCAATAATATCCAATAATAGTGAGCTCATAATCCAATTTATAGTCAGAGATATCCTTCTGATAAAACAAATAATCGGTGTTCTTATTGGTATTGCGTTCGTGGTCCGCCATTGCATAAATCCCGTATGCGATTTGGTTTTTACCCGCCACTCTATAATGATGGATAATTTCGAACAAATTCTCTATTCTGTGTGGATAGAAATTATAGCCTTCGAGCCACCAATAAATAGCGCTCGCCATATCGCCCTTGTATTTATAACACTTGCCAATACTATAGTAACTGTGCCAGACTTCGTCGAACCATCCGCCAATTTCAATGCGTTTCTTATATGTCTCTATCGCATTATCATATTGCCCGGCATCGCGATAACTGTTTGCCAAATAAAAGGTATATCTGTCATTATTCGGCAATTCTTCTAGGCCTTTCTTTAGTAATCTGATATCACGAATAAATTTGTCGGCTTTACATCCACCATCGCCAATATCATTGATGAAAATGTCTTTTCTCTCAAGCGTGCCATATACCGAACCTTCCGGGGTTTTCACATATTCGTGTGTGACACCCCAATAGGACATACCGAGCTTGTTCTTGACTACCCGGACGTTTTTATAGAAAAAGGTCTCTGACCCTTGGAAAATATAATAGACATCCTTTGAGAGTGCGGTGTATAGGTCGCTGGGGGAAATATGTGGATTGACTTGTAGTATCATATCGGCATCTAATAAAATGACGTATTTCACATCTAGGCTCTCACACGCCTTTAGTGCAAATGTGCGGTTATATCCGAAATCCTTGAATGGCTCTTGGATGATTTTACCTGGGATAGGCGGGTTTTGCGAGGCAAAGAATTCTTGGATAACTTGGACTGTATTATCAGTTGAGCCCGTATCGCAAATACAATAACAATCAATATATGGGACTGCGGATTTTAATAGACGAGTAATAATTTTGCTTTCATTCTTAACAATCATATTTAAACATAGATTTTTATTTTTGATTTCGCCTTGGATAATTTCATTGGATTTTTGGGTGGATGGCGATGGCGATGCAGGGCGTGATGGTGGCTTGCCCTCTAATTTAGAAACGGTTATTTGTTTTTTCTTATGAACCATAGTGATGTTAAAACGTCTGTGTTTAGATTTTATTATTATTTATTAATGTATTATATTTATATGTTTTTTATTGTTATTATTATATTTTGTTAACATATACACTGAAATAAAAAATAAAATAATGTCTTTAACACGATTTAATGATGACCCAGCACGTATTGCCAAGCGTCTAGACCAAAGCACTTTTGCCGGTAGATATGCCCTTGATATGCCTGGTCCTGGCGATTTAATGCCATTTTTAGAAGACCCGCAAGTACGTATCCAAAAATGGGGTGCAAACAAGCTGACTAATCACGTTAATTTAGAGAGCGATTTGCGCGGAATGACGCGAAAATTGAACCGCGATAATATTGCTGTAAACGAATATAAATCGAATGCTGTTGGTGGTAGAATGTTGCAATATGGAAATGCACCTGCCTATATTGATGAATCGCGTGCTACTCACCCTGCTTGGAGTTATCGCGAGGTGATGCAAAATAGATGGGAAACTCCTATTTTGGACCCACAATATGGTCTCGAAAAACCATTTATGGACAATATATCTACTCGTATCTTAGAGAAGGATTATTTTAAACCTACATTGCCTGTTATTCCTGGTGTGGACAACTATTATTTGCATAAATAAATGGTTGGGTCCTTATTTATTACCATAATATATATTTTCTCACTATAAAATATATATTTTAATAAGATGTCTGCTTTCGAATATGATCCTCAGTCAATATATTACGGGAAAAACCAGCTGAATAGTCCTCATTTTGCCCAAAATTTTGAAACAGAAAAAGTATACTGTCCTACTGATGAAACTTGTAGGGAAATGGTTGTTTTTCCTATTGATGATATTCCAGATGATGCTAACGTCATTGATTTGCGAATTTCCAAAATAACTTCTATTCCAAAAGAAATCAGTAAATTTAAACAACTAGGTTTTTTAGGAATATCTGGCAGATTAGTTTCAATACCAGATGAAATTGGTGAATTAACTGAATTATTGCGATTAAAGCTAAACAATAACAATTTAACCCGCATACCTGATACAATCGGTAAGTTAAAAAAATTAGAAAAACTCTATTTAGAAAATAATAGATTAGTTGAACTCCCAAAATCTATTGGAGAACTAGAAAACCTAAATCATTTAGATGTGCGCAATAATCAATTAACCTCACTACCATCCGAGATGGCTAATTTAACAACACTTATTAAAGCACACAGAGAAAGTTTAAAAAAATATGGAACTAATGAGTTGAGTTATGCAGCAAAACTACACAATAATCCATATGATGTATTAGATAATGAACTTAGTGACAAATATAGATACTATCAGGGAGCATTTTTTTATAATAAACACAAAACTATGTTAGTAAATGGATATATTAGGGATAATCTTATAAAGAAACATTCTACTTCTTCTCTTGGTAGATTACCGCCAGGTATTTCTGCTAATACGTTAGAATATTTATCGGAAAGAGAAATACAACACTTATGCTTTGCATACCCTAAATTCTGCAAAGACACCATTAAATATAGCCCTGGTATCCCTCGCCGTCGAAATATTGGTTATCCTTATCCTATTACTTTACCAGACAGAGTGATTATGCCACAACAACCTGCTCCACAGGCCGAACCAATGTCACCATCATCGGCCGAACCTATGCCAGAACCACCCCCATTATCATCATTAACAATCGCTGAACCTATGCCACCAATGCCTCCATCTGAGGTCGATGGTGGTAAGTCTCGTAAATCAATGTCTCAATCAAAAAGAAAGGGGAGAAAATCTAGAAAATCTAGAAAGTCCAGGAAATAAGGTGGTCCGCAATATTATATTTTTCATATACAATATTGCTTATTACACAGTTATAAATCGAGACTTTTTGTTTATATCTTCACTGGTATAAATCTGCAAATGTCTAAAACCAACTGCCTGGTATATTTTGTTCAATAGATAACCGCCGTCTTGCCTCTAATACGCACATTCTCAAATCCCGGTCGTCTGAATTCACTATTTCTCTCCAGCTAAGTTGTGGACCAGGTGTTCGACCTGTTGCTACTAAATGGTTATTATAATTATTATATATTTCCATCAATAATTGTTGGAATCTGGGGTCTTGTTCATCACTTGTGGGTATAGATGTAGTTTGTTGGGTTGGTGGTGCAACACCTCCGTGTTTGCGATGTGTCTTTTTCTTATTTGTTTTACGTTTACCGCCTTTCTTTGCCTTTCTCGTTGTTCGCTTTGATTTCTTGGACTTCTTCGTCTTTTTAGTCTTCTTTATTTTTTTATTACCTCCATATAGGCCTTCAGTATCATATTCTATTTCATCATCACTATCACCAAAATCCATAATTGCTCTATTAAGGGCACTATTTACACTTTCATCATCACTATCACTATAATATGATGATTGTGTTGTATTCAATGCATCACTAGATACACTTATGTCATTTGGATTATCATTTTCATTATCTAAATAATCAAGGTCTTCTACAAATTGAGTGTCTACATTATTTTGTTGATTATGTGTAACTGGCATAAATCTAAATACAGAAGAAGGTGTAGAATGTGATTTATTCAATTGTTTACTTATATCTTTTATCATCTGATATTGTTCTGCCAATTTCTTATCGCCTTTTATTTCTATTCTATTATAGTTTTTCTTATCCCGCCCTCCTTTTCCAATATAATCTCTAATATTTTTTTCTATTTCAGTCGGCACTTCCTTTTCTATTTGTAGTTTAGAAACCACGTGTTCTGTCTCACTGAGTTTACCTGTATTACCTTTGTTCTTTAATATAGTAACTGTATCATTATGAGGCGCTTTATAGAATTTATAGGTCTCAATATATGGATTACATCTTGGTACTGCATCTAATACAGCATCCTTCTTTGTTCTCTTTTTATATGAAATAGATGCTAAATCCCGATCACGTATATTGAGCGTTTCATCTGGCTTTTTTGTCATATATCCATATTCAATCACTTTTGTTTCTGGATTTACCTTCATAGAATACATATCTGAAAATATATACCCTATCTTATCTTCTTCTGTTACTATCTGTCTTCCTGTTGTTGGATCTTTATGATAGAAACTGCCGGATAAATAGCCATTGAATTTTGCGCGAAAACGTTCTACCTTGAAATCGTTATTTTTCTGTCTGGAATTAACACACCCTTCTATTCTCTTTATAAAATATACTTGACCCTTTTCTAATTTATCTTTTGGGACCATTTTATCAGTAAACCCTTTTTTTGTCATTTCTTCTACCCATTGTTCTTTTGTAATATAGGCAGTCATTAGTGATATTGACTATTATGTATTTGTAAAATGTAATATATAATTAACATATATTATATTTGTTCAGGGAGTGATATGACTATTCATATGCGGATATAGTTGTTTGTTCTTGTTGGTGTTGTTGGGTTGCATTGTAAAACTCCGCCGGCATCTGTATAATACGGTCATTATGGTCACTCGCATACCAGTCCGGTCGCCAATCTGTATTCGCCTCTAACCACGCCCATACATTTACTTCCCATACTAATCTGCCTTCTGTCTCCAGAAATCGCGGATAATGTTCCCTATATATGCGATGAAACTTCAATATACTATGCACATCCCCTAAAAAGAAACTACCGCAAAAACGCCAGTGTATATTATTCACTATAGCACTCGCATTATTTGGCGGGATTGGTAGCCAACACCCGGGGACCGCCATTATTGGTTCCTTGAAATTGCAACTGGACGCCATCAATCTCAATTGTTCTAAACTATACCCCTTATTCCCGAATAAATAGGCCATACTGAAATCCATCCAGGCAAAATACTTTGACTTCCAGGGGTTCTTCTTAATGGCATCATACATAAACTCTATTTTTGCGTGCATAAGAGCCATATATTCAAACGTGTCTTTTGCTGGCAATCGGCGGTCTGGCATCCTCAGTGTTGGGTCACCACACATCTTATATATAGGGGTCTCCTGATAGGGCGTGTCCATATGTAATATCACTGCATTAGGATATTTTGCAACAGAGGCTTCTAAATAGGGCATTGTTGCATCGTCGCCATATACCACCATATTCACTCCTTGGGATGCAATAAACTCGAATTGTTCTATACGCCACGGTGCATTCTTGTGTTGAAATGGCTCGTTTTGATATATATTCACATAACAGGTCACAAATGTGAGACCTTGGAGGTGGACGTCGTGGTTGCTTAAATACTCGGGTTCTGCGGGTGGTTGTGGGCGGGGTGGACGCGGAGGATATTCATCTGCATCTGCTGGTATTTCTATTATATTAATGAGTGGGGTTGGTTGTTGTTCTTCCATTTGGAATATATGAATAATTTTTCTTTTTGGATTATTATATTTAGACCTCTTCTGTTTATATTTATTTTTGACTATTATTTTTATGTTATTGTTATAGTATGTTATAGACTGTTATAGACTGTTATATTTACTCATTATTATATGTTTTAGGCTCTCAGTCTCCTCGTGACAATGCCCCATAAAACATTCACCAGCATCTATAAAATGCTGGTTTGTATATACCACATAAATCGTCTGTCTGCTTGCATCGTGTGTCTTTTCAATATGATGATAATTGCGCCCTTCTTCGCGGACCATAATAAATACTAAGCCGTTGATATTTGTTGTCTGGGTCTCCATAAATGTGTGAAAACAAATACATTCCATATGTATATTATCCACTTCTTGCACATATTTGGCCTTTGTTATAAGCGGGGTTATATGAACATAACATTTAG
>JACCED010037959.1_pt1 | contig 10626 bp, 5 predicted proteins | sample 7455021 | NCBI WGS metagenome assembly JACCED01 (sample SAMN15323456, study PRJNA562643) | freshwater metagenome | isolation source: river surface water | place: USA:Blue River Watershed | collected 2017-08-19 | reverse complement strand
CGGGCCGCGCGCGGTCGCAAGGGCAAGGCCGCCGACCTGGGCTTCAAGCCCACGGGGGTCGATCGGGCCGAATAAGCGAGCGGCTTATTCGACTTCGGCGATCAGCTCGATCTCGACGCAGGCCCCCATCGGGATCTGCGCCACGCCGAAGGCACTGCGGGCGTGCGCTCCGCGGTCGCCGAAGATCTGCGCCAGCAGCTCGCTGCAGCCGTTGGTGACCAGGTGCTGCTCGGTGAACGTGGACGTGGAGTTCACCAGGCTCATCACCTTGACGATGCGGCGCACCTTCTCCAGATCGCCAATGGCAGCTTGCAGCGTACCCAGCAGGTCAATCGCAATGGCGCGCGCGGCGGCCTGGCCTTGTGCGGTGTCCATGTCCTTGCCCAATTGACCCACCCAGGGCTTGCCGTCCTTGCGGGCGATGTGGCCACTGAGAAAGACCAGCGAGCCGGTGCGCACAAAGGGCACATAGGCCGCAGCGGGCGTGGCCACAGGGGGCAGGGTGATGTTCAGTTCCTGGAGCTTTTGGGCGATGGACATGGTGTGTGTGCGTGCAGAGAGGATGGGCGAGATTGTAGGAGCCGCCAGCCGCGCCCCTGTGCCGCCCTCATCGCCGCGGCATGGGTCGGCCCTGAACCGGGGCAGTGGGTCCGCCGATCTGGTCGAAGCTCAGGGCGTAGACCAGGTCCACGCCGCTGCGGTCGCCCGCCTGCGCACGCAGGGTCAGGCGCGCGCTCAGGTCGTAGAAGATTTGCAGCGTGCCCAGCGCGCCCGAGAGGCTGCGCTCATAGGCGGCATAGAGCTTGCGCGCCAAGCGTTTGCCCAGGGTGATGGCCGCGCCTTGCTCGCCCTCACGCCGCACCGACAGTTCATCAAGCCCGAAGACGCTGGCCAGACCGCCCACGCCCAGACCCGCGCGCCGCGCCAACAGCGACAAGGCCGCCTGTTCCAGCATCATCGTCTCGGAGCCACCCGCCGCCGCACTGCGACCCAGGACCAGCCAGGCCAGCTTCTCGGCTTCGGTGGCCGGCTCTTGGGACCACAGGCGCAGGATCGGCGCTTGCGCGCGACCCGTCACCTGCACGCCGACGGGTCGATCCAGGTCGGAGCGCACGGCGAGCACGTCCAAGACGGGGTCGTCATAGGCCCCGGTAAATCGCAGCACACCACGCTGCAGGTCCAGGCGCTGGCCGTAGGCCTGGTAGTGGCCATCGACGGCATAGACCTCGCCCACCAGCCGTGGCTGCGTCAAAGCGTTGCCGCTGACACGCACGCTGCCTTGCACACCGGTGTCCACGCCGCGGCCGCTGACCCGCGCATCGCGTCCCAGGTCGACCCTGACATCCAGCCGCAGCGCGCGCGCGCCGCTCGGGGCCGGCGACTCCCAGGCCGACGCAGCGCCAGGCGGCGGATGGCGCACGCGCACGTCTGCGCCCAGACGCGGCATGGGCGTGTCGGACACGGTGATACGCGCACGGTCCACCCGCAGGTCGCCTTGCAGCGAGACGCGCTCGGGTTCCAGGCCCGCCGAGACGGCGCCGGAGACGGTGACCTGCCGGTCGCGGCGCACGCTGGCGCGCAGGCGATCGAGTTGCGCGTCCAGTTGCGCGTACAAGCCGGCGGGTCGACCGGGCTGGGCGCGCACCCAGCTGGCGTGCCCGCGTGCCCGCAGGGTGCCGCCACCGGTAGGACGCACCGCGGGGTCAGGCGACTGCCAGGCGAGTTCGTCGATCACCACGCGACGATCGTCCAGGCGCGCGCGCAAGCGCCCGCCCTCCAGCGCGATGCCATCGACCACCGAGCGCAGCACGAGGTCGTCGGCTTGTAGCGGGCCCGAGAAAAGAGGCGCAGCGCGCGTGCCGCCCACGTGAATGTCGGCGGCCAGCGATCCGCGCAGGCGCCAGCCCGGTGGGGCCAGCGCGGACCAAGCGGCGATGCGAGGCAGGCGGGCTTGTACCTGCCCACTCAGGGCGGCCTGCGCAGGCCACTGCCATCCGATCGGTCCGCCGCGGGTGAGTCGCGAAGTGATCTGACCCTCGACCCGACCCGCTCGCTCGCTGGCCCATCGCAGCGCCAGCGCCAGCGACTCACCCCGGCTCTCGAGCGTGAGGCTGGCTTCGCGCACGCCGGCCGCCATGCGCACCGGCTGACCCTGCGCGTTCTCGGCCAGCAGGGTGATGTCGCCTCGCACCTGCGCGAGCCGCGCGGAGATCTGCGGCGTGTCCGCAAGCCGCGCGTTCCATGTGGCCTCGAACACCATGTCGCCCGGCGGCGGACCTCGACCTGCGATCACCAGCCAGGACATCGGCAACTCGCTCACGCGCCCCGAGGACAGCAGCTGGCCCGCGCCCCATCGCGCGCGATCCCATGCAAGGAGCGCCGCGCCCGGGCCTGCCGGGGAGGTGAGTGCGGCCTGCCCCGCGTCGATCACCCAGCGCGCGGCGGACTCCTGTTGCAGGCGCAGGGGCGCTTGCAGTTGCAGAACCCAGGTCTGTGCGGGTGTGTGGGGGTGGGCCCGCGTGATGCGCAGGTGGTCGATGCGCGCCTGCCAGGGGGCGTGGACGCCCGCGCCGAGTTCGGCCTGCGCCGCCAGCGCCACGCGGATCTGGTGGACCGACAGGCGCACGCCGCCTTGCGCCTGACCTTGCAGCGTGAGTCGGTCGGCTTGCATCTGCACCTGCAGCTGGCCCTCAAGACCGGGCGCTGCGTTGTCGTCCTCGCGGCCCAGTGCGCTGTGCAGGGCCGGCAGGCGCACGCGCACCAGGCGCAGGGCCAGGCGCCAGCCGCGAGGCGCCAGCCACTGACCCTCGCCTTGCACCTGACCGCCTTCGCCGCGTGCGCCGATGTGCGCCTGTAGCCTCTGCACCCAGGCCATTCCCTCGCGCCATTGCGCCTGAACGTGCACGCTTGACAGCGGCAGGCGCTGCTGGTCCCAGGGGCCGGCCCGAGCGTTGGCGAGATCGGCCTGCAGCTGCCAGCGAGCCTGCGCTTGTGGGGTGATGTCGATGCGTCCAGTGAGCGCGGTGTGCGGTGCCTGGGGCCAGAGCAGGGCCAGGTCCAGGTGACGCACCTGTGCTTGCGCGTGCGTCAGGCGGGGCACTTGCCAAGGACGCAGACGCGCCTGCAACTGGGCGGAGGGCGCATCCGCTGCGGGCGCCTGGCGGTGGGTGTTCGCCAGCCCCAGTTGCAAACGCAGTTTCAGATCGGTCAGCGTGCCGCTGGCGTCGGCCTGTGCCGCCAGACGCATAGGCATGGGAGCGCCGGGCGCAGCGGCCTGTACCTCGCCGCGCACCCACGCTTGCAGGACGAAGGGCGCGCGATCACCCAGGCTCGCCTGTCCGTGGTAGCGACCGCTGGCCACGGTGACGTGGGTGAGCGTCAGAATGTGTTCGCCCTGCGCGCCGTCGTAGCGGTGATAGGCGGCGATGTTGTCTGCCTGCAAGGGCAGGGGGCCGGCCCAGATGAAACGGTCAATGGCCAGATGGTCGATGCGCAGATCGATCGGCACGATCAGCGAGGCGGGCAGTGCCTGCAGGATTTGGGACGCGTCGTCGATGCCGGCCTGTTGCAGCAGTTGCATGCGCCCCGCGCGCAGGTCGGTGATGCGCACCCGACGATCCAGTAAGGACAGCGGGTCCCAGCTCAGCGCGAACGCCTGCAGGTCCAGACGCAGGGCGCCGGCCTGCACCTGCAGGCGCTGCGCGCGCAGGCCTTCGCGTAGCGAGCCAGTCAGGCCGTCGGCCACGAAGCCGCGCGGCTGCGCCCAACGTTGCCAGGCCCAATCCAGCGAGGCTTGCGTGCCGCACCAAAGCCACAGGCCCGCCAGCGCCAGGGGCAGCGACACCAGCGTGGCCCGCACGCACGCCCCCATCAGCCACATCACGCCATGCAGCGCGCCAAGCAGCGCACGGCGCGACGTCAAAACGTCACCCCCACACTCAGGTGCAGGCGCAGGCGGTGCGGTCGCAGGCCGTAGGCGAGGTCGACCCGCAGCGGCCCGACAGGGCTGGCGTAGCGCAGTCCGGTGCCCACGCCGACCGAGACGCGCCGCACGCTGTCGCGATCGGTGACCAGGCCCGTGTCGACGAACAGGGCCTGCTCCCAGGGCGATGCCTCGCTGCCCCCACGCAGCGGCCGTTGCCACTCGATGCTGCCCACCGCCAGGTAGCGACCGGCGCTGACGGGCGCACCGGGTCGCTCGGCGCCGATGTCGCGGTAGCCGTAGCCGCGTACCGAGGTGTCGCCGCCGGTGCGAAACAGTTGCGTGGACGGTACCCGCGTGCTCGCCTGCGACAGCACGAAGCCGCCCTCGGCGCGCAGTTGAAGACGGCCATCGGTCATTGGCAGCAGCTGCATCCCGCGCAGCACGGTGCGTTGGAAGACCCCGCGCGTGCCATCGAGCGTCAGGCCCAGTCCGATTTCCAGCCCGAACTGGTGGCCGCGCGTGGGGCGGGCCAGGCGATCGAGGGCGTGGCTGCTCCAGAGGTAATTCGCGGTGAGCGCCGAGCCATCACCGAGGGGGGCGGGCCCCTGGCCCTCGGTATCGCGCAGGCGGGCGCGATCGAGCTGCAGGTAGCCGTGGCGGCTGATCGGCTCGTCGTTGAGCAGGCGTCCGACCCGCAGGCGTTGCGCCTGTGTGATTTGCGCGCCGTCACGCAGGCGCTCAACGCTGGCGAGTACGCCCCAGCGCCACCCTCGTTCGTCGGGGATGGCGGTCCATTCGGTTTGCGCGCGGGGTGCGATGCGCTCGAGTTCGAGCCGCGTGACCGCCCGCCATTCGACGCCGGGTACCCGCTGGTGTCGGTGCTCCAGCCAGGCGCGCGGCCCGCGGTCGGTGGTCAGGCCCAGCCCCACGTCCAGGCGCTGCAGGGGCGCTTCGCGCACGCGCACTTCAACCGGCGCCGCCTGCGGGTCGCTCTCAGGATCGATGTAGAGAAACGCCGAATCAAAGTAGCCGCTGCCTGCCAAGCGCATTTGCGCTTGCGTCAGACGGTCCTCGTCATACACATCGCCCGGCGCCAGGCGAGTCAGGCGAGGCACCAGGCGCGGGTCGTAGCGCTGCACGCCGATCACCTGCAGCGGCCCGAGCCGGAAGGTGGGCCCCGAGTCCAGGCGCAAACCGAGGTCGGCCTGGCTGGCTTGGGCGTCGATCAGGGCCTCGCTGTGGGCGATACGTCCGCGCAGATAGCGCCGCGCCACCAGCGCGCGCAGGGCGCCCGCTTTGGCGCTGTCCCAGTCGGCTTGGGTCCAACCTTGGCCGGGGCGCAGGCCCCAGCCTGCGCGCACCGCCGCGCGACGGCTTGCAGCCGCAGTCGCAGTCGCAGTCGCAGTTGGATCGCCCGCATTCGCATCGGTCGGCGAGGGACTCGCGATCTCGCCCTCGAAGGCGATGCGCGCCTGACGCACCACGGTCTGCACGCCCGGATCGATGGTGAGCGTGATGCGCGGGGGCTGCGCCGCGCTGTCATGCACGATGTCGATGCGCGGGTTGAAGAGGCCCAGCGTGCCCAGTAAGCGCCTTGTGTCACGCTCGGCCAGTGTGAGCAGCTGCGCGAGTTCGGCTTCGTCCAGGTCGGCCACCTCGCGGTAGCGACCCAGCTCCAGGTGCTGCATCAGCAGCGAACGTACGGGCTGCGGCGCCACCACGACCAGGGTGAAGGAGGGGGCTGCGGCCCTGATCGCCGTGGGAGCGGCGAGGCAGGCTGCAAGCAAAGCGGTGGGGGCGACTGCGAGCGGGAGGTGGCGCATCGCGCCCAGCTTCCCCCACGCGGGGTGGGGTCAGCGTAGGACGGGCATGACGATCAGCCGGCCGCCGGCGGCGGCGCGTGCAGGCGTGTGACCTGCATGTGATGGCTGAACGCGACGTCGGTGGCCTCGAGCTGTCCTTCGATCGGCGCGGCGCCGGCTGGCTCGGGCGTGCAGGCCAGGGGGATGTGGCCCTCGGTCGCCACGAGGCCCGAGGTCGGGTCCAGCCCGAGCCAGCCGGCCCCGGGCAGATAGACCTCGCACCAGGCGTGCAGCTCGGTGGCGTCCAAGCCGTGCGTGCCAGGGCTTGTGTGCGAATCGGGCGCGATCTGAATCAGGTAGCCCGAGACAAAGCGTGCCGCTAATCCCAGATGGCGCAGCAGGTGGACCATCAGCCAACCGGAGTCGCGGCAGGAGCCGCTACCTTGGGTCAGGGTCTGGTCTGGCGTTTGCACGCCGGGTTCGGGGCGCTTGATGTAGCGCACGTGCGCATGCAGCTGTTGATTGAGTTGGACCACGAATTCGACGGTAGGACGCGGTCGACGATCGATCTGTGCGAGCCAGGCCTGTACGCGCGGACTGGGCGCGTCGACGCTCAGGTAGGGGGCCAGTGCGCCCGCCAGAGGGGGCTCATAGCGGAACGGGTAGTCGGCGGCTTCGGGTTCGAGAAAGAATTCGAAGGGGTTGAAGGGCAACAGCTCGATGACCAGATCCACCGTGATGCGCAAGGCTGGCGTGGGCTGCGTGAGCAGCAAGCGCGCCTGGTAGTTGGCGTAGGGGTCTTGGTGCCAGTGCACGAGGGTGCTGGCAGGCTCGACCTCAAGCGCGTACGACAAGATGCGGCTGCGGCTGTGCGGTGCGGGCCGCAGCCGAACCCGTTGCGACCCGAGCAGTACGGGGCGGGCGTAACGGTAGTCGGTGACGTGGTGCAGGGCGGCGTACAGGGGCATCGACAGCAAAAGAGGTGGCAGGAGCGCCTGCCCGCATCCTAGCCTGCTGCCGGAGGGGCTGCTCGGGCCAGGCGGCTTGCCAGCAGCGACTCCAGGGCGGTGGCCTCGACGGGTTTGGTCAGGTGCTGGTCGAACCCGGCGGCGGCGCTGCGGCGCTGGTCGTCTTGCGTGCCCCAGCCGGTGACCGCGACCAGCAAAAGACCCCGCAGTTGCGGGTCGCTGCGCATCTGACGTGCGACCTCATAACCCGACATTCCGGGCAGCCCAATGTCCAGCAGCACCGCGTCGGGTCGCCAGTTGCGGACTGTGGCCAGGGCCGCGGGGCCGTCGTGCACGGTGCGCACCTCGTGTCCAAGCAGGCCCAGCATCAGGGCCAGGCTCTCCGCGCCGTCGATGTTGTCGTCGCACACCAGGACTCGGCAGGGCGCGTCCGAGGGCGCGCTGCGCGACGTCGGCGAGGTAGGCACGGCACCATCGTCCGCAGTGGTGCCCGCGGCCAGCGGCAGCCGCACGGTGAAGCGACTGCCTTGGCCCAGGCCGCGACTTTCGGCGCGGATGTCGCCACCATGGAGTTCGACCAGTTTCTTGACCAGAGACAAGCCGATGCCCAGCCCACCCTGAGCGCGTGCGAGCGTGTGATCGACTTGGGCGAACAGGTCGAACACCCGCGGCAGCATGTCGGTGCTGATGCCGGTGCCGTTGTCCGTCACACAGATCACGGCGTAAGGCCCGTCGACCTGCGCAGACAGTTCGATACGACCGCCGGCGGGCGTGTACTTCGCGGCGTTGTTCAGAAGGTTGCTCACCACTTGGGCCAGGCGGGTGAGATCGCCGTCGATCCACACCGACTCGGTGGGGAGCTGCATGACCAGTCGGTGCCTGCTGGCCTCGATGGCGGGGCGGCTGCTTTCCAGAGCGCTCTCCAACACGGACTGCAAGGTCAGACGGATCAGGCGCAGGTCGACCTTGCCCCGGCTGATGCGCGAGACATCCAGCAGGTCGTCGACCAGCCGCACCATGTGGGCCAGTTGGCGCTCCATCATGTCGCGCGCGCGCGCTGCCGGGCCCGTGAGCTGCCCGCTGCGGCGCAGGATTTCCAGGCCGTTGCGGATCGGCGCCAGCGGATTGCGCAATTCGTGGGCCAGGGTGGCGAGGAACTCATCTTTGCGATGGTCGGCCTCGCGCAGCGATGCATACAGGCGCGCGTTTTCCAGCCCCGTGGAGGCGATGGCGGCCAGTTGCATCAGCACGGTGCGGTCTTCGTGGGTGAAGTCGCCGTAGGGGCCACCGGTGAGCTGCACCTGACCCAGCGGCTCGCCGCTCTTGCCCGTGAGGGAAGCGGTCAGCACCGTGCCGTGCGGCGGCTCGGTCGGGTTCGCATCGGCGGCGAGCGAGACGGCTTGGATGTTGCGCGCGCCCGGCCCTTCCAGCGTGAGCTGGGTGATCGCACGGCGCGCGCCCAGGATCTCGCGGGCCTGGTGGGTGAGCACCTGCGCGATCTCGTCGGCCGACAGGCTGGCGTGGACCAGGCGTGAAGCCTGCGCCATGCGGGCCAGCAGGCGTGCGTAGTGGCGTTCTTCCTCAAGCAGGCGGCTGATGTCTTGCTCGGCGCGCTTTTGCTCGGTGTCGTCGTGCAGCACCGCCAGCACGTGATCAATGGCGCCTTCGCTGCCGAACTCGGGCACGAAGCGTCCCGAAAAGTGGCCCGGCTCACCCGCGACCTCGTAGGTGAAGGCCACCGTCTGCGCGCAGGCCTCCTGAAAGGCGGCCTGTATGGCGTTTTCCCAGCAGTCGCACAGGTCGGCGGGCATGCCCAGCTCGCGCGCGGTGCGGCCGATGAATTCCTGCGGGGGACGGCCTGTCATGCGCTCGATCGCCGCACTCACAAACACATGACGCATCTGCCGGTCAAAGCGCGCGAGGATGTCGGGCGTGTTGTCGGCCAGGGTCTGCAGCTCGCGCTCGCGCGCCTGCAAGGCTGCCTGGGTCTGCTTGAGTGAGGTGACATCGGTGGACACGCCGCAGACCGCATACGGGTGTCCGGTGTCGTCCAGAAGCGGAAATTTACTGGACAGGTAGTAGACGGCCTGCCCTCGCTCAAAGGTGGTTTCCTCGGCGACAACCAGGCGGCCCGAGGTCAGAACCTGCTCATCGCTGCGCCGCACGTCTTGCGCCACCAGGGGGCCATAGACCGCCTCGTCGGTGACGCCGTCGGCCTGTTGCTCGGACAGGCCTGCGCGCTCGCGCCAGGCGCGGTTCGTAAGGAAGTAGCGGCCTGCCAGGTCCTTGGCGAAGACCAGTGCGCCGGCGCCGTCGATGATGGTCTGGGTCAGGCGCTGGGCCTGGCGCAGTTGTTCCTCGGCCTGCTGGCGCGCGTCCTCCTGCTCAGACAAGCCGCGCTCCATCGCCCATCGCACCCGCGCGTTGTCGACGGCGCGTGCCAGCACGTAGGGGCTGAGCCATTCTTCGCCGATGTAGTCCTGGGCGCCTGCGCGCAGCAGCACAGGGCCCAGGTCACGCCCGTTGCCTGGTGTGACCACCACCACCGGGCACGGCGTGAGGCCTTGCGGGTCGATCAGACGGCGGATCAGCCGCATGGCGTCCATGTCGGCCAGGGCGCAGGCCAGCAGGATGGGCGCGCTGCCGGGGGCGAGGCCTTGCGCCTGCTGCAGGGCCGCTTCGCCAGTGTCGGCCTCGGTGAACTCGAAGCGCCAGGGCGAGCCGCTTCTTAGCAACTCGACGATCCATTGCCGGTCGGCCAGGCTGCTGCCGGCGAGGATGACCTGAATGATGTCGCCGGTCGTCATACAGGTCGCCTCAGGAAGGTCCCAAGTGTTCGGGCGGGGGAGAGGATGCGCATCGGCAGGATAAAAAAGTAGATCCTAAGTAGTATATGAAGTCATTCATCGATCAAAGGGGCGTTACGCATGTCGCTGGCGGGTGGGCTGTTGGCCCTCGTGCTCGGCTGCGCACTGCAGCTTCAGCAAGCACGCCTGGCGTCCGCGTCCGCCTATGGCGTCTGGGCCTTTGTGGGACTCCTGCTGGGTCTGTCTGCCTGGGGCCTACGGTGCCGGCGCGCGCAGTTGGGGCGCGCAGGTCGGGGCCGCGTGTTGTCGGCGCTGCTGCTGTCCGCCGGTGTGGGCTGCCTGGCCTTCGCCAGCACCGGCTTGCGGGCCCTGCACTTTGCGCAGCAGGCCTTGCCGCCCGCGCTAGAGGGGCGGGACATCCAGGTCGAGGGCCGCATCGTCGACATGCCCCAGCGCGGCGAGTTCGGTCCGCGCTTCGTGCTGCACGTGACCCAGGCCGATGTCGATGGCGTACCGCCGCGCTTGCTGATCTCCTGGTACCACGGGACGGCCGCACCGGATGAAGGCACCGCCTCGGCGCGCACCAGCGCGGTGCTGCGTGCGGGCGAGCAGTGGCGCTTTGTGGTGCGCCTGAAGGCGCCGCAGGGTCTGCGCAATCCGCGCGGCTTCGACTACGAGCTGTGGTTGTGGGAACGCGGGATCCAGGCCACCGGATCGGTGCGTGCGGGGGTGCTGCAACCGCAGCGGCTGTCACCGGCACCCGCGCTGTCGCTGCAGGGCGCGCGTCAGTCCTTGCGCGACGCCGAGTTCGCGCGGGTGGGAGACGCGGCACCCGCGGGTGTGCTCGCAGGGCTGGCGGTGGGCGACCAGCAGGCGATCACGCAGGCCGACTGGGATGTGTTCCGTGCCACGGGCGTGGCGCATCTGATGAGCATTTCCGGCCTGCATGTGACGATGTTTGCGTGGCTGGCTGCGGCGGCCGTGGGCGCGGCCTGGCGACGCTCTGCGCCTCTGTGCCTGATGTGGCCCGCCCCGCACGCGGCGCTGTCAGGGGGCATCGCGCTGGCCGCGCTGTATGCGGCCTTCAGCGGCGGCGGTATTCCGGCGCAGCGCACGGTCTGGAT
>JACCED011076613.1_pt1 | contig 10627 bp, 15 predicted proteins | sample 7455021 | NCBI WGS metagenome assembly JACCED01 (sample SAMN15323456, study PRJNA562643) | freshwater metagenome | isolation source: river surface water | place: USA:Blue River Watershed | collected 2017-08-19 | reverse complement strand
ACCAGTTAAATAAACATCCTGAGCACCATAAGCAACAAGTTGAAGAAGACCACCACCCATTTATGCTATATTCTTTATACTATAATAGGAGAAAAAAAAAGTAATATTAAAATGCTTATTTAATTGGCATAAGCTAAACCGCCCATACCTGAAAGAATACGTAAAACATTATAATTCACTGCATAGACATTTACACTTACGCCAGTTACAGAAGAAGAAAAGGCAGAAGTTAAAGTTAAAGTAGTGTTATCTATACGAGACATATTTAAACTTCCAGAAGGTTGATGTTCTTCTGGTTTAAGAGCAAATGAATAAACGTTAATGCCGCAATTGGCAGGAATGTTGGTGTGATGTTGATATGGTTGAACATAACTGAAATAATTTCCTTCACGTTCTGCAAAACGGTCACTACTACCGTTTAATTGTAATAAGCATTTCTCAAATGGATTTTGGGCTTCTTTATGGAAACCTGGTTCAACGTTATAAATAATCTTGCTTTCAACACTTTCAGTTGAAACACTACCTGCAATAAGGTTACTTGTACCATCACCAGTTATTGTAGAAGCACCAATAACTGTATTACCAACAGGAGCAGTAAAATCCGCTTTCATGGTATAATTATACCATTGATTTACAGAAGTTGATTTGCTTGATTTGGCAACCCATACAAGTTCTTTGCAAGGATGATTGAAATTTATTTGAATGCGATTAGTTCCAGCGTTTAAGGGAAGGCTACCAGAGAATTGTAATTGTTCAATTAAATACTCGTGTGATAATTGAGCGAATTTACGTCGTTCGTCAGTATCAAGGAATATGTAATCAACCCAAAGATTGACGTTACTTAAATTACCTACGGTAGCATCAGTAATAGCTTCGGTATTGGTTCCATTGAGATTATAAACACAGTTGTTCTTTGATTCAAGTTCTATTTTAAGTTTTACTTCGTGATATTGAAGGGCGATTAAGGGAAGAGCAAGACCAACATTGCGACAGAACCAGAATTCAAGAGGGACATATAAAGTAGTTTTGGTAGCAGCACGAGAAGTTATATCTTGGTCAGCACCTACCATAAGTTCCCATGCACTACGTTTGCCAATGGGTAAAGATAATTCATTCCATATGTATAACCAGTCAGAATAATGTTTATCTATGGATTGACCACCAATAGTAATTTCAACATTTTTTATTAACTTTAAGCCAAGATAATTAACATATTTATTAGCATCAGTTGCCAATTTAGGGACATCTACTTGTAAATAAACACGATTGATTAAATCACCATTGCGTGATATTTGGCAAATAATGGTTTCACCATAAGTAGCAGTACCTGAAAAGGTTTGTTGTATCGCTTCCATAGCGAAATTGGTATGACGACGATATACTACTTTGAAGAAAGTAATTTGGGGATTACCAGTTAAATAAACATCCTGAGCACCATAAGCAACAAGTTGAAGAAGACCACCACCCATTTATGCTATATTCTTTATACTATAATAGGAGAAAAAAAAAGAGTAATTATATATAAACATATTAAAAACTTTTAATATTAGGGTATAAATAATGTTTAAAGATAAAACTTCTAAAAAACGTATTTATAATAATAAGAAGGATATTTCAACCTTAGATGCAATGCATACCAATATAATAAATGAATATTCATTAAAAAAAATAGAAGAAAGGGAATATTTAAGTAAAATAAATGAATTAGAAAATATTTTTAATTCTAATATTAATATTATTAATCAATGTGAAAATAAAAATGATTTGAATATAAATAACTTATGGAGTAGTAATATTAGAATTAAAGAGGAAATAATTAAGATAAAAGAACAATTGAAGAAAATAAATAATTTTAACGAAATTGAATATTATGAAAACACCAGTTATATTCTTTTTAATTATTATGATATCATTGAAGAACAATCCAAACAACGAGACAAAATAATACCAAAAAAGATGACGAAATTTAAAAATAAATCTATAATTGAATCTTTTAATTTATCTTTGAATAATAATAATAATGATAACGATAATAACGATGATGAAGAAGAAGAAAAAATAATAGAAAAAAGTTCTTTGGTAGATGAATATTTAGCAATTACTAATAAATATCATATTAAAAAACTTGATTATGATAATCGTGAGTTATGTAAGAAATGTCATAATTCTTTGTTATGTTTGCAACATGATGCTATTATGATATGTAATCATTGCGGATATCAGGAACCTTTATTAGTAGAACAAAACAGACCCATATTAAAACAAAATACCAAAGATACATCTCATTTTAGTTATAAGAGGATTAATCATTTTAGGGAATGGTGTAATCAGGTTCAAGGAAAAGAAAGTACAGATATTCCAAATGAAATATTCGAAAAAATTTTAAATGAAATCAAAAAGGAAAAAATAATAGATACAAAGACAATCACTTATAATAAAATGAGGGAAATTTTAAAAAGATTAAGAATAAATAAATACTACGAACATATTAATTATATAATCAATAGGATTAATGGAATTCCTACTCCTCAGTTTTCACCAGAATTAGAGGATAAGTTATGTAATATGTTTAGAGATATTCAAGCACCGTTTTTAAAACATTGTCCCAAAGATAGAAAAAACTTTTTGTCATATAGTTACGTCTTATATAAATTTTTTCAAATATTGGGATTAAATGAATATTTAAAATTCTTTCCATTATTGAAAAGTAGAGAAAAATTATATGCACAAGACCAAATATGGAAAAAGATATGCGAGGAATTAAATTATATGGTAATTCCTTCACTTTAACCTGGGAAACCTACAAGGCGGAAACCAGCACCTAAACCTACACCTTGACGAGCGCCAGCAGATATAGATGGTGAAAGTAAATCGAATATGGAAAATACACATGCAGCAGTTAAAGCAATCATCCATATTTCATTCACTTGAAGTTTTTGTTTGGGTAAAGCATATGCAGCTAATGCAACGAAAATAGCTTCTATCGCATATTTGAGTAATCTTATTAACGCCTCCCATATATCAAAGGTATAGCTTGCCTCGACCATACTTATTTAATTCCTTTTATATTATTTATAGAGAAAATAAAATGATATAAGATTTTTATTTTATTTATGTATAGTAAAATGGCCGAAAAACAAGAAGAAGTAATGGTATCATCAAAGGAAGTTGATTATCTTGATGAAGATAAGCCTATTCGTGGTCAAAACTATTGTCTCCTTTCTTTTTTAAGTCCCGAGGATGTTCTTGTAAATAAGGAAATTTATTATTTTTCAAAGTTTTTATCTAATTTCGGAAATGACATGAAATCTTTATTAGATAATCTTGAAAATAAATATCCTGATTCAAAATCCTTATTTCAAACTATTCGAGATAATCATTCTTATATCTTTGATACTAATGAAATGAACGAACAATATAAGTTTTATAAATCAGTGAATTCTACTGAAATCGAAAAAGATTTCCATCGTGAAAATAACTTTATGACTTCTATTCGCGGCATCAAGGTTCGAGGCGTTTTTGATACAATTGAAGAAGCTAAAACCCGATGCGAGTTCATTAAAAAACTCGACCCTAAGTTTGATATTTATATCAGTCAAGTTGGTTGCTGGTGCCCATGGTCTCCCAATCCAAATGACCTCGAAAACCAAGAATACTCCGAAACACAACTAAACACCCTTATGCGCGAATATAAGAAAAACATGAACGCAAAAGATGAAATCTTCGAAAAACGACGCAATGATATCATTAATCAAGCGAATAAAACAAAAGAAGACCTCGCTTCACAATTAGAACAACCCGACCCATGGACAGCTCGTAAATTAGAAGAAGTAAAAGAAGAAGAACCGAAGGAGGAAGTTAAGGAGGAAGCTAAGGAGGAAGTTAAGGAGGAAGTAAAGGAGGAAGTAAAGGAGGAAGTAAAGGAATAAAAGCGAAGCGGAAGTAAAAGAAGAAGTTAAGGAATAAAAGCGAAGCGGAAGTTAAGGAATAAATATTTATAATTGATTAATTTTATTATCGATTGCTTTTAAGGGTTGATTTTCTTTAAAAAAATTATTTTTATGCATATGATTTATAGCAGAACCATATTTTTTTATTGTAGTATGAAAAGATACTTTAAATAATTTTGAATATTCATATAAGATATTTAATTCGGTTATGCAATCATAACACGGACAATAAATATTATTATGAGATGATATATATTTTTTAAAAATAGAAGGAATGGGAAAACAAAAAGGACGAATATATTTATTATGAAAAAATAAGTTTTCTTCGTAATTTTTAAAGTCGTAGTTTATTGATTTTGATATATCTTTTTTTAATACTAATAATCTCGTTTCACCTGATAATGATTTAGGCCATACGCCGTACAATAATTTCCCTTTTAAATACTTTAATTTATCACCACTTTTCATATTATAAGACATACGAAATTTAAGAAGTGCAATATCTGGTTTTATTATTTTAACCCATTCTTGTTGTAAATTCATATCACGAAAGATATTATTTTCAAATTTAATACTATCTTTTTCTTCTAAACGTATATCACTTACAAATAATATCGCATTTTCTTTATTTTCTTTTGTTAATCGTTTTTTAAGTAATTTGCATTTTTCATTCGTAAAAAAACCATCTTCACCTTCATGTATTTCAAAAACATCTGGATAATCTTTAAGTTTTGTATCAAATTTCGCCCCGTCGTATAATATAAATTTTACTTTTGGAAACATCACTGACAAATGTAATAAATGTGTTCCTGGTGCAGAGCCAATATAAACAAGAATAGGATTTTTACTATTATTAGGGTCTTTTTTATAAAACTCCAATAACATTTGAATTTCACTAAGCAATAACTTTCGTTGGCCTAAATGAACATTTGTTATATTCTTATATTTATTATCATAAGGTTCCTTAAATTTAGATTTTAAATTTACTTCTGTTGTATATTCATCTTCCATTTTTTTAGTTGCAGTTTTTGTTTTAGTATAAAAAATACAATGCCGATTTTTTAATCCTTTAAGTTCTTTTTGTTCTTGTTTTCCTTCTTTATAAAAACATTTGTCATTTTTCCAAATACAGGTATCTTGTTTTTCTTTGCAACCTTTTTCTTTTCTTGTTACGCATATTATTTTTGGCTTTTGTTTAGAATTCATGTTTTCTATTAATAATAATTATTTTTCTATAAATATTATAAATGAAATCTATTGCAATATTTATATTATTTTTAGGTACGATATTAGTAGTTCAAGGTTATTATAGTTATAAATACAGTAAAATGAACGAACCTAAGGTTGTTGTTAAATATATACCAAGAAGTGAATATGAGGATATTATGACTGATGAACAACGATTAGGAGAATTTTATAAGGGTATGTTTGAAGATGTAAAACCAAAATAAATAAAATTATAATTAATTATAAATAGGAATTATGAATAATATTAAATTATTATTAACAAAAACAATTCATAATAATACAAAAGAAAATAAATTAATTATTTTAAATGAGGTCGAAAAATACAGAAAAGCAAATGAAAACAAACAAATGGATTTAATTAAAAGAAAGAATTTTTATATGGATAATTATGAAACTAAACGAAAGGAAGATGAAAGTACTTATGCCGAATATAAAGAAGAATATAAGCAATTATACGAAGCTTGGAAAAAAACAAAAAAGATAAGTGATTTACAAAGGCTTTTGTCTTTAAATATGCCAAAGTTAAATAACGTAGATGACGTTTATACTTATGATATCGTTAAAAATGAAAAATTAAAATAAAATATCTTCATCATTATCGGCAATATTAAAAAGATAAGTTAAAATAGAAACTATATAACCAAGAAATCCAAATGCTTGTTTAAACATATCACCAATTGAAAGTGCAATGTTTTCGATTAATGAAAAATAACTAAAAAAAGTTGCTATTATACTTATAATTGCATAACTAATATAACTGATACTAAATATAAAAGTTGATACCATATAACCAATGAAACTATATATCATACCTAATAATACTACAAACCCATTATTACTTGCATCCTCTGCCATTTTTTTTGTAATCTATAATTTAGAATGATAGAAAAAACTTTTAAATTCAATTTTTTTGCCTTTATTATTGCTTTTGCTATTGGTATTTTGTATGTTTATATCTCAGCTCCTAAACCGAGAATAATTATTAAATATCCAACTCCTCTAAATGCCGATAAGATTGTTTATAAAAATGAAAATGATATCTGTTATAAGTATAAAGCAGAAGAAGTTAAATGTACCGATAAATCAATTTCTCAACCAATCTTATAATAATAATAATAATAATAATAATAATAATAATAATAATAATAATAATAATAATAATAATAATAATTAAGAATGAACCTTAAATTAATAATTGATAGATTATTTTATAATTCGACTGGACAAGCATTTATAAGTGCTTTATTTGGGTTTTCGATTGCTCTTTTATTTAAGCGAGTTTGTAAGGAAAATTGTGTTTTGTATTATGCTCCTAAGCAAAATGAAGTAGAAGGTAAAACCTTTAAAATGGAAGATACCTGTTATAAATATACACCATCCGTAGTTAAATGTAATGAAGCTTTAACTCCACCAGTTTTATATTACGATGGACATAGAAAACCTGATAACCTCATACAAGAACCAGGAATGTTTGATAAATTATTTGCGTAATATTGATATTTATTAATATCAATTATAAAAATAAATAAAAATGAATATGAATATGACAACAAGTATAGAAAATATACCAATGAAAACATCAAAAACAAATATGAATGATATTGATGATAGTGAAGACCCCATGGTTAAAGATATCCTCCAAGAATTCCAACAAGAACTTAAAGAAAATCAAAAATCTTCATTACCTCAACAACCTTCTTTAAATCAAAATAATTATGAAATTAATTATAATCCTCCACCTCAACTATCGCCACAACAACCTCAACAAACACAACCAAAACCAAAAAACAATAATGATATTTTCTCTAAGTATTATAATCAAGAAGTTTTTATAAAAACTGCAATCATAATAACAATAATTGCATTTGTATTTTCTCCAACTATCTTTAATACCATTCTCGATAAAATACCTTCAACCTTTTCAGTTTTATTGAACCAATATGATTTTTATATAAAATTAATAATCGCTTTTGTATTCGTTTATCTTTATAATCTTTTTTGATTTTTATAATAAAATATAAATGTATTTAATTTTAATCAATGGTATATATGATATCATATCTTCTTTTTTATTACTGTTGAATAAACCTAATTTTCATATTTATATATATTCAAATTCGAAAAAAAGAAAAAATAAAATTCGACAACGATTATTAGGATATTGGATATTTACAAATGGAACCATTCGTTGTTTAAGTTACTATCAAAATAATAAAGACTTAGCAAATTTGAGTTATATTACAGAAATAATTGTTTTTTTATATGAATATTACATTTATTCTAAGCATATTTACTTATATAAGATTGTTTTTATTGTCATTTCTTGTAATTTACTTTTGTCTTATTAATATAAAGACATATATACAGATGTAAATGAAGATGGAGATGACGCATCTACGCCGTATTGTTCTTTTGTATTAGTGAAATCAATATTATAATTATTTTCATTATAAACATTTGACTGTGCCTTATCCAACAATTCTTGTGATATGTAAGGCATAGTTATACAATTATTTTTATTATCGTAATCTTTATTATCGGTATCGGTGATGGAATTAAATTGTTCTATTTTGCTATATGGAGCAGGTTTAATATCATCTATGAAAGTATCATTTTCAATAAAATTAGGTTTATTTGTTATTAATGGTTGTTGTAATTCACTTTTATTTGATTTTAATTTTTGGTAATGTTTGAAATAAACGACTAAGAAAATAACTCCTAATATAAAACCACTGATTTCATCTATTATTATTATGATGAATAATATCACAATAGCGATAATAAGTTGATTAGTTGGAGTATGTAAAATAATCGGGATTTCAATTTCAAATAAAATAAAAGTAAATAAAACTAATAATAATAAAACGCGTATAAAATTTAAAATAATCATTTCTATTTTTTCCTTATAATAAACATATATAAAATTAATTCTAAATATATTTAATTGTATTGCTAATGGAAACATATTTATCTCAGAGAGGATATGGTATTCTAAAAACAGATAAAAATGAAAAAGAAATTAAGAAAATTATAAGTGAATTATCCGTTTCACCCGCAGTTCTTCAAAGTAGTCCTTTTATGAATACTAATAAGGAATATGCGATTTATATGGAAAGTGATGCTAAAATTTATGTTCCTAAGTATTATGGTTTAAATAAATTTGGTATTCCTAAACATGATAACCTTTCAGCAGGTATTGATTGTCCTAATATGGTTTTTAATGGATGTTTGAGAGATAATCAAAAGAAACCTATTGAGGATTTTATTAAGGCTGCAACAAATCCTCTTAAAATGGGAGGTATTATTAGTGTTCCTTGTGGTTTTGGTAAAACCATCATGGCTATTTATGTCATGTGTTATTTTAAGAAAAAAACTTTATTTATTTCTCATAAAGATTTCTTAAATGAACAATTCTTGACAAGTGTAAAAGATTTTATTCCAAGTATTCGTGTTGGTAAAATCAAACAAAAAACTGTTGATGTTGAAAATAAAGATGTTGTTATTGCTACGCTTCAATCTCTTGCAATTAGGGAATATGACCCTAAGATTTTTAAAGATTTTGGTTTGGTTATTGTTGATGAATGCCATCATATTGCTTCTGAGGTTTTTTCAAGAGCATTTCGAAAAATGAATATTCGAATTACCTTAGGATTATCCGCGACTTTAAATAGAAAAGATGGTTTGCGAAAGGTTTTTGAATGGTACTTAGGGAAATCCGTTTATGTTCATAAGAATGACAAAAAAGCAGATAACAGTTATGATATGATAGTTCAAATACATAAGTATTTCTCTCCTCATAAGGATTATAGTACAATCAAAACTTTTTATAATGGACAACCTAATTTAGTTTCTTGTATTAATAACGTTTGTAATTTTAAACCAAGAACTGAACTACTCGTAGAAATTTTATTTTCGGTTTTGAAAAAAGAACCAAATAGAAAGGTTTTAATTTTATCTGAAAGAAGAGACCAACTTAAAGATATTGAAGAATTAATTAAAGATAATTATAGTTATGGTTATTATGTGGGTGGTATGAAAATGACTGATTTAGATATTTCTGCAACAAAACAAATCATTTTAGCTACTTTTCAAATGAGTAGTGAAGGTTTAAATATTCCTACCTTAAATACATTAGTATTAGCAAGTCCTTATGGTGATATTCAACAATCAGTGGGAAGAATTTTAAGAGAAAAAAAAGAAGATAGGAAATATATTCCTTTATGTATTGATATTTATGACGATATTAATGTATTTAGAAATAAACATAACAAAAGAATTAAATATTATAATACTCATGGATATTTAATAAAAAATTACGTTGAAAACATGAAGGTAGAAGAAAAGGAAGATAACGAACCAGAAGAAATCACCAGTGATATTTTCATCGAAGATGAATGAAAAAAACAAAAATTAAATTGAATTCATATTTAAAACCATATCATAATAAAGTTTTAAACGTGTAATTATTACTTCATTTGTTACATTTACAGCTCCATTAATGATTTCTCTAAAAATCACAACAAACTGATTTAAAATTGTTGTAAGCATATGATTTTTATTTTTCAATGAAATTATTTCTTCTTGTAATTTTTTAATCATGATTTTATCCTTATTTTTATTTTTAGAAATGATATCATAAGCAATTTTACTAATTTTAAAACTTGTTGTATTTACAGTTCTACAATAAGGACATTTTGTTTTGAAATAAATGTTATTTTCTCCTACAAAAGAGATATCGTTTTCATTTGCAATTTTAGCTATACAAGAATGACATATACCATTATTATTGCAAACAACACAAACTTTAAAAATCTCATGTTTATTGAAATCATTAAAACAAATAGAACATTCTTTTTTTTCTTCATCAATACTTTTTATTTTTGAAATTTCTTCAAGCAATTCTTTTCTTGTAAGTTTTGAATAAGAACCTTTATATTTGCCTTCAAACTTATATTTCTTCATCATTGTTTTTAATTCCTTAACGGTCAAATCTTCCATTTTTGTTTATAGAAATTATTTACAAACAATTTTCACTTTTTATTTATTTGAAACAAAAAAAAGTTATTTTTCCCAATCAATATTAAGCCATGGTTTGGGAACTTCAATCTTCTCAATTTTATTGATTTCCGCAATTAGTTCCGCCTTTTTAAGTTTATAAATATCTCCCTTGAATTTTCCTTCCATCTTATACCGTTTCATTATTTCCCTCAATTCCTTCTTTAAAGGAATTACTTTCATACGACCAGTAGGAGTTGGTTTAGTAGGAATATAAGGTAATACATTCCCTAAATCGATTAGGATATTAATTTCAGCAATTAATTCTGCTTTTTTAAGCTTATAAATATCTCCCTTAAATTTTCCATTTCTTTTAAAGTCCTTCAATATTTCCTTTAATTGAATAACAGTCAATTCCTTAACTCTTATTTTGT
>JACCED012067128.1_pt1 | contig 10629 bp, 5 predicted proteins | sample 7455021 | NCBI WGS metagenome assembly JACCED01 (sample SAMN15323456, study PRJNA562643) | freshwater metagenome | isolation source: river surface water | place: USA:Blue River Watershed | collected 2017-08-19 | reverse complement strand
CCCCGAAAAAAGCAGAAGTCCCATCGCAACAACATGGAATGTCACAAAAACATCTGCGACTGAGTGCCACTGGGTGGCACCCCAAACCTTGTGCTCCTTATTCCAGCGGGCGAACCGGTCGTAAAAACTTAGCAGCGATGCGTGATACAGCCCGTAGATTACATAGTGAAGGGACATGCCATGCCAGAGTCCCATTATCCCGAAAGTCAGAAATAGCCCGAGGTAGGACGCCGTGTGTTTCCCTGCAAACCATTTACCTTTTGAAGCGGCCAAAAGAAATCGCATGTAGACATGGTCGCGGAACCAAAACGAGAGGGAGATGTGCCAGCGATTCCAAAAGTCCCGGATATTCCGCGCCAGAAACGGCCGGTCAAAATTTTCGGGGAGATGGATTCCCAAAATGCGCCCGAGACCGATTGCAAAGGCGCTGTAACCGGCAAAGTCAAAAAAGAGAAAAAACGTGTATGCATACATGTAGCCCGACAGAACCAAGACCGAGCGCCCGGAGCTAACAGGGTCCAAAAGATAGGTTTTGATCAGTACTGCGATGATGAATTTGTAAAGAAACCCTCGGGCGATACGCTGCAGCCCGAAATCAAGATCATCCAAAAACTCTGCTCGAGTTCTCTGTTTTCCCCAGTCTTTTAGAAATCGACGATACCGATCAATGGGGCCAGACGACAGAGCTGGCACAAAAAGCAGGTATCCCAAGTAACTGGACAGTGAGAGCTCTTTAATGAGGCCATCGTGCACGCAAAAAATCACGTCCAGCGCCCTGAAGGTAACGTATGAAATTCCCAGGAATCCAAATGCCGTATTGGGCACGAGGGTAGGAATCAGTTTGGCGATCAAAAGCGGGAGTATGCACAAGCTGACAGCGGCATAAAAAGTGGGCCGTGATCGCCACCGCAAATGTCCAACGGCAACGGCAGCCTGAAAGGCGGTGTAAGTCAGAATCACATACAATTCACGCACGTGAAAATCAGGTCGCAACGCTACGTCATCCGAGGCTTGCACAAGCAAAAGCAACGCTAACGCACAGGCTGTCCACCATTTGTTTAGCAAACCCAGCAATCCGGCTAAGACGACTGGGAAAAGAACAACAAGCAGGAACCCGAAGTAAGTGAAATTTGCAAAGGGAAGCATTTTGAGATCAGACGAAGACCATGCTCGTTCTCAGCGAAATAAAAACTGCAGTCACAATCCAGTGCTTTAAGCACGGAGAGACGTCTGCTTAAAATTCCTGATAGACGAAGGGCGGTGTCGAAAAATCACCGCGACCGTACATAAAAACGAGTGCGGCGATGATCGCCAGATAATAGAGCACCAAAAGAAACTGCTTGGTCTTTGGATGCTCTGCGAGCCACCGATCCATACTGATCAGGATGCCAAGCGGCGCTCAACATCAGCCACAAGCTTGGAGGGAGTGGCCCATGCTTCCCGATCGAATTCAGCAGGAGACACCTCAACACCGACCTCGCGTCCGAGGGCCACGATTAATTCCACAGTTTTCATGGAATCGAGGATTTGCATCTCATACAGAGGAAGATCGGGATTTGATCTCACCTCGTCAGTCTCAGCAACTGACGCAAGGACTTCGAGAATCTTGTCTTTCATTTATAGGATAACTTGGCCCGAGTTCGAACAACATCCAAGTGTTTTGGGGAATCAGATGCGCTTTAGAGAGCGGCGACGGACCCCGGACCCAGACGGTTGTGATAAAAATCATCCAGCGCCTTGTTGTAATACCACCAACCCTTTGAGCCAATATGATCGAACTGATCCACAAAAAAGACGGGGTCGTTTTCGTGTTTCTCAAAGTAAACGAGCGGCACGCCATACTTTTTGGTAAGTCCCCGTAGTTGCTTTCCGAAGTACGAACGAGCATCAGCAGAGACCCCCTGCGCCTCGAGCACGTCGACATGGAGAGGCATGGACATCACAAGAGGCTCGGCGCCGGCCTCTTTGATGAGACGCAACACCAACTCAAAGTGCTTCCATTCCTCTGCATTTTTCAACTTGCTCAGAAACTGAGAATCACCGGTTCCCTTGTCGCGGATTGCTTTGAGTGGCTTCCTCGCCGTGCGCGCGGCGAGGGCTTTAGACTGAGCTTCAGCCTTCTTGAGTAACTCGTCCCAGTTGATCATTGAGCGCTTGCCGGTAGAGAGCGGAGCCGCATCCAAAACTTGGTCGTCCTCGGAGGCGTTGAGCAAAGCCAATGATGCTTCGACGTGATCCTGAAGTCGGCACACCGCGCGGTCCAGAGAGGCAAGCGGAGCAATCAAGGCCAACATTAATCGGTCCGCCTTGCCGGCTCCAGCCATCCGGCGCAGGGTGCACTCAAGAATCCAATCACCCTCGTATGCCTGCGGATAACGCAAGAGATTCTGGGCGGCGCTCCGACGCAGGTCTTCTGAATAAATCCCGTTCCAAAGGAACTCCTTGGTCTGCAGCTTGGAAGAGTTTCCCGCAAAATATTTCGCGTCTACTTGCTCGTTCTGAAAGAAGCTTGGCGACAGCGAGAGGACCACTTTTTTTCCTCGCAACGTATCTCCGGCTCCACCGAGCTTCTGCAGCACTGAAAGCGCCGTCGTGCCGGCTTTCCCCACTGGAAACATCGAAAAACCAGTTGGGGCCTCGGCGAAAAACTCAACGCCACGCATCGGGACCGTGGGAATCAACTCGGAACTTCCCAAGAACACAAGAGTATCGGGCCGGGAAAACGCTTCGCGGATCAGCGCGACGCCGTGGAGCTTGGCATCGCAAAATTCAGGCGCCACAGAGTGCAGTCGCGCCTCTTGCATGTTTCGGGCCCACAAGAAGCACGCGCTGATTACGCACGCAGAAACCGCGGCAGCTATGCCTAGAGCCGAAAGATTCGCCCTGCCGGTTGGAGGACTTGTTTTCATATTCTTGAGGGGAAAGGGGGGAAAACTAACGATTGGACACCGTGCTCCAATCTAGAAGAGCAGTATAGCCTTAAACTCAGGACTGTCGCTGGCAACTGCATTGCTGCAACCGATAAAACCTGCCGCCTGGCTCCATCTCCCAGCCTGCAAATTTCATTAGTCGCATTTATACTTTACAGGTCGTTACAAAGCAACCACTGGGCCAACCTTGAGCCAAAAACTAAAGTCCAAGCATCAAGCGCACGGGATTTTCGAGACATTCCTTCACTCGGACAAGGAAAGTGACGGCTTCCTTGCCATCAACGACCCGGTGGTCATAAGACAGAGCGAGGTACATCATCGGTCTGATCACCACCTGTCCGTCGACCGCCACCGGGCGTTCTTGGATCTTGTGCATCCCCAAGATGCCGCTCTGAGGCGGGTTAAGAATCGGAGTGGAAAGCAGAGAGCCGTAAATCCCGCCGTTCGAGATTGTGAAAACTCCCCCCTGCAGGTCGCTGAACTGGATTTTTCCGTCCCGAGCCTTCACGGCGAAGTCAGCCAAATCCTTTTCAAGACGAGCGAACCCTTTCTGATCGGCATCGCGAACAACTGGAACCATCAATCCACGGTCCGTTCCCACTGCAGCCCCGACATCATAATAATGATTCTGCACGATATCCTCACCGTCAATCTGGGCATTAATGGACGGAACGGCCTGCAACGCGCTTACGACCGCCTTGATAAAGAAGCTCATGAAACCAAGCTTCACACCGTGCTCCTTGGTAAACGCCTCCTGCATTTCGGATCGCAACCTCATCACCGCGCTTAGGTCACACTCGTTGAACGTCGTCAGAATCGCAGCCTGTTGCTGCGCCATGACCAGCTGTGCAGCGATTTTCCGGCGCAACGGAGTCATTTTCTTCCGCGTGATCCGCCCCTCGGACGCCGCGCGTTCGGGCGAAAGACCCGGGCTCAGAACCGTCAAACTTTCATTGGCGGCGGAAACCGCCTCACGCAGTGACGCCCCATCACTCGCTGGCTGAGGCACAATCACGCTCGCAACCACCGCAGCCTGAACTGGGCTAGCCGCCGGCGCCACAACCTTCGGGGCCTCCACCTTTTCATCCTTCTCCACCTTTGAGGCCTTCACCGGCGTCTTCTTTTCAGCGACCGGCACTGGCGCTTGGGCGCCCTCGGCGATCTCCGCCACAACTTCGCCAATAGCGACTTCCTGGCCCGCAGGCACCTTGATGCTGAGAATTCCAGCGCCTTCCGCCACTAAGTCTGTGGAGACTTTATCCGTGTCAATTGTGAGCAGTGTGTCGCCTTTGCTCACGGCCTCCCCATCGGCTTTGTGCCATGTGGACAACACAGCACTGGTGATCGATTCTCCAACTGCAGGGATTTTAACTAGTAGGCTCATGACATTAAGGAGTGAAATTGAACAAATGCGCGGATGGCTCTGGAATCTTTCTCTGATCAACAACGCATCGCATCAGGCCAGTGTAAAAGCATCTTCCACCAATTTGCGTTGCTCAATCCTATGGAGCGACAGAGCGCCGACCGCTGGGCTCGAGCTCGCATCGCGACCCGCGTAGACAATTGGAGCGCCGATAATTTTCGAGAGCGGCGTGCGCAAATGGCTCCACGCCCCCATGTTTTCAGACTCTTCTTGGCACCAAACGAATGTCTTGGCTTTTTTGTAAGGCTTGAGCGTCTGGGCGAGTTTTTTGTCGTGCAAAGGGTAAATCTGCTCGATTCGCACAAGCGCCACATCAGACAGCTTGTTTGAGTCTCGGTGCTTCAGGAGATCGTAGTAAACTTTTCCGGAGCAAAGAATGACTCGGCTGACCTTTTCAGCGGAACCAAGCAGCGGTCCAGGGAGTATTTCCTCAAAATGCCCAGAGATGAAATCCGCCTCGCTCGACACGCATTCAGGGGCGCGCAACAGGCTCTTGGGAGTCATCACGATCATGGGCTTGCGGAAATCACGCTTCATCTGCCTGCGCAATGCATGAAAATACTGCGCAGGGGTGGTGAAGTTGCATACCTGCATGTTGTCCTCAGCACAAAGCTGGAGAAACCGCTCGAGCCGCGCGCTGGAGTGCTCCGGGCCCTGCCCCTCGTATCCATGCGGGAGCAACAACACGATACCGCTCGGCCTTTGCCATTTTGATTCACCCGCGGAAAGAAACTGATCGATGATGATCTGGGCGCCATTCGAAAAATCCCCGAACTGCGCCTCCCAAAGGCAAAGCAGTTCCGGGTAATGCAGTGTGTAGCCGTAGTCGAAGCCCAAGACGGCAGCCTCACTTAGGAGCGAGTTGTAGACGTTAAACTTGGCCTGCTTCGCCGAAAGATTCTGGATTGCACAGTAGCGTTCGCGCGAACGCTCGTCATAGAGGAAGGCATGGCGATGCGAGAAAGTGCCACGCCGGCAATCCTGACCCGACAACCGTACCGGCGTTCCCTCCAAAACTAACGATCCAAAAGCAAGCGCCTCGCCGAAGGACCAGTCATACGGACCACCTTCCTTCCAAACCTTCTCCCGTTTTTCGAGAAACATCTTCTTGAGCCTTGCCACCATTTGAAAATCGGCGGGCACCGAGCTAAGCGCCTTGCAAAGCTTGTTTAAAGTCGCCTTGGAGATCGCGGTCTCAACGCGGTCATGAGAGTATGGAGGTTGAAACACTGAGTTGGACTGCGAGTACTTCGTCAACTCCTTGTTCTGCTCGGCCGCCTTGACCTCCGCAAAAGCAGCCTCGTACCTCGCCTCAAACTCCCGATCAAGATCAAGAGCTTGTTCCTTGGATAGAATCCCCGAAGACAGCAGCTGGTTCCGGTACAAGTTACCAAGGGTCGGATGCGCGCCAATGTCACGATACATCGTTGGCTGCGTGAATAACGGTTCGTCGCCCTCATTATGCCCATGACGACGATAACAAACGATATCTACTACGACATCGCTTTTGAAAGTCTGCCTGAACTCGATGGCCAACTCTGCGCATACTCGGACCGAATCGGGATCGTCGCCGTTTACATGAAAAACCGGCGCATCAATCATCTTAGCGATGTCAGTGCAGTAGCGCGAAGAGCGCGCATCCTCAGGGAGTGTGGTGAAACCAATCTGGTTATTCACAACGAAGTGAACGGTTCCACCCGTGCGGTATCCCTCGAGCTGAGACATATTGAGAGTCTCTGCGACAACCCCCTGCCCCGCAAAAGCTGCATCGCCGTGAATCAAGATGGCCACAACCTTGGATCGATCCTCCGAATCTCCACGCACTCTCTGGCGGGCGCGAGCCATCCCTTGGACCACTGGGTTGACAGCCTCCAAGTGGCTTGGGTTTGGCGCCAGTCGAACGGACACCTGGTAGCCTCCCTTCAGTTCGCGTTTGGTTCTGTAGCCCAAGTGATACTTCACGTCTCCATCGCCTGCCACAGTGTCGGGCATGTAGTTTTCCGAAAACTGTGCGAACATTACCGAAACGGGTTTTTGAAGGAAATCGTTAATGACACTCAGTCGACCGCGATGAGCCATGCCCATCACGATCTCTTCCACCTTCAAGCGCGGACAGCTATCCAAAACACCATAAAGCGCAACCATGAGGGATTCGCCACCCTCGATCGAAAACCGCTTCTGCCCAACAAAACGCGTGTGCAAAAACTTTTCAAAACTTTCCACAGACAACACCTGCCTCAACATTTCACGCTGCGTTTCCGCGGGCACCGAGAGATTGGAAGCCGCCGCTTCAAATTTCTCGCGCACCCATTCACGCACCTTCGGATTTTGGATGTGCGAGAACTCAACCCCGATACGCCTGCAGTAGATTGACTCCAAACCCGCAATCAAGTCGCGGAGTGAAGTGCTTTTACCGCCACGGAAAAGCGGGGACGCCACCTGTCGGTCCAGATCATTGTCCGCGAACCCCAACGCAGCCAACTCGAGCGCGGGGCTTTTCGGCGCCGATTTAGCGAGCGGATTCAAGTCCGCCTTGGAATGGCCAAGTGAACGGTAGGCCAGCACCAGTTGATCCACCTTCGTTTGCACCCCCGCATCCGGGGCAGATATCGCTGCAGCGGAGCTTTTTAAAGGTTTTTCGACTGCACTTCCAAGCTGGAAGCCCTCGAAGAAAGCAGACCATGTCGAGTCAACAGAAGAGGGGTCTTGGAGCCACTGGTGGTACTGGGATTCCAAAATATCCGCATTTGAACGGTGAGGCAGGGTGATCGCCATAGTTATTCGACAATTTAAAGGGAGCTTAACATTAGATCAGACCCGTCGGCTGGGAGAACCTTTTTTGACGACAAAAGACCCTTCAATGTTCCCTCCACAGCTTCAACCACCTCTTGGACAGTTACTTTTTCCATGCAAGCAAAGTCCTTGGGGCACTCCCTCAGGAAGCATGGCCCGCACGGCACCTTGTGCTGCAGCACCCTGTGGTTCGGGCCAACCGGGCCCGTGGCCGCAGGGTCGGTCGAGCCAAACACTGATACAACTGGAACCCCAAGCATCACAGCGAGATGCATAGTACCCGTGTCATTCGTCAGCAATGCATCGCAGCCCCGCAGGAGATCAATCAACTCCCCCATGGACGTCTTACCCATCCAGTTCTTCAGCCGAACCGTGCCCCTCTGGTATTCCGCTTGAGAGTTCTCAGAAAGCCACTTTTCGATCTGCTCACCCACTGGATTGTCTTTTTGCACCCCCACCATCTGCCACTCGCATGAATGCCGCTCGGAAATCGCATGCATGGCTGCTGCAAACCGCTCAGGGAACCAGCGTTTTGCGGGCCCAAACTCTGCCCCGGGACAAACGGCCAGCCTCCACCGCGAATCGGCACAAGACGCCCCATTCGGAGGAGAAGTCATCACCCGAGCCCGCCCGACGGGGAACCATTCCGATGAGGCTAGGTCACGCCCCCCAGCATATACCGCAAGCCGCATGTAATGACGGATTTGATGCGCACCCGAGGTCTCCCCATCGGGTGCGTTAAATGCGTTGGGCGGAACATCTAAGCGCTTCCGGAAAACTTGATTCAGAAACCATGCCCTGCCGTGGCCTGGGAAACCCACCCTCCGAGGAATCCCTGCGAGCCACACTTCCAGCCCGGTCCGAAACGAATTTGGAAGCACGACAGCCGCGTCAAACTGAAAAGAACGCAAGCGATTTGCGACGGAAATCGGCGATTCACCCGCCGCAATTTCAATCACCCGATCCACCTCGCTCACGGCCCTCCAAAACTCAACAAGTTTCGCTGGAACCGAGACCGTTAACTCCAGATCGGGACGCGCTAATTTCATCGCTCGCACCGCAGGAACGGCCATGACTGCATCGCCGAGCCAATTTGGAGAGCGCACCAAAAGTTTAAACCGCTGCGTCAGCCCCCTTCCAACACAGCCGCGCTTACTGTTTGCGAGAAGAAAATCCGGGTAGGGAGTCTTCCACCGGTTGTGAGCCCACAACCAATCAGCCGGCGACCGCCTAATCTGCCCTTCAATTGACTCGTTTGCCGCGAGAGTCATTGCCTCCAACCCCGAATCATCACCACCAAAGGGTGCACCAATCACCAACCGCCACCTACCGCTCGGAAGCGTTTCCATACCGCAAGCCATCAAAACGGCACCCGTTCGAGCAGACATCATTGCCGGCAACGGAGAAGTAGAAGCAAGCTTTCCGAAAAACGAGCACCACAACCCAGGGTCACCCGCGTGCTGGTCTGCCAGAACTCCAACGACCCCCCCTTCACGCAAAAGACTCAGCGCCGCATGAAACCCTTCCTTCCGCTCAAAAAGCAAAAGACCCTCCTTTGAACGTTCACGACGAACCGCAGCATCCATCCACGGATTGCTGAGCTTTTGAAAAATTGTCCCGCACTTGCACCCCAGAACCGCAGGAAAGACGCGTGAAAGCAGCTCCCAATTGCCCATGTGTCCAATCACCATGATCATGCCGCGTCCCTGCGCAATTTGACGCCGCACATGTTCGAGCCTCTCGCATTCTACAAAACGCACAATAGCGTCAACCGGCAGACGGGATAAGTGCATTCCAGCCGCAACATTGCCGGCAAGCCGCGCGAAACTCTCAGCGCCTAATCTGAATCGCTCAGAGCGGGTCTTTTTATCACCGAAAGCAATCTCAAGATTTCTTTCGACTAATCGCCTGTAAGGACGACACAGCCACCACGCACAAGCGCCCACAGCGCGCCCCACTTTAATTGCAAAAGACAATGGAACCGCGCCAAGGCACCATGAAACCATTCGAAACAAAAAATAAACGAAAAGATTCATTTTGTTCAGCGAGGCTTCCAACGCAGATAACGAAGCGGATGCTCGTCCAAAAGATTCGCCTCCATTCCATCGAGTCTGTCCGCGTCATAAAATTGAATCCCGACGTAGTAATATAAGGGACAAATGGGGGCCTCGACATTCACGAGCAGATTTTCCGCATCACGAAAATGCGAAAACCGTGCCTCTGCCTCCGTGGTCTCGGCGGCAACGGCGATCAGCCGGTCGTACTCTACGGAACTCCATCCCGTGCGATTGTTTCCATCGCCAGTCACAAACATGTTTAGAAACGTGTTTGGGTCGTTGTAGTCCGCAACCCAACTGGAGCGACAAAGGTCAAAATCCAGAGCACTTTGAGTCGCTAAATAAACAGTCCACTCCTGTCCCTTGAGCTGCATCGCAACACCAAGCTCGCGCTTGAACATTCCCTGCAATTCAACGCCAATATCCCTGTCCAACTCAGAGTCACCTTTGTACAGATAGTCAAACACTGGAAATCCCTTGCCGCCCGGGAATCCAGCCTCATCAAGCAACTGACGCGCTAGATCACAGTCCCGCATGGCCCCCTTCGGAGGCTCGTATCCATGCCCCGTCCCCGGAGGAACAAAACTCCATGCGGGTATCTCCCCCGCCCTCGTGATTTTTTCGACCAGAAGATGCTTGTCGATCACGAGGCTCAGAGCGCGCCTGACTCGCGGATCCGAAAACGGAGCGCGCACAGCATTGAAGCGCACAAAATAGTTTCCCAAAAAAGGCGCCGCATGAAAATCAGCCCTCTTTTTAAGCGATCCCATCAACGCAGTTGGCACCAATCCCTTGTCGATCATCACATCCGCTGCGCCCGTCAGGTAGAAATTCAAGGCTGTATTGGGCTTTGATGCGGGCAAGACATCTATGGAACCCAAGTACACGTTGCTAGCGTTCCAATACTTGTGATTTTTGCACAGACGCACCCGGTCAAACAGCCTCCATTCCGCCAGTTCAAAAGGCCCATTTCCTACAAAATGCTCAGGATTTGACGACCAGTCCCCGTAACGCTCGACCGTGGCGCGATGAACCGGCAGGTAAGTCACAAATGCGCACAAATCCAAAAAATACGGGGTTGGATTGGTGAGGGTGACTTCCAGCTCTTGAGGCCCTTTAGCCCGAACTCCAACCTCAGAAAAGTCGCTCAACTTTCCAAGGTTAAACGCTTCTGCGTTTTTAATAGGATAAAATTGCGACGCGTACTCGCACCCTGTTTGAGGCGCGAGAGAACGCTTCCAAGAATACAAAAAATCGCTGCTGGACACCGGATCTCCATTCGACCAAGTGGAATTTTCCCTGAGATGAAAAATGTAAACCCGGCCGTCTTCAGACAACTCCCAGCGTTCGGCAACGCCCGGTTGGGCTCTCGCACCTGCGTCAAAAACTGTTAGCCCCTCAAGCAGCGCGTATGCCACCCTGCCTG
>JACCED010141789.1_pt1 | contig 10630 bp, 12 predicted proteins | sample 7455021 | NCBI WGS metagenome assembly JACCED01 (sample SAMN15323456, study PRJNA562643) | freshwater metagenome | isolation source: river surface water | place: USA:Blue River Watershed | collected 2017-08-19 | reverse complement strand
TTTCGTTAAAGTTAATGATTGAAGAACCTCTGATTGATAACCCATCGGCATCAATGGCGTGATAACAACCGAGTTTTCGATTCTTTGTATTGAACACCCACAATTGCATCGCACCAATAATATCTTTTGCAGGCACAGATTTTAGTTTGAACTCTTTATGTTCATCCATAACCTTTATCTTTGCAACCAATTGTTCAGGTGTTTTCGTTTTGCGTTTGCGAGGTTTGCGAGACTTAACTGCCTCACCGGCAATCTTACCACAATCAAGTATCACCTGGTCGCACCATGCAACCAGTTTCTTTAACTGTGGTTTGGAGAAGTTGGAATAGCCTTCCTTGAGTTCGGCATCAGCAGTATGAAGCACATCATCAAATTCTATCCGCTTCGTCTTAAACCAATCGGAAATGTGTTTGGTATGCACACCTTTAATTTCAAGTGTATGCATTACGGCATAGGGTGATACTTCGGTAGAAAACTTGGAGAGAATCAAATCATCCAGTTGACCTTCTAATTCACCAATACACTCAGATGCCTTCTCACGGATTCTATCTTGTATGTTGGGCACAACAATCTTAGGTTCATCGACCACAACAGGTTGTTTTCTGTTTTTTAGACTGTGTTTGAGATTTTCAATTTCACCATCAAGCCATGTTTGGTCTTTGGTAGACAATACTCCGCCATTCGAAACAATTCGACAAACGAACCCAAAAGTGGGAGATTGATTTTTGATTACCGAAGATACATCGAGCTTGTGTTTCTTTTTAAGGAAATCACAAGCCCATTTATATGCATCTTTTGAATCTTTGTTTTGAGCATACCATGACAAAGACTTCATCAAGTCAATTTGGGACACCTCGGCCGTAAATTTCGGTTCGGTGCCCGCATAAATCATGTTCGCATCAGTAATTCTTGCCATTTTGAAATCTCATAATATTCCAATCAATTAATCATTCTATCTAGTAATTTTCTACCTGTCAAGCCATATCAGGTAGAAAATTTGCCTTAGCAGACTGTATTTCTACTTATAATCGTGTAAGGCAAATACCACATTTCTAGGCAATGTTTTACCCACATATCAAACCAGTAGTCTATCATAGTTCTGGTTCGTATGCAGGCGGAGGTGCGGCTTTACCACCGAAACCTGTTGTAACCGGTGCACCAAAAGGACTTGCCGCAACTGGCGCAGGTGCCGTAAATGCAGTTGGTGTTGAAGGTGTGAATGGTCTAGGTGTTGATACACTTGGTGTGGATGGCGCAGGACTTACTGGAGTGGGTCTTGTTGCCGCCTCAAGTGCTTTCATTTTCGCATCTTTATCATTACCCGCTAACATGATACCTGAAAGAGTACCGGTTAAGAATGTTGCAATTGGAATAATCAACTCAAAGAATTTTTGGTCGATTGGTGAAATCGCATTAAGTGGTTGAGTAACAAAAATGATAGAATACAATACAACGAATACAATACCAGTTAATGTCAAAGCAAGACAAATACCGATAAAGAAACGGAGACGAGCCATTAGCTGGTCTTCGGTGTAGATGAACGGATCCTCGTTTGGTTTTTCTTTGAAAAAATTAAAGTTCATTTGCAATTCACTCCTGTGGTTTGTGTTGGGGTTGTTGGTTGTGGTTGATTGCCTCCAATAGGTTCAACTCTAGTTGGTGGTGGTCCTAATCTTGGATCCCTTTGACCTTTAAAAATATGTTCAGGACAAGTTCTTGTTACATCACACACAGGTAACTTACACATTTCTTTGTCCCAATTTTTAGGGTCTTGACAAGGATATCTGAAATTATCACCGGCAAATACCGCCAATAAAACAGGTAACAATAAAAGTAACCCCAACCATTTAAACATTTTTCTATCATTCATTAAAAATCACTCCTTATTATTTTCCGGCTAGTGGGTTATCCATAGCCTTCTGGATTTTAGTATCTACTTCTCTACGAATATTACGAAGGTCTTGGTCGGTTTCACGAGCTAATTGTTTGTTGTCACGCTCGACCTGTTCAACCACTTTCTCTAAACGGCGAATATCGTTTTTGAGGTCATTTTTAATGTCACGGGTGTAATCGGTTGTCTTTTGAGAATTTTCTTCAATGACTGCCAACCTCTTATCAAACTCCGATAAATCAGGTGCAACATAGGTTGCAATCTTCTTCTGCATATCCTGATATGATTTGTAAACTTCAAAAGCACCATACATTGTTCCGATAACAGATGAAACAATACCTGCTGCAATCATAAGTTTTGCCGGTGTAAAACTATAACCACCGATACTAATCACAGTATCTTTACTGGCATACTGTTTAACTGCACTTTCTAGTTTATCTACTTCCTTGTTTAAGTCCTTCTCTGACATATTTCTCCCTTGCTAGTTGGATAAAGGATTGTCCAACGCTTTTTTAATTTTATCATCTACTTCTCGGCGTAATGCACGAATTTCATTGCTTGTTTCTTTTTGGTTCTTAACTAATTCTGAATTCACTTCTTTAATTGATTGGTCTGAATAACGGCGAACTTCTTTCAATGTATTGTCCACATCTTTCTTCATGTCTTTCATTCCATTATCAACTTCTTTTTTAATTTCTTTTACCGTTGCATCGGTTAATCTTTGGTCTGTCTTACTGCTTCTTTCAACATTTTCCACAACAGTTTCTAACCTACGAATATCACCTTTTAAATCATTTTTAATTGATTCTGAATATTCTGTCATCTTGTTTGAATTTGCCTCAATAACTTCCATTTTTTTATAGAGTTCGGACAAATCAGGTGACACATATTCTGCAATTTTCTTTTTCATACTTTGATAGTCTTTATAGACTTCAAATGCACCATACAATCCACCTAAAGTGGATGATACGATTGTAAATGCAACCATTAATTTGGCAGGTGTAAATTCATACCCACCAATAGAAATAACGGTATCTTTACTCGCATATTTTTTAGCTGCGGATTCTAATTCGTCAACTTTCTTGTCTAAATTTTTTTCTTCTGACATGTTACTTCCTTTAATCCCAATGACCTTTAGCTTTTTTGTTACTTTGTAATGTTACTGAGTTTCTGGTCTTTTTTGTTTGCAAGAATTTTCGTAGTTCACGCAACTCCAATACTGCATATAGTGCTGTCGCTAAAGCAATTAAAGAAATGATATATGTTGCAAAAATAATTTCATTCATTTTATTTTCCTAGTTCATATTGTGAATTAACCAGTTCATTATGTAATTGGTCGGTAGGCCCAAACATCCTTCTACCTAAATTTCTATTATCGACATTTACTTGACCTCTATAAATCTGTTCTGGTTTATAGAAAGGTTTGTCAATCAAAACTGCTCTACTGTAAGCATCAAAACCAGGTACAAACGCCATGGCTTGAACCACAACATTTTGAACCATCTTTTGTTGTTCCATGTCTGCGGCTTTACCCATGTTTTCCGCTAAGTTTTTTCCTTCTTCTACTGCTTTGGCTTTGGCAGCTGCCTCTCTGCGTTCTTGTAATTCTTGTCTTGCAGTTTTAGGTTGGTCTTTTGAACCAGAAGAATTTGAAGTCGATGAAGGACCCGTTGACGAAGAACCGCCAGGTGAGCTTGCCGCAGTAACATCTTTTTTATCCTCTTTCTTTTGTTCTTGCACTACCGCAGCAGTAACTGCTCTAGTTTCTGTTTGTTGAGGTGGTTGGACAAGAGGAACTGTTGCTGTTGCCGCTTGTGCCGGATTGGCAGAAGTTGCGGTTGTGGTTATTACATCATTCACATTTTTATCTGCAACAACCGCCACTTTTGTTTCACCACCAGAACTTACTGTTGGTGCAGTTACAGTTTCGGTATTGGTTGTTGTGGTTGTAGTTGCCGATTTATTATTTTCTAATGCCATTTTTGTCGCATACGCCGTTCCATAATTTGGGCATTGTGTTGAATAAAGTCCATTCAAAGAACATTGTTGGTTAAAATATGCTTGCTGATAACCAGGACATGTTGTTGAATATAAAGGATTAATTGTGCATTGTTGATTAAAGTAAGCAGTTTCATAACCAGGACATTGTGTTGAGTATAAACTGTTTAATGAACATTGCTGATTAAAATAGGCAGTCTCATAACCAGGACATTGTGTTGAATATAGAGAATTCAAAGAACATTGTTGATTAAAATAAGCGGTTTCATAACCTGGACATGTTGTTGAATAAAGTGGGTCAAGTGAGCATTGATAAGTCAAATATGCCGCAGCATAACCAGGACAATTTACATTGTATAATGGGTTTGCGGTGCATTGTTGTGTGAAGTAAGCTTGTTGATAACCAGGACATGAAACATCGTGCAATGGATTTGCAGAACACATTGCGGTTGTATAACCAGGACATGTTGGTGAAGATAATGGGTTAATTGCACATTGGTCGGCAGGTGTATTGTTTACACTCCAATTACTTAACGCACCAGGTAGAATACCACGACCATAGTAAAATTGTTGCATTTGTCCTAATGCAATATCACCAGTTATACCTGCGGTAACATTTTGATTTTGAATATTGATTTGATTGTATGTTGCGCCTATGAAACCTGTTGGTCTAATTTCCAAACTAAAAGTATTCAAGTTATTCATATTGCTAATTTCTGCAATATTGTTCCAAAAATATCTTTGGTAAGTAGTTGTACCTTCTGTTCTAAATGTAGATGATGCAACAGGATATAAATCTGTCCACAATGGTGCAATCATGTAATTGAATTGTGGACCAAGTTGAGTGTTTCCAGGTGTTAAATCTACACCTTCACAACAATACGCCCATGAGGCAGGGTTGTATGGTGCACCTGGCACTGGAACTGCTGGGTCTAAAAATGAAACGACACCATTTGAGTGCATCCAAGAATTCGTAAATGTTCTACCAAAAAATGGAAATCCAAATTGAAGTGGTACATGAACATTAGTATCATCGTAAAAAGTTGGATTAGTTACAACTGGTGTCTGCGTTGCAGTTTGGGCATTAGAGTAGGAAAATGAACAAAAGAATAGCACCACCAATGCCCCAAAGTGACTTACTATCTTTTTCAGGCTTCTGTTCATCTGTTACTTTAAAGTTTCGGTTGCTTTATCTAAATTCACAACTGGTGGTATTACTGCATAGTTACCAATTGTTTTCTTGTCCACATTGTCTAAAACACCTCTTTTTTTCCATTCTTCTTTGGCTTGTTCACCAATTTTACCTTCAACTGGACAAGGTGTTCCAGCTGCCAACATAGCAGCGAACACACGCTCATCTTGGCATAAATTTGCAACAGCAGCAACTTTCATACCCATATCAAATAAGTTTTTGGAGAGTTTGATTCTTTCGCAATTCATATCTCGCATTGTACCGCCCATGGAGATACCAAGAATCTGCGTTTGAACTGCACCAGATGCTGCTACTGCACAAACATCGTTATTGATGGTTGTGATAGCAGGTGCCACAGCAGTAGGTGGCGGAGACTTGATGGTAGTCTCGGAAGTTGAATTTGTGGTACTTCTACTTGTTGAATCAGTAACGATAGGCTGAGCTTGCGCTACACCAACCACAACCATTGCAATTGCGGCTAATAGTTTTTTCATACTTGTTTTTCCTAGGTTGTTTCATACTAAAAACCACAAGTAAAACAAATACAAAAACCACTAATACTCTATTTAGTCGTTTTAAAAAAATGGATTGATTTTGGTGGGCCAAGAGAGAATTGAACTCTCACTCAACCGATTATGAGTCGGCTGCTTTACCATTAAGCTATTGGCCCAAATTTGGCCCGGCTGGCAGGAATCGAACCCACATCGGACGCTTTAGAAGAGCGTTGCCTTATCCATTAGACCACAGCCGGATATTTGGTACCCTTGCTCAGATTCGAACTGAGAGAACTTCTCCTTTTGAGAGAGATGACTTTACCAATTTGTCCACAAGGGCATTATTTGGTGCGAGTGGCCGGAATCGAACCGGCACGCCGAAGCGGGAGATTTTAAGTCTCCTGTGTATACCTATTTCACCACACTCGCTTGTTTCCTATTATATACAAAAACAACTGAATTTGTCTATAATGAGATACATTTTAACTTGGTGCCCTAGGCGAGATTCGAACTCGCAAAATCCAGTTTCTAAGACTGACATGTATACCTATTCCATCACCAGGGCGTTTACGAAATCTAAAAGTAATTCTTTGTGTTGTCCTTGATGCCAATGTTTTCTCATCCATGAATAAGAATCATACCAACTCTTTTCACTTTCTGGATGACAACCTATTAGACCAATATTGTTTTGAATAATCGCCATAGGATATCCCGTAGAATATTCTGCGATTGTATTGAAATTATTTCCTGTAAAAGTGCAACCATCGTAAAAATACATACTCATCGGTCTATCTCGCCACCGTATAGGCATGTTTTTTGCGTGAGGTCTTTTTGTATCTGTGTTTGGTTGTCTAATATACTGCACAACCCTAACATTGTCAAGTATATTCAGGTAATCTTGGTCTGCCCAATAAGAACCCATACAAATACCCAAATACTTGCCACCTTGTTTTACATAATTTACAATTCGTTCACCATGAAACTTCATTAGATAGTCAAATGAATCCGAATCACCTAAACCACCAGGTATACAGACTGCACTCACATCGTCAAAAAAATCATCTTCTATTTCATGTTTGGTAATAAGTTTAAATGAATAATAGTTATCCAATGCAGACATTATTCCATTTGCTGACTGCACCGAACATTTTGGTTGATGTATAAACAATGCTATCTTTGGTTTCATGTTGTTATGTATTTGGTGCGTCCTCCAGGAATCGAACCTGGTTCATCGGTTCTTCAGACCGTTGCTATGACCACATCAGCTAAAGACGCATGGTGCTCTCACCGAGAATTGAACTCAGAATTCATCCTTACCAAGGATGTGTTATACCACTTAACTATGAGAGCATGGTGCATCGACAAGGGATTGAACCTTGGACCTTCGCCTTGTAAGGGCGTTGCTCTACCGCTGAGCTATCGATGCAAGTTATTGTTTGGGTGGAACCGGGGAATCGAACCCTCTCTACTTGTTTCACAGACAAGTGTGCGACCACTACACTAGGAGCCACATTGATTGGAGCGGGTAGTCGGATTCGAACCGGCTTCTTTAGCTTGGAAGGCTAAGTCCTCTCCCAGGAGAATACCCGCATTGATATTAAAATAAACTTTTGCAAATTCACTTTAATATGAGGACTCTTTCGAATCCTCACCCGTCATCACAGAACTGCGTAACGGTCAACCATAACTGTTTTCAGCATGATTGATTCTGGAGTAAATTCTTCCAGATTGCCAGACAACAATGGTTTGACAATTGCAGGACTGAATCCTGATACCAGAGCAGTTCCACTTTCGTCAAACTTCACTGGCACATTGTCGTGTGCGTTCAGGTTCCAAAATACAACTTTTGGCATTTCGTAACCTGCTGCAATGTAGCTTCTTTCAATCATCTGCATAGCAGAATCATCAAAAGTCACACAAGCATCAAATTGCATATCTGATAGAATCAGAAGCATCTTTGGCATTTCTTCCTGAGGCACTTGACCTTTAACTGCAACTTCTAAGATTTTCTTAATAGCTGCATGTAGGTTAGTGTTCATTTCCCATTGTGATTTGACCATTTGGTCAATCTTTTGGTTAATGTTACCTTTCAGAGTAACCAATTGAGGTTTGTCTGAGAAAGTCAGGAATGTATCTTTGAACTTACCAGTGTTTTTATCTGCAAGGTATAGACCAAGAGATACTGCAACATCAAGGCAAGTCAAACTACCTTTACGACCTGCAATGCAAGTCATAGAACCTGATACATCAACCAGAGGAAGAATGTTTGCATCACCAACATAATTTGGCAATGCTTCCCATTGTTTCTGGATTAGGTCCAATTCAGTTTTGTCGAATTTAACACCGTAGTGACCGATTCGACCTTTCAATACATCATATGGGAATGCCACAGATGCATTTACTTTCACTTTTGGATCCTCACCCTTTACAAGTTTCTGCACATATTCTGCATACTTTGGAGTATGACGATTAAATGCTTTCTTGTAACGAGCGGATGCAACTGATGGAACATGCGAAAAGTTAATTTCGTCCCATGCATTTGCACACATGTTTTGTTCTACCACTTTGGTCAATTCGACCAAGCGTTTACGGTAGAACTTTGGAGACCAACCAAGGTACTCTCGCAGTTCAACTGCAAGTGGGCCCTTTCGTGGCATCCATTTTGCACATAGACCGTTATCGGTGTTAAGTGCATTTTTAATCATTTCGAAAGCCATTTGTTTCAGAAATGAAGATTCAACAACCAAGAGGTCATCCCAACGACCAAGTTCAGGAACTTTAGTCATTAGTGCCATTGCAGCTTTGACATTGGTTATTTCCAAATGCTTCAGAATATCACGGAAGATTTGGCGTTCGCCTGCACCACCACGAGCGTCCCGTGACCATGCAACGATACGGAGTGCCACATTTGGATCCTGCACATAAGCGGCAGTAAAATCTGGCACTATGTTCTTACCACGGCTTGCGCCAATTTTGAAGAACAAATCGACCGCAGGGTTTGCGGTTTGTTTGCGAGATTTCATACCATTCTCGGTACGAGCTTCTTGATTTGCAATCGCATTTAAAAATGTAGTCATAATATTTCCTTTCGACAGGTTGAACTTTTCTTTATTTGCAGTAAAGTTTTTGAGTTGCTGAACTCAACCTAAAAACAACAGATTGGACATCATCAAGGGAAATTACGCCCTTCTCCAGATTCGGGAGTTTTTGGTGGTCTTTCGACCTAGCAATTTAATTTTTTGCTGAACCCAATCTAAAAACAACGGGATAGTTTTCTACTTTTTATTTTTGTGGTATCGAAACCACACAAGAGAAATCGAAACTCTTGCCGTCACCCGAGAGCGACCATCCAGTAAGTTTAATTACTTGCTGAACCTATCCCTTTTTCTTTGAATGTGTCTATTATACACGACACGGCCTAACTGTCAAGACTTATCTCGGCAATTAAGATACTGGAGCGGGTAATCGGGTTCGAACCGATGACATTTACCTTGGCAAGGTAATGCTCTACCAACTGAGCTACACCCGCATTATTTTTTGATAAGAGGATTATCAGTTTGGTCATACAAACCATGTTCTTGTGCAAAATCAGTTAATGCTTGTAATGCACATTCTTCGGTTGATAACACATCTTGATAATCATCTTTAAAAACAACTTTTGCACCACCGATAGTTCCAGGCATTTGCAAAATAGTTTTTTCTTCTTCTTTAGGTAAGTCTCTTTGAAATATGGCATCCCAACGGGCGTCATATTCTTCCTGACTTACACTAAATGGTCTTGGTTTACTTCCTTTTCCACCATCACTCATGCTACTTTTAATCCTTTCAATCTATCTGCTGCGTATGATGCCGCAAATGCTTCAGGTTTCACAAGAGGAATGACATTGCAAGTACCACGAATGTAACCAATTGCTTCCTGAATCACACAATTCGAACCATGCATTTCATTTGGGTTAATATCTAAATGCACTTCTACATATCTATCACCCAATACATCAGCAAGTTTCAAATACAATTCGGAAACTTTATAAACTTCGTTCATCAATCTGTAACGAGGTTTGTTTTGTTTTTGGTCAAAATCTCTTTCACGGACAACTTCACCGAATAACTTACAACCATTGTTACCATTGATATGAACTACAATAGCCGTGATATAATCTGCGTACCAAACTTTGTTCACTTTGACACGCTCCGAATCACAACCAATGTATATCTTGGTTTCAGGTGTTTGCGCTTCGATAAAAGCTTTAACTTCCTCTAAGTTTAACTTACGCATGATTACTCACTTTCTTTTTAAAATTGGCACCCCGCTAGGGACTCGAACCCCAACCAACGGTTTTGGAGACCGCTATGCTGCCATTACACCAGCGAGATATGGTAGCCATGGACAGTTTCGAAATGTCGACCTATCGCTTATCAAGCGATTGCTCTTCCTCTGAGCTACACGGCTATAAACAACAGGATACTTTTTTTAGCGTGCTACCAATTGCACTAATTTTCCCCAATGGAAAATGTTGGACTCGAACCAACAACCTCTGCTTTTCAAGAGCAAATTTGTTTGCTGTAAGTATCCTAAAACTTTTTCAAATACAACCACAGAATAAACATGATAACGATAACAGGAATAATTGCCATCATGTTCTCCTAAAATTGGCACGCCGTGAAAGATTCAAACTCTCAACCTTAGGGTCCGTAGCCCTACGCTCTATTCAATTGAGCTAACGGCGTATAAATTCTTGTACCATTTCCCATTCGGGCTCCTTGTGAAAGAGTAACGGCACCAAACTCTCACCTCCGTTTATTTTATCAGGTTAGAGGTTTAACAGTCATTAAGACTCCTGATTTACTGGTGGAGGATAACGGGTTCGAACCGATGACCTTTAGCTTGCAAAGCTACTGCTCTCCCAACTGAGCTAATCCCCCATAATTTGGTCCGTGTGGCAAGATTCGAACTTGCGATATCTCCGCCCCAAACGGAGTGACTTGACCGGGCTAGCCTACACACGGGTTGTTTTGGTGCCGGAGAAAGGAATCGAACCCTCGACCTTCTCATTA
>JACCED010854095.1_pt1 | contig 10634 bp, 9 predicted proteins | sample 7455021 | NCBI WGS metagenome assembly JACCED01 (sample SAMN15323456, study PRJNA562643) | freshwater metagenome | isolation source: river surface water | place: USA:Blue River Watershed | collected 2017-08-19 | reverse complement strand
CTTCCTTCGCAGAAACCATCTCGATCGCTTCGTCTCACATAAGAAAGCAAATGCATCAGGTAAGTGGCATACCGCCAGCACGTCAGACCTTGCGATCGACCTCGACCCACGCGAATTCGATACCTTCATCAATAACTACACCAAGTTCTATACCGATTACTTCCACTTTGCTAAAGAGCAAGGTTGCCCAATTTTGGATATCGATTTCGTTGATCTTCACAATCCAGAGAAGGTTCGCGAGATTCAGAAATTTGCTCAATTCGAAGGCTTTTCTAATTGGGAGAAATTAACTCTTGCGCCAACTACTGTAAAACAAGATCGATCTAGTAAAGTACAGGAAGATTTCTTGGCCAAGACAGGAAAAACTCATGCAGATTTTGAATTTAAGGCAGTGAAGTGATGGGCAAGATTCCCGCAATTCTCAAAGAGCTTGAGAATGAATCCATTGAGATTTTCCGTGAGACTGCAGCCGGCTTTAAAAAGCCAGTAATGATGTACTCGATTGGAAAAGACTCTTCTGTTCTTCTCCATTTGGCACGAAAGGCTTTCTATCCATCGCCTATTCCATTCCCTTTGCTCCATGTTGATACAACCTGGAAATTCAAGGAGATGATCTCCTTCAGAGATCGCGTTGCCGCAGAAACCAACACCAAGCTCATTGTTCACACCAATCAAGAAGGTGTTGAATCAGGGATCAATCCATTTAATACAAATACCTCGGAATACATCCGTGTGATGAAGACAGTGGCCCTACGTCAAGCCCTTGATATGCATGGTTTTGATGCTGCAATCGGTGGCTCACGCCGCGATGAAGAGAAGAGCCGCGCTAAAGAGCGCATCTTCAGTGTCCGCGACCCTGGCCATCGTTGGAATCCACGCGAGCAGCGACCTGAGTTGTGGCGCACCTATAACACTCGCCTTGCTCCTGATCAGACGATGCGCGTATTTCCAATCTCTGATTGGACCGAGGCCGATATCTGGCATTACATCTTGCAAGAAAATATTGAAGTGAACCCACTCTACTTTGCTAAGGAACGCCCTGTTGTACATCGCGGCGACCAGATGATCATGGTCGATGATGATCGCTACGAATTACGTGATGGTGAAACTCCTGAAATGCGAATGATTCGTTTCCGCACACTTGGGTGTTATCCAATCACCGCAGGCGTTGAATCAACAGCCACAACTCTTGAAGAGATTGTTGAAGAAGTCTTGCAGGTCAAGCTCAGCGAAAGAGCTACTCGCCTCATGGATGGCGAGAATGAAGATTCCATGGAGAAGAAAAAGACTGAAGGGTACTTCTAATGGCCGGGGCAATCGTTCGCCTTCTTACCTGCGGAAGCGTAGATGATGGAAAGAGCACCTTAATCGGGCGCTTACTTGTCGAGACTGACAGCATTCCTCATGACACGGTTGGTGCTGCTCGCAAAGTTCGTCGCAGCGGTTCAACTATTCCTGCCGGTGAAATTGACTTTAGCTTGCTTACAGATGGCCTCGAAGCAGAACGTGAACAAGGAATCACGATTGATGTTGCTTACCGCTCGATGACTCTCCTTGATGGAAAGCGTCTGATTATTAGCGATGCACCAGGACACGAGCAGTACACACGAAATATGGTCGTTGCTGCATCTCGCGCCGATATCGGCCTTGTTCTTATCGATGCGATGAAGGGTGTGCGCACGCAAACCCTTCGCCACCTCACAATCTGTTCGTTAATGGGCGTCTCTCGCATCATCATCGCGATCAACAAGCTCGATGCGATGGAGTACATGCAAGAGGTCTTCGATGCGATTTCAGCAGATATTCAGCGCGCAGTTGAGCGCTTAGATGTAAGCGATATTCATATCATTCCGCTGAGCGCACTTGCTGGCGATAATGTCGTCTATCCAAGCAGCAACATGCCTTGGTACAAAGGCCAGACGCTCCAGGATGCAATTCAAACCTGGCAGAAGCCGAAAGATTCAACTGCAAGCGGCCTGATGCGTATTCAGATGATTGCTCGCGCCGATAACTTCCGCGGAGTATCAGGAACAGTCCGCCGCGGAACCTTCACACAGGGTGAAGAAGTCACAATCTTTCCAAGTAATCAGAAGGCAACTATTTCGTCGATTGTCACCTTTCAGAAAGAGATTACTAAGGCCGATACTGACGATGCCATCACTTTGGTCCTTACCCCTGAAGTTGATGCAACCCGCGGCGATGTAATCGCTGTCAATAAAGAGGATTTAGCGGCGGCAGATCGCTTTGCCGCACACGTTGTCTGGCTTAATGAAGAGCCGCTGATTCATAGCCGTTCATATCTCATGATCAGTGGTCCATCAACAACACCGGCAATCATCACCAAGATTCGCCACAAGACTGATGTCAATACTGGCGAACACATCTCAACAGATACCTTGAAGATGAATGAGATCGGTGATGTTGAGATCGCATCCGATATTCCACTTGTCATGCGTTCCTACAGTGATGATCGCGAATTTGGAAACTTTATTCTCGTTGATCGACTTACCCTCAAGACAGTCGGCGCTGGAATGATTCGCCACTCATTGCGTCGCGCATCCAATGTCACACACCAGGATTACGAAGTTGATAAGGTCCAGCGCAGCGCGCAGAAGAATCAGAAGGCGCGCGTTGTATGGCTTACTGGTCTATCTGGCTCTGGAAAATCAACGATTGCAAATGCTCTTGAAAAGCGCCTCTTTGCCCAAGGTGCACACGCATACGTATTAGATGGCGATAATTTACGTCTTGGCCTCAATATGGATCTTGGATTTACTCCAGAAGATCGTGCCGAGAATGTTCGTCGCGTATCTGAAGTTGCAAAGTTGATGGTCGATTCTGGTTTGATTGTTATCTCTGCTCTTGTCAGCCCATTTGAAGTTGACCGCCAACGCGCCAAGGGCATCTTTGATGACGGTGAATTCCTAGAGATATTCGTTGATACTCCTGTAGAGATCTGTCGCTCGCGCGATCCAAAGGGTCTCTATAAGAAGTCTGCAGCAGGTGAAATTCCAAACTTCACAGGCGTTGGCCAAGATTATGAGCGTCCAACACATCCTGATTTAGTCATTGATGGCACCGCGCCGATCGAAGAGAGCGTAGAGAAGATCCTTAAGATTCTCCTATGAACTGGATTCTCTTCGCCTTCGTAGGAACTGTTGCTCAACTGATCGATGGTTCGCTAGGTATGGGCTTTGGCCTCACCAGCTCGACCCTCTTGGTCACCCTCGGTGCATCGGCGGCAGTTGCCTCTGCAGCAGTTCACTTTGCCGAAATCGGAACAACGTTGGCATCGGGTGCATCTCACTGGCATGCAGAGAATATTGATAAGAAGATTCTTCTCCGCCTAGCAATTCCTGGCGGTATCGGTGCATTTCTAGGTGCAACATTCTTATCCTTTATCGATCTCTCAAGTTCAAAGATCTTTATCTCAACCCTCTTGCTCTTCCTTGGATTCTTGCTTCTTTATCGCAACGTCTTTAAGACCGAAGGCCAAGTTAATATGGTCGAGATTAAGAATCCTCGCTTCTTGAGCTATCTCGGATTTACCGGCGGATTTATTGACGCATCCGGTGGCGGCGGATGGGGCCCTGTTGTAACTCCAACTCTTATCTCAACAACTGCGACAGAGCCACGAAAGATCATCGGAACTGTCAGCGCCGCCGAATTTGTCGTTGCCGTTTCGGCTTCAGTCGGATTCCTTGCACAAATTGGCCGTATTGATATTGATTGGGCGATCGTGGGTGGTCTTGCCCTTGGCGGAACGCTTGCAGCACCATTTGCCGCAAAGCTCGTGGGAATTCTTCCAGCAAAGCAACTAGGCATCATCGTTGCCGTGGCTATTATTGTTCTCAATGCAACTGCAATTATTCGCGCCTAATTAAGGAGTGCCTTGTGCGATTTCTACTTTCAGTAATTGACTCAGCTTCACGTACCGGTTCCTCTGACGAGATGGCTGCAATCGATATCTTCAACGAAAAATTGCAGAACGATGGCCACTGGATTTTTGCCTGTGGCGTAGATTCTCCATCGACAGCAAACCTGATTGATAATCGCGCGGGTGCGGGCTCAGTAATTAAGAGCTCATATGTCGATAACGATGAATTCCAGAGTGGTTTCTGGATCATCAATGCAGCCAATCAAGATGAAGCGATCGCTCTGGCCCTTGAAGGTTCAAAGGCTTGCAATCGTAAGGTCGAAGTTCGCCCGCTACTCGGCTAGCACTACTTGGATAGCTTGTAGCCCGAAGGACACTTTGGCTTCACCGCAGTAACCTTCTTGGTTGTCTTTCCCTTTACGCAAGTTATTGTCTTCTTAATTACCTTCTGGACAGGAGCGACTACGGCTTTCTCTTGGCTTAACTTCACCTGAATCGTCTTGGTACTAAAGGTAAATCCGGCTGCAGACATGCTGAGCCAACCATTTCTCTCACCCAGAACTGTGGTTGCAACGTTGGTGCTTTCACCGCCGATGATTGAGACTGATGCTTGGATCGGAGCATTTGTAAACCCATAGAGACAACGCGCTACTTCACTTCGCATAACGAGGTTATATGAACCTTTAACAGGTGTAACTCCATCTGGCATTAAGTGAAGCCCTGCTACGCGGTAGTTAAGTGCACCATCAACAAATGATGGAGATTGTCCGTCATATGCCAGCGCATTTGTTGTGACGATACCTAGAACCTTGCTCTTATCCTGCAGACACTGGCTGCCATCGCCCCACGAGGTAGTACTGAAATTCCAGAAAGTATTGAGACCAACAGTCGTGTCCTTAACTCTCTTGCGATAGAGATCGATAAATGGGAAGGAGTCCTGAGGGTTTCCAGCTTGTGGACCGCTTGCAACAGAGCCATCTGCAGTGCTCCATCTACCCATATTTACAAACCAAATTTTCTCTTGATCGGTAAATTCGGCAGGCTTTACAAGAATCGCCATGCGAGGAACCTTTACAGAAGAGGCTTCAACAGTGATCAGATTGTTCTTTTCGGAGAAATTGGCAACATCTAACGTTGGATCTGCAAGACGACCCTGAAACCATCCACCGACAATCTTTGAGACACGAATCTTCATCTTTACCCGTGCATTCTCTTCAAAGTCTTGGGCTACGCCACAAATTCCATCTTCCTCGAAGACACAAAATTGGCCATGCGGAGCGAAGTTGTAGCGCGTACCTGGAGTTGCCTCAGGGCTAGTGTTGATACGAATTTGAGAGTAATCGCCAGTCTTCTCCTTGTATGGGATCACATCTGTGAAGAGATCTCCCACCGCAAAAGTTCCATTTCGGAAATACAGCTGTAAACGTGGCATTGCTGCAAAAGAGAGTGAAGAGCTGGGGGTTTTCCAAAGTGAGATTGTGGAGCTTCCCGGATAGTTAATGCGCTCATCAGCTGGAAAGGTAAGTCCTGCGGTAGTTCGAATGAGAGTGGCCTTCTCAAGTTTTTCGCCAATGCCAATTTCAAGAGAGTCTATGCAGTTCTCTTCTGTGGCAGTAAGACAAGGGCCGAGGATAGAAGTTGCCTTGAGATTGGTCGGATTATTCTTTGGATCGCATATTGGATCATCTAAGCTGGTACACCATTGCCATTTATCAGCTCGAGTCTCTGTAGCAGATGTCACCGCTAGCGGCATGATTGCAAGATAACCATTTCGCTCAACGCTTCCATTTTCAACTACATAATTTAAGAGGTTCTCTTTGCCTGTAGGAGTGTTGAGTGGATTGTAAGAATCAGCGCTGGCGCTAGGAATTAAGGTGACACTCAATGAGAAAGAGATGAGCGCTGTGAGAAGTATTCGAGCGCTCTTTGATTGCCAGAGAAGATTCATATGCAAATCTTCACCTAAACCAAGGTTCTCGGTACCCCATTGACCAGTCGTGAATATGCCAATTCAAGTCATAGTGGCAAAAGAAAAGCCTCTGGTGTGAAAGGCACCAAAGGCTTAACTCGTGCGCGCGAAGGGATTCGAACCCCTAACCTTCTGATCCGTAGTCAGATGCTCTATCCGTTGAGCTACGCACGCGAGGGTCGCAATACTACAGGCTATCTAGACACCGCCCAAATGAAGCAAAGTCGCGCGGTCTACAGCCTTATGTCGTGGCTTTCCTTTGGCTTCTCCGGCTGCAATTTCAGCAGCGTTGATGGCCTCCCAGTGACCCTGAGTGATTACCTCGACATCACTTAATACATCTGCAATATCTGTGGCTGGCTTTGGTTCTATCAAATCTTCAACAAGTAACTTCATTACATCTGCAGCATCTGATTTATTGGTACCAATAACTCCAGATGGTCCGCGCTTTGCCCAACCTACAACGTAGAGGTTTTCTGTAACGCGTCCATCGGTATTGACTACCTTTCCGCGCTCGTAAGGAATGCCATCTAGTGGCGCTGCTTCATAACCAATAGCGGTAATGACCAAACCGCATTTAATTGAGAATTCTTCATCGCTTCCCGTCTTGGTGAAAACAATTTCCTCGACCTTGCCATCTCCGCGAATCTCTTTTGGGGTAGCCATAAACTGGAATTTCATCGTGCGCTCGTGGCCGGCAGGTACTTGGTCGGCAATCAGTGACATCGCATCAAGGTTGCTCTTCACATCTTTTTCGATGTTTTCACCAGCGCGAGCGATTGCTTCATCGATATCGCGCTTTTCAATAATCACATTGGTGTGCTCAAGCTTTGGAAGTTCGCGTAGCTCGGGTGAGGTAAAAGCGGCATGTTCTGCACCTCGTCGCGCGCTGATGATTACGGTGCGCACAGAGCTGGATTTAAATGCATCGATGGCGTGATCGGCAGTATCTGTTGGATCTAGTTCACTTGGTTCAAGTGCCAACATACGAGCCACATCCATCGCCACATTTCCGGCACCGATAACAACTGCCGTTGTTGTGGAGAGATCAACCTTCTCATCTTTAAAGTCAGGGTGGGCGTTATACCAAGGGACAAAAGTGGCCGCCGACATAGATCCTGGAAGCTCTTCACCAGGAATCCCTAACTTCTTACCCAGTGATGAACCTGTTGCGATAACAACTGCGTCATATGCTGACTTCAAATCTTCAATCGAGATATCTCTACCTAATTCAACATTTGCAAAGAGGCGAACATTTCCTGCAGTAGCAACCTTTTCAAAGACCTTTGCAACTGTCTTAATCTTTGGGTGATCTGGCGCTACACCACTTCGCACTAAACCCCAGGGGGTTGGCAGGCGTTCAATAATGTCGATCGAGAATGCAAGATCATCACTCTGCAGATTCTGTAGCGCTTGGGCGGCAAAATACCCTGCTGGCCCTGCGCCGACTATCACAACCTTAAAGTGCCGCACAATTCATCCTCTACATAACCATCATTAAAAATTTGGAGTATTTGAGATACATACTAGAGCAATCAAATGCTCCGCAAAAATGCACCACTTTCGCGCACCTCTGCGAGATTTCGATTACCCGTAAGAGCCATCGTATTTATGAAATCGCGGCGCATCAGCTCAATTACCTTCTCAACTCCGCGTTCACCATCTGCCATAGCACCATAAAGATAGGCCCTACCTACTAAGACTGCTTTTGCACCAAGGGCGACCGCTGCATAAACATCTTGTCCTGACATAAATGATCCATCGATAAAGACGTCAATTTTCTCGCCAACAGCTGCAACCACTTTAGGAAGAATCTCGATGGGAACAAGGCCGCGATCTAGTTGTCTGCTGCCGTGGCTCGACAAAACAATGCCCTGCACACCTAAATCGGCGAGAATCTTCGCATCTGCAACACTTTGTACGCCTTTAACGATAATTGGCCCATCCCAAGCGCTCTGCAGCCACTTGATATCTTCAAATGAGATAGACGGTGAGTAAATCGTGTTTGAAAGTTCCAGCAGCGACTTATTCCATCCACGAAATGCGGCGAACTCAAGCTTCTTAGTTGTGAAGAGATTGAGCCACCAGATTGGCTTTCGCGCGATGGCAAAGACTGTTGAGATGCGAATACGTGGCGGGATTGTGAGCCCATTACGAAGATCGCGTAGGCGAATTCCACCCACTGTTGTATCCACCGTAAGAATGAGCGCTTCAAAACCCGCATCTTTAGCCTGCTTGATAATTGCAACGCTATCTTCACGATTTTTCATTACATATAACTGAAACCATCGACGTACTTGCGGCACTTCATCTGCAAGTTCCTGTGGCGAGACTGTCCCCATCGTTGAAAGTGAGTAGATAAGATTGTTATTGGCTGCAGCGGATGCAACGGCAGGTTCTCCTACATGGTGCATCAGGCGTGTGTAGCCAGTCGGTGCAAAGACAATTGGTAGATCTACCTTCTTGCCAAAGATAACTTCAGATGGGTCAACCTCAGAGACATCACGAAGGATTCTGGAGTTAAATTGCACGTTACGAATTGCACGTTGCGCCCTTGAATACCCGATCTCATCGAGGGCTGAACCTTCAACGTAATCAAAGACAACTTTTGGGACGCGTTTCTTAGCCGCGCGAGCGAGATCTTCGACAGTCTGCGCCTTCATCGTCGCACTCTTTCTGCGACTTAAGGTTGGCAGCTTCCAGTCAATCAAAGAGTAGAAATAAGGAAGGTTAGGTAGATTCCTCTTTGATTTAATCATGGTGGCAAAGTTTATCCTCGGCCTCTATTCTTTGGCTATGCCCGAGCGCGATGTAATTCCTGTCAAGTTACCCTCAAATCAATTCGATCACTTCTACCGGGGTGGCAATCGCATTGGAGCGCTGCGTCACGGCCCAGGTGGCCCGATGCGTCCAGAAGAGTGGATAGGTTCGGTAACTACGCGATTTGGCGAGAGCGAACAAGGCCTTTCGCGCCTTCCTGATGGGCAATTCCTGAAAGATGCAATTAGTGAAGATCCAACGGCATGGTTGGGTCAAGAACATATCGATAACTTTGGATTGAGTATTGAAGTACTGGTGAAGTTACTCGATCCTGATCAGCGCCTTCCTGTTCACTTCCATCCCAATAAAGCATTTGCAAAGCAACATTTAGGTCTTGATCATGGAAAGACAGAGGCGTGGATCATTTTGGAGGCACCAGATGGTGCCGGAGTTGGACTTGGCTTTAACGCAACTCAAGATCAGAGTGAACTTCTAGAGTTAGTTCGTAACCAAGATTCAAACGCACTCCTTGCATCCCTTCGACGTACCGAAGTAAAGGCAGGTGATGCAATTTTGGTTCCAGCAGGAGTTGCACACGCAATCGACTCAGGCATTTTTGTTTTAGAGCTACAAGAGCCAACAGATCTATCTGCTCTTCTTGAATGGGAGGGTTTTGCTGTAGATGGAATTAAGGATGGACATCTCGGGCTTGGTTTCGAAACAGTTACCGATGCACTCATTCTTGATCCATTAACGGATAGTGAATTTGAGTCACTTGTTCTGCGTGATGTCTTTTCAAGTACATCGATGCGTTCTATCTTGCCGCTAAAGGCAGATGGATATTTCAGAGCGCACTTGGCTCCGGGTACTGGTGACTTTGAGGCAGGTTTTGCAATTGCTCTTGTTGTAAATGGTGCAGGTTCAATTTCATTTGCAGACGCTCCCGAAATGGAAATTGCTGAGGGGGATGCTTTAGTAATTCCTCACTCAGCCGGCAGCTACGCAATTAAAGGCGCGCAAGTAGTTATCTCACGCCCCCCAGTAGCTGCTCTTGCAAAAGAAGCCCCGTAACCTTCGCAAAAAGTCATCACGCGTAAAAGTAGAACATTTGTTTACTTGGGTGACAAGGCTCTCATTCTCTACGCGTGCGGCCTTCTTAGCCCAAAGAGAAAGATCCCTGACATCTCTTTACACTTTCAATACATTGATCAATCGTAGAAAAGAGAGATGTATGTTTAAGAAATTCGTTGGAATTCTTATTCTATCTTCACTATCTGCAGGCGTTCTCGCCTCATCTGCCCAAGCCGATGCAGCAAAGCCTGGTCAGAGCATGACCCATATCAAGACCGAGAAAGGTATTGCCTCAACTCTTGAAGCAGCCGGCATCGTTCTCTACGTGCAAGGCGGTGCAACTGCTGCCGTCATGGGTGATTCAATCTCATCTGCTGATTCCCAATATGTATTACATATCCCGGTCACCGGTACAAAGACTGGTGTACAGCATGTAGGTTCTAACATCGCGATCTTCAATACAACAAATAACTCTCAGGTTCTCATCAAGAATCCACTGATTGACCTTAAGAATGCTGTAATTAATGGAGTTGTACCTCAAATAGGTACTCGGGCGATCGCGCTCTTCACAATTACAAATGCAGCAGATCTCAAGGCAAAGGTCACCAACGACCGAAAGGCAAAGCTACGCACAACATCATATGAAGGCGTGAAGTTATCTCTTGCTCCAGGGGTTGCTGGAACATTGGTAACCGCACTTGGTCTGCCTGCAGGAGCACTGCCTGAAGGCCTCGCCTTTGCAAGCGCTAGCGTTTCGCTCTACTCACCAATCAAGAAGTAGCCGAGAGAACAGGTCCAGCGATGAAAGAGTCAGTCTCACGACGTAACTTCTTGGCAGGTACCTGTGGTCTCTTTTTGCTTAGTGGAATTCAGGCGCTACCAGCCTCAGCAAACAGTGCAGTCAAGAAGCTCGCGAATGGGAAGTTATCTGTTCAATTGAGCAAGATTGAAGCACTG
>JACCED012099253.1_pt1 | contig 10635 bp, 14 predicted proteins | sample 7455021 | NCBI WGS metagenome assembly JACCED01 (sample SAMN15323456, study PRJNA562643) | freshwater metagenome | isolation source: river surface water | place: USA:Blue River Watershed | collected 2017-08-19 | reverse complement strand
CAACACCACCCATGTTCGTGTTCTTAAGAACCGTTATGCTGGCATCACGGGGCCAGCTTGCCACTTGCTCTACAACAAAGAGACAGGTAGAATGTTTCAAACCGAAGTTGAACAGGACGTGTTATGACCAGAGAAGACATCATCCGCATGGCGCGAAACATTGCCAGCCAAGCCACGCACGGCAGGAACTGGACATACGAATACGCCATGAGTGTCGCAATGCAGTTGGTTGAGGCTGGTGCCGCAGCAGAGCGTGAGGCGGTAGAAGATTTGCTGAAGGAATACGACATGGTTAACTCGGCATTTGCTAAAGACTTCCGAGCAAGGGGACAAGCATGAGCACAGCAAAGATGGTGCACGTTTTTAAGTTGCTGACACAAGGGCCGCACAGCAGAGTTGAGTTGGCCAAGCGTGCCGACTGGTGTCCTAAGTCTGTTGGTAGGTTGCTCAAACAGATGAAAGAGCAAAAACTTATCTACGTCATCGACTACACCAACGAGACCGATGGTCGCAACCGAGTGAAAATTTACGCGCTGGGCGACGGCGTGGATGCCGCGCCAAGACGCACACAGTCACAAGAAGCTAGGAGCCGTAAGAGCTACCTGAAGAAAGTGGCTGTGCGTAAGCAAGCAGAAATCAAAACTACATTTGTAGGTGGCAAAGGACTGTGGCAATGACAAACATCAAACTCACGAGCGACCAGTTCGCAGTGGTGGACATAAATAACAAGTGGTTGGACGCTAAAAAGTTTTCACCGCCAAGAAGTGCAAAGATGCTGATGATCGACAAGAAGCTAGGCGTTGCTGTCTTGGGTGTCTGGAGAGACTCGGACAAGTGGACGCACTGGTGCCCACTACCAACATTTGACAGAGACGACGAATGACAAGAAGATACGCTTCACACGAGATACGAGCCCTGTTGCGGAAACACCCAGATGGGCTTACACTGACACAAATACTTGCTGAGTTCCCGCAGATGTCACGGTCTAACGCCAAGCGCGTTGTACGTGGTTTGCCAGATTCGTACATAGATAGATGGATTGCACGAACGCCGTGGTCACTGGCCGCTGTGTACTGTGTAGTGATACCACCTGAAGATTGCCCTAAACCACTAACTGAAATGCAAAGGAAGAAAATTGAACTGGCTAAAAAGAAAAGTCCTGAAGTGGGTTGAAGCTGACTTGGCTTCAAAAGAAGCCTACGAACGCAAACTAAACTCTACGGGTGTAGTTGCGTCGAGAGATGTGCCCTACCACGACAACCCACTCAACAGCTGCGAGCAGTTGCGCTTTACCATCATCAACGTAGACAACGGAACGCTGGTACGTATGGACACTCACCGACCACAAGACGAGTACACAGTGCGGTCTGGCCCGCCACGTACTCCACCAACATTCATCGTCAAAGATGACGAGAAAGTGCAAGACGTCATCGTTCGCCTACTGGGCATTGCAGCATTGGAGAAATCATGAAAAACGTAATGGTTGACTTGGAGACACTGGGTAACGGCAGTAACGCCGTGATCATCGCCTTGGGCGCTGTGGAATTTGGTGACGGGGAACTAGGCCGCACGTTCTACACGAACGTCGACCCGCAGTCTTGCGTGGATGCTGGCCTGAAGATGGACGTCAGCACTGTGATGTGGTGGATGCAACAGACCGAGCAATCTCGTGCGATATTTAAGAAGCTCAATTCGCCGCTGCGTGTTGCGCTCGATGACTTTGCTACATGGTACCCATCGGGTGCTGCGCTGTGGGGTAACGGCGCTACGTTCGACAACGTGATTCTTGCCAACGCATACCGTGCACTGGGTGGCAAACAACCGTGGGAGTTCTGGAACGACCGCTGCTACCGCACGCTCAAGAGCCTGTACCCACACGTCAAGCTGGAACGTACGGGTGTGGCACACAACGCACTGGACGATGCAAAGTCTCAAGCCTTGCACGCCCTCAAACTTCTTACCGCATCGAAAGGACTGTGATGAAACAACTTGAACTGTTCCCCGACCTGACAACTTGGACACCAGAAGAGGAAGAAGCTATGCAGCAGATGCTAGCGACTGAAGGACGCAAATATGACACAGGAAAACCAGACTACACACTCCTACCGTGGGACGCTGTTGAAGAAGTTGTCCGAGTGCTGGACTTCGGCGCGAAGAAGTATGCACGCGACAACTGGAAATATGTCGAGGGTGGGGAAACTCGCTACTTGGCTGCAGCACTGCGCCACCTCACTGCGCATGCACGTGGAGAAAAAGACGATCCTGAAACTGGGATTTCCCACCTTGCCCACGCTGCGTGCTGCGTTCTCTTCTTACTTTCCTTGGAGAAGAAAAATGTCTAACCACCCATTACAGAACGCATCAGGCGTTACTGGCGCTGGGTTGTTTGGTAGTGTTGGTATGGCTAACGCTGCGCAGGGCATGGTTTCAAACGCACAGGCGCACGCGTACAACCAAGCGGTGGTGGCTAGGACACCACACGTTAAGTATGAAAAGCGTATGACGCTGCACGTCAACATCGAGCAGGCGGGCAATGGGTTCATCGTTGGCTTTGCCAACCACTACGGCGAGCTCATAGACAAGCGTGTGGCTACCAACATCGAGCAGGTGCAGGAAATCATCACGTCTGAGATGGCGTCACGCATGCTGGAAGAGAGTAAGTGATGGACATTCTCACCGTCGATTTTGAGACGTACTACGACCAGCAGTTCAGCCTCAGCAAGATGCAGACAGACGCGTACATCAGCCACGATGACTTTGAGGTCATCGGTGTATCCGTCATCAAGAACGAGGAAGATGCTGTGTGGTTCAGCGGCACCGAAGAGGAAACCCTGCACTGGCTGTGGGGCAACTACGACTGGGCCAACAGCGCTGTGCGCTGCCACAACACCATGTTCGACGGGTACATCATGACGCAGCGATTCGGCATCAGGCCCAAGCTGTGGATGGATACCCTCGGGCAAGGACGCATGCTGCTGCCGTTTCTGACATCGCACTCACTGGCCAACCTCGCCAAGCAATACAACCTGCCGGACAAAGGAACGGCTGTGGTCAAGGCGCTGGGCAAGCGCCGCGTTGACTTTAATCCCACGGAATTAGAGGAGTACGCGGACTACTGCAAACACGACACATGGCTGTGCAAAGAACTTGGCAAGCGGTTCGACCCGTTCACACCGCCGCTGGCGATGCGACTTATCGACATGACTGTGCGGATGTTCACCGAGCCTCTGCTGGTCGGCGACCAAGCCAAGATGAAGCAACTCTACGACGACGAGGTGGTACGCAAGGAGCAGCTGCTCAAGACAGCTGAGACAGACCGCGAGACCATCATGTCCAACGATAAATTCGCCGCTCGTTTGCTGGAGCTGGGTGTTACCCCGCCGATGAAGCAGAGCAAAGCTAACCCCGACAAAGAGACCTATGCCTTCGCCAAGTCTGACAAAGCCTTCACTGATCTATTGGAGTCCGACGATGCGGACGTACAGGCGTTGGTTGCGGCTCGCCTTGGCGTCAAAACGACTATCGCTGAAACACGTGCGCTGAAGTTCTTGGAGACTGCACAGCGTGGCCCACTGCCGGTGTACCTCAACTTCTGGGGTGCCAAGACGACAGGGCGCTACTCAGGCGGCAACAGCATCAACTGGCAGAACATACCTGCGCGTGGCCCGTCCGCTGGCTTACGCGATGCCTTGCTGGCTCCGCCCGGACACACCGTGCTGGTGGGTGACTCCTCGAACATCGAGCTGCGTACAGTGATGGCGCTGGCTGGGCAAGATGACGTGGTGGAGAAACTGCGCAACGGCGTTGATCTGTACTGCGACTTTGCGGGCAAGCTCTTCGGTCGTGTGATCACCAAAGCCGACAAGGCCGAGCGTCAGCTGGGCAAAGTGGCCATGCTATCCCTGCAGTACGGTGCTGGTGCCAAACGATTCCAAGAGATGGTGCGTATCGCTGCGCGTACTGACAAGGCGCTTACACCGATCGACGAAGCGCGGGCCTATGCCATCGTGGACTTGTACCGCTCCGTGCACCACAAGGTAGTGGCACTGTGGCGTAGATGCAACGACGTGATCTTGCCTGACATCGCCAACGGCTGCAGCATGATGAACGTGGACATTCCCGGATGGTTCATTACCCAGTGGGACGGCTTTGGTCGCCCCGGCGAGCCCGGCGTCATGTACAACGACCTGAAGTGGGACGGCAAAGACTGGACATACGTGATGGGCCGTCAGCGGGTGCACATCCACGGCGCGAAAGTTGTAGAAAATTTATCGCAACATGCTGCAATGCAGATCGTTATGTGGCAAACTGCACGTATCAATCAGCGCTACCCAGTGAAGCTGTCCGTCCATGACGAAGCTGTCTGTGTGGTGCGCAACGAAGAACTTACTGAAGCACGGGCGTACATGGAAGAGTGCCTCGCAATGACACCCAAGTGGTGCCGCGACATTCCCGTGGCGTGTGAAACTGGAACCGGTCCCTCGTACGGAGACGCTAAGTAATGGCGATAGCTTATTCATCGACTGACAGACTGCCACACTGGGCGCGAGTCCAGTGGGATCACGACGCATACAGGTATGAGTCAAAAGTCTATTTTGGCGTTCACTGCACCGATGGGCCAATCAGCGTAGTGGTAACTATGCCGGAGCAGTTCGCACAGCCAGCGCCAAACCGACGCAGGATTCTTCAGGACATGATTGAGCAACTCACCGTGCAACTAGCAAAAGCAACTCTGGAAGAATCATGACCACACCAATGCCCTTGTCGTTCAGCCGACTGTCCACCTTCGAGCAATGCCCTGCGCAGTTCGACTATCTGTATGTGTCCAAGCGCGTGCAGAACTCCATGAACGAAGCGTCCGAGTACGGCGACAGGGTGCATAAGGTGCTGGAGGCCTACGGCCACGCGCTGGTTGCTGGCAAGGAAGCAACCGAGGCAGTGATCGCGCTGGAGGACACGCTGGAGAACAAGCAGTCGCTTGAGCGCTGGGGTCCACTGGTTCAGAAGATCACCGCACGCAATGGCGAGAAGTTGTTCGAGCATCAGATGTCAGTCAACCGCCAGCTGCAGCCTGTGGACTGGTTCGCCAAAGACGTATGGATTCGCTCGATCGCTGACGTGCTGGTTATTGACGGCGACACGGCGTACTGCCTCGACTACAAGACAGGCAAGGTCAAAGAGAACCCGACACAGCTGCAACTGTTTGCGGCTATGGTGTTCTGGCACTACCCCAAGGTGATGAAGGTGAAGACCTCGTTCATCTGGCTCAAGTTCGACGAGGTGACAAACGCCACGTATGAGCGCAGGTTCCTCGACTCGCTGTGGCGGGCACTGGAGCCTCGCTTTGACATGGTGCAAGAAGTCATTGACCTCGGCGTATTCAAAACAAAACCATCGGGCCTGTGCCCGTGGTGTCCAGCGAAAGGGTTCTGCCCTGACGCGAGACTGAAAGGTAAACGATGAAGAAAGAAGAAGATGTCAAAAAGGTCGTCAAAGCTGTACTCAAGAGTACGCCAAACTGCTGGTGGTTTATGCCACCTGCTAATGGCTTTGGTCGCGCTGGTATCCCTGACTTTGTGGGCATTGTTAACGGTCTTGGGTTTGCTGTGGAGACAAAGTTCGGCAAGGGGACTACAACGGCAAATCAGGAACGCGAGATTGAAGCTGCATCGCAAGCAGGCGGAGAAGTCTGGATCGTAAGAGAAACCAACGTGGACCAATGGGCGCTCACGTTCAAAGCATGGGTGGCACTGAATGCTCGTAATACCTGACAAGCGTAAGATCATCATCAACAGCAACGAGAACGACACCGTTGCACAGGTGATCCCGCACGCCAAGAAGTTTGTGCACAACGGCGAAGATATGCTGGCCATGCCCTACGGCGTGGACGAGTCGATGGTTCTGAAGAACCTTGGCTTCAGCGTGCCTGCGCCTATCTTGCAGTACTACAACTGGCCCGGTCGCTTCACAGCGATGGAACACCAGAAAGACACTGCCGCGTTTCTCACAACTCACAAGCGTGCCCTGTGCCTGAACGCACCGGGTACTGGCAAGTCCATCAGCTCTATTTGGGCAGCTGACTTTTTGCTGGACGAAGGTGTAGCCAAGAAGGTGTTGATTGTTGCTCCGCTGTCGACTGTTAAGGTTGTGTGGGGTCGTGAGCTCAAGCACAACTTGCCACATCGCTCGTTTGTGATTTGCACAGGGACAAAGCAAAAGCGGCTCGACCTGCTGGCTACGCCCGGTGTGCAGTACGTCATCATCAACCATGACGGATTCACTAACATGGCCGCAGACTTGAAAGACTTTGACGTGGTGATCTACGACGAAGCAACAGCGCTCAAGTCACCCAGCTCACAGCGGTATAAGATATTTGCCAAGTGGATGGCCAAGAATCAGCCGTGGCTATGGATGCTGACGGGTACGCCCATCTCGCAGACACCAGCTGACGCATGGACACTGGCGCGACTTGTAGATTCGCCAAGCTGCCCCAAGAGTTTCACCACGTTTAAAGACTTGGTGATGCAGAAGGTGACAACGTTCCGCTGGATACCGCGTGCAGATGCGCTGGAGACATGCCGCAAAGTACTGCAGCCTTCGATTCGATTCTCGCTGGATGAGTGCAAGGACTTGCCCGACACCAACTTCGTTGGCCGCAAGACTGAGCTGACCAAGCAGCAGGAAAAGGCGTTCAAGGATATGAAGGACAAGGCGGTGACGATCTTTGCTGGTGGCGAAGTGACTGCACCCAACGCAGCCGTGGTGCTGGCCAAGCTGTTGCAAATCTGCTGTGGTTCGGTCATCAGCGAAACTGGTGTGATTGACATGGACGACTCAGAGAGGTACAATACACTCACTGAATTACTCACAGAGATCGGCGACAAAGCGATCATCTTCATGCCGTTCAAAGCGTCACAACAACGCATGCTGAGCAGGCTAACCGCAGATGGTTTCGATGTTGCAATGGTCAACGGTGACACAAGCAAGAAGGATCGTGATCAGATATTCAACGACTTTCAGCACACGGACAAGCCGCAGATTTTGCTGGCCCACCCCAAGGTTGCTGCACACGGTTTGACACTGACACGTGCGAAGGACATTATTTGGTTTGCGCCTATTTATTCACTTGAGCAATACGAGCAGGCTAATGCAAGGATTCGCCGGTTGACGACAACTGGCAAAACGACTGTGTGGCACATCTGGGCCACCAGCTTTGAAGCAGAGTTATACCGCCGACTCCGCGCAAAGAAAAACACACTGGCGGAGTTTTTGAATTTGGTGCAAGGCATCAACAGTGACGAGTAAGAAACGAGGTAACTGAATGAACTACGACATTGCCGCAGAGCGGTATCTGCAGGTTCGCAAAGAGATTGACGATCTCGAACGTGAACACAAAACTGCCAAGGCTAAGCTCACAGAAAAGCTGATAGCCCTTGAAAACTGGATGACAGCGAAAGCACAGGAAGACGGACTGGAGACAGTCAAGACTCCGCACGGTACGGCCTATTGGTCTACCCACCACACCGCAACAGTTGGTTCTCGTGAAGAGTTCTTCAACTTCTGCAAAGAGCACGATGCTTGGGACATGGTTGAGAGCCGAGCATCAAAGACCGGGGTCAAGAGCTACATCGAGGCCAACGGCGCACCTCCACCGGGGGTAAATTTCTCATCGACAAAAGTGTTCAACATGCGCAAAGCGCAATCCAAGGAGTAACTAAATGAGCAACATGATCGCAAACGTCCCAGCGCACATTGCAGCGCGTATCGCAGCTCGCCAACAGGCGGGTACTAAATCGTCCGTGGCTTCTGCCATCGTCTCTGACGGCATCAGCATCCCACGCATCAGCATCCGTGCAGGTCGCTATCGCCTGAACGAAGAAGGTGTTGAGACCACGGTAGGCGTCACGCTGGACACCATCATCGTGGGTGCCAACCCCCGCGTGTCCAAAGTGTTCTATGCCAAAGCCTTTGACGCATCTGCCGAGAACGTCCGCCCTGACTGCTGGTCTAACGACGGCTTGAAGCCCGATGCAAGCATTGACGCTCCTGTGCACGCCAGCTGCGCTGACTGCCCCAACAACGTGCTGGGCTCCAAGGTTCTGCCCTCCGGTGCCAAGTCCAAGCTGTGCGCTGACCAGCGTCACCTCGCTGTTGTTGCAGCGGCTGACCCCACCAAGGTGTACAGTCTGACCGTCCCCGTCAGCGGCATGAAAGCCTTGCGTGAATACTTTAAAGAACTGGGCAACTACGGCATTGGGCCAGAAGAAGTCGTGACTGAGTTGGGCTTTGACTATGCGGCCAGCTTCCCCAAGATCACCTTCAAGCAGAAGGGTTACGTGCCAGAAAAAGCCATCGAGCGTGTGGATAACTTGTTGACAAGTGACCCTGTCAAAGTGGCGACTCGTCAGATGGCTCCGACTGCTGCTGGCCCTGCACTGGCTGCTCCAAAGGCTCAGACTGCGATCTCCGCCCCAGCAGCTCCTGCTGTGGATGATGCGTACGAAGAGGAAGCCGCCGCACAAGCTCCTGTGGTTGCCGCTACACCAAAAGCCAAGCCTACAGTTGCCCCAGTAAAAGCGTCGGATGAATTGGCTGCCAAGCTCGACAGCCTGTTCGACGAGTAATAGAATCACGGCTCGATAAGGGCTCCCCGGCTTAGGCCGGGGTTTTTCATCTAGGGGCACATTTTGGACACCAAACACTTTCTTACTCGCGTTTTTGCCCAGCTCGACGAACTCGTCATTTGCACGCACAAGCCTGACCCAACAGGTAACAACCCGCGCGGTTACTTTTGGAATAGAGGTTCGTTTGCAGACATCGACAGCGCAGTCGCAGCTATCAATCAGTGGGACGCAGAGCCGAACACCACGGTTTACTACACAGTCGGCGCGTTCTCTGGACACGCATACACTGACGACAAGAACAAGCAAAAGTGGTATCGCAAGCAAGAGCACGCCACATGGTTCAAGGCGCTAGCCCTTGACCTCGACATCGGCGCGGACAAGCCATACCAAACACAAAAAGAAGGCTGGGCCGCAATGGTCGCAGCACTCAAAGCGATCGGCATGCCAATGCCAATGGTCGTCTCATCGGGCAACGGCATTCACTGCTACTGGCCACTTACTGCAAACGTAGGCAAAGACCACTGGGTCAAAGCATCCACTGCACTGCGCATCGCGCTAGAGGAGAACGGCGTTGAGATCGACACCACAAAAATTCACGACCCATCTATGGTGCTCCGCCCCGTTGGCACGCACCACAAGAAGCAACAGCCTTGGAAGGACGTCAGGTGTGTTGCGGACTGCCCAGACTACGATGCTGCTACGTTATTCACAACGCTCAAGCCGTGGTTTGGCAAAGCTGCCAAACTATCATCCAACGCACTCACGCCACGCGCAGGCAAGCCCAAGTCATCTATATTGTCCGCAGTGCTCAACTCCAATGACGTCATCCTCGATGCAGTTGCCTCGCGGTGTAATCAAGTTGCTGCTCTTGTCGCCAGCGGTGGTGTGCTTGATGCTGCTGGTCGAGACGTACCAGAGCCCCTATGGCGTGCTTCTCTAGGTCTGGCCAAACATTGCACCGATGTAACTGAAGCGGTCATCAAGCTCGCTGGCAAGCACAAGGACTTCGACCTCAACAGCAGCCTCGACAAGATCAACGGTTGGAACGGTACGGGCCCAACAACTTGCGCCAAGTTCGAGCAGCTGTGCTCCAAGGGTTGCGATGGGTGCCCAAGCCGTGGCAAGATCACAAGCCCTGCACAGTTATCCGTGGCTACTGAGGTAACGGTGCAAGACGAAGAGAGCGGCGAAGAGATTGTCATGACGCTGCCGAAGGGCTACGTTGTGCAGCATGGGCAGATTTACCGTGAGGTCAAGACAGAGATCACGACAACCGATGCCAACGGTAACGATGTGGCACAAGAAGTGGTTGAGTACGATCACGTGAGTCAGTACGAGATGCACATCACCGGTGTGTACAACGACGAAGAAAGCGGCAAATCAGCGTTCAAGCTGATGGTCAAGTACCCGATGACTGGCTGGAAAGAGAAGCCACACGACATGACGGTGCTGGCCGCAGTGGGCAAAGACTTCAGCGCGTTCTTGCTGAACCGCCAGATTTACGTCAAGAACATTGCACAACAAGAAAAAGTACGAGGATTTTTGATGGACTACTTAACGATGGTGCAGCAGCAGTCACCAACGGGACAAGACTACGTCAGCTTCGGCTGGCAAAAAGACGGCTCGTTTATGTGCGGCCCGACACTGCTTGGCGCAGAACACGGCGACATTGACACGCGCTTGCGTGGCCCAGCAAAAGCGTTTGAAGACTTGATCGGCCCACACGGCTCTCGTGACGAGTGGATACGTGGCATGGACATGCTCAACCTTCCGGGCTCTGAGACGATACGCTCTGCTGTTCTGCTGTCGCTGACCGGCATTCTCGGTGCTGTCGCTGGCAACAGTACCCTTGTTGTGTCCATTTACTCCACAGAAACGACCACAGGCAAGACCCTGTCACTGATCGCTGCAAACAGCCTCATTGGCATGCCAAAGAAGTTGTTCCTGATTTACAAAGACACAGTCAACGCCCTGTACAAACAGCGCGGCGTGTTCAACAGCCTACCTTGCT